>Ga0308175_100000040_pt1 | contig 101530 bp, 80 predicted proteins | sample PhyCR1_3_FD_203893 | JGI IMG/M metagenome (GOLD analysis project Ga0308175, IMG submission 203893) | Soil microbial communities from UC Gill Tract Community Farm, Albany, California, United States - DLSLS.C.R1 | ecosystem: Environmental > Terrestrial > Soil > Agricultural land | place: USA...
GCGTTCGGCAGCGCCCGCGAGTCCGGGCCGCCGTACAGCGCGTTGGCCCCGAACTGCGTCGCGACGACCCCCGGCATCACGGTGCTGATATGGACCTCGGGGAGCTCGGGTGCAAGCTCGAGGCGGAGCGACGTCATGAGCGAGTTGACGGCGCACTTGGCCGCGCTGTACGCGCTGCGGATCGGCGACATCGAGATCCGGCCGAGCATCGAGGACACGGTGATCAGGTGGCCGCGCTTGCGGTCGCGGAAGTGCGGCAGGACGGCCTGGATGCCGTAGAGCACCGACTTGACGTTGGTCGTGATCATGTCGTCGAGGTCGGCGTCGGTGAGCTGGGTGACGCTGCGGGTGATGCCGCGCCCGGCGTTGCCGACCCAGACGTCGATCTGGCCGAACCGCTCGAGCGCCCGATCGCGCAGCTGTTCGACGTCGCCGCGCCTGGTGACATCGGTGACCACGGCGAGGGCGTTGGCCCCGATCCGCGCGGTCACGGCCGACAGCTCGGCGCTCCGGCGCGCCGCGAGCACGATGCCCTTGGCGCCCCGCGCGGCGACGACCTCTGCGAGCGCCTCGCCGATGCCCGAAGATGCCCCGGTGATGACGATGACCTTGTCTTTCATGCCGCCATCCTAGGCGCAGATCTGGTGCAGATCCCGGGTAAGGCCCTTGTTTAACAGGGGATATATTGCGTGAACAAATGTACAGTAGTAAGTTCTTGGCCGTTCCCCCCCATGCGTGTCGCCTGCCTCGATCTCCCTGCGTTTCCGCTCCAGCTGGTCTGGCGGCACGAGCCGGCGTGGCGGGCGCACCCCGTCGTCGTGATCGACAGCGACCGGCCGCAGGGAGAGGTGCTGTGGGCCTGCGAGCGCGCGCGTCGGGCGGGCGTGCTCGTCGGCCAGCGCTATGCGCACGCGCTGTCGCTGTGCGCCGGGCTGCGCGCGCGCGTCGTGCCGGGCGAGCAGATCGAGGAGGCGACCGCCGAGCTGCGCGCGGTGCTGCATCGGTTCTCGCCGCGGGTCGAGCCGGGTGAGCCCGGCACGCTGTGGCTCGACGGCGACGGCCTGGGCCGCGTGTTTCCTGATGGGCGCGGGCCCGAGGGCAGCGCGTGGGGCATGGCGATCGCCCAGGCGCTCACCGACCTCGATTATCGCGGCGCGATCGTGGTCGGGTTCTCGCGGTTCGCGACCTACGCGATCGCCCGGGCGACGCGGCGCGGGGTGACGGTGCTCGCGAGCGACGCCGACGAGCGCGCGATGGCGAGCGCGGTGCCGCTGGGGCGGCTCGACATCGCGCCGAAGCTGCGCGAGGCGCTGGCGCGGCTCGGCGTCACCGACGTCGGCGGGATGGTGCGCCTGCCGGGCGGCGGGATCCTCGAGCGGTTCGGCCGCGACGCGCACCGGCTGTACCAGCTCGCCGCGGGTGAGCGCTGGGATCCGCTCGTGCCGGTGGCGCCACCCGAGGCTCCCGACGAGCGGGTCTTGCTCGATGACGAGGACGACGATGTCGAGCGCCTCGTGTTCATCGCCAAGGCGCCGATCGATCGCCTGCTCGAGCGGCTCGCCGCCCGCGGGCGCGCGCTGACGGCGCTGCACCTCGAGCTGTCGCTCAAGCACGCGGTCGGCAAGGTCACGCTGCGCGCCGACTGCATCAAGCCGGCCACGCCGACGCTCGACGCCCGCACGCTGCTCCGCCTCGTCCACCTGCGGCTCACGAACATGCCGCCGGCGGCGCCCGTCAACGCCGTGCGGGTGTGGGCCGATGACCTCGCCGCGACCCGCGAGCAGCTCGCGCTGTTCGCGCAGAAGCCGCGCCGCGATCTGCGCGCCGCCGACGAAGCGGTCGCGCACCTGCGCGCCGAGCTCGGGGACGATGCGATCGTGCGCGCCGTCTTGCGCGACGGCCACCTGCCCGAGGCGAGCTTCGGCTGGGAGCGGCTGGGCCGCGTCGTCGCGGCGGCGCCACCGGCCGAGCGAGGCGCCGTGCGCCCGCTGGTCCGCCGCGTGTTCACGCGCCCGCAACAGCTGCCGTCGCAGTCGCGGTTCGTGCGCGATGATGGCTGGCTGCTGTCGGGCCTCGAGCAGGGCGCCGTCGTCCGCATCCTCGGGCCCTACGTCGTGTCGGGCGGCTGGTGGGCCCACGAGCTGGCGCGCGAGTATCACTTCGCCGAGCTGCGCCGCGGCGATTGCCTGTGGGTCTACTACGACCGCAACCGCCGCCGCTGGTTCTGGCAGGGCGCGGTCGAGTGAGCGGCCGGCGCCGGGCGCCTCGTGGTCAGAGCACGAGCAGGAAGGCCAGGAGGTCGGCCTTCTCCTGCTGCGTGAGCTTCAGCTCGAGCACGAGGTTGAAGAACTCGATCGTATCGTCGAGCGTGATCAGCCGGCCGTCGTGGAGGTAGGGCGGTGATTCCTTGATCCCGCGCAGCGTGAACGTCTTGATCGGGCCATCGCCGTTGGCGACCTGATCGTTGACCACACGCTCCGGGAAGAACCGCTCGAGCTGGAGATCGTGCATCGAGTTGTCGGTGAAGTACGGGCCGCTGTGGCATTCGGCGCAGCGCGCCTTGCCGCGGAACAGCGCCTCGCCGCGGAGCTCGGCGGCGGTCGCGCGGCTGGTCAGCCGGCCGAACACGTCGAGCTTGGGCGCCGGCGGGAAATCGAACAACTTCTGCATCTCGGCCATGTGCTGGACCTGGCTGATGGGGTCGAGCGGGTTCACGCCCTTGAGCGCGGCCTTGTCGATGTCACCGTCGAAGTAGGCGGCGCTCTGCTCGAACTGCGTGAAGTCCTCGACCGACATCAGCGCGCGCTGCGAGCCGAACCGCTCCTGGATGTTGACGCCGCGCAGCGACGTCGTCTCGATCCGGTTGCGTTGCTCCTGCGGCCGGATATCGCCGACCAGGTGCGTCGCCCCGTTGGTGTGTCCGTTGGTGTGGCAGTCGAGGCACGCCACGCCGAGCTGCGGCTCGGCCGACCGGCGATCGTCGATCAGGTTGAACTGCTGTTGCGCAAACGGAGATACCAGCAGGCGCAGACCATCGAGCTGCTTGGTATTCAGGATGTCCTTGAACAGCCGGTAATAGTTGTGCGTGGTGACCACCTCGCCGTGCGAGACATCGCCGAGATCGAGCCGCGTGGTCAGGAAGATGGCGGGCGGAAACTCGGGCAGCACGTGATCGGGAAGATCGAACTCGAGATCGAACCGCTGGAGGTCACGGCCGGTCTGGGCGAGGATCTCCTCGATCGCGAAGTGCGGGAACAGCATGCCGCCTTCCAGCTGCTTGGGATGAGGCAGCGGCATGAAGCCCGCCGGGAAGACATCCGCGGCGCGGATCTCCGCGGGGGTCATCACGGCGAGCTGGGGCCAGGTCTGGCCGGGCGGCAGCTTGACGCGGACGCCGGCCTGGATCGGCTTGCCGCGGGTCATCTTCACGCGGCCCGGGCGGTTGGACAGGTCATAGCGCGCCTCGAGCAGCGCGCGCTGGCGGTCCATGTAGAACGGCTTCTCGGCCTCGAGCCGCGCCTTCATCTGTTCGAACGTCTCGCCCGGCGGCGGGGGCGGAGTCGACGGCGGTGGGATCTCGGGAGTCTGTTCGGAGGCATTGATCCGGCTTGCCTCGCTGTGGCTGCATGCCATCAGCCCGAGCAAGCCGCCGACCGTTCCGACCATTCCGACCGTGCAGATCCATCGGGTAGATCGCTGTCGTGGCGTCTTCATCATCGACCTCCTCGTAATTCGTAATGCAGCACGGTGGTGCAACGAACACGCCAGCGGTGCAATTCCTGAGCTCGTGTCTCGCATCGATGGTCGCAATCGGTCGGCCGAGGCATCCAGGTTGCGACGAAAAGGCTCGGCCATAACGGCACGCCAGCGCGCGGGCGCCTCACATCGTCGTGGCGTTGACCAAGCGTGTTCGGCCGCCGGCTCGCGGCGCGTCACCGCGTGATTCGCGGCTCACCCTGGCTCGCGGATCGAATCGACTCACCGGGATTCGTCGGATGCGGCGCCGGCGCGATGCGGCGCCACGACGCTTGCGACGGCAGGTGTGGGCCGGCCTCCACCGCGTCGTCGACGCGCACGATCACCGTCCAGGCGTGGTGCGGCTGGTCCAGGCCGTCACGGCGTAGCCGCACCCGCTTGGTTCGCGGCGAGCGCCCGCGCGAAGATCTGCTCGACGACCGCGGTCTTCGCGTCCGCGTAGTCCTGGGTATACTTCCAGGTGCGGCGCGCGAGTTCGCGCTTGGTGCGCGCGTAGAGCTCGCGGTCGGCATCGTTCGCGCGCAACCAATCCCGGAACCGGATCATGCGATCGATCTCGGGGCACCCGCGCGAGAACACGTGCAGGTTGATGGCGGTATCGGCCCCCTCGAGCAAGCGGTGCTCGTGCCAGGCTGGCTCGCGGATGCGCAGCACGTAGCCTGCCGCCGCGAGCGCCGGCACGTACGCGGCCTCGTCGGCCGAGCTTTCGACCACGAGCAAGATGTCGATCTTCGGCTTCGCGGCGAGCCCCGGCACGGCGGTCGAACCGACATGCTCGAGGACCAGCACCCGATCTCCGAGCGCCGCGCGGATCCGCGCCGCTTCGCGCGCGAACATCGCCGGCCAGGCGGGATCGTAGTCGGCGAGCTCGATCGTGCCGGCGAGCGGCCGGAGTTCGCCGATCGTGACCGCGCGGAGGTCGTCCTCGTCCATGCGCCCGAGCATAGTCCGCCGCGCTCAGCGCGACAGCAGGACCTTCGGCACCCCGGGGGCCGCCGCGCGCCGCATCGCGGCCTCCGCGTGGTCGAGCGAGACGACCTCGCTGATCAGCGGGCCGACGTCGACCGCGCCGCGGGCGAGCAGGTCGAGCGCCGGCGCGAAGCGGCCGCAGCGCGAGCCGATGACGCGGATCTCGTCGACGACGATCCGCGCGGCGTCGATCGGCGTCGCGCCGTGGAACGTCGACTTGAGGACCAGCGCGCCCTGCGGGCGCAAGAGATCGAGCGCGAGCTCGAACCCGCTCACGTCGCCGGAGGCCTCGATCACGACGTCGAACGCGTGGCCGCGCCGGCGCGCATCGGCGACGGTCGCCGTCTCGAGGCCGCGCGCGAGCGCGAGCTTCTCCGGGTGCTTGCCGACGAGCAGCGGCGCGAACCGCGCGAGCGCCATCGCGCACAGCAGCCCCAGCTTGCCGTCCCCGATGATCGCGACGCTCGTCCCCGGCTCGATCGGGCAGCGCTCGAGCACCCCGCACGCCGCCGCGAGCGGCTCGACGAACACGGCGTGCTCGTCGGGCACCCCGTCGGGGATGGCGATCAGATTGCGCGCCGGCAGCCGCAGCAGGTCGGCGTGAGCACCGTCGCGGTCGACGATGCCGAGCACGGTGCGCGTGGCGCAGTGCCGCGGATCACCGGCCTGGCAGCGCGCGCAGGCGCCGCACCCGGCGTTGATCTCGCCGACGACGCGCTGCCCGCGCCCGATCGCGCCGCCGCCCGGTTCCTCGACGACGCCGACGAACTCGTGGCCGATCGTCCCGCGAAAGCCGGCGTAGCCGCGCGCGATCTCCAGATCGGTGTTGCAGATGCCGGAGAGCACGACGCGCACGACCGCCTCGCCGCGCGGTTCGGGAGCCATGATCTCGACGAGCGACGTGGTGCCATCGCCGACGCGCAACGCTCGCATGGCTGTGGTGTATCACGCCGCACGCCGGTGGCCACGGGTCGAGAGGCCGCGTTCGAAAGTCCCCCTTCCCAATACGCTCGCACGCTTGCTCCCATACCTTCACGTCCCATCGGACGGTCGCCGACTCCGCCCTGAGCACCGGCCCAGCAATGCTATCTTCGCTGCGTGTTCTGCGGCGCGGACACTCCGCCCTTGCGTTTGATCCCGGCTTCCAGCCGAAAAATGTCCGGAATGTTGATCTTGTCGTTGGGCCGGTCCTCGATGATGCCGATCGCCACCAGGTCCGAGATCAAGGCCTCTTCGAGGTTGCTGCGTTGCTTTTGCGCGGTGTCGAGTCGCACCGGCGGTAACTGCCCCCCCGATCGGCTCAAGATGTCCCTGCCAGTCCTCTGGTCGCTCCACATCCGCTTCAAGGCCGCGCGCTCCATCGGAACGTGTTGACCATTCAGCGGTGCGAGGGCCAGCGAGATCCACCAGTAGTCCTCTTCGAGCTCCTGCAGCCGATCCTCGGAGGCTTTGCGGACGCCCTCGTGGATCCCCCGATGATCGAGCGCTCGACGAGCGGGCGCTGGCTCGTAGTTCGCAGCCTCGCGCCACGCAGTAAGGAACGTGCGCGGTGAGGCTTCCCCACGTGCGTCGGACAGATGTAGCGGTAGCCACGTGTAGACGCGCCCGCGCTTTGGCGTCGCACCCATGAACTCGCCCGCGATCAGCGTCACGAGATGTTGGTGAATATCATCAGAAGCGAGCTTTGCCGCAGTGACGCGCTCCGCCATGAGCCGCGACAATGCGCTCGCTGCGGCCTCATCGCGCGCGAGCCACGAGAACAGAAGCGTATAAAGCTCGCTGGATTTCCAGAGTAGTTCGACACGTTCATTGGCGACCTTCGAGCCATCAGGGAACTGAAACAGCAGCGGATCCTCGAATTGATCACGCCGCATAAACAACTTGAGGCGAATCGCGCGATACGACCGCGCGGCGAGGGCGCGACGCAACAGAGCGCTGGCCAGCGAGCGCTTGGCTTGCCAATCTGTCCCCAGCCGATCCAGGGCGTCGAACACGATAACCAGCTTTTGCTTGCGCTTCTCGTACTGATCGTCGAGCTCGGTCAGCATTCGATCGACCTGCTCGCCATGACCCCGGACCCACTTGGCCTGCGCGACGAAGTCCAGTGGAACGCCAGGCGGACGAGCAATTCCTTGCTGCCAGGTTGCCCTCACCAACACGGTTCGCCACAGCGAATCAGCCTCACCGAGCTCCTGAAATGCGGAGTTCACCGAGTCCTCGGTCGGTGCAACGGGGTCGATCCGTGAAGAGGCGTTGAAACCGATCAAAACGTCAATAGCAGTGAGCTCTCGAAATGTCCGAGCGACATACACTCGCGTTTCGCGGTCCGCGAGCGCATGCGCCCAGAAGCTCTTGCCGACGCCTCGATTGCCGATGACCAGCGCCCGGTCTGGATCCAGCGCCGCGCGGTGGGTTGGCACGAGGACAATCTCATCCGGCGAGATCGATCCACCAGGAGAATGGTGGGCCGTACGGGGGAGCCGTTGCAGCCCCCGGCGAATCGCGGCGAAGTCGCTCTCGCTAGCTCTGACCATCGGAGGCATCCACAGCGAACAAGTCGTCGACGTACGCGAGCAAGTCGCCAAATGTGCGCGCGTAATAGGTCTCTAGGAGCTTGTCCGGGTTCGCCACCGGATCCCAGTCGGCAAATGCGGTGTCGAGCGGGATCACGATCGGGTAGTGCGGCGCCTCGGCGGAATCCACGTCGAAGTTGAACGCGTCGAGCTCCACCGCCTCGACGTAGAGGTAGGTGGAGAACAGGTCCCACACGGCATCGCGGAACGCGCTCACCCGGGCCGCCACGGCTGCCTTGGCGTGAACCATCTTGAGGCGATCCCATTCGGAGGGGGGCGCGGCCCCCGTCAGGGTCGCGAGGTGGGCGAGCAGGAATCGGAGGTCCTGCAGGGTCTGTTGCTGATCGGTTCCGAACAGCAGCACCTCGGTGTTGAGCGCCAGGAGCGGCCCGGCGGCGAGCTCGGCCAGACCCGCGCGCACATCGATGAGCACGAGATCGTACCGGCGCTCGGCCTCCAGCGCCCCAAGCATCTCGCCCAGCTTGCCGGCCAGCGAGACGGGCTCCCTCTCCTCGCTGACCGCCTCGATCATCGCGCGCGATAGCTTGGCGAGGTAGTTGGCCGGTGCTTCGAGCGTGCGACTTCCGATCGCGGGAACCACGTTGACCAGCCCTTGGCCGTGGGTGAGCGCGCTGGTCCCCATCATGTCGCCCACCATCGCGCGATCGACGGCGCCAAAGTTGCGCTCCACGAGGAAGTCTATCGCCCCGAACGGCGGCGTACGATCGGCCGTCAGCAACAGCGAGCCGACGCCAGGGGCCTCGAGATCGAGGTCGAGCACCAGCACATTGCGACCCTTGCGAGCCTGATCGGCAGCTACGACGGTGAGCGCGGTGGTGCGGCCCACTCCACCCTTCAAGCTCGCAAACGCTACGCGCAGGGCGCCGCGCTCGTTCGCATTGCGAGCCGGCGCCTCGTCGATCGACGGCGCGCTCGGACGCCGCAACCAATCCGCCCCGACGATCCTGCGGTCGAGGTACTGATACTGAACGCAGTATTGAACGACGTCATTGCGATCCGGCTCATCGATGTCCGCGAAGTTCGCGAACAGCCGCAAGGCATCAGGGTCGTCCAGCACGTTCCGTGCGCCAGGCTCGTCGGGACCCACGATCTGGCGATCCGGCCGTGCATACGGACCCAGCCTGACGCGTGCTTTCTCGACCACCGCGTCCCGCTTCACGGGGGCGATCGCCGCGCGCGAGAAAAAGCTGAGCCGACCCGTTGCGTCGCGCAGCACCACGCCGTTCTCAACCTGCGCGAGCCCCAACTCGTCGTGGAGCACGCGCAGCAAACGAGGAACGCTCTCATCGAAGCGACAGCTCTCCGGCACTAGCAATCCTCCATCGCGGCGATGATGTCCATGGCTTGTCCGCGCCAGCGGTCGACCAGCCTGTCCGGCACGGACCTCCTCGAGCCGTACCTCATCTTGACATGCCACTCGTTCATGAACGCGTCGCACTCGACGAATCGACGCAGTACGCTAGCGTGGCGACCGTTCAGGTGATCGCGGGCCAACGACTTGAGGTCCGGAAAGTGAGCATAAAATCGCTGTCATCCCGATCGACCTCGCGCCAGTTGGTCGACAGATGAAGGATCTGCTTGAACGCGCATTCCGCCGCGAGCCCGTAGAGATAGCCGGCGACGTCCCGACGGCGACACGGCGGCGCGCTGCCGTAGAGGCAGTCCGCAGCCTCGCGATGGCGGCGTGCAGCGTCGGCGAGATCCCTTGTGTATGCCATCGCGGTTGACCTGAGGCTTCGCGAACATACCAGGCAATCACCGGTGCGTCGGCATCGGACATGTGCGAACGGCTGCTTCGCGGCCCGAGCCGCCGCATGCCGAGCTAACTCTGCCGCCGTGCCGCACAGGCACATGCGCGGAGCATCGAGCGCGCACGGGGGCCGACGCTCGCCGTGTGGCTGCGGGCTATACGACACGGGCGCGCTGCTCGGGTCGCTGCATCGCCAGGAGGATCGGCCGATCGCTGGCCTGCATCGCGGCGAAGTCGGCGCGCCTGGCGAGGCCGCGCCAGCGCTGGGCGATCAGGGTCTGCGCGATGGCGCTGCCGAGCGAGTCGCCGGGACCGGGGAGCACGATGACGTCGGGGCCGAGCTCGCCGAGCGCGGTCGCGATCGCGCGCGCGAAGTCGAACGGTTCGACGATCTGCGCGCCGAGCGTGTAGGACCAAAGTGCGGCCGGGTCGGCCCACGGCCGGTAGACGGCGCCGTCGCCGCCGAACAGCGTGATCGCCGGAGATTGGATCGGGAGGTCGGCGAGGTCTCGCTGCGCGCGCTCGGCGGTCGCAGCCATGAGCGGGGTGTGGAACGCCGAGTGGAGCGGCAGCAACGCCGGATAGCGCATGCCGCCGCGCTCGATCGGCGGCAGCACGCGGCGGGCGTGGGCGAGGCCCTCGGCCGAGGCGCCGAGCACGATCGTGCCGCCGAGCCGGATCGAGATGTGGACGCCCGGGTGGTCGAGCGCCGCGCCGATCGCGCCTGAGGTTGCGGTTGCCGTCGCCGTCGCCGTCGCGGTCGCCGTCGCGCCTGAGGTCGCGGCCGGGGGCGTGGCCGGCGGGCGCCAGTCATCGTCGACGAGCGGATACATGAGCTGGCCGCCGATCACGTTGCCGGCCTGGTAGTGGCCGAGCGTCTCGACGAGCCGCGCGGCGCCGTCGAGATCGAGCGCGCCGGCCGCGTAGAGCGCCGTGTAGAAGCCCATCGAGTTGCCGGTGACGCCGACGAGGTCGATCTTGTCGCGATCGATCGCGGCGAGGTCCACGGCCGTCGCGCCGAACGTGAGCAGCGAGGCGTGCTCGCCGGCGACGTGGAGCGGCAGCGCGTACTCGGGGGCGCGATCGAGCTCCGAGAGGGTCGGCCGGTCGAGCCGCGCGCGAAGCCGGTCGAGCGCCGCGATGATCGGATCGCCCACCGGCAGGCTGCCGAGCTGCGCGCGGCCGTAGGATCCGCGGCCCGGGCAGACGAGCAGCGCGCGGAGCCGCGTCACGGGGCCACGCTCGAAAGCGCGCGGCGCCCGCAGATCGCCAGGGCCGCGCGCTCGATGTCGTCCTCCGAGACGAGCACGTGGTTGGCGGCGGCGCCGAGCGGGATGAAGCTGTCGACCGACGCGACGCGCGCGAGCGGGCCGGTGAACCCGCGATCGACGAGCGCCGCGATCACGCCCTCCGACACGCCGCCCGATCGCCGGGTTTCATCGACGACCAGCACACGCCCGACGGCGAAGGCCTCGCGCGCCAGATCGTCGACCGGCAGCGGCGCGAGCCAGCGCAGATCGAGGACGCGACAGGCGATGCCGTGGTCGCGCTCGAGGCGGCGCGCGGCGCGCAGGCTCATCCACAGCCCGTTCGCGAACGACACGATCAGGAGGTCCTTGCCGGCGCCATGCGTGCGCGCCGAGCCGATCGGCACCGGCTCGGCTCCCGGATCGTACGCCGAGGTCCACAGGCCATCGCCTGGGTCGTGGAGGTCGCGCGTCATGTAGAGCGCGATCGGCTCGAGGAACACGCACACCGAGCCCGACTGGCGGGCCGCCGCGACGCAGGTGCGGAGCATCGCGGCGGCGTCGTCGCCGCGCGCCGGGGATGCGACGACGATGCCCGGGATGTCGCGCAGCACCGCGACGGAGTTATCGTTGTGAAAGTGGCCGCCGAAGCCCTTCTGGTAGCCGTAGCCGGCGATCCGGACGACCATCGGGTTGCGGTAGCGGCCGGTCGAGAAGTACTGGAGCGACGCGGCCTCGCCGCGCAGCTGGTCCTCGGCGTTGTGCAGGTACGCGAGGTACTGGATCTCGGCGATCGGCAAGAGGCCCAGGTGGCCGGCGCCGATCGCGAGGCCGAGGATGCTCTGCTCGTCGAGCAGCGTGTTGAACACCCGGGCGACGCCGGCGCGCCGCGACAGCTCCGCGGTGACGTTGTAGACGCCGCCCTTCTTCGCGACGTCCTCGCCGAACACGATCAGCTCCGGGTACTTGGCGAGCAGATCGCCGAGCGCGCGGTTGATGTGGACCGCGAGGTGGGCGGGGCGTTCGTGCTCGGGGAGCTTGCCGGCCTCGCCCCACAGGGCCGCGCGCGAGGCGGGCGACGCGGGCCGCGCGGCCTCGCCGGCGATCGCCGCCGGGTCGCGGGGGGCCAGCGGCGCGATCACCGCGGCGGCCGAGGCCAGGCGCGGCCGCCGCGCGGCCTCGTCGGCGAGCGCGGCGACCCGCGCGCGAACGTCTTCGTACTGCCAGCGGACCTGCGCGGCGGTGCGCGCGCCCGACTCGACGAGCAGCCGCGCGGTCGCGAGCACCGGATCCGCCGCCTCGTCGGCCTCGATCTCCGGCAGCGGCCGGTAGGTCTGCTCGACGTCGGAGCCGGCGTGGCCGAGCAGGCGCACCGTGCGCAGGTGGAGGAACGCCGGGCGCCGCGTGGTCCGCACGTGCGCGACGGCCGCGCACGCCGCGTCGTAGGCGTGCGGTAGATCGAGCCCGTCGGCCCACACGTAGTGGATCCCGGGCCGATTGCCGTAGTTGCTCGCGATCCAGCCGGCCGGCGTGCGCACGCTGATCCCGATGCCGTTGTCCTCGCACACGAACAGGATCGGGACCGGCACGTGCTGGAACGCGGTCCACGCGGCGGTGTTGATCGCGCCGGTCGCGGTCGAGTGGTTCGCCGAGGCGTCACCGAACGTGCAGACGATGATCGCGTCGGCCGGCGGCGAGGATCCGCTGCCGACGCCGAGCCGCGCCGCACGATCGAGCGCGACCGCCGCGCCGACCGCCTTGGGCAGGTGCGACGCGATCGTCGAGGTCTGGGGCGGGATCGCGAGCGCGTGGCTGCCGAACACCTTGTGGCGCCCGCCCGCGATCGGGTCGTCGATGCTCGCGCACAGGCCGAGCAGGATGTCGAGGAGCGGCGTCTGGCCCGGCACCTGGCGGGCGCGCGCGACGAAGAACGCGCCCGACCGGTAGTGCAAGAACGCCGGATCGGTGGGCCGGAGCGCCGCCGCGACCGCCGCGTTGCCCTCGTGCCCCGACGAGCCGATCGTGTAGAAGCCCTCGCCACGGGCGCGCAGCGCGCGGGCCGCGAAGTCGAGGTGGCGGCTCGCGATCTGCGCGTCGAACAGCTCGATCGCGGCGCGCGCGGTCAGCCCCGAGCCGGCGCGGATCGGCGCGTCGAGCCCGAGGGCCGGGGCGGCCGGAGCGAGGGTTGGATCGACGGCCGGATCGAGGGTTGGCCCGCTCGCGAGCGCGTCGAGCTGGTCGAGGAACCTGCGATCGAGCAAGGGCGCGCGGTCGACTGCCACGGCGCAGTTATACTCGGGAATGCCCGTGGCAGGACGCCGGCGCGACCGGACTAGCAGCCGGCCGGGACGGCGCTCGACGTGACGATCGCCGTCGTCGAGCTGTCGCTGGGCGACGACGCGCCGGTGCCCATCAGGCGGTTGGCGAACGCGCGGAAGATCGCGCAGCGGTTGGCGCCGCCGTTGATGTTGGCGTCGGCCTGGACGATGCCGTCGCGGGCGTTGATCATGCTCGGGTTGCACGGCGTGAGCTTCATGCCGGAGACGACGAGTTGCTCGGTGGCCGCGGCGCCCAGGCCGCCCACGCCGCCGACGCCGTTGCGGACGTCCCACAGGGTCGCCGCCCACAGCTCACCGACCTTGTGGACCTCGTTGAGCGTGCCGTTCTGGACGTCGGCGTAGGTGAGCGGTGAGTTGGCCATCGAGAACTGGCGGATGCCCACGGTGGCGTTGCCGGTGACGTACGCGCCGATGACGGGGTTATTGAGGAACGTGGCGGCCATGAAGTCGCTCCAGCCCTCACCCATGCCGCCCGATTGCAGGTTCCGCAGGCAGGTGGTCGCGCCGTTGCCGACCAGGCGGTTGCTCAGGCCGTGGGTGTTCTCGTGGTAGACCACGGTCGGGTCGAAGTCGCCGTCTTCCCTCCCGGTACCGTTGCTGATGGTGTTGTTGTCGAGGTTGAACAGGAACATCTGCATGCGCGGCTTCTGGCCGTCGGGCGGGGTCGCGAAGTTCGCGTTGTTGGTGCCCGAGCCGTCCTGCGCGTCGACGTTGACCGGGTCGTTTTGCGCGCCGCCCTTGCCGAAGTTATTGGTCTGGAAGTTACCGGCCGCCTCGGTGAAGCCGAGGGCGTAGGTGCGATCGTGGTGGTCGTTGACCAGGAAGAACGCGTTGGCGACCGAGGCGGACTTGAAGCTGGACGCGTCCTGGCGGGGGTCGAACGGGAAGTCGAAGCTGTTGTTCGCGTCGGCGGTCGGCTGGGTCTCTTTGGTGCCGACCGTGTTGTTGCCGTTGAGGTCGGTCGCGGCGATCGCGTTGTTGCCGACCGTCTTGCGGGTGCTGCCGACCCAGCCCTGGGGCGAGAAGGCGGGGTTGCCGTCGAACGAGACGACCGTGCGGGTGTCGGTCGTCATGTCGGCGGTGGTCTGCGCGCCCACGTTGAACACGCGGCCGGTGAACGTGTTGACCAGCGAGTAGCTGGCGAGCAGCGCGCCATCCTGGGCGTCGATCAGCGCGAGCTGGTACTGCATCTGCTTCTGATCATCGAGCCACGACACGGTCGCCTGGTACGCGAACCGATCGTCACCCGGGGCGACGTGGACGATCTTCTGATCGACGTGGATCGGGTCGAGCGTGTGCGCCGAGTTGAACACGGTCTTGTGGCCATCGGTCTCGGCGAGCTCGGGGGCGAGCGAGACGCCGAGCGCGCGACCGGCGGCGAGGGCCGCCTCGGTGGGGCTGAGCATCATGCGGTTGGTCGGCGCGGCGATGTGATACGAGTCATCACCGACCACCCGGAACACGCCGTTGCCCCCATCCATGTGAACGCCGATGGCCCCCTGGAACACCGGGATGCCATCGAAGACGCGCTGCAGGGTGACGTGGCGGATATCGCCCGCGCGATCGTTATCGACGCGGGTGACCACGAACTGGCTGGCGTCAGCGGCGTCGAGCTGGAACACGCCGTGGTGGGTCGCGAGGAAGTCCTGCGCGACAGCGACCGGATCGGTGGCATGTCCGGGGACCGGGAACTGCGGGGTCATCGCCAGGACGCGCAGGTCGCCGGTGACGCCGGTCTCGAGCGCGATCGGCGCACCGGCTGTTTGCTGGAGCACTGCGACCGCTTGATCACGATCGAGGGCTGCCTGGGAGGTGTCGGTAGCGCCGGCACAGGCCGCTAGCGACAAGGTGGATAGAGAGAATATTTGCGTGAGCCTGAACGTTGGGGGCATCCGGAGCATTCTCTTCATCGCTGCCTACGTGGTCTTCTGATCTGGTGCCTCAAAATGAGGCACCTGGATCTGCGTTGTAGTAGGAACAGGTACGCGAAAGTCGCTATTGACCTCTATTGACCTCTATTAAACGTACATAGCTATTGCTGTTCAGATGTAAGCTCACCGCCTACAATCAACCGTGTCAAGCTTGCGAACCGCATCCTCGGCCAGCAGTCCCGGAGAACGAGATGACGACCGTCTATGTGAATGGCGAATTCGTGGCCCAAGACCGCGCCCAGATCTCCGTCGACGATCGCGGCTTTCTGTTCGGCGATGGGATCTACGAGGGTGTGCGGGCGATCGAGGGGCGCCTGTTCGAGTGGGAGGCGCACGCCGCCCGGATGGTGAATGGGCTCGCCGGGCTGCGCATCGAGTTCAGCGCCGCGCGCGTCGCCGAGCTCCAGGGCGTCTGTACCCGGCTGCTGTCCGACAACGGGCTCGCCGGCGGCGAAGCCTTCGTCTATCTGGCCGTGACGCGTGGCGCCGCGCCGCGGGCGCACGCGTTTCCCCCCGCGGGGACGCCACCGACCAGCTACGTGAGCACGACGAAGTTCACCCCGCGGTCCGAGCTGCGGCAGGACGGCGGCAAGGCGATCACCTTCGAGGACCTGCGCTGGGCGCGCTGCGACTGGAAGACCCTGAACCTCGTCGGCTCGGTCCTCGCGCGCCAGGCGGCCGTCGAAGCCGGCGCCTACGAGGCGATCCTGCTTCGCGACGGGATCGTCACCGAAGGCGCGTCCTCGACGGTGTTTGTCGTGGTCGACGGCGTGCTGCGCACGCATCCGCTCGGCCATCGCATCCTCCCCGGCGTCACGCGCCAGGTCGTCCTGGCGTGTGCCCGGGAGCTGCATCTCGCCGTGCGCGAAGACGCCGTGACCCTGGCCGAGCTCCGGCGCGCGCAGGAGATCCTGCTCTGTGGCACGATGACCGACGTCCTGCCGGTGGTCGCGCTCGATGGCGAGCCGGTCGCGACGGGACGACCGGGCTCGATCACGCTGGCCCTGCGCGAGGCGTTCGAGGCTCGCCTGTACGCCGGCGCCCGCGTTCCACGATGACGGCGGCCACGCTGCGCCGGCGGGCTAGGGATGCCAGCCGGCGCCGATCATGAGGGCGCCGCGCTGGAGGTCGTGCTGGGGACCCAGCAAGCGGGACCACCCGGCTTCGACGTGGAGGTCGAGGTCGCTGGTGACGCGCTGGGTGACGCCGAGCGAGAGCGGGATGTGACCGTCGTCGCGGAGCACGACGATATCGGCGTCGTAGCCGGTGTGGACGGCGATCTCCCAGCCGCGGGCAGGCTGGACCGCAAGCCAGATCGGCACGACGAGCGCGGCGCGATTGCCGAGGTCGTGGTTGGCGAGCGGGAGGCGGACGTACGGATCGCTCGTGATCGCGAACCGGCCGTGGCTCCAGCGCAGCAAGGCGCCGAGCGTGGTCGCCGGCTTGATCGGATCGAGGTCGCGGATGAGCACGCGCACGCGTGGGGCGATCGCCAGCGGCCCCGCGAGCGCGCTGAACCGGACGTCGAGGCCGCTGCCGCGATAGAGCCGGTGACAGGGGGACGTCACCAGGGTGCTCTGCTGGACGCAGAACGTGGCGCCCGCCTCGAAGAGATCTATGCTGGCGTTGCTGTGAATCAGACCGATCGTCCAGCGCGGCAAGATGCCCCACCACGCGTCGGGGGCAAACGACAGCGGCTTGCCGACGAACAGCGGCTGCACGTTGATCTCGGCGGTGAGCCGGAGGTCGATCCCGCCGGCGGGCAAGACGAGCGGGCGCGTGACGAGGTCGTCGGGCGCCGCGAACGCGGGCGTGACGACGAGCACCATCGCGGCCACGAGGGTCGAGCGCACGCGCGGACCCTACCACGCGTGCTCGCGCTGTTCGCGCTGGTCGCCGGCTGCCAGCACGAGCTGAGCGATCTCGACGGCGTGTTCTACGACGGCGATGGCCGGACCGTGCATTGCGGCGTCAACCTCGATACCAAGTCGAAGGTCGACTTCGCGAGCATCGACTCGGGGCTCGATCGGGCCCGCGACCGCGGCGAAGTCGTCGAGATGTATGCCCACGACCCCGGCGTGAGCGTGCCGGTCGACAAGATCGAGTACGTGCTCGCCGGGGCGCACGCCCGCGGGCTCGCGTTCGTCACGTACTCCGACTTCGCGCACGGCGGCGGCACCGGGCCTGGCCTCGCGCTGTCGTTCGACGATACCTATGTCGATGCGTGGGTCGATCTGCGCCCGATGTTCCAGCAGTACCAGGCGCGGGTCACGTTCTTCGTCAGCCGGTACCGCAACCTCGGCGACGAACGCCACGCGGGCCTGCAGCTCCTGGCGGCCGACGGTCACGCCATCGAGGCGCACAGCGTGCTGCACCTCCACGCGCCGGACTACGTCGACGAGTACGGGCTCGATGCCTACCTGCGCGACGAGCTCGATCCGTCGATCCAGGACCTGCGCGACGATGGCTTCGAGGTCGACGCCTTCGCGTACCCGTTCGGGGTGCGCACGAGCGAGCTCGACGAGGCGATCGCCAAGCGCGTCCCGGTGATCCGGTCGGTGGCGTTCAGCTACACCTTGGTCCAGAGCCCTTGTCCCCGGTAGAATCGGGCAGAACAGAAGATCTGGTGCCCCCCGACAACCAACCGCCGAGGGGCCACCAGATCCAGGCTTGGAACACGCGCTCCCGGGTAGAGCAGGTCACGTGCCAGGCGACGCGATCGTGGTTCTGCGAGCTTGCGCGGTGTGGCCAGCGCCCCGGGCGGTGCCGTCAAGCCAGCTAGCCGGCTGCTCCGGCTGCCAGATCGCGCCGGATCGTGTTTGACGAGGGGCCGTCCAGCCGGGTCACGATGACCGTGATAGCGTCGATGACCATGAGGTGGCTGGTCGCCGTGGCCGTGCTCGCCGGGTGCCACGGTGAGATGAATCACGGGACCCTGATCGCGCTACGCGCCGCGTGCGCCGACACCGAGTACTGGGACGGCACGGCGTGCAAGCCGCGCGGGGATGCCGCCGCCAAGGTCGCCGCCGGCAAGCAAGCGCTCGCCAAGCTCGATGTCGATGCCGCGAAGCTCGCGCTCGACGCCGCCGATCACGGCGGGCCCCTCGATCACGACGCCAACGTCACGTTGTGGGAGCAACGCGGCATCGCGGCGGCCTACGTCAATGATGAACGCACGGCGAGCGCGGCGTTCGACATGCTGCTCGCGCTCGATCCGAGCCACTTCCTCAGCTACACGCTGTCGCCCAAGGCGACGTTCGTGTTCGAGAAGGTGCGCAACGACCTCAGGGTGCGCGGCGTGCCGGCGCTCGACGTCACCTGGCCGCACGGTCAGCGGGTCGGCGATCCGGTGCCGATCGATCTCGAGGTGATCGCCGATCCCAAGCAGTTCCTGCGGCGCGCGACGGTGTTCGTGCGCACGCGCGGCGAGACCGGCTGGCGCGCCGCGGATATCGCGCTCGCGGGCGCCGCGGACCGCCACGTCGTCTTGCCGGCGGTCGAGGCCGGAAAGCCGGTCTCGCTCGAGCTCTACCTCCGCGCGTATGACGACCGCGGTAACGAGGTGCTGACCTGGGCGGACGCGTCCCGGCCGCGCGAGATCCCGCTGCGCTACGATCCGCCGACGCCGTGGTACAAGCGCGCCTGGTTCTACGCTGCGGTCGGCTCGGTCGTGGCGGCGAGCGTCGGCCTCACGGTGTACGAGCTCACGATCGCCCCGCCCAGCACGGTCTCGGGCAACGTGTCCGTGCGCTAGGAGCTCCGGGTCACTGGACCACCGCGACCACGTGCTCGGTCCACTGCGCGGTCTGGTTGCTGCTGCCGAGATCCTGAAACGGCAACCGGAACGCCGGGCCGCTCGGATCCAGGCCCTGGTCCGCTTGCGCCGGGAAGAACGGGGTCATCCACAGCTGGGCGCGCTTCGCGCCGAGGCCTCGCTGGGCCAGGCCGGTGTTCCGCAAGCGCACGCCGAAATCGCGCTTCGAGGACATCGTCAGCCAGAACATCGGCGCGTTGGTCGGGCCGAAGGTCTGCTGGAACGGCGCCCAGCGCACCGCCGAGTTGGTGAGGCCGGGGCCCTGGTTCGCCATCGCGAGCTCGATCGGACGCAGCGAGTCGTCGGCCTTGATCACCCAGGCCGAGGTGGTGTTGTCATCGTACGACGAGTCCGCGGCGCTGCTCTTGTTGAACGCGATCCAGTTGCCGTCGGGGGACCACGAGGGGAAGAAGTTATTCTGGCCGTCGCTGAGCAGCTGGACCTCCTGGCCAAACGTGTGCGTTGCCTCGTCGTAGCTGCGGAGATAGAGCTGGCCGACCTTGAAGTCGAAGTCCGTGCCCGCGAGCGCGGGACGGACGTAGACGAGCCTCTTGCCGTCGGGCGACAGATCCGGCTGCGTCACCCACGCCATCGCCGGCGTGGTCGTCATCGTCGCCAGCACGGCGTGGGTCGCGACGTCGCGCACCACCAGGACGCCGTGCTCGACCGACAGGAACTGCGCGTTGTCCGGCGTGAACGTGCCGAAGTTCCACGACGCGACGTCCGGCGGGACGACCTTCGACTTGACGAAGCTCGGGACGTCGACGAGCGTCCCCGGGCCGGGAACGCTCATGTCCTCGAAGGTGACCGCGACCTTCGTGCCGTCGCGCGACAGCACGTGGCAGGCCACGCACCGGCCGCTGGTCTCATTCGTGGTCAGGAACGGCTCGGCGGTGGTGGGCCGGACCATCGGCCACACGGGATCGTGCATGTCGTAGCGGAAGATCCCGGTCGCACCGCTCACCGAGGTCGACGCCCAGTAGTACAGGCCGCCGTCCATCTTCTCGTTCGACAGCTGCATGGTCTGCGTGACCGTGCTGACGCCGCGGGACACGTCTCGGGTCGCGCCGCGCACCTGGTAGAGCACGCTACTCGCGACACTGGCCGTGGGGATCCACTCGGTCTCCTGGAACGCGGCCCACGACGCCATCGGCCCCTGCGTCTGGAGGCCATTGCCGCCCAGGACATAGAGCCGCACCTCGTGGAGATCCGTCTTGAGCGAGACCTCGAAGACGTCGTTTTGGTTTCCATCGGTCCAGTGGACCTCGAAGTCGTCGATGTTGCGCGGCATCACCGCGCCGGCCGGCGGATAGTTGATCTGCAGCTTGGGCGACGGATCGGCCGGGCCGCCGAACAGGTCGCCGATCGTCGGCGGCAGGGATGGATCGATGCGCACCGTCAGGGCGCTGGCCGTGACATCCGCGCTGGCGATCTTGTCGTGGTACAGGCCCATCACCTGGGTCCTGGTCGCGGCGCTGATCGCGAGCACGTTCGCGGCGAACGTGCCGAAGTTCCCGTCGATCCCGAACTGGGTGTCGGCCGTGACATCACGCGTGGTGCCATCGGTCCACGTCAGCGTCGCGGTATACGTCGCGTGCGCGGGCACGCCGTTCATGATGACCAGCGCGCTGGCGGCAGGAGCGATCGAGAGCGTCGCGGTGACCGGGTTGGGGTCGTCGCTGCCTCCTCCGTCGCTGCCATGGCCGTCACCCACGCCGCGCGCACACGCCGCCAGCGCACAACCTGCAAGTACCCCAAGGACGATCCTCATGCGCTCATGATACTCGCGCGCCCCGCGTGCGGCGCCGAAAAACGCATGGGTTGTCGCGATCTTCGACGGGAACACGATGCTCCACCGGCTGCTCGCGTGGCCGGGTCAGTTGTCCCCGGGGCGCCACGACGCTGTGCGTGAGACCCCGGACACAGATCCTGGGTAATGGACTTCGACCGTGAAACCAAGATCTTCGCGGCGCTTGTCGAGCCGCTTCGCGGCATGCTCCTTGTTGCGGCGGGTGACGTGTTCGGGACCGAGGTCCTTGTAGCGCACGCCGTCACGATCGCTTCTTGGCACCACGCCGTGCCCGGAGCCGCTGGAACTGGACCGGGAGCTGGGCGGGCCGCCAGGCTATCGCGTCAGTACCTCGATCCAGTGGCCGCTCGGGTCCGCGAAGTAGACCGCCCGGCTGCCGCCGCGGTCGGCGACCTGATCGGGTTGGGTCTGCTGCGGGTCGGCCCAGTACGACGCTCGCTTGCGCGATTCTGAGAGGGGACCAAGGCTGCTGCGCAGCTGCAACTCCCGAATGTCAGCGGCACGCGACAGAAGGGGCTCGGCCTTGGGGTATGTGCCTTGGGCCTGGTAGAGCCGCGCAAGGCTATTGAGGCTGCTCGCGACGTCGGGATGTAGTGGCCCCAGCGCCTTCTTTTCGATGTCGAGTGCGCGTACAAACAGCGGCTCGGCCAAGCGGCTCGGCCTTGCCGTATGCTCCATGGGCCTGGTAGAGCGCCGCGAGGTCATTGAGGCTGCCCGCGACGTCGGGATGCATCGGGCCCTGCGCCTTCTCGCGGATGTTGAGCGCGCGGACCAAGAGCGGCTCGACCTTGGCGAGCGCGCCTCGGGCCTGGTAGAGCGCCGCGAGGTTATTGAGGCTCTCCGCGACGTTGGGATGCATCGACCCCAGCGCTTTCTCGCGGATGTCGAGTGCGCGGACATAGAGCGGCTCGGCCTTTGAGTACGCGCCTTGGTCCGCGTAGACCGAGGCGAGATTATTGAGGCTTTGCGCGACGTCGGGATGCATCGGCCCCAGTGCCCTCTCGCGGATGTCGAGCGCGCGGACAAAGAGCGGCTCGGCCTTGTCGTACGCCCCTTGGTCTGAGTAGAGTTCGCCGAGGTTATTGAGGCTTTGTGCGACGTCGGGATGCATCGGCCCCAGCACCTTCTCGCGGATGTCGAGAGCGCGGACCAAAAGTGGTTCGGCCTTTGGGTACGCGCCTTGGGCGTGGTAGAGCCGCGCGAGATTATTGTGGCTCGCCGCGATGATCCCGTCCGCATCGGAGGTGGAGTGCCGTCGCGGCTCTCCTCCAGGTTCTGCCAACACCCGTGTCCGCAGCGTGTCGGAAGCTTGGTGGTCGATGCAGCTCCGACCTGGAATCGCGCTCGATGCTCCGAATGCGGGAGTAAGAGCCCTGGCTACGATCGAGATGACGGGCGACCCTGGCGCCATCTCGACATCGCCGGCATGAAACCCCCGATCGCGGCGGCCGCAGAACCTAGAAGTCGAACGCCGACGCCGGCCTGCATGATGAACGGGGTTGACCCCAGACGTTGGCTTTGGCCCGTCCCTACCTCGATCGTATCGAACCGCGGCAGGTTGGGGGCCTGCGGCGCCGGCGCGGAAGTAGAACCTGCGGGAGTGGGGGCCGGTGCTCGGGCCGGCGCGGGAGTATCGGCGCAGGTTCAGTGCGTGGAATTGTCAAAGCCCATCGGCGACGACAAAGTGCCCGACGATGGTTCCGTAATCGACCGGCTTGCCATCCCACTGGCAGGCGATCGTGTCGGCGCTGATCGCGAGCGGATCGTTCATCGCCTGGATCCGCGGCCAGCCGAGGTCTTCCGCCGCCGGACGCGGCGGTGTCGCGGTCACCACCCGGCCATACGGATCCCGGAACTGCGGCCGCTGATCGGGCCCGAGCTCGATCTCATAGCCATATTCGTGGACATAGCGGTGATGGAAGGTACACAAGAGCGCAGTATTATTCAGGCTGGTCTCGCCGCCGTCGGCCCAGTGCTTGATGTGGTGGCCTTCCAGGAAGATCCGATGGGTGCATCCGGGGAACGTACAGGTCGAATCGCGCTTGTACAGCGCACGCCTGAGCGCACCTGCGATCGTTCGCCGCTTGCGTCCGACCGACAGCGGGACACCGTGCTCGTCCTCGGTGACCTCGACCACACCGGCGTCGCAGCTGAGGCGCCGCGCGGCGTCCTGGGAGAGGAAGGATTCGCCCATCTCGCCGGCTTCGATGGGATCCGCGGTGTCGGAGCGTAGGCTGCTGTTCGGGATCGTGAGCGTGACCTCGATCGGCGAACGATGGGGTCGATCGCCGCGGAGGTAGCCCTGGGCGAGGGAGACGAGCGCATCGGCGCGGTTGAATCCGCGCTTGGCGGCATCGGCGCGCTGGTGTAGCTCGCCCGAGGGATGCCCTGATGTGGGCTCGCTCACGTCGCGTGATTCCGCGGAATCGGCGGTTCCATCACTTCCCCCGCCAGCAACGGTCTGTGGCGATGGGCTGCCGCTGACCTCGTGGTCCCGTGCAGGCCGCGGCGATTCCGCGGAATCGGCGGTTCCATCACTTCCCCCGCCAGCAACGGTCTGTGGCGATGGGCTGCCGCTGACCTCGTGGTCCCGTGCAGGCCGCGGCGATTCCGCGGCATCGCCGCTCTCGGCATTGCGACCTGCGACATCACCCCGCGCGACATCACCCCGCGCGACATCACCCCGCGCGACATCGCTGGTCGCGCTCCCCGCGGGAGCTGCGGGAGCTGCCGGATCTCGAACGGGTTGCTTGGCGGTGTGATCGAGCATGGCCCAGACCAGCTCGGCCTCTTCGGGGTGAAGGACGGCTTCGATCTTGACCATGCCATCCTCGGTATCGCGGCGGCGGACGTAGCGCCGCTGCACGTCACCGGTGGGGTGCGGGTCCTCGCCATGACGTTGCACGAGGGCGTACTTGCGCGTCAGCTTCTCGAGCTGGGCGGCCGTCATGAGCCGCGCGTGGTCGAGCAACAGGGCTTCGTTGGCCGGTGTCGCGACGCGCACCATCGCGCGTACCTTCGAGTACGAGACTTCGCCGCGCCGGAGCGCATCGTCGATCGCGGGGAACTCGGCGAGCTTGTTGGCGACGCGCACGCGCTGCCGGGCCGTGACGAGCTCCCAGCCGACCCGCCACGACAGCCAGTGTGCACACGACAGCGCGCCCTGGACGTACCAGCCGCCGCGCTGATCGAACTCGCGGAGATCCGCGAGGAGCCGGTGCATGGCGGCATCGAGGTGTGCGGCTTGTTCTGCGATGCGTTCGCCGAGCTGCTCCAGATCGCCATTCATGGCGACGGCATAGCATCTGGCTCTGACATGCCAATGCGCATCGCGAGATTTATGACAAGAGCGTGAGACGGAGGCTGCTTGGGAACAGGAGCCTGTGAATTGGCCTGTGGATACTTTGTAGAGCTTGATCGGTACGAGAGGCAGAGGGCTGCTTGGGAGCAGAGCCTGTGAATTGGCCTGTGGATACTTTGTAGAACTTGATCGGTGCGTCAGGCGAGACCATGGTCAGCGCCGGTGTGCTGGCGTGGCAGAGATTACGCGCTGGCCTGTAAGCTGCGAACACGGCTGGTTCAACGGCTGCGGAGGCTTGGTTGCCAAGTAAAATCTCATCCAATATAAAATAAATAAATTCCGTGAGGGACTTCGTGCGAGCACAGGGCTGTGAGCTGCGCCTGCAGTGGATGCAGCTGCTGCAGCGCAGGTCACAGGCCGGCCGCGCGATCTCCACCGCGTCAGCGACGTGGCCCCGGGGAGATGCGACACCGCCCTTCGGTGGCTCTCGCTGTGGAGCCGAGGGTAATCTTCTTCTAATGTCACCCTAGGGGGGTGATCCGGGAACTCGCTAATGGTCCGTCGAGCAGCTCGTCTCGGCCCAGCGCCCGAGGAAGCCACCCGAACTGGCCGTCAGTCCCTCGAAGTAGACGCCGTGCGCGGCGCCGTGGTCACCCTGGCGATCGATCCAGCGCGCGCGGTACTCGCCGTTCTCGAAGGTGCCGCCGAGCAGGCCGCGGAAGTGGCCCTCGGTGTCGATGAACTTGCCGAACACCACCGACTCGCCATCGCGGCGCTGGCCGTACACGCCGCGGACGTGGCCGACGCGGTCGCCGTCTTCGTTGGTGACGATGCCGAGGAATCGGCCGAGGTGCGGCGACAGCGCGTGCCAGCGGCCGCGCATGAAGCCGTTGTCACAGGCCGCGACCTGACGCGGGTGGCCGATCGCGATCATCTTGTCGCCGCCGCCCGCGTCGACGACGATCGGGCCATTGGTGAGCTGCGAGAGATCGAGCGTGTACGACGTCGTGCCATTGGCGGGTGTGTAGGTCAGCGTGAGGGCCTCGGTCGCCGATGGTGTGGGGTCGAGCACCGTGAGGGACAGGCCATCCATGAAGGGCCGGGTCAGCGACTGGAAGCTGACGGTGTCGAGCGACGTGCGCGGCAGCAGGTGATCGGTCGTGTCCTCGAACGCGATCGTGCGCCGGACGACGAGCCCGCCGCGCGAGATCTTGAACGAGCCGGTCCAGTCGTGGATCGCCAGCGCGGTGCGATCCGCGGGCACCTTGCCCCACATGACGATGACCTTGAAGCCGCTGCCTGCCGAAGCCTGATCCAGGGCGATGGTCGCCGGATCGCTGGCCAGCGTGTCGTTGGCCGTCGTGTCGGCCTCGATCGAGGCCGCGGCGAGCTCGGGTTCATCGCCGAACGCCGGGGCTTCGTCGGCGGTGTCGAAGCCGCCATTGGGTTGCTCGATCGCCGACGAGACCTCCTGCGAATCGTTGCCGCGGCCGAGGCACGCGGCGGTGGGCAAGGCGAGTAGCAGCGCGAAGGGAAGCGACAGGGGACGGTACATGGTGCGTGGCTCCTGAAATCTATGTCCGGACCCAGAGCAACGGCCCGGCCAACTTGTAAGTCCGCGCGGAGCTTTCCGGCGGCGCCGGAGCTGGAACGCCCGGGTTCCATCGCGGCACGGCCCGGCCGATCGAGTGGTACCTCCAGGTACCGGCGGTCAGGGTTCGACGACCGTGACGGTCTGGCCGACCTCGACCGTCACGGCCCGCTTGACCACGACCTTGCTGGTCTTGGCGTCGATCAGCTCGATGACGTGCTTGCCCGCGGCGATCTCCACGTTGAACTGGGGCGTCGGTCCGACGATGCTGCCGTCGACGACCACGTTCAGGTACTGCTCGCCCTTGCTCTTGGCGGTGAACGCGCCATAGCCCCGGACCGCCGCGTCGACGGCCACCAGGGGGACCGATGGGACCTGTGCGTCGCGCTCCACGGTGCGACCTGCATCGAGCGGCGCTCGGACCGGCGGGCGATGTCCGGCGTCGCTCGGAGGGGCGGAGGGGGCATCCACCGGCACCGGCACCGGCGCCGCGGCATCGCTCGCCGCCTCGGTGATCGCGTCGGTCACGGCAAGGGGCGCCGCATCGATCGCAGGCGCGTCGCCGGGCGCTCGCGGATCGATCGGCGACACGACGCCGGCATCGAGCTTCGCCGGCGGCTCGCCCGGGTGGCGCAGGAACATGGCGCCGCCGCCGACCAGCGCGAGCACGAGCAGGGCGAGCAGGATGGGCAGCACGAGGCTCCGGCGGGGCGGCCGATCGAGGCCGTCGTCCTCGGTGTTCGCCGCGAGGTGCGTCGAGACCTGCGGATCGGGCGGCGGCTCGGCGATGGGCAGCGCGGCCGGGGCCACCGGGGCGAGCATCGTCGGCGCCTTGCCGAGCTGCGGTGCGAGCGCGGTGACCGCGCCGGTCGGCCGGCCGATCGGCCGGGGGGCGTCCTTGCCGGCGGCCACGCTCGCCAGCCATGCGCGGTGGGCGGCGCGCGGCTCCTCGAGCGCCCGCTCGGCCCAGGCCTCGAGCGTCTCGTCGCCGGCGGTCTGGATCACCTGCTCGAGCTCCTCGGCGAACGCCGCCGCGGTCGGCGTGCGGCGCGAAAGGTCGCGATCGAGCGCGTTCATCACCGCGGCATCGAGGCCGAGCGGCAGCGGCGCGCCGAGGACCTGCGACGGGGGCTTGATGTCCTGGTGCTCGACCGCGCGCGCGATCGCGTAGATCGAATCGCCGTCGAACAGGCCCTGCCGGGTCAATATCTCCCACAGCACGACGGCGAGCGAGAACACGTCGCTGCGCCGGTCCATCGCCTCGTTCTTGACCTGCTCGGGCGACATGTAGGGCGGCTTGCCCTTCACCGTGCCGAACTCGGTCACCGGGGCCTGCCGGTTCTTCACCAGGGCGATGCCGAAATCGATGACCTTGATGTGGCCGTCGAAGCCGAACATGAGGTTATCGGGGCTGATGTCGCGATGGACGACGCCGAGGATGTTGCCCGCCAGGTCGTGCAGCTCGTGGGCCGCGTGCACGCCGCGGCAGGCCTCCGCGATCGCGCGCGCCGCGACGGCGGGCGACAGGCCGTAGTCCATGACGTCGCGAAACGGGATGCCGGCGACGTACTCCATCACCATGTAGAGCGTCCCGCCGTCCTCGCCGAAGTCGTGGACGGTCGCGATCGCCGGGTGGGTCAGCCGCGCCAGGATCGCCGCCTCGTCGAGGAACATCGCGCGCACCGCGGGAGTCTGCGCGTACTCGGGCCGGATCGTCTTGATCGCGACGAGCTGCTCGAACGTCCCCGGCCCACGCCGGCGACCGAGCAGCACGGCGCCCATCCCGCCGGTCTTGAGCTCGTAGAGGATCTCGTAAGCGCCGAATCGTGTGGCCACGTGCGGTCAGACAATAACCCAACCGGATCATGCGCGCTCGGCGTGCCCGGGGCACCGCGCCCCGCCGCGGTCAGTCCGGATCGGCGTCGTCGGCCGGCCGCTCGACGATGCCGTGCTTGTACAGGAGCTCGCGAAAGTGCCGGCGCGACAGGCCGGCGTGCTCGGCGGCGCGCGTGACGTTGTTGGCATTCGTGGTGAACACCATCGCGACATAGCGGCGCTCGAAGTGATCGTTCCAGCGCTCCTTGGCCTCCTTGAACGGCAGCGCGGTGTCGACGACCTCGGTGAGCTGCGGCGCCGCGGCGTTGGGATCGAGCCACAGCCGCAGATCGCGAAACTTCGCGACCTGGCCGCCGGCGGGGCCCGACAGCGCCCAGGCGCGCTCGAGCACGTTGCGCAGCTCGCGGATGTTGCCCGGCCACGCGTGCCGGCGCATCCGATCGAGGTTGTCGCCGTCGACAGGTCCGGGCTCGGCGCTGCGGGTTCGGTAGAACGTCGCGACGAGGTGCGGCAGGTCCTCGAGCCGCTCGCGCAGGGGCGGCAGCGCGACGTGGACGACGGCGAGCCGGTAGAACAGGTCGAAGCGGAACTGCTTGGCCGCGACCATCCGCGACAGATCGCGGTGGGTGGCCGCGACCACGCGGGTATCGACCGAGACCGGCCGATCGGCGCCGACCGGCTGCACGGTCTGGGCCTCGAGCACGCGCAGGAGCTTGGCCTGCGCCGCGATCGGCAGCTCGCCGAGCTCGTCGAGGACCAGCGTGCCGCCGCTCGCCTCGACGAAGGCGCCCTTGCGATCGCGCTCGGCGCCGGTGAACGCGCCGCGGACGTGGCCGAACAGGTGCGAGTCGAACAGGTTCTCGGTGATCGCGCTGCAATCGACGACGACGAACGGGCCCTTCGCGCGGCCCGACGCCTCGTGGATCGCGCGCGCGGCCAGCTCCTTGCCGGTGCCGGACTCGCCCTCGATCAGGACGGTCGCGTCGGTCGGCGCGGCCATCTCGAGCACCGCGAACAGCTCGCGCATCGCGACGCTCTTGCCCGCCATGGCCCCGAAGTGATCCTGCTCGCTGGGCGGGAGCGACATCGCCTCGGCCGCCGAGATCCGCACCGGGGTCGCGCCGAACTGTACCGTGGCACCCGAGGGGACCACGACCTCGCCTACCTTGGTGCCCTGCCACCACGTGCCGTTGGTCGAGCCGAGGTCCTTGATCCGGATCCCTTCGGGGACCACCGCGAGCTCGGCATGTCTGCGAGACACTTGCGGATCTACGAGCACGAGGTCACACGAAGCGTGGGCGCCGACCACCACGGGACGGGCCCCGAGCGCGAGCGTCGCGCCGCCATGGCCCAGGACTTGAAGATTGTACGATCGGGCCGCGGTGCGACCTCGGGTCGTACTCGTCGCGAGCCCGGTCTGGATCACCGTGCGTCGATCGAGGGTCACATGCAGAGCTTAACCCGTGCCGCCCGCTACAGCGTCCTACCGGGCATGAATGATACGGTCCGGCTGATGAGGTTGTGTGGGCTCCTGCTGCTGGCCGCCTGCAGCGGCGATCCATCGCTCGATGTCTCGGTCCACCACCCGGCGGGCTACGCGGTCACGCAGACCCTCGTCACCGTGTATTTCGGCGCCGACATCAGCTGCAGCGCGATCGAGTACGGCGATCGCACCGACGCCGAGCTGGCGGCGATCGCGGCCGATGAGGTCGACGTCACCAGCGGTGGACGCGTGGAGGTGAGCCGGCTCGGCGGCAAGTCCCTCGTCGCGCGCGGGTACGACGCGCAGCACCGGTTCGTGACCGCCGGCTGCAAGGACGCCGGCGAGATCACGCCAGGCACCAAGCTCACGATCGCCACCCAGCCGACCGCGGTCGTCGCGATCGATCCGGGGCAAGCGGAGCAGCCGTTCAGCCTGCGCACGATCGTCGTCAACATGTCCGATAGTAACGGCATGCCGCTCGACGGGAATGTCTCGTGGCTCCTGACGGGCCCGGCCGGTGCACCCGTGCAGCAACCGTCCGCCGGGGTCGCGACCAAGAACGGCAATGCCAAGATCCACGTCGACGATCTCGGGACGCCCGGCCCCGAGGGGCTGCGCCTTCGCGTGCCATGGGCGACCGCGCCCTTGCCGCTGGTCACCGGCTTCGATCTGTCGCACACAACCACGATCCCGCTGACCCTGATCGGCGGCGGCCCCGGCACCACCACCGGCCTCCGTCCATCGTGCGATATCCGAGGCCACGCCGGCAAGCTGCCCACGCTCGTCTGCCTGACCCCGGCCAATGCCCTGGGCCACCGCGATGCGGTCGAGTTCGCCTGGCAGACCGATCACTACGCGATGACGCCGATCAGCATTCCGGCGGCGATCGACAACCAGTTCGCGCTGTTCGTCGATCACGACGGCAGCGCCGACGAGCCGGTCTACGTACTCAGCGCGAACGCGGCGGGCAGCGGCAACTGGTACAAGCTGGGCGCCGCCGGGTCGGGCACCACCGTGATCTTCGACGACGGGCTCCAGAACGTGGTCTACGTGCCGAGCTGCCAGGCGAACTCGATGATGCCCTTCGTCGCGGTCGAGACCGGGCCCGCAGTTTCGAGCGTATTGACCCCCGACAAGCTGGCGTTCTACTCGGTGACCGGCACGCTGGTGACGGCGCCGCAACCTGGCGAGGTGTTCTCGGGTGGCTGCGTCCACGACGTCGACAAGACCGAGCACCAGGCGTTCTTCGGCTTGCCCCCCAACCCCAACTTCAACCCGCTCGCCCCCGACGACCCCGGCCTGGTCTTGACCACCGCGGGCCCGCCCCAGACGCGGCTCGCCCCCACGAAGCTGACCGGCACCGGGTTTGTCGCCGTCGAGAGCCAGGGCGTGCTCGAGAAGCGCTTCGCCGGCACGCGGCTCCAGGCTGCGGGCACGGTCGTGGTCGAGTCCGTGCTTGCCGCGGAGTCCGCGGCCGCCAGCGGGAACGGTACCTTCAAGCTGGTCGAGCGCACCGAGGTCGACGCGGCGGCGCCGCCGGACAAGATCATCGGCGGCAAGCTGGACCAGGATGGCGACACCGACCTCATGTGGGGCATGGCCGCCGGGCGCCGGCGGTTGTTCCAGGTCTCGCTCGCCGAGCAGGTGAGCGGCGACCCGCTGACCGCGATCACGGGCGGGGCGGCCGGGGGCACCACCGCGGCGGCGGTCGACTTCGTCGCCGGCGATCTCAACGGCAAGCACACCGACGAGCTCGTGCTGTTCTCGGCGAGCGGGGTCACGATCTTCTCGGCGGACCAGTAGCCGGCGCCGGGCCGGTGTGCCAGGGTGTCCGGGACCGATGAGGTGTTGCGTGATAGCCATCGTCGGGGCGATCGCGTGCAGCGCCAAGCCCCCGCCGGCGCGACCCGCCGAGTCCAAGCCGGGCGCGGCCACGTCGAGCGCCGGCCCCGCCGAGTCCCCGGCGCTCGATCAGGATCTGCCGCGGCTCGTCGACCGATCGCTCGCGATGTACCGGGACGTCGCGCAGGCGCTCGCGGCGAGCGGTAACGACTGTGCGGCTGCGACCGACAAGCTCCGCCAGCTCGCCGGCACGTACCGCGAGGTCGTCCGGGCCAACGCCAAGGTCTTGCACGACGGCCGGGCCCGGCAGCTGAAGGCCGCGCTCGAGCCGCACAACGAGGACTTCGATCGCTCGGCCCAGGCGATCGTCCAGTCGCCGGTGATGGCCGCGTGCTCGACGGGCCCGGCGTTCTCCAGGGCGTTCGATGAGCTCCTCGAAGCGCCGCCGTGACCGGCGCCGCTACTCCGCCTCGAGCTCGGCCTTGACGTGCGACAGCTCGGCGAGCTCGCGCGCCGGGAGCTTGGGATATTCGATGTGCAGCTGGCGCAGCGTGCCGGCGATGATCTCGGCCACCGCGCGCCGCATGTAGTGCTTGGAGTCGGCGGGGATCGCGTACCACGGCGCCCACGGCTTGCTCGTCGCCGAGAGGGCGTCCTGGTAGGCGGCCATGTACTGATCCCACTTCTTGCTTTCGGCCATATCCCCCGAATTGAACTTCCAGAAGTGCTCGGGATCGGTGACCCGCTCGAGGAAGCGCCGGTGTTGCTCGCGCTGCGATACGTTGAGGAAGAACTTGAGCACGACGCAGCCGTTGCGCGCCCAGTGCTTCTCGGCCGCGGTGATCGACTCGAAGCGCTCACCCCACAGCTCGTCGAGATCGTCCGGCCGGCGCGGCAGCCTCTGGCCATCGAGGTAGCTCGGGTTCACGCGCACGACCAGGACTTCTTCGTAGTGGCTGCGGTTCCAGATCCCGATCCGCCCGCGCTCCGGCAGATCGCGCTGGCAGCGCCACAAGAAGTCGTGATCGAGCTCCTCGGCGTTCGGCGACTTGAACGCGTAGACCTGGCAACCCTGCGGGTTGATCCCGGTCATCACCGCGCGGATCGTACCGTCCTTGCCGGCGGCATCCATCGCCTGGAAGATCAGGAGCACGCTGTACCGATGGTGCGCATAGAGCCTCTCTTGCAGCTTCGAGAGCTTCTCGATCGCGTGGCCGAGGGCGAGGGCGTTGGCCTCTTTGCCCGGGTTGTCGTCGGGATCGGTCGGGAGTTTGTGTAGCTTGAAGGACCCGTCGAATGGCACCAGGTACGGGCTGTCCACGGGGTCGAACAAGATCGGATGGGCCATGGATGCACACGATAGCGCGACGCTCGTGAATGGCTCGGGTGCCCCGGGCCAACTTCGCCTTGTCCGACGAATTCGCGATGACGGCGCGGTAATCCGGAACTGCCATTGTATGGTGGAAGCCCATGTCCACGACGCCGGACCCAAGGACTGCCCTGTCTTACCCCGAGCACGACAAGCTCGGACCGCTCGGCCACAAGACGTCGGCGATCGGCGATGCCGCGGCGTTGCGCAACATGCTCGTCCGCGCGTTCGAGGCCGCGACCCAGGACGCGCGCGACGCCGTCGGCGTGATCGACACGGGCGCCACGGCGGCGGTTCACCAGTCGCGCAAGGCCCTGCGCCGCGCGCGTGCGGTGCTCGGGCTGGTCGCCGCGGCGCTGCCGAACAGCGAGCGTCGCGCGGTGAAGACGGCGCTGCAGGAGGCCCGGCGGGCGCTCTCGACCGTCCGCGATCATGCGGTCGCGCCCGAGACGATCGCCCAGCTGGCGCTCGACGACGGCGATCGAGCGACCGCCGATCGCGTGCTCGCCAACGCCGCCGAAGCGGTGCCCGCGCTCGCCGAGACCAAGCAGCTCCTCGCCGAGAGCGCCGCGCGCGCGGCCGCGCAGGCCGAGGCCCTCCAGACGGCGCTGCCTCACGAGATCGCGTGGGACACGGTCGCCGAAGGGATCCGGACGACGTATGGCGATGCGCGCCGGGCCAGCGGCGGCGCGAAGCGGTCGAAGGCGTGGTTCCACACCTGGCGGCGCCGCAGCAAGGAGCTCGTCTACCAGCTCGAGCTGATCGCCCGCGAGGCCGGGCCGCGGGTCGTGGCGATCCACGACGAGCTGTCCGGCGTCACCGACACGCTCGGTCCGGCCGTCGATCTCATCATGGTGCGCGAGTTCATCGCGACCTACGCCCAGGGCATCTCCGCCGAGGCCATCGAGCACCTGCGTGACGCGATCGATCCCCAGCTCGACGACCTCATGAAGGCCGCGCGCAAGGCCGCGCGCGACGCGTTCCGCCAGAAGCCGAAGAAGCTCGAGAAGCGCATCACCAGGTCGGTGCGTCGCGATCTCGTGCCCGCGGACGACGCCAACCACGAGGGCGAGCCCCACGGGTAAGGCTCATAAATCATTGGGCTCGCCTCATTTGTAGGGTGAGGTACGAAGATCTGGGTTTTCAGGGGTACCCGAGCTGTTACGCTGGTCGTATGGGAGACGGAGACAAGCACGCCAGGCAGACCGCCCGGTTCGACCGCCGGAAGCTCGCGGAGCTGACGAAGCAGGCCGCGCTCACCGAGCCCACCGCGCCCGCCGAGCCCTGGCGTGACCAGGCGAATCCAGGCACCCCGATCGCGGCTCCGCTGGCCACGTCGCGGACCACGACCCTCGATGATCCGTTCACCACGAGCCTCCTCGCGGAGGTTGCGCGGCGATCGAGGACGATCGAGCTGTCACCTGCGCAGATCGCCGATGCGATGAACCGCGACCCCGGCGATCCCGATTCTTCGGACGATCCGACGTAACGGGCACCGAAGCCGGCGTCCGGGGCGATGCCTGGCGATCACACCCGTGTGATAGCTTGCGCCCCTATGTCGAAGGTTCTCATCATCGGGGCGGGCGGGGTCGGCGGGGTCGTCGCACACAAGTGCGCGATGGATCGCACCACGTTCACCGACGTCATGCTCGCGAGCCGCCGGATCGCGAGCTGCGACAAGCTCGCGGCCGAGATCGCGCAGATGCACGGCCGGACAATTCGCACGGCGCAGGTCGACGCCGACGACGTCGCCGCGACGACCAAGCTCCTGGCCGACTACCGGCCCGCCGTCGTGATCAACGTCGCGCTGCCGTATCAGGATCTCCACATCATGGAGGCGTGCCTCGCGGCCGGCGTCGATTACCTCGACACCGCGAACTACGAGCCGCCCGACGTCGCGAAGTTCGAGTACAAGTGGCAGTGGGCCTACCAGGATCGGTTCGCCAAGGCCGGCCGCATGGCGGTGCTCGGCTCGGGCTTCGATCCGGGCATGACCAACGTGTTCTGCGCCCACGTCCAGCGCCACCTGCTCGACGAGATCCACTACGTCGACATCGTCGACTGCAACGGCGGCTCGCACGGCAAGGCGTTCGCGACCAACTTCAACCCCGAGATCAACATCCGCGAGATCACCGCGCGCGGCCGCTACTGGGAAGAGGGCGAGTGGAAGGAGACCGCGCCGCTCAGCGTCTCGAAGATCTTCGATTATCCGGGCGTCGGCGAGCGCAACAGCTTCCTGCTGTATCACGAGGAGCTCGAGTCGCTCGTCAAGCACCTGAAGGGCCTGCGCCGCATCCGGTTCTGGATGACGTTCGGCGAGTCGTACCTGAAGCACCTCGAGGTGCTGCAGAACGTCGGCATGACGCGGATCGACGAGGTCGACTTCGAGGGCAAGAAGATCGTGCCGATCAAGTTCCTGCGCGCGCTGTTGCCGGACCCAGCGTCGCTCGCCGCGGGCTACACCGGCAAGACGTCGATCGGCTGCCTGTGCGAAGGCGTCAAGGACGGCAAGCGCAAGCGCTACTTCATCTACAACATCTGCGACCACGCCGAGACGTACAAGGAAGTCCGCGCGCAAGCCGTGTCGTACACGACCGGCGTGCCGGCGGTGACCGGCGCGGCGATGATGGTGACCGGCAGGTGGAAGGCCGCCGGCGTGTTCAACATCGAGCAGCTCGATCCCGATCCGTTCCTCGCCGACGTCGCCCAGCGCGGCCTGCCGTGGCACGTGGAAGAACGGTAGGGCCGAGCCCATGAGTGCAGGAGCCGCGCTCGGCGCCGAGGTCGCCCGGACGATCGATACAAGCCAGCTCGAGACGCCGTGCTTCGTGACCGATCTGGGCGCGCTCGAGGCCAACCTCCGGATCCTCGCCGACGTGCAGGCGCGGGCCGGCTGCACGATCCTGCTCGCGCTCAAGGGCTTCGCGCAGTGGTCGACGTTCCCGCTCGTGCGGCGCTACCTGGCGGGTGCCACCGCGAGCTCGGTCGCCGAGGCGCGGCTGGCGCGCGAGGAGCTCGGCGGCGAGGTCCACGCCTACGCGCCGGCCTACAGCGACGGCGAGATGCGCGAGCTCGTCACGCTCGCCGATCACATCGTGCTCAACTCGCCCGGGCAGTGGCGGCGGCATCGCCCGGTGATCGAACAGGCGCGGCGGGGCGGCCGCGCGATCTCGTGCGGCCTGCGCGTCAACCACGAGCACCAGGAGGTCGAGGTCGCGCTCTACGATCCGGCCGGGCCGTGCTCGCGGCTCGGCACCACGCGGGCCAACCTCGCGCCGGACGACCTCGCCGGGCTCGACGGCCTGCACTTCCACACGCTGTGTCAGGGTAACAGCGACGCGCTCGAGCGCGCGGTCGCGGCGTTCGAGCAGAAGTTCGGCGAGTTCATCCCGCAGATGGCGTGGGTCAACTTCGGCGGCGGGCATCACATCACGCGGCCCGACTACGACCGCGAGCGCCTCGTGCGCGTGGTGCGCGAGTTCCGCGCGCGGTGGCAGACCCGGGTGTACCTCGAGCCCGGCGAGGCGATCGCGCTCGGCACCGGCATCCTGGTGGCGACGGTGCTCGATGTCGTGCACAACGGGATGGACCTCGCGATCCTCGACACGTCGGCGACCGCACATATGCCCGACGTGCTCGAGATGCCGTACCGCCCGGTGATCATCGATGCCGGCGACCCCGGGGCCAAGCCGCACACGTACCGGCTCGGCGGCATGACGTGCCTGGCGGGCGACGTGATCGGCGACTACAGCTTCGATCGCCGGCTCGCGATCGGCGACAAGCTCGTGTTCCTCGACATGGCGCACTACACGATGGTCAAGACGACGACGTTCAACGGGGTGCGGCTGCCGTCGATCGCGACCCACGATCCGGCGACCCGGCGGATCACCGTGCACCGCCGGTTCGGCTACCACGCCTATCGCGACCGGCTGTCGTGACGGCGAGCCGCACGCGTGCGCGATGGAGGGCCGCTCATGGCCGCGGCCTTGCGGGGAAAGCCCCGGGCGGCCGGAGCGATGTATTCCGATGAAGGTAACCGACGTCGCCGGGCTGCGCAGACTCGGTGACCTTGAAGCCTGCCTCGAACCAGCGCTGGAGGTCGTCGTCCGCCACGTACGGCACCACCGCGAGGGCGCAACCGGCGCCGAGCGTGTCGCACATACGGAGGACGATGGTGATGTCGACGTTGCGGTCCGTGTAGGCGACGTCGAGCTCGAGCTCGGAGACGTATAAAAGGTCACTCCCCTTACCGCCGGCGATCAGGTCGCTGCGGATCCAGTCGTCCTCGAAGTAGATCTCGTGCAGGACCGAGAGCTCGCCGCTATCGGCGTTGAGCACGTCGCGGAGCGACCGCCCGGCGTCGGCGATCATGCCGACATGGACGAGCGCCACGTGGGCGTGGCCGACCTTCGTGGTGTGCTCGGCCGTGAAGTCGTCGTCGATCACCGCGACTTCGAGCCAGGTCACGAAGCCGTCGTCGCTCGTCGGATCGTCGAGCAAGAGGGCCGTCTGGATGTCTAGCGTCAACATGGTTCCCCCGTCCTGTGCGCAGGCACCGTCTTACCAGCGCACGGCGGTGGTGATTCACGGTCAGCACCGGATCCGCAGCGCGCAGACCCGCATTGAAGCATCTGTCATGAATCAGGATCGATGCTGCTATATAAGTCACGCGCGGATAGGCCGACGCGGGCTCACCGCAACAGGACGAGCTCCTCGGCGGTGGTCGGGTGGAGCGCGAACGTGCGGTCGAGGTCGGCCTTGGTCGCGCCCATGGTCACGGCGATCGCGATCGTCTGGATGATCTCGGGGGCGTCGACGCCGACCATGTGGACGCCGAGCACGCGGTCGCTGGCTCGGTCGACGATCACCTTGATGAGAACCTGCTCGTCACGCCCGCTGAGCGCGTAGCGCATCGGGCGGAACCTGGCGCGAAACACGACGACGTCGTGACCCGCCGCACGCGCGGTGGGCTCCGTCAGGCCGATCGACGCGGCGGCGGGCTGCGCGAACACCGCGGTGGGAATCAGGTGATGGTGGATCGGCGTTGGCCGGTTACCAAACAGCGTGTCGGCCACCGCATGACCTTCCCGGATCGCGACCGGGGTGAGCGCGACTCGCCCTGTGACGTCGCCGACGGCGTAGATGTGCGCGACGCTGGTGCGCGACCATTCGTCGACCGGGATCGCACCGTTGGCGTCGAGCGTCACCCCGGCCGAGGCCAGGCCGAGGTCGGCGGTGGCGGCATCGCGGCCGATCGCCGCCATCGCGACATCGACTTCGATCTCGCGATCACCGGCGACGACGTGGTGACCGCGCCGGATGAGCTCCTTGCAGCAAAGGAAGTCGATGCCGTGGGCCGAGAGGTTATCGGTGACGGCCTGGCGAATGTCCGGATCGAAGCCGCGCAGGACCAGCGGATCGCGATGGATCAGGGTGACCTGCGCCCCCAGGCCGGCAAAGATATGTGCGAACTCGACCGCAATGTATCCCCCGCCCATGAGGGCGATCCGTCTGGGGAGCGACCGTAAATGGAACGCTTCGTCCGAGGTGATCCATTCGCTGCTCGGGCGTCGGGCTCGCCCACCCGTCGCGACCAGGATGTGTGCCGCCGTGACGGTCCGCCCGGCGACCTCGATCGTATGTGGATCGGTGATCTTCGCACGTCCGGTGATGACGCTGACGCCTGCCTTCTGCAGCCGGTCGGCGTACGCGCTCGATAGGCGCGTGATCTCCTTGTCTTTTGCGGCGATCAGGGTTGCCCAGTCGTGCCGCGCATCGGGGATGCTCCAGCCCTGCCCACGGGCGTCGGCGAGTGTGCGGCTGACCTCACTGGCGTACACCAGCAGCTTTTTCGGCACACATCCACGAATGACACACGTGCCTCCCCAGCGGTCGGCCTCGGCGATGGCGACGCGCGCGCCGTGTTCTGCCGCAACGCGTGCAGCCCGCACGCCCCCAGAGCCGCCACCGATCACGAAGAGATCAACGTCAAACCGAGACATGGTGCGCAGTGTACGTGCTCGCGCGTACAGGAGCATCAGCTCGTGTACGAGACCAGCGCTTGTCAGAGGCGGCTACCGTGAAACAGACCTCAGGTTGACATTGTTATGCGTACAGCGAGCAAGCTTGATAGATTCGCTTTCGTATCAGGAGAGGTCACATGCGCAGCACCCTCGCTTTCTTGCTCGTGACCACGCTCGCCGGTTGCAGCTCTTCCGGGGCGGGCAACGAACAACCAGACGCTTCTGGCGGTGGTGACGGTGGGGTCACTCCGCCGACACGTGGCTTCCAGATCGTCAGCCCCACCGTCGATCTCAACCCGGGAGCCGACATCACGTATTGCTACTACTTCCACGCGCCGAACACCTCCGACCTGGCGATCAAGAAGTGGGCTTCCCACATGACCGCCGGCAGCCACGATCTGATGGTGTACCTGACGCAGACGGACCTGCAGACGCCCGGCTCGCTCTCGACCGCGAAGTGTGGGCTGGCCAGCGATGGCCCCGGCCCGGTGTGGACCTACTCGGCGCAGAGCCCGGACTACGAAGCGCCGCTGCCGCCTGATGACGGCAACGGGGTGCCGGTGGGGCAGCCGATCAAGGCCGGTCAGTCGGGCTTTCTCCAGATGCACTTCTTGAACACGACCAGTGCCGTGCTCCACGCGCACGTCGAGCTCGACGCCTACGCGTACGATGACGGCGTTCAGGTGACCCAGGCCGCGCCGTTCTTTACCCTCAACACGCAGATCGACCTTCCGGCGGCGGCCCCGGCACCGACGATGGGTACGGTCAGCGGCAACTGTAACGTGGCCAGCAGTGTAAAGTTTTTTGTCATGACGACGTACACCCACAAGCAGGGCGTCCACACGTTCGTCAAGGATGGCACCAACACGGTGTTTGACAGCACGACCTGGGCGGATCCCGGGGCGCAGCACTGGAGCACGCCGTTCTTCTCGTTCACGAGCGGCAAGCTCACCTACCAATGCGAGTACGTGAATCCGAACAGCTATCGCATCAAGTATGGTGACAGCGTCACGACGCAAGAGATGTGCATGGCGATGGGTTACTTCTTCCCCGCGACCGACGCGGCCGGCCACATGTGCCTGGATAGCGTGATGTTGAACTGATCGGTTGTGGCCGGCGGTCTCCTTCGCTCTTCAATCCTCGATCTCGATCACGATGTCCTCGGTCATGAGCGGGTCGTCGTCCGACGGCGGCGTCGTCGCCGCAGGCGTGAGCACCGCGGGTTTGTCGACCGTGCTGCTGCCGAGGCCACCCGCCGGCGACGCCACGGGCCGATCGGCCGCCGGTCGGTCCGCGGGCTTGTCATCTTCCACGATGGCGGCGATCGCCCGGGCGGCTGGGCGGGGCGCGAGGCTCTCGCCGCCGTCGATCGGCCGGACTCTTGCCTTCGGCCACGCCGGGCCGGGTGTAGCGGGAGTCGAACACCCGGCCAAGACGATCACCAGCAGGCCAAGGCGCATGCTCCAACGATAGCAAACGTGGTACGTGGCGGCATGCTCGAAGTTGGCAAGAAGGCGCCGGCGTTCACCCTCGAATCGTCCGAAGGCGGCAAGGTGAAGCTCTCCAACTACGCCGGCAAGATCGTGGTGCTCTACTTCTATCCGCGCGACAACACCCCGGGATGCACCGTCGAGGCGAACGAGTTCAACGCGGCGCTCCCGGCGCTCGGCAAGCTCGGGGCGATCGTGCTCGGCGTCAGCAAGGACTCGATCGCGTCGCATGGCAAGTTCCGCGACAAGTTCGGCCTCGGGTTCCCGCTGCTCAGCGATGCCGACGGCAAGGTCATGGAGAGCTACGGCGCGTGGGGCGACAAGGTCATGTACGGCAAGAAGATGAAGGGGATCATCCGCTCGACCGTGCTGATCGGCAAGGACGGCAAGGTCCTCCAGCACTGGCCGAAGGTCAGCGTGAAGGGCCACGTCGCCGCGGTCCTCGAAGCGATCAAGGCGCTGGCCTGAGACCTGCGGAAACCATGAAGATTTGATTGCGGTCGCGGCGCCCATTGAAGATTCTACGAGGGGCGATGGTAGTGACAGCCAGACCGACCCCCTCGGGGACCAGGAGCGCCATGTCTCTCAAGCAGATTCTCGGCGGGCTGACGCTCGCGGTTTCGTTGCTCTTCGTGCCGGCCATCGGGCACGCCCAGAAGGCGCCGGCTAGTGACAAGCCGGCGGCGATCAAGCCCGCCCCGCCCGCGGATCCCGGGACCAAGGACACCAAGCCGGCCGCCAAGCAAGAGCTGGTCGATCTCAACTCCGCGAGCCAGGCCGATCTCGTCGCCCTCCCCGGCATCGGCGAGGCGTACGCCAAGAAGATCATCGACGGCCGCCCGTACGCGAAGAAGGATCAGCTGGTGTCGAAGAAGATCGTTCCCGCGGCGACCTACCAGAAGATCAAAGATCTGGTGATCGCGAAGCAGCCCGAGAAGCCGGCGAAGTGAACGTGCGCCGGCCGCGCCGGGCCGGGCTAGTGAAAGTCGCGACTCTCGATCTCGGCGAGATCGGCCACCTCGGCGCCCGCGCGCGAGAGCTTCGGCACCCACGCCTGATCGACGATCAGGTGCACGAGGTCTTCCTGCACTTGCAGCCGCCCGGTGACGCCGAGCAGCGACGTGGTCCGGATCACCGGCGCATACTGCGCGAAGACCTGCGGCCAGACAACCAGGTTGACGAAGCCGGTCTCGTCCTCGAGCGTCATGAACACCACCCCCGAGGCGGTCCCCGGCTGCTGGCGGCAGATCACGATCCCGACGTACTCGAGCCGCTGGCCGTCGCGGCCGCGTGACACCGTGCGGGCATCGGGCCAGCGCCGGGCTCGCAGCTCGCCGCGCAGCGGCGCGAGCGGGTGACCGCGCGTCGAGTGGTCGCTCGCCCGGTAATCCCAGAAGATCTCGTCGAGCTTGCTCAGCGGATCGAACGCGACCTGGGTGTCATCCTCGCTCCCGCCCACCGACAAGGTATCGGCTTGCCGCGCGATCCAGCCCCGGACCTGCCACAGCGCATCGCGCCGGCCCAGCTCGGCAGGCTCGGCAGGCCCCCGGGGTCCGGCGAGCTCGCCCAGCGCCCCCGCCTCGGCCAGCGCGGTGTGCATGTGGCTCGGCACGCGGGTGCGGCGCACGAAGTCCTCGAGCGAGGCGAACGCATGGGCCTCCCGCGCCGCCACGATCCGGTGGGCGTCGGCGAGCTGGACGCCCTTGACCCAGCGCAGGCCCATGCGCACGGCAAACTCGCAGGGACCGCTGGCCGGTTCGAGCGTGGCGTCCCACGCGCTCCGCGTCACGTCGATCGGCCGGATCTCCAGCCCGTGGCGCTGCGCGTCCCCCACGATCGTCGCCGGTGAATAGAACCCCATCGGCTGCGCGTTGAGCAGCGCGCACGTGAACTCCGCCAGGTAGTGCGCGCGCAGCCACGACGTCGCATAGGCGATCAGCGCGAAGCTCGCGGCGTGCGACTCGGGGAACCCGTACTCGCCGAACCCGCGGATCTGCTCGAACACGCGCTCGGCAAACTCGCGGGGGATGCCCTTTTGCTCCATGCGCCCGACCAGGCGCTCGCGGTGCTTCTCGATCCGGCCCGAGCGGCGCCACGCGGCCATGTCGCGGCGCAGCTGGTCGGCCTCGCCGGGCGTGTAGTCGGCGGCGACCATCGCGAGCCGCATCACCTGCTCCTGGAACAGCGGGATGCCGAGCGTCTTCTTCAGCACCGGCTCGAGGGACGGGTGCGGATACTCGATGGGCTCGAGGCCGCGCCGGCGGCGCAGGAAGGGGTGGACCATGCCGCCGGAGATCGGGCCCGGCCGCACGAGGCTGATCTCGACGACCAGATCGAAGAACGTGCGCGGCCGGAGGCGCGGCAGCATCGCCATCTGCGCGCGGCTCTCGATCTGGAACACCCCGACCGTATCGGCGGTGCAGATCATGTCGTAGGTCGCCGGGTCCTCGGCCGGGATCGTCGCCATCGACAGCTCGACGCCGCGGTGGCAGCGCAGCAGATCGAACGCGAGGTGGAGCTGGTGCAGCGCGCCCAGCGCGAGCAGGTCGACCTTGAACAGCGCCAGATCCTCGAGATCGTCCTTGTCCCACTGGATCACGGTGCGGCCCGACATCGCCGCGTTCTCGATCGGGACGAGGTCGTGCACCGGCTCGTGACCGAGCAGGAACCCGCCCGGGTGGACCGACAGGTGGCGCGGGAACTCGAGGATCTCGTCGGACAGCCGCAGGAGGTGGCTCAGGGCGCCCGCGCCGTGATCGGCGAGCCCCGCGTGGGCGAGCGCCGTTTCCTCGACGGCGCCGTGGTACATCGAGAGCTGCTTCGCGGCGCGATCGAGCGCGGTCTCGGGGATGCCCAGGACCTTGCCGACGTCGCGCACGGCGGAGCGCGGGCGGTAGCGGACCACGTTGCACACCATCGCGGCGTGGTCGCGGCCGTAGACCCCGTAGACGTGCTGGATCACCTCCTCGCGCCGCTCGTGCTCGATGTCGAGATCGATGTCGGGTGGCTCGGCGCGCTCGCGCGACAGGAAGCGCTCGAACAGGAGCCCCATGCGCACCGGGTCGATCGCCGTGATGCCCAGGCAGAAGCACACCGCGGAGTTCGCCGCCGAGCCGCGGCCCTGGCACAGGATGCCGCGGCGCCGGCAGTACGAGACGATCTCGTACATCGTCAGGAAGTAGCCGGGGTAGTCGAGCTCCTCGATCAGCGCGAGCTCGGCGTCGAGCTGCTTGCGCACGGCCGGGGGGATCGCCTCGGGGCCGTCGTAGCGCCCGGCGGCGCCGTCATAGGTGAGCGCCCGCAGGTGCGCGGCCGACGTCGTGCCGCCCGGCAGGCGCTCCGACGGATAGCGATAGCGCAGCTCGCCGAGCGAGAACGTCGCGCGCGCGGCGAGCTCGAGCGTGCGGGCGACCGCGCCGGGCTCGTCGCCGAACAGCTTGCCGAACACGTGCGGCGCGCGCAGGTCGTGCTCGTCGTTGCCGCGGATCCGGCGGCCCGCCGTCGCCAGCGTGACCCCGTGGCGGATGCAGGTCACGACGTCCTGCAAGGGCCGGCGCGCGCGCGTGTGGTAGAGCACCTCGGTCGCGGCGACCAGCGGGAGGCCCGCGGCGGCCGCCCGCGCCCGCACCCGCAGCTCGCGCGGCACGTCGTCGGCGCGGCGATGGCGAGTCAGGAGCGCGTACAGCCGATCGCCGAACGCGTCGCCCAGCTCGCCGACCAGGCGGGCCGGCGGCTCGGGCTCATCGGCCAAGAGGCTGCCCTCGCCGCCCCACAGCGCGATGAGGCCGGCCGCGTGGTGGCACACCTCGGACCACGCCATCACGGCATCGCCCTTGTCGCAGCGCCGGCGCCCGGCGGTGACGAGCCGCGTCAGGTTGGTCCAGCCGGTGCGATCGATCGCCAGGAGCACGAGCGTCGACGGCGAAGGTGAGGGCGCATCGCCCAGGCCGAGCGCGACCTGCCGGGGCTTCGGCCGGTCCTTCCGGCGGCGCCGGCCGGTCGACGCGACCGCGGGGGGCAGCTCTTCGGGGTCGTGGCCCCAGCCCGGGCCGCGGCCCTGGTATGTGGCGTCCTCGGGGCCGACGTTCGAGACCGCCGAGGCGACGAGCTGCGCCCCGGGCGCCGCGATCGAGACCTGCGCGCCACACACCAGGTGCACGCCGAGATCGCGGGCCTTGACGTGCGCGCGAACCATCCCGTACACGCCGTCGCGATCGGTCAGCGCGATCGACCCGATGCCGAGGCGGTGCGCCTCTTCCACCAGCTCATCGGCGTGGCTCGCCCCCTCCAGGAACGAGAAGTTCGATTTGCACCACAGCGGCGCGTACACTGTCCATATGTTCAGATATGGCAGGCCAAGTTGTCAATTCCTGCCGGCAACTGTGAGCTCACCGGGATCACGCGACCGAGATCGAGGAGCTGTGCGTGCTGCTCGGCAACCCGCGCTCGCTGCGGTCCGGCGCGATCTGGATCGCCGACCGGATCGGCGCGTTCATCGCGATCGCCGCCGTCACGCGCGGGGCCTCGGCGCTGGTCGCCGGCGACGCGATCTCACCCGCCGCGATCGCGATCGCCCGGGCGGCGCAGCTGACCTGCGTGAGCGACGTGCCGGGCCTGTTCGGCTGGGCCCGGCCCGGCGATCTGCTCGCCGTCGACGGCGACGCCGGCACCGTCCTCGTGCACCCCGCGCCGACCGACATCGAGCGGCTGCGCCGCGCCGGGCCGCTGATTCCGGTCACTTCGCCGGCTTGGGGCCCGTGTGCGGCGTCGGGTCGGCGTACGACTGGCTGATCGCGAACGCCTCGAGCTTGATCGCCGCAGCGCGGGCCCTGGCGCGCGCGAGCAGATCGAACGTCGAGCCCTGGCCCTTGTCTTCGTACTTGCCGTGCGGCGCCGGCGCGGGGAGCCGCTGCTCGTAGTCGATCCAGATCCGCTCGTCCTTGCGGCAGTCGTACCCCCGGCACACCCGCGGGCGGTGCGCGTGGACGGTGCAGCCGTGGCGCTGGGGATCATTGTGGACGCAATAGCCGTCGCTCGCGCGCTGCCGGATCAGGTACGGCTGGCCGTAGTCCCAGCGGATCACGCCTTCATCGAGATCCTCGGTGGACAGCGCGAACGACAGCGTGCAGCAGCGCGCCCCGCACAGCGGGATCAGCTCGGCGCACGGGATCTCCGGCGACCGGGCCTCGTACTTGGATCCCCCGAGATCGAGCGCGACCCGGGCCGGCGTGCCCGCGTCGCGGGTGTGGATCGTCGACAGCGTCTGATCGAGCGCGCCTTCGACCGCCGCCTCGACCGTGGCGTCCGGCGGCCTGGCCGGGGTGTTCGGCGCGGCGGGCAGCGGCTCCACGCCGTCGAGCCGGCGGGTGAGCTCGTCGGTCAGCGCGACGACGCGCGCCGCGAGGTTGAGCATGCCGTCGCGCAGGTACAGATCGGACATGTTGAGGCTGCGGATCGCACGCTCGAAGTCCGCGCGCGTGACCGGCGCGTCCGGCGGCGCCGTGCCATAGGCAAGCTCGTCGTCGTGGTCGGCCATTCCTGGGAAGGTACACCGTGGCCAGCTTATCCGCATAGATCCACGTACCTGCGCTGATTCACAGGGGAGGGCGTCGAGCTGCGGCGCGAGCGGCGGCAATGGACACGTGACAACTTCGCCGCAATCACGCGTACGGATGTTCCATTCGGCGGCACCCCCATAGTAGAAGCGGCGGACGAGGTGCCGGAGATGAAGCTTCGCTATTGGTTTGGCATTCACGCGTGCACAGGGCTGACAGCGCTCCTGGTGACCACCAGCAGCACCGCGAGCGCGCAGAGCATGTTGCACATGCGCCCGGGATCGAAGCGGATCGCCCAGGCGCCACAGCCAACGCCGCCGCCCACCCCCCCACCTGCGCCGCCGTCGCCGGACGTGCCCCCGGCGAGCCCCGACACCGGGCCGCCGGCTCCCGGCGCCCCGCCCATCCCGGATCAAGCCGCGCCGCCGGCGCCTCCCCCCGCCGCTCCGGCCACGGACGAGGCCCCCATCCCCGCGGAGGTGACGCCGCCGACCGAGGGTGAAGTCATCGTCGTGACCGGATCTCGCATCGGCGATCCGCTGGGCAAGCAGGCCCCGGTCCTGATGCTGTCGCGCGAGGATCTCGAGCGCACCGGCCTCACCTCGGTCGGGGACATCCTGCAGCAGCTGCCCGTCTCGGGCGGCGCGATCAACGGCAAGTTCAACTCCAGCGGCAACTTCGGGTTCCCGCCTGACGGTGGCGGCATCGGCGCCGGCGCGGTCGAGGCCGACCTGCGCTACCTCGGCTCCAAGCGCGTGCTGGTCCTCGTCGATGGGGTGCGCTGGGTCAACGGCTCCTCGGCCAGCGGCGTGGCCGCGGCCACCGACCTCAACACGATCCCGCTCGGGATCGTCGAGCGCATCGAGGTGCTCGAGGACGGCGCGTCGCCGATCTACGGCTCGGACGCGATCGCCGGCGTCATCAACATCATCACGCGCAAGGAGTTCACCGGCGTGGTCGCCTCCGCCTACACCGGCGGGTTCAACAAGGGCGACGGCTTCACCCAGAAGTACGACGTCTCGTGGGGCAGCACGACCCCCAAGCTGTCGATGGTGTTCAGCGCGTCGTTCCTCGATCAGCGGGCGGTGTTCTCGAGGGACCGCTCCCTGTCGGATTCGCCGATCCCCGGGCTCGACCACTGCGAGGCCGGCTGCTCGTCGGCGACGCCGCAGGGCCGCGTGGTGTTCCACGATCCGTTCACGGGCACGGACCAGAACCTCACGCTGAACAACGGCGTCCTGACGCCGCGCTACCCGACCGACTACCACGACTTCACGTCGATCGATCGGTTCAACTTCTCACCCTATAACTACGTGGAGACGCCGTCCCAGCGGATGGGCGCGTTCAGCTCGGTGACCTACAAGCTGACACCGGACGTCAACATCCGCGGCAAGGCCTCGTTCACCAACCGGCAATCGGTCAACCAGGCCGCGCCGGAGCCGCTGTTCATCGGTCCGCAGGCCGGCAACGGCAACCGCCTGGATCGCATCAAGGTCGACGTGACCAACCCGTACAACCCGTTCGGGTTCACGTTCGATCCCGCGCTCGATCCGACGTACGTGATCACGCGCCGGCCGCTCGAGGCCGGGCCGCGCACGTTCGAGCAACAGGTCAACACGTTCTACGTCTCGGGCGGGCTCGACGGTCACTTCAACGCCGGCAGCCAGCGGTTCAACTGGGACGCGACCGTCGCGTACGGCTTGAACCGCGCCGAGCAGCGCCGCAACCACGCCTTCAACTCGGCCAAGCTCGAGCAGGCGCTCGGCCCGGCGTACCAGGACGCCAGCGGGGCCTGGCACTGCGGCACCGCCGCGAACCCCGGCGATCCCGAGTGCGTGCCGTTCAACATCTTCGGCGGGCAAGCCGGCGGCCGCGGCAGCATCACGCCGGAGATGCTCGCCTACACGACCTTCACCGAGCACGACGTCTCGGAGCAGACGCTGGTCGATGCCGTCGCCAACGTCACCGGGAACATCGTGAAGCTCCCCGCGGGCTGGCTCGCCGTGGGGGCCGGTGTCGAGCACCGCCGGCTGAGCGGGTTCTACGAGCCCGACTCGATCATCACCGAGGGCGATGGCGCCGACGTGCCCTCGCAGCCGACCTCCGGCCAGTACTCGGTCAGCGAGGCCTACGCCGAGCTGCGTGCCCCGCTGCTCGCCAACATGCCCGGGGCCCAGCTGCTCGATCTCAACGCCGCGGCGCGAATCTCCAAGTACTCGTTCCTCGACTCCGAGCTGACCGGCAAGGTCGGCGCGCGCTGGAAGCCGACCAAGGATCTGATCCTGCGCGGCAGCCTCGGCAGCGGGTTCCGGGCGCCCAGCATCGGCGAGCTGTTCGGCAGCAAGTCGCGGTTCGACGCGACGCTCACCGACCCGTGCAGCAACTTCAACCGCCCCGAGGTGTCCGACGCGACGCGCCAGAGCTGCATCGCGCTCGGCGTGCCGGCCGACGGCGGCTACTCCCAGCTCAACCCGCAGATCTCGGTGACCACGGGCGGCAACCGCGATCTCAAGCCCGAGACCTCGACGAGCATCAACGTCAGCCTCGCCTACAGCCCGGCCGCGCTGCAGGGCCGCCCGGGGATCGACAACCTCGAGCTCGAGCTCGCCTACTGGGACGTCCGGCTCGACGGCGCGGTCTCGGCGCTCGACGCGCAGCTCCAGCTCGACCGCTGCGTCGGGGGGGAGTCGTCGTTCTGCACCGGCATCCTGCGCAACCCGCAGGGGACGATCTTCTCGTTCAGCAACGCGCTGCAGAACCTCGGTGGCATCAATGTTCGCGGCCTGGATCTGACGCTGACCTACAAGATGCCGCGCCAGAGCTTCGGTCGGTTTCGCGCCACGTGGCAATCGAGCTACCTGCTCGCCTACGAAGAGAAGGTCCCGAGCGCCACCGGGTTCGACACCGTTGATCGGACGGGCACGATCGCCGGCACGCCGGAGCGTGCGTTCCCGAAGTTCAAGTCCGCCCTGGCGCTCGCGTGGTTCTACAAGCAGCTCGAGGTCACGCTGACCACGCGCTACATCTCTTCGATGACCGAGCAGTGCCGCGACCTGGCCGACTTCCCGGGGACCTGCTCGAACCCCGATCCGGCCGACGACACGAAGTCGACCAACAAGCTCGGGGTCACGGTCTATAACGACGTCCAGGTGGTGTGGTCGCCGGAGTTCGATCACCAGCTCACCATCACGGCGGGCGTGAACAACCTGCTGAACCGCGATCCGCCGACCTGCTACAGCTGCTCGCTCAACGGCTTCAACGGCCTCACCTACGACGTGCCGGGCGTGTTTGGCTACCTGACCGCGACCTATCACGTGCAGTAGGCGGCCTTGGCCTTGGCTGGTCAGATGAGGGTGCTCGCGATCCCCGGGAGTCTGCGTGCGACGTCGTCCAACGCGGCGCTGCTCCGGGCCGCGCGCGGCGTCGCCCCGGCGGGCACCGAGATCACGCTCTATGACGGGCTCGGTGGCTTGCCGCACTTCAGCCCGGATCTCGACGTCGAGCCGCTTCCGCCGCCGGTCGCCGCGCTACGCGCGCAGATCGGGGTGGTCGAGGCGCTCGCGATCTCGAGCCCGGAGTATGCCCATGGCATGCCTGGGGCGCTGAAGAACGCTCTCGACTGGCTGGTCTCCGCGGTCGAGCCGATCGACAAGCCGGTGCTCTTGATCAGCGCTTCGCCGGGCGGGGCGAGCCACGCGCACGCGCAGCTGCTCGAGGTGTTGCGCACGATGAGCATGCGGGTGATCGACGGCGGCGCCCATGTGTTCTCGCGCGCGAAGCTCGATGCGAGCGGCGGCATCACGTCCCCCGAGCTCCTCGCCGCGCTCGCGACGGGCTTCGCCCAGCTCGCCGCGATCTGCCCGGCGGGTTGAGCGTGGATCGGTGCTCGTGGCGGCGCCGCGCAGCCGCCACGGTCTCGCAGCGAGTGTGCTGATCAGCGCCCGACATGCAGCGGTCGCCCGGTCGCGCGCTCGAGCTTGCTCGACCGAATCGCCTGGACCGGCCGCGTGGTGTTCGAGCGCGCTTATCGGGCGCCGGCGGCCTGCTGCTTCGCGTCTTCGATCGTGCGGGTGAACTCGTCGATGTTGCGGGTGCGCTGCTCGCTCTGCCATTCCTCGTCAGAAAAACCGCTCTCGGGATAGACCCGCGTGGTGTAAACGGTGCCGAGCAGAGGCTGCACGAGCTCGCGATCGGGATCGGTGTCCTCCTTGAGCAAAAATCCCTCGACGTCGTGAAGCCGGAACGGCGCGCCGGCGTGGCGGTCGCGAATCAGCTTGCCAAACACCACCAGCGGAATCTCGCGAGCCCCCTCCTGGACTTCATCGTTGAAGGAGAGATAGGCAAATCCGTTGCCGGTCGCGTCATCGGCACGCGCGGTGACGACATACCGACCGGCTTTGTGGACGTCGATACCGAGATACAGGCTCAGCGAGCCGTGCTCCAGCACCTCGCGCACGGCGCGGGTGAACACGGCCGGTGGTGTGGGTGTGTAGTAGACGTCGAAGCCGGTCGCGCCCTCTTCGTCGCCGACGCGAGCGCGAACGGTGATCCGGATCCCGCCCAGGTGCTGGGCAAATCCTTGTCGTGCCGGCTGGAACCGCGTGGCAAAGCTGCCGGCGACGGCATCGCCGCCGCTACCATCAACGGTGAAGGAGACGGGCACGGGACCGTGCCTGCCGGTATCGGGGCCGAAGGGCGCTTCGGTGGCGCTCGCCGAGATGATCTCGCAAGGCAGCGGATTGCCAACGCTGTCCTCGCCGCTGAGCCGGATCATCACGGCATCATCGCCGACGAGGACGCTGCGATCGTAGCGCAGCCGCAGGCGCGACTGGCCGCCGCGGGCGAGCAACTGCCTGTGATCGACCTTGTTGAGGGGCTCGATCTGGTCGGGGTGCTCGCTCAGCGGTCGTGAGGTGGGTGGATACTTCGTGGCCTGCACATAGCTGTCGAGGGTCCGCTGCGCGCGCTCCAGCCGCAGCGCGGCCAGGTCAGGCTCGACGCCCTTATCGCCGCCGCGATCCGCGACAGGATCGGGGATCGCGAGCGCGGCCAGCCGCGGGGCTCCATCATGCGCGGAGCTGGATTCGACCGGTGGCGGCTCCCGGCGGCGCACCAGCAGGACCAGGAGGACGCCGCCGAGCACCAGCGGCAAGACCACCAGCCAGCGGCGAGCTTGCTTGGTGGCAGGTCTCCCGGAGGGCGATCTCGCGGGCCTGCGCTTGGACGGTGCCATGAGCTCGCCGCGCGGCCTCAGAGGGCGAAGCTGACGCAATCGGCTCGTGCCTGCGAGACGATCCCTCCCCAGCTCCCGTTGGTAAAGTGGTTGAACGATTCGTTATCGTCACGAAACTGAAGATAGTGAAAGGAGAATTTGGCCACGCCGTTGCTGGTGGCGCTGGTGCCGAAATTCAAGGTGCCATCACAGAACAGATCACCGGGATTACAGAATGAGCCGGTGGCCGCCACGCCGCCGGTGGAGTGGTACGAAACGGCTTCGTCGTCCTGACCGGGCAGGATGCCTGAATAGAGCGTGCCACTGGCGCCGGCAAAGTTATAGAAAAAGATGCCCGTGGTCACGTTGTGATTGTACAGCGCGCGGGCGTTGCCGGTCTTGAGGTCGGTATCGATGGCCGTACCGGTGAACACCTGCCCGACATTGGCGAGCTCGCTGCCACCGCTGGCGCCGCTGGCCACGTCGACCCAGAAGATGTTCCAGCCGACCTGGGTGGTGCCATCGGTCTTGCCGCACACGCCACTGGAGTCAGGAGTGGCGTTCCGCTTGAAACGGCTGCTGGTGCCAAAGAGCGACAGGGCATAGCCGATCTGCATGTCACCGGCGCTATGTGCGGCGATGTAGCAGAAGTTGGTGCCGGTACAAAAGCAGTCGAGGGCGTTGCGGATACCACCGTTGGTGCTGGCGATGCTGCTCTGGCCATCCCAGTTGACGGCTCGCTTGTTGACGCCGGCGGCGGTCGAGCTGGGCCCCCAGTACGAAAAGTCCATGTATGTGGTGCGATTAAACGTATTGCCTGGAGAACGACCGTGGATCCAGAGGGTGTAATGCGTGGCGTACGCTGGAGCGGCGATCAGCAGCAGCGCCACACCGAGACTGAAACCAAGCAGCTTGCTAACGATCTTCATGTCAAACTCCCCCGGCGTAAAAGGAGGCCCGACCCTATCCTGGTGCGAAGAAGTCTGGCAAGGGTTTCGACTATCCGAAATGCCTTACCAGTAAGGCTTTTGGCCACAAGACCTTCCGGCCGCCCGAGTGACCCATTTCAGCAGCCTGGTTAAATTCTGCGACCACTGCTTTGGCCCGCCGCGTCAGAGTGATTGCGAGATCATTGCTCGGCAAGCTCCGGGCCGGGCCTGCGCGCCCGCCACCGCCCGCTACGCGTCGCCGGTGCGGAGGAAGCGGCGGACGGTCGCCTCGGTCAGCTTGAACGATGGGCTGGCCCGGCCGCGCCGCACGGTCTCGCTGGTTTGCTCATCGACGATGGCCAGGATGGCGTGCGGATCGTCTTCATCGAGCTGGATGTCGAGATCTGCGCGCAGCCGCTGCCCGGCCTCGCTCGTGCAGGTGATCGATCGATGCAGGCGCGTCCGCAGCGCGGCCTCGTGCCGGCGCAGCACGTCGTTGGCGCCCCGCAGCAGCGTCGCGAAGCCGGCGTGATCGAGCGGCTTGGGGTTCACCTTGTCGCGCCCCATCGTCCACGGGCTCACCAGCGCCGGCTCCGTGTCGCCCACGCGCGTCATCGCCACCGCCCAGCCTTCGTCGTTCTCGTTCTTGATCACGCACGCGATCCAGCCGGCCTTCTTCCACTTCCTGGGATCCGAGATCTCGTCTTCCATGTCGCCAGCATCGCCCATCGGGATGACAGCGAGCGCCAGGCCGCCGCCGAGCGCGACGGCCATCTCCTCGAACATACTCGGGATGCGGCCCGCCGGTCGCCCGACCTGCCCGGGGCTACAGCTCGCGTGCGATGACCGCCTGGGCGATGGCATCGGTGGTCGAGACCGCCGGTGACGCACGGTCGCTTCAGGGCTCGGCGCTTCGCAATCGATCTGATCTGGAGATGCGCTGCGGTGTCGCTTCGAGCGGAAATGGTGAACGTGAGGATCACGAGCAGCTGAGCACGCCAGCTTGTGACCGGCGGTAGCGGGAGGCTACCCTTCCTTGTACCCATGCTACGTCCCGTGCCCATCGGCGTCGACGACTTCCGCGAGCTCCGCGAGCGGGGCATGGAGTATATCGACAAGTCGCACCTCATCCGGGAGGTCCTCGACAAGGGCGCGCAAGCGTTGCTCCTGCCCCGCCCGCGACGTTTCGGCAAGACGCTCGCCATGACCATGCTCCGCTGCTTCTTCGAGAGGCGCGCGGACGATCTCACGCCCCTGTTCGCCGATCTCTCCATCTGGCAGGCGGGCGAGTCGTACCGCGCCCACTTCCAGCGGTATCCGGTGATCTTCTTGACGCTCAAGGGCATCAAGCTCGAGACGTTCGACCTGGCCTGGGACGTGATCCGCAAGCGGCTCGCCGCGCTGTTCTCGGACCACCGTGCGCTGCTCGACAGCGGCCGGCTCACCGACGACGAAGCGCGGCGCTATCGCCGGGTGCTCGACGGCAGCGCGGAGCTCTCCGGCTATGCCGACGCGCTCCTCGACCTCTCCCACTATCTTCATCGGGTCCACGGTGAGAAGGTCGTCATCCTCATCGACGAGTACGACGCGCCCATCCACGCCGGCGTCGCGGGCGGCTATGTGCGTGAGGTGCTCGACTTCTTCCGGCTGCTCTTGACCCAGGGGCTCAAGGGCAACCCGCACCTGTTCAAGGCGGTGCTGACCGGCATCCTGCGCGTCGCGAAGGAGAGCATCTTCTCGGGTCTCAACAACCTGGCCGTGTACACGCTGCTCCGCCCGGACTTCGCCACCGGCTTCGGCTTCACCGAGCCCGAGGTCGCGGCGCTGCTCGAACGTGCCGGGCGGCGCGACCAGCTGGATGCGGTGCGCGGTTGGTACAACGGCTATGTGTTCGGCGGTGAGGTGATCTACAACCCGTGGTCCATCCTCAACTACATCGACAGCCCCGAGCGGGAGCCTCGACCGTTCTGGATCTCGACGAGCGCGAACGAGCTGGTTCGCGAGTCGCTGGTCAAGCACGCGGCGAAGGCCCACGACGACATCGAGGCGCTGCTCGAAGGCCGAGGCGTGCTGCGCCGGCTCGACGAGAACGTGGTGCTCTCCGACCTCGACACCCGCGCCGACACGCTGTTCGGACTGCTCACGTTCTCGGGGTACCTCAAGGCAGAGAAGCATGTCCTCGATCCCGGGGACGAGCCGTACTACCTGCTCAGCATTCCGAATCGAGAGGTGAGGCGAGTGTACACGTCGACGTTCCGAGAGTGGATGAGCGACCGGATGGGTGGAGAGAGCGCCGTGGAGCGCTTGCGGCTGGCGCTGCTGTCGGGTGATGCGGAGGTGCTGGAGGAGGAGCTCTCGGGGTTCACGGCGAACGTGCTCAGCTATCACGACCTCGCACGCCCGCATGGTGCCGCGCGCCGGCCGGAGCAAGTGTATCACGCGTTCGTGATCGGCCTCCTGGCGACGCTGGAGCCCGAGTACGAAGTCCGCTCGAATCGAGAGTCCGGCACAGGGCGGCCGGATGTGATGGTCCGGCCCAGGCAGGCGGGTAAGCCGGGCGCCGTGCTGGAGCTGAAGGTCGCCAGGCCGGGCAAGCAGACGCTGGAGCAGGCACTGGCCGAGGGCATCGCGCAGATCCAGCAGCGCGACTACGCGAGCGAGCTACGCGCGGCGGGGGCGAGCCCGGTGCATGGCTTCGCGGTGGCGTTCGACGGCAAGCACGTGCGCGTGGCCCGGGCCTAGCAAGCCGCGACCACGGCCAACCGACGACGGCGGCGGGCTTCGGTGTCCTCATCGATCAGGCGGTGCCGGGGGTCGACGATCGAGCTACAGGCCGCGGGCGATGACCGCCTGGGTGACGGCGTCGGCGGTCGAGACCACCGGTGATTCTCGGCCGACCCAGGGATCGCCGCCGAAGTAGCCCTGGAAGATCTTCTCGGCGGTGCGGGTGGCGAGCGCCTGCGACGTCAGGGTCGGGTTCGGGCCGCCGAGCGAGTTGGCGAGCGCGGAGTTGTCGGCGATGAACAGCCGCTTCACCCAGCGGGCCTCGGCGTTTTCGTCGAGCACCGAGGTACTGGCGTCTGTGCCCATGCGCATCGTCGACTGCACGTGCAGGATGAGCGGCGCCCAGTCGAGCCGGAACACCTTGCGCGCGCCGGCGCCGCGCAGGATCGCGGTCGCCTTGCGCACCAGGAACTCGCGGTTGGCGAGCGTGCGCGCCGTCCGGTTGAATTGCTTGAACACGACCTTGGGGACCGCCCCGTGCTCGTCGGCCGGGAGCGCCGACAGCTGGACGCGGTTCTGGGCCTCGACGTCGTCGTCGGTGATGACCAGGATGTTGAGCATCCGGTTGACCCCGTTCATCAGCGCGTCCTTGAGCTCGGGCCCGATCGGCCGGCCGGACGGGCCGTCCCAGGGCCCGGTGAAGCCTCGGCCGTTGGTGTAGAAGCCGCGCGAGCCGCTGTCGCTGAGCTGCATCGCGAACGCCTGCAGCGCCGGCCCCAGGCCGATGTTCTCCATCCCGCCGCGCCCGGGGAACTCGGCCCGCGCCGCCGAGGCCGCGCCCTTCGAGGAATCGGTGTCCTTGTCGAACAGGCCGACCATCAGATCGAAGTAGTGATCGGTGTAACCGCGCCCGACCCAGTCGTTCGGGTTGGGCAGGCCGCTGTTGAGCCACAGTCGCGGGCTCTCGGTGGTGCCGCCGGCCAGGACGACGACCTTCGCGGTCTCCGTGAACTGCTCGCCGGTCGCGCCGACCCGCCAGGTCACGCCGGTGGCGACGAGCTGGCCGTCTTGCGTCTCGCTGAGGATCTTGGTGACGAAGGCGTCCGCGATCAGCGTGACCGCCTGGCCGCCCGGCGCCCAGGCGTCGGCGGTGAGCGCCATCGGCACGTAGCTATTGTCGGTCGAGCGCTTGGCGGCCAGGTTGCGCGGCGCGTTGATCGGCTCCATGCAGCCCTGGAAGCAGAACCCGCAGAACGTGCAGCCGGTGGCGAGCGGAAACGCAAGCTTGGTCAGATCCCTCGTCAGGCCGGCGTTGCCACCGGGCTGGAGGATCGCGTTCTGCTGCGGACGGTAGGAGTCACCCAGGGTCGTCTTGGTGGTCTGGACCGGGATGCCGAGCGTCTCGCAACCGTCGAAGAAGGTCCGTTCCTTCTTGCCCATCGCCGCGGTTTGCACCGGCAGCGTCGCCTCGACCCATTCGTAGTACGGGACCAGATCTTCGTAGCGGAACGGAAACCGGTGCGCGGTGTCGTAGGCGTCGCGGTCGGGCTCGTCGTAGCCGGTGAACACCCCCGGATAGGCGCGCGGGCAGTTGCCGAAGTAGTGCTGGGTCGTGCCGCCGACCCCGGAGACCTGGAACAGGAACGAGTTCTGCGGCAGCTCGCGGAACCAGGCGGGCTTGGCGCGGTCGGCCGGGCCAAACCGGAGGAAGCCGGTCAACGGATTGTTGGCGTCGTTCTCGAAGTGGGTGAACTCGGCCCGCGGGGTCTTGTGGCGAGGGCCGGCCTCGAGCACCAGCACCGACAGGCCGCGCTGGGCCAGCTCCTTGGCCACGACCGGCCCGCCACCTCCCGCGCCGATCACGATGACATCACGCATCGGTCACCTCCCGGCGATCCTGGTAATAGCCAATCAGGTCGTCCTGGCCATCACCGACCAGGTTGTCCGGTAGATATCCGGTGAGCTGCCAGCCGACCGGCCGCCCGGTCAGGGTACGCGTGGTCGGGTTGTACAGCTGACTCTCGCCGATGCTGCCGAACGCGGCAAACTCATGGAGCGCACCACCGAGGAACTTGAGCAGCCCCGAGACGGAGTCCTTGAGCGGCTCGGGGATCTGCGCGTCGACGAGCGCCACCAGGTTCGACTGAGACGTCTCGAGCTGCTCGAGCGCGCGGGCCTTGTCGGCGAACGACAACCGGGCGAACGGCGACAGGAACGGCCCCGTGAGCGACCGCGGGTTCACGACCGTCGCGACGTAGTTGAGCAGGAGCGCGACCGGCAGCGACAGCGGCGCCGTGGTGTCGTTCTCCACGATGAAGTGGACGGCGCTGTCGACCAGGCCGATCGTCACGATCGGCGGGCCGAGCAGGCCGCCCAGCAGGCCCAGGGCGCTGGCGGGCAACGGCAGCGGCAGATCGTGCAGCGCGGTCACCAGGGCGCTCGCGGCCGGCCGGACGATCTCGTCGGGGAACGGCAGGAACCGGTCCAGGTTCGTGATGAAGAAGTCGGTGCCGCCGGCCTCGATGCCGCCCGGCTCGTTGCGCGGGGTGCCCTGCGCGTTCGAGTAGCCGTCCTGGCCCGGCAGGCTGAACGCGATGAACCCATTCAACGTATCGCGCGACAGCTGCGCGAGGACCGGGCGGAGCAGATCGACGAGCGCGCTCAGGCTGAGCCCTTCGGCCAGCGCCCCGGTGGCATCGGGCCCGCCGGCACACTGGGGCAAGAGGATCGTACCTGCGCCGAGTACACCGATCCGGGCGAGGAACGCACGACGGGATAGCTCATTCGTAGTCATGTTCGTGACCTCGTAGTTCTGCCCCGAACTCTGGCATGGCGAGGGAGCAGGTGTTCTCCTCTAGCGGGTTGTTCACGTCTGTCCCAGGTTCACGGCCGTGGCGTGCGTTGTAATCGCGTTAGGTAACGCCGAAGGCGCACGGTGCTCTGGTACAGGTCGGCATGTTCCTCGGCGATCTTGCGGGCCCCGCGCGGCTCGAGCCCCTGACGCTCGGTGCGCAGCGGGTGATCGTGGGCGATCCCCGGATGGTCCAGCTCTACGCGCTGGTCGAACGCCTGGCGCAGGTCGACATCCCCGTCCTGATCACGGGTGAGACCGGCTGTGGCAAGGAGCTGGTCGCGACCGCGCTTCATGCCCGCTCGCCGCGCGCGGACAGGCCGTTGATCGTGTTCAACTGCGCCGGGCTGCACACGGGCTTGCTCGAGGATGCGCTGTTCGGTCACGGCGAGGACGCGGCGTCCGGTGTGACCATGGCCGCGCCGGGCCTCCTCGAGGCGGCCTCAGGGTCCACGCTCGTGCTCGACGAGGTCGCTGAGCTCAGCCTCGAGGCCCAGGCCAAGTTGCTGCGCGTGCTCGAGTCGCGTCGAGGCAGCTGGGACGGCGATCTGCGTGAGCGGGATGTTCGGATCGTCGCCACGACCAATCGCGATCTCGAGGCCGACGTGGCCGCCGGTCGGTTGTACGGCGATCTGTTCCTGCGCCTGTCGGTCGCGACCCTCGAGGTCCCGCCGCTGCGCCACCGGCTGGCCGAGCTGCCGCTCCTGGCCACCGCGTTCCTCGAGGAAGCCTGCCGGGAAAACGGGCGCGGCGTCATGCGGATCTCCGACGGCGCGCTCGCGGTGCTGTGCGCGTACTCGTGGCCGGGCAACATCCGCGAGCTCAAGAATGTGATGCGGTATGTCGCCGCGGCGCTGACCGGCGATGTCCTGTTCGCCGCGCATGTCAGCGAGCAGGTAGGCCGCCTGCGAACGGCCTGGACGCCGGTGCTCCGGAGCGGAGCGACCGCCCCGGCCGGCCCGCCCACCGGGTTGCCGTTCCGCCCGATCGCCGACGAGTTGCGCGAGCTGGAGATCACCCGGATCCGCGAGGCCCTCGAGGCCACCTCCGGCAACCAGACCCGCGCCGCGGGCCTGCTCGCCATGCCGACCCGGACGTTCTTCGCGAAGGCCAAGCAGTACGGCTTGACGCCCAGGAAGAAGCGCTACGGGGACTGACGCGAGAGCGCGCCCAAGACGTGGCCTAGTTCTTCGCCGCCTTCTTGCCGGCGAAGTAGGTCGTCGAGCGCTTCTGGCCCTTGGTGGCGATGACGCCTTCGGCGACCAGCTTGCGGATCGGCAGCGCGAGATCCTTGGTGGTCGTTCCGAGCTGCTTGTTGATCTGCTCGATGCGCAGGCCCGGGTTCCCCTTGACGAACGATGCGAAGGTCTCCGACAACGACTCGAGATCTTCAGGGGAACGCTTGGCGCCGCGGCCGCCGCGGGGACGGCCCGCGCGTGCCGTGGTGACGGGCGCGACCGCAGCGGGGCTCCCTCCCCCGTTACGAGCGGCAGCGGCCGGGGCTCGACCGCCGAACGCCGACTCCAGGGTGTCGATCGCGGCGCGGCGGGCGAGCTCGGTGATCTGGCTCACGAAGCTCTGCATCGTACGGTTCATCTCACTCTGGAAGTCGCTCATTCGTTCCTCGTCGAAAGGATAAGAGATCGGGTGGTTGGTGCCTATTCGAGCATAGAAGCGCTCGCCAGACAACTTTACGCGCTGGAGTATGTGCCGGGCGGAGGCGCCAGGCGCACGGTACGATACCCCGAGCGCCCGTTACCCGATCTGGACGTGCTCGAGGACACCCAGGGCGTCGGGGATGAGCACCGCGGCAGAGAAGTAGGCGCTGACCAGATAGGCGGTGATCGCCTTGTCACTGATGTCCATCCGCCGGACCGATAGACTGGGCTCGACCTCCTCCGGCAGGCCGGCGTGATGGAGCCCGATGACGCCCTGATTCTCCACCCCCATCCGCATCACCAGGATCGAGCTCGTCCCAGTTTCGCTGATCGGGATCTTGTCGCACGGCAAGAACGGAACGCTACGCCAGGCCAGCGCCTTGGTGCCGAGCACCTCGACGCCCGTCGGGTAGATCCCGCGGCGATTGCACTCCCGGTTGAACGCGGCAATGGTGCGCGGGTGGGCCAGGAATAACTGCGACTTGCGGCGCCGCGACAGCAGCTCGTCCATGTCATCGGGAGTGGGAGGCCCGCTGCGTGGATGGATGCGCTGCTTCAGGTCTGCGTTGTGCAGCAGCCCGAAGTCGCGATTGTTGATCATCTCGTATTCTTGCCGCTCGCGCAGGGCCTCGATGGTCAGGCGCAGCTGCTGCTCGATCTGGCTCATCGGATTGTTGAACAGATCCGAGACCCTGGTATGGACCTTCAGCACCGTCTGGGCCACGCTGAGCTCGTACTCGCGAGGTGCGAGCTCGTAGTCGACGAACGCCCCCGGTAACACGGGTTCGCCGGCGTGCCCGGCGGCCAGCGCGATCGCGGCCTGGCCATGCTTGTCCTGGGGCAAGCGCAGCCGCGCCTTGAACGCCTCGATGTGCTGGCGCAGCCCCGCGTGCTGCTTGATGAGATCCTCGAGCACCTGCTGCGGCAGCATGAGCACGATGCACGGGGTGATGGCCTTGACCGTGAACGGCCATTGATCACCTGACGCGACGACCGCCTGATCGCCGAAATGATCACCGTCCGCCAGCGCGTCCAGGAGCGTCTCATCGCCGAACTTGCCGACGCCCAGCTTGTTGGCCTTACCGTGGGCGAGCAGGACGACGTGCTCGGCGGACTGCCCCCTCTGGACGATCAGCTCGCCGGCCTTGAACTCGCGCTGGACGAACTGGCTTGCCAGCGTATTCAGCACCGCCTCGTCGTCGAAGCCGCGCAGCAGCGGCAGCTCGGTGAGCTCCTGGGGCACCACCTGCACCTTGGCCCCGGTGTTGGTGAAGCTGAGGCGGCCATCCCCGACGGTATAGGTCAGCCGGCGGTTGACCCGGTACACGCCGCCGGAGGTCTGTACCCACGGCAAGAGCCGCAGCAGCCAGCGGGGCGAGATCCCCTGCATCTGCGGGGTCGACTTGGTCGTGTTCGCCAGCTGACGGGCCCCGGCGGTGCCGAGGCTCGTCTGCGGGGTCTCGTTCGGATCGGTCTCTCGTGGAGTCGCCATCTATCCCTCTTCCCCCCTCCCCGGCAAGCACAGGCCGGCCGGGCAGGGCTTTCGTCAGGTTGCCGCCAGTGGTTAGTCCTCGGCACGGCCGATCTGGACATTCTCGAGGATCCCGAGCGCGTCGGGGATCAGGACGGCAGCCGAGAAGTAGGTGCTGACGAGGTACGAGATGATCGCCTTCTCGTTGATCCCCATGAACCGGACCGACAGGCTCGGCTCGACCTCGTCGGGGATGCCCGCCTGGTGGAGGCCGATGACGCCCTGGTTCTTCTCGCCGACGCGCATGAGCATGATGGAGCTCGTGCGGTGCTCGGTGACCGGGATCTTGTTGCACGGGAAGATCGGAATATTGCGCCACGCCGGGACGTGGTTGCCGCTCATGTCGATGCTGGTCGGGTAGATGCCGCGGCGGTTACACTCCTGACCGAACGCGGCGATCGTGCGGGGGTGGGCGAGGAAGAACGACGGATCCTTCCACACCGTGGCCAGGAGCTCGTCCATGTCATCGGGGGTCGGCGCGCCGCTGCGGGTGTGGATGCGCTGCTTGAGGTCGGCGTTGTGCAGGAGCCCGAAGTCGCGGTTGTTGACGAGCTCGTCCTCCTGGCGCTCCTTCAGCGCCTCGATGGTCAGCCGGAGTTGCTCCTGGGTCTGGTTCATCGGCTCGTTGAACAGGTCGGCGACGCGGGTATGAATCTGGAGCACGGTCTGCGCCACGCTCAGCTCGTATTCGCGGGGCGAGGTCTCGTAGTCGACGAAGGTGGCCGGCAGCACGGGCTCGCCCGAGTGTCCAGCGGCCAGCTCGATGGCGGCCTGACCCGACGTGTCTTGCTTCTTCTGGCCCCGCTTCTTGAACTGCTCGATGTGCTTGCTCAGCGATGGAGACTGCGCGACGACCGCCTCGAAGGCGCTCTGCTGCAGGATCAGCACGGTGCACGCGGTGACCGCCTTGGCCGTGAACGGCCAGTGGTCGTGCGACTCGAGCAGCGCCTGCCAGCTGTAGCTGTCGCCATCGGCCAGCGTGCCGAGCACGGTCTCGTCGCCGTACTTGCCCTTGCCGATCTTGTTCACCTTGCCATGGGCGATCAGGCAGATCGAGTCGGCTTCCTTGCCGGCCTCGGTGATGATCTCTCCGGGCTTGAACTCGCGCTGGACGAACCGGTCGGCCAGGGTGGCCAGCACCGCATCGTCGTTGAACCCGCGCAGCATCGGCAGCTCGCCGAGCTCTTGCGGAATGACCTGCACGCGGGCGCCGGTCGTGATGAACGTGACCCGGCCATCGCCGACGGCGTAGCTCAAGCGGCGGTTGACGCGGTACACGCCACCGGCGGTCTGGACCCACGGCAGCATCCTGAGCAGCCAGCGGGACGAGATGCCCTGCATCTGCGGCTGCGACTTGGTGGTGGTCGCCAGCTTGCGCGCGGCCGCGGTTGCCAGGCTCGTCTGTTGGTTCTCAGCTTCGTTCTCAGGACGCGAATTCGAAGTAGCCATTAGTCCCCCATGTAGTGAAATACAACTTGCATGTCGATGAAGACGGGATGAAAGAAGTGATGGTGAGCTGGACGGTCGCTAGGATTTGCTGGTGTACAGCGATGCGATCCGGGCGGCCGAGGTGCCGAGCCCGGTGAGGCTCCCGGGCTTGTGGCCGAGCTTCCGGGTGTTGCGCAGCTCGAATTCTTTATAGCGATCCACGCTGCGATGCCATACGAGGATACCGGCCATCCACAGCTCGAGGCCGTTGACGTACGTGGCGACCTTCTTACGGGCGGCCTTGTCGAGGGCGAAGTGGTCGAGCACCCCAGGCAGCTCGTTGGCGGTCAGGTGCTGGAACTGCTCCACCCGGACGGTCATCAGGTCCCGGACGACCAAGGCGGCTTCGGGCGCGGTCCGCTCGAGGAAGCGCTCCACGACCAGCACGCAGTTATGGAGCTCACCTTCAAACTCGATCTCCTTCTGATAGGAGAACAGGTCGTTGGTGAAGCAGGCGACGTCCATGGCCGCGTGCGCGATCTGGCTCAGCGTGCGGGTCTGGAAGATCTCGAGCGGGATGCCGTCGCACGTGGTCAGCCGGAACAGGTTCGAGGTCAGGTCCGACCCGAAGGTCTTGCGCCGCATCTCGACGTAGTCAACCGGGTCGGGGATACGGTGTTGCATCTGGTTGGCCAGCTCCCAGAGCCAGCTCTCCGTCATGACCTCGACCCCCTTGCGGAACAGGCGCCGCGAGCTCGGCGATAGCGCGCCCGCCGTGCGGACCCACAGATCGGCCAGGCCGCGCTCGATCGGGGTCAGCGGGGGAGGCACCGGTTCACCGTCGAGGGGCATGAACAGGGACAGCCGCGCATTGAAGATCTTGGCTCCGGCCATGTCACGGGTGAGCCCGTAGATCATCGGGAAGTAATCGTCGGCGTAGGTCCCCCAGACCAGCCAGCCGTTGGTGACGTCCAGATCGGGGAGGGCGGCATAGGGATTGATGAGCGCGCCGCACAAGGCGACATCCGCCGCGTCGAACTTGTGATCATCCCACACGTAGCCGCCCGGCACCCCGGGCAGCTCGTCGAGCATGCCCATCTGGCGTGCCCACTTCTTGTTGTTGCGCCGCCCCGCCTCCAGGTGCGGATTGCAGTGCGAGGTGAACGGCATGTAGAACCTGGGCAGCTCCAGGTGCCCCACGGGCGCGAACGGGGTGAAGGTGAGGTACTTGATCCGCTGCAGGCCCAAGGTGCCCGCCCGCGGGACCTTCCCCATGGGCAGATCCGGCGCCATGCTTCGCGGCGGGTCGGAGGCGCTCGAATCGGGGCGGGGGCCTGGTACCAGCGTGAGCCGCGCAGCCGAGATGCCCAGGCCCGTGGGTCCGGTGAGCCCACCGCGGCTCGGGCCAACGGGCTCGGCGTCGCCGGCGCCGTTCATGTAGCGGCTCGACCGCATGTGCCATTCGTGGCCGCCCGATTGCCAGTCCTGAAGGCCCTTGATGTAGTTGAAGACGTGGGCGCGCTCGACGGGGCCCAGGTGGTGGTCATCGCACACCGGGGACACTTCGGTCAGCGCCGTGTTCTCGAACTGGTGCAGCCGCGAGGTCAAGAGATCATTGGTGAGGTTGGCCGCCTGCTGGGTAGCGACCCCGAGGAATCGTTCGAACACCAGGACGCAGTTGGCATTCTCACCCTCTACTTGGACCTCGCGCTGATAGGAGAACAGATCGTTGCGCAGGTGCACGCCGTCCGCGAAGGTATCCCTCAGCACGTGCATCGGGCGGCTCGCGGCGATCTCGGGCGGGACCTCGGAGCCGACCGCGTGCTCGATCAGGTTCGCGGACCACGGCGCGCCACCTACCTTGCGACGCATCTCGATGTATTCGATCGGGTTGGCGATCCGGCTGCGCTGGATGTTGTCGAGCTCCCAGAGCGACTCATCGGTCAGGTTCTTGGTGCTCTCGACGAACCGCACCCGCCACTGGATCGACGTGGTCGGCACGGTCCGGGTCCACAAGTCCGCGAGGCCGCGCTCCACGGGGTTGGTGGGTTCGGGCATCGGCTGCGCCGTGTCGATCGGCATGAAGTCGTGCAGCCGGGCCAGGTAGGCCCTGGCCCCGGCCATGTCCTTGGTGCGCTTGTAGATCTCCAGGAAGTGATCGTCGAAGAAGAAGACCCAGACATACCAGTCGGTGATCAGATCGAGCTCGGGCGCCGGCGCGTCCGGATGGGTATAGGCGCATAGCAGAGCATAGTCGTGAGAATCGAGGTCATCCTCGTCCCAGATCGCCTCGCGCTCGGCCTGCTCCGGGGAGCCGATGATCCCCATGTCCCGGGCCCACGCCTTGGAATGCACGCGCGCGCCCTCGAGGTGAGGGTTGAGCCGCGCGGGATACGGCATATAGAAATCTGGTAGCTGGAAGGGTTGCATAACCGACACCTCACCTGGTTGTGGCTTGGTGCTGCCTCACCTGGCAGCTGAACCGGCCATCTGGGTCTCCCAACCCAGATGGTCGATGCCTCGGGCACCACAATGTCGGATCCCGAGAATTACGGAAGAGGAACTATAGTGAGAATTCCGAAAGAGGACAAGACTTCGGCGCACCCATGTGGATCTCCCCGACGAGTGTCGCAGTGTCGCTGTTCGGTGGTGGGCGCATCGGAACGATGGCGCGACCGTTGAGGGATGTGATGCCGAGATGGCACAATTTATCCGCCTGGATGCTTGACTGCACCCCTCGATGCGGTGATAGAGATGCCGTTTGGGCCAAAGAGCCCGAGCGTTGTTGCGGTATGAATGCCCGCTACAGTCTACTCGGAAAAAACCGCACGAGAGTCGCTACCGCTCCAGTACTGGCACGGTTGTTAACATCCTGTTAACAACGTTCAAGGCGATCATGGCGATCAGCGCTTGATGCAGCCCTGGATCGTGTTCAGCGACCGCCGGTCGCACGGGCATCTCGGTGCCATCGAAGACTGGCCCCATACGGCTGACGCTTTCAGGCACGGCGGCTCGCATGCGGTCATCAGGCATTGGTTGGCGTGATCTCGGACTACCGGGACCGGCTGCGTCGACGTCGACGAGTGCGCGGCGCACACCGACAACTGCGTCCCGCTCACCGCGACGTGCGCGAACACCCTCGGCGGGTTCACCTGCACGTGCAACCCCGGCTTCACCGGGGACGGGACGATGTCGGGGACCGGCTGCACGTGCCATGGTTGACGCTGACGTTTGATCCCCGAGATGCCCGGGCGCGGGCCCCATGCCTGGCCGCGTGCTAGGTGCGATTACTGGAGCCGGCGCCGATGGTCTCGACCCGCGCCGCTGGCAGCTCGACGTGAGGATCGTCAGGCTTGGGCTTCCGGAAGCTGATCCCCTTGGCCTCGGGACCTAATGACGTCACGACGAACGCGCTGATGAACACGATGGCGACCAGCCCGCCCATGGCCGTCGTGTAGCTGAACTGCTCGCCGAGCACGGCCTCGATGTACGGGATGCTCGCGGCGCACATCACGCCCAGCTGATAGGCGAAGCCCGGGAAGAACCCGCGCAGCTGGTTCGGCGACAGCTCGTTGATGTGCGCGGGGATCACCCCCCAGGCCCCCTGTACGAAGAACTGCATCAGAAACACGCCGATCAGGATGCGCCACGGGCTCTGGCCGGCGATCCAGAACGGCACGACCACGAGGCCGCAGACCATCGCGATCGTCATCGCGCGGCGGCGGCCCGCCCGGTCCGAGTAGTAGCCGAACACGAGGCCGCCGATGATCGCGCCGATGCCCGCGAGCACCGTGATGTCGGCGATGCGCGCCTTGGCGTAACCGACCGAGGTGAGCAGCGTCGGATACATGTCCTGCGTCCCATGCGACATGAAGTTCATCATTGTCATCAAGAGGACGATGTAGAGAAAGCGGCGCCAGTGCTTCAGCAGCGAGCGGCGGTAGTTCGCCCAGTCGGTCTTGTGCTCGTGCCACGCGGCCGACTCCTTCACCTTCGAGCGGATGAAGATCGAGAGCAGCGCCGGCAACCCACCGAGGAAGAACATCAGGCGCCAGCCGTTGCCCGGGTAGAGCGTGTTGAACCAGGGATACAGCAGGCGGAACGCGAGGGCCGCCAGGACGCTGCCGAGCGCATAGCCTTCCTGCAACAGGCCCGACAGGAGGCCGCGCAGCCTCGGCGATCCCCATTCGAGCGCCAGCGACGCGCCGACCCCCCACTCCCCACCCATGCCGATGCCAAACAGCAGGCGCAGCAGCAGGAACACCAGGTAGTTCGGCGCCAGCCCCGACAGCACCGAGATGACCGCGTAGAAGATCACGTTGATCATCAGCGGGAGCCGCCGGCCCAGCCGGTCGGCCATGATCCCGAAGATGATGGCGCCGAGCGGCCGCATCATGAGCGTCACGGTCAACGTGACGGCGATGGCGGGGCGCGTCCGGCCAAATGACTTGGCGATATCGTCGATGACGAGCGTCAGGATGAAGAAGTCCAGGGCATCGAGCGTCCAGCCGAGAAAACCAGCCAGCACGGCGTTGCGCTGGTTTCTGCGCTCGTCCGGCGTCATCGTAGGTGAGGGTTCCCCGGGGGCCATGGTCATGGTGGACGCAGCGTACACCATGCCTGCGCGCCTCGGTCAGTCCAAGATTGCTTCACTGCGGAAGCGAACAGCGTGATCCTGGAACGGAGTGAGCCAGCGTGATCGCGCGGGGAGTCACCCGAGCGGACGGACGAGCTCGTAGCCTGGGTGATCGAGCCCCGTCGGCGGATACCGCTCGTGGTGCGTGTAGCGGAAGCCGAGCTTCTCGAGCGCGCGCCGCGAGCCCTGGTTGGCCGGGTGGTGGCCGGCGAACAGCGAGGTCGCGCCGAGCACGTCCCAGGCGTGCGCGATCACGCTCTGCCCGGCCTCGGCCGCAAAGCCGCGCCCCCAGTAATCCGGACGCAGGTAGAAGCCGAGCTCGTAGCTGCGGCGCTCGACCGCGCGCGGCTTGAGGCCACAGCAGCCGACATGTTCGCCAGCGTGCTCGAAGATCGGCCAGTACGCGATCGCGTGATCGCGCTGGTTCGCGAGCTCGGTCGCGAGCCGTTCGCACACGGCACGCTCGTCGAACCGGCCGCCGACCAGGGCCGTCACCTTCGGATCACCGAACACCGCCGTGGCGAGCGGCAGATCGTCGTCGCGCCACGCGCGAAACACCAGGCGAGGCGTGGGTCGCGGCACCGCGTTCATGGCACGATATCCTGACACACTACGGCGAGCGCGACCGCACAGATCCAGACGAGCATGGCGATCCAGGCATCAAGGCGATGAACAGGTTCCACTTCCAAAGCTGATGCGCTCGACGACGCTCCAATGACGCAACCCCGAGCACTTAGGTTAGTCGATGGCGCATCGAGCGCATTGGAGTCGAGCGGAGTGCAGCGAGACGCAGCGGAACCGCTCCAGGCCGTAGCGGATCCCGTCGATGCCGAGCTCGAGGCTACGCTGGTGCTGCGCCGCGCTGGTGCCGATCCGAAGGCCCTACGCCGAGCGCTGCGCCGGATCGAGGAGCTACTGGACGAGTAGCCGGGCTCCCGGCCCGGGGCTCGCCCGGCCGCGCTGGCGCGGCAGGCTGTCGGTCACGAGGAGCGCGCGCTGGGCCCGATAGCCGCTCCTGGGCGATGTCGCCGACGAGCACCGAGCGGCGTGCTCCGAGGACCAAGCACGGCCAGGCCACTCCGATCGTGACGTTGCCTGGTATGCTGCTCGTCCATGCCGGAGCCCTCCGTCTTTCACCGCTGGCGACCGATCGAAGCGCCGGCAGACCCGAAAGTGCTCGGGCTTCCAGAGATGCGCGCGCTCCAGCAACTCTGGCGCGTGCAACGAGCACGCATCGAGCAGCATGGGGCGTGGCCGGCGTTCTGGGAGCGCATGGTCCGGTGGTGGAGCATCGAGACCGGCGTGATCGAGCGAGTCTTCGACATCAGCTTGGGGGTGACGCAAATCCTGATCGACCAAGGCTTTGCGGCAAACCTGATCCCCCACGGAGAATCGGACAGGCCCGCCGACGAAGTGATCCAGATCCTCAAGGATCACGAATCATCATTGGACATGGTCATGGATGTTGTCGGTGGTACACGCAAGTTGACGGTTGGATGGATCAAGGAATTGCACGCCTTGATCTGCGCCCACCAAGAAACCGCCGATGCCGTGACACAAACCGGGCAGCACGTGCAGGTCCCCTTGCCACGCGGCACGTACAAGATGCGTCCGAACAGCCCCCGACGCCCGGATGGTTCGATTCACGAGTACTGCCCGCCCGAGCACGTCGCTGCTGAGATGGAGCACCTTGTTGCGATCTACGATCAGTTGCCGGCTGACCAACCAGAGGTTCGATCGGCCTGGATGCATCACGCCTTCACGAGCATTCATCCGTTCGAGGATGGCAATGGGCGCGTTGCGCGCGCGCTTGCCAGCATCGATTTCATCCGCGCAGGTATGTTCCCGCTGCTGATCGATCGTGCCGACAAACACTCGGAATACATTCCCGCGCTCGAACGCGCCGATGCCGGTGATCTCGGGAGGCTGATCGAGTTCTTCTACAAGCGAGAGGAGCGGGTTGCACTACGTGCGATCTCGCTGGGGGAAACCGCCGTCGAGCAGACCAGTGGCATGGACAAGATCCTCGAAGCCGCGAACGCGAAGATCGTCCAACGGAAGTCCGGCCAGAAGACCGAACGCGATCTCATGCGCGCGCGCATCGCGCAACTCGCCGACCTGGTGAACACGACCTTCCACAAGACTGCGGACGACGTTCAAAAGCGGGTCGAGGGCTGCCAAGCATCCGTTACGCGTACTTCTAAGGCCACGGCCCACTACTTCCGCGGTCAAATCGTCACGCTTGCGAAGCAACGCGAGTACTGGGCGGACCTTCGCGAGCCTTGGGAGTGGGGCCGCCTGCAACTGCGGGATGGCGGCATCACCGATCTCGTGGTCGTTCTTCACTTCATCGGGAATCCATCCCCGGGAGCCTGCGTCGCCGCCGCCTTCATGGAACATCGCGCAACGCGAGAGGACGAATTTTTGGCCGAGGTGATTCCGCTTGACACGGAGACGCTGGTCCTTTATCCCGCGGAACAGTCTGCCTCGCAAAGGCAGCGGTTCGAGTCCTGGCTCGAAGGCATCACCAAGACCGCACTGGCCACCTGGATCAAGTACCTTTGAGGTCGCCGGGTGAACTATCAAGTTCACGCTCGGCGACAAGTTCGCGATCACCGGGCTCGACGACGGCTCGACGCGCAAGAGCCTGGGCTTCGGGTGTAGCTCGATGCGCTGGCGCGCAAAGCTCAAAGACCCAGTTCGTCTCGACGAAAACGTGCTTCATCCAAGGCTACCCGACGAGACGCGCCCGTCGGCAACTTCAGGCACGAGGTACCGCAGCACAGGGACGCGTGCGGCATCGTTCTTGGGAAGGGCCGAGGGCCACGCGATCGCGAGCCGCTCCAACCACTCCCGCACCGCATCCTGGAAGGTGTGCTCGTCCGTGGGCACCCATGCAGCCGCGCGCGGAGGGTGGCGAGGTCAGAACAGCGCGGCGAGCTCGGCGGCCTCGGGCGCCGAGAGGGCGATATCGATCGCGGCGAGGGCGCTGTCCAGGTGCGCCGGCGTGCGCGGGCCGACGATGGCCCCATCGACGCGCGGGTGACGCAGCACCCAGGCCAGCGCGAGTGCGTCCATCGACACGCCTCGGGCGCGCGCGGCTTCGGCGAAGCGCTCGAGGCCGTGGAACACGCGATCGGTGACCAGGTGCTGGTACGGCTCGGGCCGCAGGGTCATGCGCGAGCCCTCGGGGTACTGCGCCGAGCGGTACTTGCCGGTGAGCCAGCCGCCTGCCAGCGGGCTGAAGGCGGTGAAGCCGATGTGCTGGTCGGTGCAGAGCGGGAGCATCTCGCGCTCGGCCGAGCGGTCGAGCAGGCTGTAGGAGTTCTGCACCCACTCGAAGCGGGCGAGCCGGTGGAGGTCGGAGACGCCGCGCGCGACGGCCATCCGCCAGGCCTCGATGTTGCTCGCGCCGATGTAGCGCACCTTGCCGGCGCGCACGCAGTCGTCGAGGGCGCGCAGCGTCTCCTCGAGCGGCGTCTCCGGATCCACCTCGTGGATGAGGTAGAGGTCGAGCCGATCGGTGGCGAGCCGGCTCAGGCTGGCGTCGATCTGCCGGAGGATGTGGACGCGGGACAGGCCGCGCTGGTTCGGGCCCGGGCCGACGGGGTTATAGACCTTGGAGCTCACGACGAGCTGGTCGCGCACCGCCGAGCCCTTCGCCTTGAGCCAGTTGCCGATGAAGGTCTCGCTGCGGCCGCCGCCGTACGCGTCGGCGGTGTCGAGCAGGGTGATGCCCGCGTCGTGGGCCCGGTCGAGCAGCGCGGCGGCCGCAGCCTCGGTCTCCCCCATCCCGAAGAACGCGGGAGCCGAGCCCACCCCGCCGAAGTTGCCGCACCCCAAGCCGAGGCGGGAGACCTTGATACCCGTCGTTCCCAGGCGCTGATATTTCATCGTCCGCGTATAGTCTCGCCCACCTTGGCGGAGATCACCACGACCGGCGACCACGCGACGGGGCGGCTCCGGCGGATTCTCGGCGTGGGCTTCGGCCTGGCCGTGATCATCGGCAGCACGCTCGGCATCGGCATCCTGCGCTCGCCCGGCCTGGTCGCCGGGCAGCTCCACGCGTCGAGGGCGATCATCCTGGTCTGGATCGTGGGCGGCGTGTACACGCTGCTCGGTTCGATCTGCCTGACCGAGCTCGGCGCGATGGTCCCGCAGGCGGGCGGCTACTACGTCTATGCGCGGCGGGCGTTCGGTGACTGGGTCGGCTTCGCGGTCGGCTGGACCGACTGGATCACCTATTGCTGCGTCCTGGGCTACGTCTCGATCGGGATGAGCGACTTCCTGGGTGAGCTCCCCTCGCTGGCGGGCACCGGCAGGCCGGTCGCCATCGGCCTGCTCGTGGGCTTCGTCGTCCTCCAGTGGGCCGGCGTGCGGGTCTCGAGCCGGTTCCAGGAGTGGACCACCGCGATCAAGTTCCTCGCGTACCTGGCGCTCGTCGTCGCGGGGCTCGTCATGGCCGGCGGTCAGGGCGCGGCAGCGTCCGGCGCGCAGCCCCTGGCGCCGCTGTCGTTGACCGGCGTCGCCGCGGCGCTCGCCGCGGTCGTGATCACCTACGCGGGGTGGCAGAGCGCCCTGTACTTCACCGAGGAAGATCGCGACCCGGTCCGCAACCTGCCGCGCACGATGATCGGCGGGGTGCTCGCCGTCATCGTCATCTACGTGCTGGTCAACCTCGCGCTGCTGGCGATCTTGCCGATCGCGGACTTCGGGCGCTCGAAGACGCCGGCGGTGGATGCCGCCCAGGTCATCGTCGGGGCCCGTGGCGCCCAGGTGATCACGGTGCTGTCGCTGATCTCGCTGGTGCCGCTGCTCAACGCCATCATGATGGTCGGCACGCGCATCCTGTTCGCGCTGGGACGCGACCGGCTGTTCTGGTCGCGCACGGCCGCGGTCAACGCCGGCGGCACCCCCGGCGTCGCGACGCTGGTGACGACGATCGTGGGGATCGTGTTCATCGCGACCATGACGTTCGAGCGCCTGATCGCGCTCGCGTCGTTCTTCCTCGCGGTCAACTATGCCGTGTGCTGCCTGGCGCTCGTCGCGCTGCGCCGGCGTGAACCGGCGACCGTGCGCCCGTTCCGCGCCTGGGGTTATCCCTGGTCGGCGGCGATCGTGGTCGCCGGCGCCCTCGTGTTCCTGGTGATCGCCCTCTTCGGAGACCCGACCAGCACCCTGGTGGCGGTGGGCCTGCTCGCGGTCGGGCTCGCCGGCCATGCCTGGCACCGCACGGTGCGATAGGAGGCCGTGCATGTCGAGCGTCGAGCAGGAAAGCAGTCACCTCCGCAAAGAGCTCGGTCTGACCGACCTCGTGCTGACGCAGATCATGTATGTCGTCGGGCTGTCGTGGGTGGGCGTCGCCGGCAAGCTCGGTACCGCGCAGATCCCGTTCTGGCTCGGGGCGATGGCGTTGTTCTACGTGCCCCAGGCGATCGTCGTCGTGCACCTGTCGCGCCGGTTCCCCCTCGAGGGTGGCCTCTACCAGTGGGCCAAGCTCGGCCTGAACGAAGCGATGGCCTTCCTCGTCGGCTGGAACCTGTGGATCTACGCGATCGTGCTGCTCGGCGCGCTCGGGCTCAACGTGGCGAATGCCCTGGTGTACGCGATCGGGCCGGGTGCGCAGTGGCTGTCTGGCAATCATGTCTTCATCGGCGCGGTGACCGGTACGCTGCTCGGCACGCTGATCGTCGCCTCGATCCTGGGCCTGCGCACCAGCAAGTGGATCCACAACGCGGGCGCCGTGCTGCTGCTCATGGCCTTTGCCCTGTTGCTGGTGCTTCCCGCGATCAACGTCGCCCGGGGCACGCTGCGCGAATATCACCCGCTGGCCATCACCGCGCCGGCGCTGACGCTGTTCAACCTGAACCTGTTCGGCAAGCTCGCCGTCGGCGGGCTGTCGGGCTTCGAATACGTCGCCGTGCTCGCCGGCGAGACCAGGAACGCACGGCGCAATATCGCCCGCAGCGTGATCATCGCCTCGCCCGTGATCGCGCTGATGTTCATCCTCGGGACCTCGGCCGTGCAGGCCCTCACGCCGCTGGACCAGATCGATCTGATCGGTCCCGTGCCGCAGGCGTTTCGCAACGGCCTCGGCGCGACGGGCCTGGCGGCGGTGGTGATCCCGTTCGCGGTCCTCGCCGCGACCGCGCGGACGGTCGGCAACTCGAGCCTCTTGTTCACCGCGACGTCGCGCATGCCGATGGTCGCCGGCTGGGACCGGCTGATCCCGGCGTGGTTCTCGAAGCTCCACCCCAGGTTCCGCACCCCCGTGAACTCCGTGCTGTTCATCGGGGTGTGCGCGCTCGTGTTCGCCGTGGCCGGGATGTTCAACGTCGGCGAGCAGGAAGCGTACCAGCAGCTCGAAAACATCTCGGGGATCCTCTATGGGCTCACCTATCTGGTGCTGTTTGCGGTGCCGCTCGTCGGACTGGCCCGCACCGGCGCGCGCGCGCCGATGTGGATTCGCGCAGCGGCCGCGGTGGGGTTCGCGACGACCGTGCTGTTCGTGGTGCTGTCGGTGCTGCCGATCGTCGGGGTCGTGAGCCGCAGCAAGTTCGTGGCGATCGTCGGCGGCTCGGTGATCGCCGTGAACGTCATCGGGGTCGCGCTGTATTTCATGCGCCGGCAGCGGGCCGCGCCGAACGGGCCGTGACGGCGAGCCTCGTTATCGCGACTCGTATCGCAGGCGCTTCCGATGGTGAAGTCGTCTGCGCTGTTCCGAGGGGCGGGATTGGTCGCGTCGACAGGCCCGACCGGCGTTCCCTCACGCCGCCGGCACTCCCTGGCCCGTGATCGGCAGGAGCTAGGGATGGGCGGTGGGAACCCCTGGGCCGGCGCTCAGGGTCCGCAAGGGCCCGGGGCGGCGTACCCCTTCGGGCATGGTCGGCCGGTATCCCCCCGGATACCTTCCCGTCCGCTTGGTTGCCGGCCGCGAAACGGAGTACCGTGCGCGCGATAGGGTGTACGACAACCCGCTTGCGGACCGCCGGCCATGAGTAGCGAACAAACTCTCCAGACCCACGGTTCCCCCCCGGGCGGCCCCTACCGTCAAGGGCAGCCAGCGCGAAGCGGCGAGCATATCCTCGAGACCCACGGGCTGACGAAGGACTTCCGGGGCTTCGTCGCCGTCAAGGCGGTCAACCTGGGCATTCGCCGCCACTCGATTCATGCGCTGATCGGCCCCAACGGCGCCGGCAAGACGACGTGCTTCAACCTGCTCACCAAGTTCCTGAGCCCGTCGGCCGGCACGATCGTCTACAAGGGTATCGACATCACGCACCACAAGCCCGCGCAGGTCACCCGGCTGGGGCTGGTGCGATCGTTCCAGATCTCGGCGGTGTTCCCCCACCTCACGGTGCTCGAGAACGTGCGGATCGCGCTGCAGCGCCAGCGCGGCCGGTCGTTCGATTTCTGGCGCGCCGTGGAGGTGCTCGACCAGTACAGGCCGCGGGCGCTGGAGCTGCTCGAGGCGGTCGGGCTCGCCGAGTTCGCGGAGATCCGCGCCGTGGAGCTGTCGTATGGCCGCAAGCGCGCGCTGGAGATCGCGACGACGCTCGCGCTCGATCCGGAGACGATGCTGCTCGACGAGCCGACGTCGGGGATGGGGCACGAGGACGTGGGCCGGATCGCGGCGCTGATCAAGAAGATCGCCGCCAACCGGACGATCATCATGGTCGAGCACAACCTCAGCGTGGTGGCCGACCTGTGCGATACGATCACGGTGCTGGCGCGCGGCGAGATCCTCGCGGAGGGAGACTACGCGTCGGTGTCCAGGAACCCCGAGGTCGTCCAGGCGTACATGGGGACGGCCCATGTCTGAGCTGCGCAAGGCGCCGGAGATCCCCGAGATCGGTGATCGGCCTGATCGGCCGGGTGCGCCCGGTGCGGCGGCGTCGAGCGCGGCGCCCGGTGTCGCGCCGATCCTGGTGACCCAGGAGCTCCACGCCTGGTACGGCGAGTCGCACATCCTGCACGGCATGAACCTCGAGGTGCGGCGCGGCGAGCTGGTGACCTTGCTCGGCCGCAACGGCGCCGGCAAGACGACCACGCTGAAGGCGATCATGGGCATGGTGGCCAAGCGCACCGGCAGCGTGCGGTTCGAAGGCAAGGAGCTGATCGGGCTGCCTTCCAACCAGATCGCCCGGCGGGGGATCGCGATCTGCCCCGAGGAGCGCGGCATCTTCGCCAGCCTGAGCGTGGAGGAGAACCTGGTGCTCCCGCCGCAGGTTCGGCCGGGCGGGCTGTCGGTGCCGGCGATCTTCGAGCTGTTCCCCAACCTGAAGGAGCGGCTCAAGAGCCCCGGCACCAAGCTGTCCGGCGGCGAGCAGCAGATGCTGGCGATCGGGCGAATCCTGCGCACCGGCGCGCGCTTCCTCTTGCTCGACGAGCCGACCGAGGGGCTCGCCCCGGTGATCGTGCAGCAGATCGGCGCCACCATCCAGCGGCTCAAGGCCGAGGGCTTCACGATCTTGCTCGTCGAGCAGAGCATCAAGTTCGCCCAGACCGTGGCGGATCGCCACTACATCGTGGAGCATGGCCGCGTCGTCGACATGATCCCGAGCGCCGAGCTCGCCTCGAGCATGGAGCGGCTGCACGTCTATCTTGGAGTTTAGTCTTGGAGTCTAGTCGTTCGAACCGCCGGAACCTGACAGGAGCTGCCATGTTGAGACACCTTCCCACGCGAATTGCAGATCGTTCGATGGTCTTGACGCTGTGCGCCGCGGCGCTGTGCTCGGCAGCCTGCAAGAAGGAACCGGCGCCGGATAAGGGCCCGGGCATGACCGCGCCGGGGAGTGGTGCGGCGCCTGCTCCCGGTGCCGGCGGCGGCAAGATCGTCATCGGCGTCCTGTCCGATATGTCGGGCGTGTACGCGGACCTCGGGGGCAAGGGCTCGGTGATCGCCGCCCAGATGGCGGTCGCCGATTTCGGCGGCACCGTCGCCGGCATGCCGATCGAGATCGTGTCGGGCGATCACCAGAACAAGGCCGATGTCGGCTCGAGCATCGCCCGCGAGTGGTACGACACCAAGGGCGTCGACGTGATCGTCGATGTCCCCACCTCGTCGGTGGCCCTGGCGGTGAGCGACGTGACGCGCGACAAGAACAAGGTCTTCCTGGTCTCGGGGGCGGGGACGTCGGAGCTGACCGGCGAGAAGTGCTCGCCCAACACCATCCACTGGGCCTACGACACGTGGGCGTTATCCAACGCGGCCGGCCGCGAGATCGTCAAGAACGGCGGTGACTCCTGGTACTTCGTGACCGTCGACTATGCGTTCGGCCACGCGCTCAAGAACGACGCCACCAAGATCGTCGAGGCCAACGGCGGCAAGGTCCTCGGCGAGGTCCAGCACCCGTTCAAGACGGCGGACTTCTCGTCGTTCCTGCTCCAGGCCCAGAGCTCGAAGGCCAAGGTGATCGCGCTGGCCAACGCCGGCGGCGATACGATCGGCGCCATCAAGCAAGCGGCCGAGTTCGGGATCGTCTCGAAGGGCCAGCAGCTGGTCGGCCTCCTGATGTTCATCGCCGACGTCAACGCGCTGGGCCTGCCGACGGCGCAGGGCCTCATCCTGAGCGAGTCGTTCTACTGGGACCGCGACGACCAGACCCGCGCGTGGTCGCAGAAGTTCGGCGCCAAGGACGACGGCGTCATGCCGACGATGATCCACGCCGGCGTGTACTCGTCGGTGATGCATTACCTGAAGGCCGTCGCGGAGCTCAAGAGCGCCAAGGACGGCAAGGCCGTGGTGGCGAAGATGGAAGGCATGCCCACCGACGACCCGCTGTTCGGCAAGGGGACCATCGACGCCAACGGGCGCAAGCGTCATTCGATGTACGTCTACCAGGTCAAGACCCCCGCCGAGTCGAAGGCCAAGTGGGACTACTACAAGCTGATCCGCGAGGTCCCCGCCGACCAGGCGTTCCGCGCGCCCGCCGACAGCGGATGTCCCCTGGTCAAGAAATAGCAGCCGGCTAACTAATAGATGTCGAACCTGCAGATATCGAACCTGCTCGCGCAAATGGTCCTGGGGCTCATCAACGGCGCGTTCTATGCGCTGCTCAGCCTCGGCCTGGCGATCATCTTCGGGCTGCTCAACGTCATCAACTTCGCGCACGGCGCGCTGTTCATGCTGGGCGCGTTCATCGCGTGGGGGCTGCTCCACTACGCCGGCGTCGGCTACTGGCCGGCGCTGGTCATCTCGCCGCTCGTGGTGGGCGGCCTCGGTATCGTCCTCGAGCGGACGCTGCTACAGCGCCTGTACCGGCTCGATCCGCTCTATAACCTGCTCCTCACCTTCGGAGTGGCGCTGATCCTCCAGGGGGTGTTCCAGATCCAGTTCGGCTCCTCGGGAGAGCCCTACGAGATCCCGCAGGCGCTCAAGGGGGGTACGGACATCGGCTTCATGATGCTTCCGACCTACCGAGCCTGGGTGATGATTGTCTCGCTGGTGGTGTGCCTGGCCACCTGGTACGTCACCGACCGCACCAAGCTCGGTTCGTACCTGCGCGCGGCCACCGAGAATCCCGGCCTGGTCCAGGCGTTCGGCATCAACGTGCCGCGCATGGTGACGGTGACCTACGGCCTCGGCGTCGCCCTGGCAGGGTTTGCCGGGGTGCTCGGCGCACCGATCTTCAGCGTCAGTCCGGAGATGGGCTCCGAGCGCATCATCGTCGTGTTCGCCGTGGTCGTGATCGGCGGCATGGGGTCGATCATGGGGTCGATCGTCACCGGCTTCGCGCTCGGGATGATCGAGGGGCTCACCAAGGTGGTCTATCCCGTGGCCTCCAATACCGTGGTGTTTGCGTTGATGGCGCTGGTCTTGCTGATCCGGCCGGCCGGCCTGTTCGGAAAGGCATCGCCGTGACGTCGATCCCCACGTCCGGCCGCGCGCCGGGCCGGTGGCGGAGCGAGTACACGGTGTTCGCCGTGATGATCGGGCTGCTCGTGCTCGCCCCGTTCATCACCTATCCCGTGTTCCTGATGAAGTGCCTGTGCATGGCGCTGTTTGCCTGTGCGTTCAACCTGCTGATCGGTTACGTCGGTCTCCTGTCATTCGGTCATGCGATGTTCATGGGGGGAGCGGGCTATGCGTCGGCGCACGCAGCCAAGGTCTGGGGCTTGCCGCCCGAGCTGGCGATCTTGTTCGGCATCGCCGTCGCGGCCGTGCTGGGCCTGGTCGTCGGGTGGCTGGCGATCCGCCGGCAGGGGATCTACTTCTCGATGATCACGCTCGGCCTGGCCCAGATGATCTTCTTCTTCTTCCAGAAGGCGTCGTTCACCCACGGCGAGGACGGGATCCAGGCGGTGCCGCGTGGCGTCTTGTTCGGCTTCATCGATCTCAACGACACCACGGTGATGTATGGCTTCGTCCTCGTCGTCTTCCTGATCGGATTCTCGATCATCTATCGGGTGATTCACTCTCCGTTCGGGGCGGTGTTGACCGCGATTCGCGAGAACGAGGTGCGCGCGACGTCGCTCGGCTACACCACCGATCATTACAAGCTGATCGCGTTCGTGCTGTCGGCCGCGCTCGCCGGGCTGGCCGGCGCCACCAAGGTGCTGGTGTTCCAGAATGCGTCGCTGACCGACGTCCACTGGACGATGTCGGGCGAGGTGGTGCTGATGACGCTGATCGGCGGGCTCGGGCGGTTCAGCGGGCCTGTCGTCGGGGCGTTCGTGGTGGGGGCGCTCGAGTTCAAGCTGCGCGGCGGTCAGATCACCGTCGTGGAGGGCGTGGTGTTCGTGGTCTGCGTCCTCGTGTTCCGGCAGGGCATCGTCGGGACGCTCAGCACGGCGTTGAAGCTGCCGCTGTGAGCAGGTCGTGCTCGCGGGCTCGCCACGTGTCTGCTAAGGTGCCCGTGCACGGGTGCATCGCAGAGGTACCGTCATGACCAACGAGTTCGATGTCATCATCGTCGGTGCGGGGCTGTCCGGGATCGGTGCCGCGTACCGCCTCAAGACCGAGTGCCCGACCAAGAGCTTCGCGGTCCTCGAGGCGCGCGACGCGATCGGCGGGACCTGGGAGCTGTTTCGCTATCCGGGGGTCCGCTCGGACTCCGACATGTTCACGCTCGGCTATCCATTTCATCCGTGGAAGGCGGCGAAGTCGCTCGCCGACGGCCCCGCGATCCTCGACTACATCCGCGAGACCTCGACCACGTTCGGCATCGATCCGCACATCCAGTTCGGCCGCCGGATCGTCGCCGCCCGGTGGTCGTCGGCCGAATCCCGGTGGACGCTCGACGTCGAGGTCGGGGAGCAGCGCCGCAAGCAGACCTACCGCTGCGCGTTCCTGTACGTGTGCGCCGGCTATTACCGCTACGACGTGGCGCACACCCCGGCGTTTCGCGACGCCGATCGCTTCCGCGGGACGATCGTGCACCCGCAGTGGTGGCCCGCGGACCTCGACTACACGGGCAAGCGCGTCGTGGTGATCGGTAGCGGCGCGACGGCGGTGACGATCGTGCCGGCGATGGCCGACCGCGCGGCCCACGTGACGATGCTGCAGCGATCGCCCTCCTATATCGCGGTGCTGCCCGACCAGGATCGCATGGCCGACTTCATCCGCGCGTGGCTCCCCGCCCGCGTGTCCCACCGGCTCATCCGCGGCCGGAACGTCCTCATCAGCATGGCGTTCTTCCAGTTCTGCCGGCGCTTCCCCAAGGCGGCCGGCCGCTACCTGCGGGGCCAGGTCGCCAAGCACCTGCCGCCGGGGTACCCGGTCGAGCGGGACTTTGGCCCGCGCTACAACCCGTGGGATCAGCGGCTCTGCCTGGTTCCCGACGCGGATCTGTTCAAGGCGATCTCGTCGGGTAAGGCGTCGGTCGTGACCGGTACGATCGATAGCTTCACCGAGACCGGCCTGCGCCTCGGCTCGGGCGAGACGCTCGAGGCCGAGCTCATCGTGACGGCGACCGGCCTCACGCTGGTCCCGTGCGGTGGCATCCAGATGACGGTCGACGAGCGGCCGGTCGAGCTCGGCGGCGCGCTCGTGTACAAGGGCACGATGCTGAGCGAGGTGCCGAACCTGGCGTGGTGCGTCGGCTACACCAATGCCTCGTGGACGCTGCGCGCGGACCTGGCATCGCGCCATGTCTGTCGCCTGATCAACTTCATGGATCGCGAGGGCTACGACCAGGTGGTCCCCCGCGCGGATCCCCACGAGGTCCAGCACCGGCCGTTGCTCGAGCTATCGTCGGGATACATCGCGCGCGCGGCGGACGAGCTCCCCAAGCAAGGCACGAAGGCCCCCTGGTTCCTGCGGCAGAACTACCTGCTCGACCTGTTCACGATGCGAGTTGCGCGCGTTGATGACCCTTCGCTGGCGTTCTCGCGGATGCGCGATCACAACGTGCATGCCGAGCCTGTCCCGGTACGCCTGCCGCACGGCGTCGCCCGATAGCTCGAGGAGTGCCACTGCGAGATCCCATCCACGCGCGGGCGGGATCTCGAGGCGTACAGCGGTTACTACTTCCTACGTGACGAGTCGACGGCGGCCGCGCGCCTATCGCGCGCCTATCGCCGTGCCATCGACGTGATCGACCGGCGCGCAGGGGGAGGGGTGCTACACTCGCAAGATGTGGGCACGCGTCCACAAGATCGATCGCATCTGGCCGCGGCCCGAAGGTGGGGCGATCGTGCTCGTCGAGGACGAGCGGTCGGCGGCGGCGATGTCGCGCGCCCCGGCGCTCTCGACGATCATCGCGGTCGCGCGCGTGCTCAACGCGCGGCGCGTGCTCGAGACCAGGTACGGCGGCAAGGGCGAGGTGCGCTATGCGGCGAACGCGGCGCTCCCCAGCTTCCTGTTCGATGCGGTCGTGCGTGCGGGCGCCGGGACGAGCGACCGTACGGGGGACAAGCTGGTGTTCCCCGCGCAGCCGGCGAGCGTCGCGGCCATCATCGACGTCGCGTTCCTGGAGCTCGCGCACGCCACGCGCGGCAACGCCGGCGTTCCGGACCTGATCACCGCGCTGTGCACCGTCGAGGCTGATCGGCGGAAGTCGCCGCTCGATCGCGAGCGTCATCCGGCGCTGTACTGGCCTGCCGTGTTCGAGCTCGCGTCGCTCGCCGGTGAGCTCGCGCGCCCGCGCGGCGGCCGCTGGATCGAGACCACGGACATGCCGGTGCCGTTCGCGATCAAGCTCGCGACGGGCGAACTCGCGATGCCCACCAAGCTCGCGCAGCGGATCGTGGAGGGCGAGCCGGTCGAGCAATCGCTGGTCGAGACGGTCTGAGCCACGAGCGCGACGGCGAGCTGCGAGCTCAGGGCAGGTGCATGTCGTCCGGGCCGGGGTGGAACCGGGCACGGAAGTACGAGCCGACCGCCGCGGGAAGCAAGGGCAGCGCCTTCGCGTGCGCCATCACCGGGCTCGAGCCGGCGGCGAGGCTGCCGCGAACGGCCTTGTCGTGGGCGAGCGACTCGGGAGTGTAGTAGTTGCCGAGCCAGCTCCAGCTCCGGCCCGGGCCCGCGCGGCCGAGCGCATCGTCGGCCGGGTTGTAGCCGGGGTCGGCACCGCCTGCGACGGTGACCAGCAGGTCGTCGGACAAGGACTCGAGTATCTCCCTCATGGTCGTTGGCATGGTTTGGCTCCCCGGCGACACCGTGCAGCGCACATGCCATGGCGGACGCGTCGTGCAATCCACGGAGTAGCGCGCGCCGGGCCCGCGCCGCGTACACCGCGGTAGGCGCCGGTGTTCACCCCGCGAGGCAGGCGGCGGCGGCGACAAGCCCGTGGTGCCGCATGCCAGAGCCGGCGGCATGCGTGATACCGTGGGCGGTAAACCGGTCGCTGAGGACCCATGAGAAAGGCACGCGCTTGAAGATCGATATGTTCACGGAGACCCAGGACCCCAAGCCCTGGACTGACGATCACGAGCACCGGCGCATCCTCGAGACGCTGGAGCAAGCCAAGCTCGCCGACGAGCTGGGCTACGACTGTTTCTGGCAGGTCGAGCACCATGGCGGCGGCGAGTTCAGCCTGTCGTCCGCGCCGGAGCTGATGCTCACCGCGATCTCGCAGCACACCAGGCGAATCCGCCTCGGCCATTCCGCCGTGCTGGCGCCCTTCCGCTTCAACCACCCGATCCGCATCGCCGAGCGCGCGGCCTACCTCGATCATCTCAGCGGTGGCCGGGTCGAGCTCGGCCTGGCCCGCTCGACGATCCCGGAGTGGCGGACGTTCAACATCGAGGCGGACGAGGCGCGGGAGCAGATGCAGCAGGCGTTCGAGATGATCCCCCGGATGTGGACCGAAGACCGCTTCTCTTGGAAGAGCAAGTACTTCGACATCAAGGATCTCTCCGTCGTCCCCAAGCCCTATCAGCGGCCCCACCCACCGCTCTGGCAGGCGTGCTCCAGCCTGGCGTCGTTCGAGCAGGCAGGCCGCAATGGCGTCGGCGCGCTTGGCGTGACGCTGTGGGCGCTGCCCTCGCAGGTCCGCGAATGGATCGATCTCTACCGCGAGGCGGTACGCCGCACCCAGAAACCCGTCGGGGCGTTCGTCAACGATCAGGTCGCCTTCTTCACCTTCGTCCATTGCGCCGATACCGACGAGGAGGCGATGCGGAACGGCGCCGCCACGGCCGCCGCCTGGTACACCAACATGGCGTTCACCTTCTTCGAGGCCAAGGAGACCTTCTTGAAGACGGCCGCCGAGCAGGAGGCGCTGCTCAAGGACCCGGCCGGCGGCGGACTCACCGGGCAGTTCCTCCGCGATCAGGCGGCCAAGGGGATCGCTGCGCCGAACCAGGCGCAGATCGTCATCGGCCGGATCATGCAGGGGGAGACGGTCTCGGACGAGGAGGTGTTCGACGCGCTGAGCGTCCAGGACTCGCTCATCGTCGGGAGCCCAGAGACCTGCCGCCGCAAGATGAAGATCTTTCAGGATCTCGGCATCGATCGCCTGATGTGCTTTCAGCAGGTCGGACGGATTCCCCATGACAAGGTGATGAAGAGCATCCGCCTCATCGGTGAGATGATCCCGGAGCTCGATCCGCGCTGAAGGTCATGGCGACGCAGCGCCACGGCGGGCCGGTGTCGGCGTGGTGGCCAACGCACGCACGGCTCACTTGAGCCGCACCGGTCGCATCGAATGCATCGTCTCGGTGATGTCGCGGGCTCCGCCACGCTGCCATTCGGTATCCCAGAGGACGACCTTGCAGCGCTGATCGGGCAACGCCAGCTCGAGCGTGGTCTGGCCCTCATCGGGGGCGGGCGTGTAGGTCGGATCGTGCGCGAGCTCGCAGGCGTGCTTGGTACGAAACAGCTCGAGGAGCTCGTGGAGCTGGTCTTTCGTCAAGCTCACCCGTTCCTGCTTGTCCTGCACGCCGTCGGAGGTGTGCGTGTAGCTGCCCTCGCCGCCGCTGGCGAACTCGATGCGCTCGCTCGAGCTTCGGCTCGAGCTCCCCCACATCACGATGGGAGGCCTCGACGCACATGCGACGAGCACGATCAGGCTGAGGTATCTCACCGGCCGAGCCTAGCGCGGGTCTACGTTGGCATCCAAGGCCCTCATTGGTAGCTTGTTGCCATGAGCTCCTCGCCGAGAAACGATGAAGCGAGCATCCTTAGCCGGGCCATCGATCCGGACAGCGGCGGCTGGGCGCCAGGTGTCGCGCAAGGGATTCTACAGCTCACGCTGTCGGCCCCCGATCGCGAACGGATGAACGAGCTGGCCGCCAAGTCTCGCGAGGGGGCGCTTGGCTCCGATGAACAGCTTGAAATCGAGAGCTACCGGCAAGCCTGCCGGCTGCTCGACTTGATGAAGGCGAAGGCGCGGCTCTCGCTCAAGCAGGCCGGCGAGACCGCGGCGTAGCCCTCCGTGGATCGAGCGCTCGAAGAGCAGATCTGGGATCGTGCGCGATCGGGGTGAAGTCCAGCCACCGTCGCTGGCGATCTTCTCCACCGGGTGATTGCCGGGTCGCCGTCCTAACTGGCTGTAGGGATGGAGGTTCTCGGGAGCGAGACCCGAGAAACCAGCAAGGCTCGCATCGAGGTGGAGGCGTTGTGTAGAGTATTCAGGGAGGACGAGAATGACGATGCGGCGCGATGTGCGGGGTGAGGGCCCCCCTCAAGCTAGGAACACCAGGCACGAAGAAGCGGCACCCGGAAAACGCACGCTCGTGGAGAGCGTGTTCGGGGGCCATCGCGTTGCCGAGGAAGCCGCGAAGGGCGGCACCGACGCTAAAGCTCGAGGTGCATCGGATCAGCAGGGTGCGCCCGCCGCCGAGCCGGGTCGTGCGCAGGCAGCGGCAGCGAGCGCCGAGCCGGGTCACCCGCAGGCGGGCGCAACGAGCACTGAGCCGGGTCGTGCGCAGGCAGCGGTAACGAGCGCCGAGCCGGGTCACGCGCAGACCGCGCAGGCGACCGCGCCGGCAACAGGACTGGTGTCCAAGCAAGAGCGCGTGGTGCCGCGAATCGAGCTCGGCGGCAGCGCGGTGTCGTCGAATGTGACCTCGAGCCACGTGCTCGATGAGGCGAACGAGGCCAAGCAGCAGCGAGTGGCGCCTACGGGCTCGCCGACGTTCAACGGCGCGGCGGGATCCAACGACTGCACTCCGGGATCGGTCTCGGGGGCCTCGGTGACATGGACCGTGGTCGAGTCTCCGACCACCTGGGGCGTCAACATCACCGGGTTCACGACGACCGGCGTCATCAACGTGGCGCCATGGCCGAGTAAGCCGACCGAGATGGTGACGCCGAACACGGCCAACGCCGTCGATGGCGGCAACATCACCGATGCCGCGGGCAACAACAACTGGAAGTTCGCCGTGAAGGAGATGGAGGAATACAATCAGGCCGGCGGTGGGCGATCGAGCTACTGGCACTCCTACGAGGCCAGCAAGGCGCATGAGTGGGCTCACTGGAATACGGACTGGATGGTCACCTGCATTGGCGCGTTGTGGCCGGCGGCGAACGCCGATCTCGACGCGATCACGATCCCCAAGGCGTCCGCGGCCGACGCGGCGGCTGCCAAGCTGTTACTACAGGCCAAGATCGACGCGCGCATGGCCACGCTCGATGCAGCCCTGACGGCCAAGTGGATTCCGATTCCCGACACGCCCGGCGTCGCCGGGTCCACCGGCTACATCGCCGGTCAAGCCATGCTCAATCCGCTGATCGCCGCTGTCAAAGCCTACGCGGCGACAAAGAAGTGGACGTGAGATCTTCGATCGGTCTTGCTGTGGTCCTCGCGGTCGCGCCCAGCTGTGCTACTCGCCTGCCGTCCACGGCTTCAGTGCCCCAAGCTACAACGAAAGGTGCTCCGATGTCTGCTCCATCCGCCGACCGAGAGGCACACGATGCTATATCGCTCGCGATCGGCTTCCTCCCTACGATTTCGATCTTGCCCGACGAGTACCGCGTGTTCTTCATCGAGAATATCCTGTCTGGAGAAGGCGCATCGGCGACGCGCTGGCGGATCGGCTTCAAGCGTCGCGCGCTGGTTCCCGATCAGGTGGGCGGCCGGATCGGCAAAGGCGGCGAAGTCTACGTCGAGGTCGACACGTCGACGCGGCAGGCGCAACGCGGCAAGGGCGGTGACTGAGGCCGCTGGCGAGCCAAGTCGGACCGAGTTGATTCTCCCGACGCGGTGGCAACCAGCTCCTACTGTGGTTGAATGATTCCCGCGACACCCCCTGAGCGCAGCGGTTATCGTAGACTCGCGCTTGCCTAAGCATCAACATACACTATGATACAATGGTCGCCATATGAACAATCAGCGCAGGATCCGGAGCTTCTCCCCTCGTTTGTTTGTTACGCGGACATCTTGGGCTATGCTCAAGAAAGCCGCTTGGCGTTGAAGTCAGGAAGTGGCAACGACTATCTCAAGCGCTTGCGAAGAACTCTCAATACTGCCTATGAGCGTGTGCGGCGATGGGGGGATCTTGAGGCGAAAATTCGTGCATTCGACGTGAAGGTGTTCACCGACAACATTGTCGTGGGCTATCCGATCGCCGATCTCGGTATGACGCTCGGCGAACCGGAACTCGGGCACATCTTTAGCATCTTTATCGAGCTGCAGGTGAGCTTGGCAATGGAGGGATTCTTCATCCGCGGTGGGATCGCACAGGGGCCACCATTATATGGACGATGAGATAGTTTTTGGTGACGCGTTTTTGGAAGCCGTAGAGACGGACAAGTCCGGCGGGCCTCCTCGTCTGGCACTCACAGCAAGAGCTGTCGAATTAGTGAGAGGCCATCTGGGCTTCTATGGGCGCCCTGATAGTGCGCCTCACTATGAGGATCTTCTTGAAGATGCCGATGGTACTATTTTGTAAATTATCTCAATGCCGCGTTCGAGGCTTTCCCGGATGCTGGCGTGTTTTTTGAGGTGATTGAGAAACATCGCGATGCTGTTCAAGATAATCTCAAGAGATTCCGAGGGAGTCCTGGGATTCGTTCGAAATACGAATGGGCTGCGCGTTATCATAACTTTGTGTGTTCTGATTTCATGGAACGTCATCCGGTGTCAGGCAATCTCGATGCGGATGATGAGTATGCTGCTGCGGCAGAGGATGCGCAACGCCTCGGTGAATACCTTATCGATGAAAGTGAGCTGGCTGTTTCACCACAGCGCATCAGCCTGAGCCCACTTTCACGAATGCGCTAAGGCCGACGTATCTCAGCCTGGTTTGGATGTCTTCCGATTGGGGCCTGCGAACCACGCAACGTGCGCGCAGCGACGCGACTGGGTCACGACGCGAGATAGATTGCACGGCCGTGTGGTCATGCGCCGGCCGGTCGTGGAGATGGCACGGACCGTGGGTCGCAATCCGGTGGTCGACGGACGAGCGGCGGACCCAGACCGCGATCGCCAGCGCGCGTGTACGCGGTCTTCTGGAAGCTGCGCTGCTGGGCAGAGCCCGACACGGGAGAACGCGGACGACTATTTTTGTAGCAGCTCCTGGATGTCTCGAGAACCAGAAGCCCGAGGAGGCTACGGATTGGCGAAGGCGCCTTTCCGCCCAGCTGAGTGCCAGGTACTCAGAGCTTGTCCGGATTCTCCGGGGCGTCGATCCATTTGGGGTTGTTGATCCGGAGGGCCTCGACGAGCGAGCGGCGCAGGTGGTCGAGGAGCGCGGGGTCGTCGAGGGCGAACTCGCCGGCGCGGAGGCGCGCCGCCAGCTCGCGGCTGAGCTCGTCGCGCTCGCCGGGGTGACCGAGGAGCGACGTTAGCCGGGCGCGTTCGGCGTCGGCCTGGGCGGGCGCCAGGACGAGCTCGCGGCGGACCTGCGCGAGGACGTTGACGGTGACGCGGCACTGGAAGCGGTGGTAGCCGCCGAGGGTCGGCAGGAGCTCGCGCTCGAGGTAGTCGATCGCGGCGTCGAGGAGCGCGGGGGCAGACGGCTTGCTCGCCGGCATGTCAGGCGTCCTTTCCGGTGATGAGCTCGAGGAAGTCGAGGAGCGGCTCCTCGATCCGGCGGCCGATCGCGACGGCCTCGACGTTGCGGCGCGCCCCGGGGCCGGCGCCGAGGTCGCCCAGGCCCTTGTGCATGCACATGAGGGCCCACTTGATGCAGCCGAAGGCTTCCCAGAACCGGACGTGCGCCGGATCGACGGAGCCCCCACCTGCGCGTTCGTAGGCGCGGAACAGCTCGTCGCGGTGGCCGAACCCGCCAACGGGGAGCGGGCCGCCGAACCGCCAGGTCGGAACGCACAGCCAGCCCAGATCGAGCATCGGATCGCCCAGGTGGGCGAGCTCCCAGTCGAGGACGCAGCGCACGCCGTCGTCGCCGACGATGAGGTTGCCGTTGCGGAAGTCGCCGTGGACGACGCAGGTGCGCGGGGCCTGAGGCAGGTGCTCGGCGACCCAGCGCAGGCCGAGCTCGACGGCGGGCAGCGGGTGGTCGCAGGCGTCGGCGAGGGTGCGGTACATCGCGAGCTGTGCTTGCGCGGGCTGCGCGGTGAGGAAGCCCGTGGCGGTCGGATCGATGCGGTGGACGGCGGCCAGGATGGCGCCGCACTGCGCGGCGAGCTGGGGGCGCACGGCGGCGAACCGCGTGTCGGTGTTGATCTTGCGTCCGAGGGTCTCGCCCGCGACGCGCTCGGTGACCGTGCCTTCGCCGAGGTCATCGTCGGGATCGAGGACGATCCGCACGCGCGGCACCGGGACGCCCGCCGCGAGGGCGGCCCCGAGGAGCGCCGCCTCGTGGGCGCCGCGGATGTCGAGGGTGCCCCGGCCGGGGGTGGGCGCCATGCGCTCGGGCGGGGTCTGCTGGAGGATCAGCGGGTAGGTTTCACCGCCCACGACCGCGTCGAACGACCACGTCACCTTGGTCGCGCCGCCGGTGAGCCGGACGAGCTCGCGGATCTCGCCGGGGGGGCCGAGGTGGCGGCGCACGGCGGCTGCGAGCTTGTGCGGGAGGGTATCGCGCTCGGTCACGGGGCATTGGGTCCTGGCAAATGGGTGGGACGGCGGCGAGGGGGTATGCTGGCGCCGCGCAAGGTCACGCAGGGAGCATGAGCATGCCGAGAATCGAATGGAACGAGCGCTACGCCACGGGAGATATGCCCTGGGATACCGGAGAGGCCGACGAGCACCTCGTCGCGTTCGTGAGCGGAGGCGGGGTCGCGCCCGGCCCGGCGCTCGAGGTCGGCTGCGGCACGGGGACCAACGCGCGGTGGCTCGCGCAGCGCGGGTTCGACGTTTTGGGCGTGGACGTCTCGCCGCTCGCGATCGATCAGGCGCGCGACAAGCTGGCGTCCCCGCCGCGCTGCCGGTTCGAGGTGCGCGACTTCCTCCGCGATCCGCCGGCGGGGCCGTTCTCGCTGGTGTTCGATCGCGGCTGCTTCCACGTGTTCGATGAGGCCGAGGATCGCGCGCGGTTCGCCGCCCGGGTGGCCGAGGTGCTCGCGCCCGAGGGCGTGTGGCTCTGCCTGATGGGCTCGACCGAGGGGCCGCCGCGCGACGCCGGTCCGCCCCGCCGCAGCGTGCGGGACGTGGCCGCGGCGATCGAGCCGGTGCTGGCGATCGCCGAGCTCACCGCGGTGACGTTCGCGACGCGGAGCCCCACGCCGGCGGACGCCTGGCGCTGCGTGGCCCGCCGCCGGAGCGTGCCGGCGCAGCCGTCGACCCGGCGGTGATCGATCGCCGGACGAGCGCGTCGAGCGCGTCGGGTGCGCGGCCACCTACGCCTTGCGCCCCTTCTCCATGACGCCGAACAGGTGACCGGCCACCTTGCGGATCTGGATCTCCTCGGAGCCTTCGGTGATCCGGTAGCGCCGGTGGTGGCGATAGATGTGCTCGAACGGATAGTGCCGCGAGTAGCCGACGCCGCCGTGGACCTGGATCGCCTGGTCGGCCGCGTCGCACGCCAGGCGGTTGGCGCGGTAGTTGGCCATGGAGACCAGATCGCTGACCTCGAGGTGGTCGTTGCGGTCGAGGTGCCAGGCGGTGCGGCGGACGAGGCCGCGCACCATCTCGCAGTCGGTGTGGAGCTCGGCGAGCGGGAACTGGATGGCCTGGTTTCCCGCCAGGGGCTTGCCGAACACGATGCGCTGCTTGGCGTACGCGACGCTCGCGTCGATGCAGTACTGGGCGGCGCCGAGGCTCGAGGCGGCCTGGCGGATCCGGTTCTCGTGGACGAAGGTCTGGGCGACGAGCAAGCCGTCGCCCTCGCCGCCGAGGATCGCGTCGTCCGGAACGCGGACGTTGGTGAGATGCACCTCGGCGTGGTCGGTCGGCATGTTGAAGGTCCACCACATGAACGGGACCTCGAAGCCGGGCGAGCTGGTCGGCACGAGGAACGCCGTGATGCCGCGCGGGCTCCCCGGCTTGCCCGAGGTGCGCGCGAAGATGAGGTCGGTGGTCGCGCGGTGCAGGCCCGTGTTGAACCGCTTCTGGCCGTTGATGATCCAGTCGGCGCCGTCGCGGACGCCGGTGGTCTCGAGCCAGGTGGCGTCACTGCCGTGATCGGGCTCGGTGAGGCCGAACGCGACGGTCTCCTTGCCGGTGATCATCGCGTCGAGGAAGCGGGCCTTCTGGGCGGCGGTGCCGTAGCGGTGCATCAGGTGCACCTGCGGGAAGTTGCCGACGATCGATGACTCGTTCTGCAGATCGTTGTGCAGGCCGAGGCCCTTGTGCGCGAGGTGCTCGCGGATGATCGCCATGGCGAGGTTACTTCCATCGCGGCCGCCGAGCTCCCGGGGCAGCGCGAACCGCAGGTGGCCCGCCTGATCGGCGCGGCGGCGCATCTCGTCGAGCAGATCCTCCCATTCGCGCCGGGGCTTGCCGTCGTCGTCCCAGTTGGTCCGCGCGTGCTCGCGGCGGTGATCGAAGTACTGCCGGTGCTCGTCCTCCAGCGGCTTGATCTCGCGCGCGATGAAGTCATCGAGCTCGGCGAGGTAGTGCTGGATCTCGGTGGGGATGGCGAAGTCCATGGGTCTCCGTAAGCCGACGTCAAGCCGGCGTCAACCGGGGCGTGCCCGCCGGTCCTGCGCGCGCTTCATCCAGCGGTCGGCGCGCGCCGCGGTGAAGCTGGCCTCGGCCGCGTCGAGGTGGGTCAGGGCCTCGGGGCGATCGGTGCCCCAGGTCCGGTCGGCGAGGGCCAGGTGGACGATGCCCTCCTGGAGCACGTTGCGGGTGCGCGCGGCCAGCACCACTGCTTGCGACAGCTCCGCGACGGCCTGGTCACCGGGCTCGGTGTCGGCGAGCGCCCGTCGCGCGAGGATCTCGTCGAACGGGTTGGCGCGCAGCGGGTCGGTCGCGCGCGCGAGCGCGGCCTCGGCGGCGGTCCGGGCAGCGGCCACGTCGTGACGCAGGAGCTCGAAGCGAGACCGGTAGACCAGGACGAGGGTCTCCATCCGGAAATCGGAGGCGCGCGAGACGGTCAGGGCCCCGGTGAGCGCCTCGTCGATCGCTTCGATCATCGCATCGGCAGTCGCGCCGGCAGTCGCCTCGGTGGCGACCGGGTCGGTCGCCGGGTCGGTCGGCGCGGCGGGGGCGTCGGCGCCCTGTTCGATCTCCCAGGTCATGACGTGGAGGCAGGCGCGGTAGACGTCGGCGTACAGCTTCAGCCAGCGGTCGCCGGGCAACAGCGTGACGAGCCGCTCGCCGCGCTCGACCACCGCCCGCGCCAGCTCGAGCTCGCCGCGCTCGAGGTAATAGGGCGGCGTGTAGATCGCGAGGTTGCGCTCGGGCAAGCGAGGATTGCCGAGCTTCCTCATCAGATCGTTCATCTCGGCGAACGGATCGGTGAACGCGGAGCCGTCGCCGATGAACGACGCGCGGACGATCTGCGAGAACAGGTGATAGATGCGCAGATCGGCGAACCCCAGCCGCTCGGCCACCTCGAAGCCGTGCGCGGTGGCGCCGGTATCGAGCGGCAGCCCCATGAGCGCCAGGTTCATGTTCATGAAGTACGCGCCCATGCCGAACGCCCACTCGAGCCGCCGCGGGCAGGCGGCGACCTCGTCGCGAAACGCGTGCAAGACGCCGATGTGGCCCCGCATGTCGTCGACGACGCCGCGAAAATGCCCGGTGTGCGAGGTGAGGCCCCCCACCGCGACCAGCGCCGCGGCGCGGTACGGGGACTGGGGCGGGTGCTCCTCGGCGGTGCGCTCGAGGCCCGCCGCGAACTCCGCGGTCCGCCCGGTGATCGCCAGCGCGATGCTCTCGAGGATCCGGTACTCCGCGCGCTTGAGGAAGATGTCCCGGGGCCGCGTCGCCTCCGCGAGCGGGAGCTCCTGGAACAGCTCGGTCAGGAGCTGGGCGCGTTGCGCGGGCGCCGCGGCGGTGGCGGCGGCCAGCGCTTGCCGCACCTCGGCCTGGCCCCGGGCTAGATCCACGGCCCTATCCCAGTACGGAAACAGCTTCTGGGCATACCGGATCACGGCGGGCGTGCTGCTGTGGTAGCCGACCTCGATGAGGGCTCCCCAGGTGGCGATGAGCCGCGCGTCGCGGTCCGGAACGCCGGGATTGGCCTCGAGGAGGGTCGCGGCCTCCTCGAACAGCCCGAACGCCTCGAGCAGCGCCTTGTTGTCGAGCGCGCGGGCGGCGGCGCGCAGCAGGGGATCGATCGCGCGCATCGGCTCGTCGGAGCGCGCGAAGTGGTAGCCGATCGCCCGCGCGGCGTCGTGAAGGTCGCCGGATGGGTGGGACGCGCCAGACGCCTCTGACGCCTGGGACGCCTGGGACGCGTCGAGCAGGTACTCGGCGATCCGCCCGTGAAACCGCCGGCGCATCGGCTCGGGCGTGCTCTCGTAGATCGCTTCATGCACGGTGGCGTGGGTGAAGAAGTACCTGCCCTCGACGTATTGCAGGAACTGGCGCTCGATCCCTTCATCCAGGATCTGGAACATGTCCTGGGGCTCGATGTCGGCGACCGCCTGGATGAGCGGGACGTCGAGCACCCGGCCGGCGGGGGCGAGGCGCCGGAAGAACGCGACCTGGGCCTCCGTGAGGGTGGAGAGCCGCGCGAGCACGACCTCCTTGATGCTGCGCGGCAACGGCCGGGTGACGAGCTCGGGGGTGGCCGTCCACGTGCCCAGGCGTCGGGTCAGCGCGCCTTCCTCGATGAGCGCGCGCAGGCACTCGGTCGCGAAGAACACGTTGCCGCGCGTGGCCTCGTAGAGGCTCGTGGCCAGCGGGCCCACGGCGGAGAACCCCTGGAGCGCCAGCTCGACCAGGGTCGCCAGGTCGTGCTCCGACAGCGGCGCGAGCTCGACGTGATCGGCGGTGCCCTCATCGACGGTCTGGAACGCGAGGCTCAGGCGGCTGAGCTCGTCGGAGCGGAACGTGCCGACGACCAGGCCCCCGGTGCCGTGGAGCGCGCGGATGATCACGTTCATGATCTCGAGCGTGGCGCTGTCGGCCCAGTGGAGATCTTCGAGGCACAGGATGAACGGGCGGGCCTCGGACAGCGCGCGCAGCCAGCGCGACAGCGCGTCGAACACCGCGATCTTCTCCTCGCTCGCGTCGCGAAACCCGCGGATCGTTCCGCCGGCCAGGCTGGGCAGCAGCCTGCCGAGCACCGGCCGGAGCGGCTCGAGGATCGCCGGCGGGGTGGCGGGGACCAGCGCGCGCAGCGCCTGCTCGATCGGCGCGCGTGCCGATAGCCCTTCGGCCCGGCACTGGCCGAGGGCGAACGGGATATCGACGTTGCGGGCATCGAGCTCGAGCTCCTGCAGGAGGCGCGACTTGCCGACGCCCGCGGGGGCGCCGATCAGGAGGGCCCGCGAGCTCTGGTGCCTGGCGGCCCACAGCCGGGCCGTGAGCTCCTGGGTCTCGCGCGTGCGGCCGACGACGACGGGCAGGTGGAGGTAGCTGGCGCGTGCCGCGAGCGGCTCCTCGGCGAGGGTCTCGCCGCTCGCGGCGTAGAGCGCGGTCACGAGCTCGGCGGCGTCGGCGAACCGGTCCTTGGGGTCGCGCTCGAGCAGGCGCAGGATGATCGCCCCCAGCGCGGGATCCACGCCGGCCAGCGCGGGGAGCTCGAGGGCCGGCGTCACGACGTGGGTGCGGAGCGCCGGTCGGGTGTCCTCCTCGGACGTGGCCCGCGTCGTCCGGGTCAACAGGAAGAAGCCGAGCACCCCGAGCGAGTACAGGTCGCTGCGGCCATCGATGATGCCGCGCTCGCGCCATTCGGGAGCCATGTACTCGGGCGTTCCCCACACGTCGTCCGTCGCGCGCGTCCCCATCGGGTGCATGATCCCGAAGTCCATCAGCTTGACGTCGCCGGTATCCGTGATCCGGACGTTCTCGGCCTTGATATCGCAGTGCACGAACAGGCGCGAATGGACGAACCCCAGGATCTGGGCGAGCCGGCTGAGGATCCGGTGAACCTCGGCGCTGGCGAGCGGTTCCGCCGCGGCGAGGTCGCTGAGATCGCGGCCGCTCACCACCTCCATCGTGATGTAGCGGTTGCCGGTCTCCATGATGCCGCAGTCGTAGACCTTCACCGTGCCGGGGTGCTGCAGCTTCTTCATCGCGAAGTACTCGCGACGAAATAGCAGCGTGCTCTCTTCGACCTCGGCGGCGGTCGGAAGGGCCGGGACCCGCATCTCCTTGAAGGCGACCTGCATCCGGCGCTCGAGGTCGTCGGCGAGCCAGACCTGCGCCATGCCGCCCGTGCCCAGCAGCCGGTCGATGCGGTAGCGGCCACCGACCTCCGCGCCGGGCACCAGCGGGCTGCCCGGTGACGCTTGCCACGTCGAGGACTCCGCAGGGCCCTTGCCCCGGAGGACCACCGTCTTTACGTGATCGGAAGCGCGGGGGAACACCACGGGTACAGCTCTGACCACCGACCTTATCAGGCCCGCCGCTGAATTTCGTATCGAACCGCGTTCGATGGCGATCGTGTGATGGCCTGGCCGGCTCGCCGGGCGTGCTGGTTACTTCTTCGACTTGCGGCCGGGGAAGTACGTGGTCGACCGCTTCTTGCCCTTGGCACTGATCATCCCTTCAGCGATCAGCTTGCGGATCGGCAGAGCGAGATCCTTGGTCGTCGTCCCGAGCTCCTTGTTGATCTGCTCGATGCGCAGACCCGGGTGGCTCTTGACGAACGACGCGAATTGCTCCGACAGGGCCTCGAGATCTTCCGGCGACCGCTTGGCGCCGCGGCCACCCCGGGGACGCCCGACGCGGCCCGTGCTCGGGGCTGCGACGGCGACCGGCGCCGAGCCACCACGCCCGGGCCGGCCGCCGAACGCCGACTCCAGCGTGTCGAGCGCCGCGCGCCGTGCGAGCTCGGTGATTTGCGCGACGAAGCCCTGCACCGTGTGATTCATCTGGTTCTGGAAGTCGTTCATTCGTGTCCTCGTGTCGAGGGTACAGATCTAGTCAAGTGATCAACGACATTCCAGCACAGAAGTGTTCGCCGCACAACTTTGGTTATCGCGGTTCGACCACGGCCCCCCTTCTGGGAGCGGTAGAGTTGCGGAATACATAAGAAAACCATACGCAAACCCAGTGGAATTATGAGTCGTGACCAGGAGGTGGGATTCGCGCCGGTCGGGCCATCCCGGACTCATACCGCCTGGGCAGCCTCCCACTAGGTCATCGACATTGCCTGTCAGCGGTGGCATTCACCGCGACCGGCTGCAGCGGTGTCGGCGCGTTTCCCCGCCCCGGCCGGGGGGCTAGGCGAGGTCGATTTCCGACGGTGGCGGTGCCGCGGGTGCCGCCGGTGCGACGGGGGCGACGGGGGCGACGGGCGCGCGCCGGGTGAACAGGCGCATACCCCGATCGCTGAGCACGTAGAACGCCGGGACCACGAACAAGCTGAGCACGGTCGACAGGATCAGGCCGCCGATGATGGCGTCGGCCATCGGGCCGCGCGTCTCGGCGCCGGGCCCCAGGCCCAGCGCGGACGGGACCGCCGCCATCATCGTGGCCACCGCGGTCATGAGGATCGGGCGCAGGCGCACGGGGCCGGCGCGCCGCATCGCCTCGGCGGCGTCGAGCGCTTCGTGCGCGCGCACCTCGTTCGCGTAGTCGACCAGGATGATCGAGTTCTTCTTGACGATGCCCATCAGGAGCAAGAGGCCGATCATGCTGAACACGTTGAGCGTCTTGCCGGTGACCCACAGCGCGATCATCGCGCCGGCCAAGGACAGCGGCAGGATCGTCAATACCGTGACCGGGTGGAGCAGCGAGTTGAACTGCGAGGCGAGCACCATGTACGCGATGATGATGCCGACGAGCAGCGCGAACAGGAGGCTGTGCATCGCGTCGCCGAACTGCGAGCTTTGACCCGACAGCACGAAGCTATAGCCCGGCGGCGGCGAAAGCGCAGCGATTGCGCTCAACACCTCGCTCTGCGAGTGACCGGGCGCGACATTGCCGGTGATCCGGATCGCGCGCTGTCGGTTGTCATGGTTGATCTCCTGGAGCGCGGGCTGTTCGCTGGTCGTCGTCACGCTCGACAGCGGCACGAGGTTGCCGGTCGTCGAGCGCACGCGCAGGAGCTCGAGATCCTCCGGCCGGGTGCGCTGGGTCGAGAGCAGGCGCATCCGGATGTCCATCCGGCGCCCCGCGGTCGAGTACTGACCGGCGACCGAGCCGCCGATCAGCGCGTTCACCGTCGTCGCGATGTCGGTGACGTTGACGTTGACGTCGGACGCCCGCGGCCGATCGGGCGAGATGGCGAGCTCGGGGGGGCCCAGCGAGTAGTCGCTGTCGAGATCGACCGCGAGCCCCGACTGCTCGAGCTTTTTGTTCACGTCTTGCGAGAGCCCGACGAGGGTGGTCCAGTCGCCGCCGCGCACCGTCAGCTCGACGGGCTTGCCGCGACCGCCGGCGAAGCCCTGCTGCGATAGATCCTGGACCGCCACGCGCAACCCGGGGATCTGGCCGAGCTCGCGGCGGATCATGGCCGAGATCTCGGCTTGCGTCACGCTGCGCTGTTTCGGATCGACCATGGTCAGCGACAGGCTCGCGCTGCCGATGCTGACGGTGGTGAGCACGCGCGTGATCTCCTTGTGCTTGCGGAGCATCGCCTCCGCCTTCTGGGTCAGCCGATCGGTCTCGTCGAGATCCGCGCCGACGGCCGTGGTGAGGCGGACCTGCAAGCGGCTCTGATCCTGCGACGGCACCATCTCCTGCTTGAGCTGGCACGCGGACCAGCCGGCGCCGAGCGTGACGACGATCCCGAGGCCGAGCACGGCCGTGGGCCAGCGCAGCGCGACCGCCAGCGTGCGGCCGTAGACCCGGGCCAGCGCGGCGAACGCGCGATCGCCCATGCGGCCCAGCCAGCTCCGATCGTGCGCGGAGACGTTCAGCATCTGCGCGCAGCGCGCGGGCGCCAGCGTGATCGCCTCGAAGTACGAGATGCCGACCGCGACCGACAGCGTGACCCCGAACTGCAGGAAGTACTTGCCGATCACGCCGGTCATGAACGCGACCGGCAGGAAGATCGCGATCACGGCGATCGTCGCCGCGAGCGCCGCGAAGGTGATCTCCTTGGTCCCCTCGCTCGCCGCCCGCATGCGATCCTTGCCCATCTCGGCGTGGCGGAAGATGTTCTCCATCACCATCACGGCATCGTCGACGACCAGGCCGACCGCCAGCGACAGCCCGAGCAGGGTGAACGTGTTGAGCGTCCAGTGCAGGAAATAGAGCACCGCGATCGTGCCGAGCAGCGACATCGGGATCGCGAACAGCACGTTGAACGTCGACGACAGCGAGCCGAGGAACAGCCAGCAGACCAGCGCGGTGAGCAGCACGGCGAGCCCGAGCTCGAGCTTGATCTCGTCGACCGACTCGGTGATGAAGCCGGTGGTGTCGAACAGGACCTCGACCGTCATGCCGGGAGGCAGCGTCTTCTGCGCCTCTGCGATCGCCGCGCGCACGGAGTCCGCGACGGCGACGGCGTTCGAGCCCGGTTGCTTGAGGATGCCCATCGCCTGCACCGGGGTCCCGTTCGAGCGCGCGACGCTGGTGACGTCGACGAAGCCGTCCTGGATGAGGGCGACGTCGCCGAGCCGGATCGGCGCGACGCCGACCTTCTTGATCACGATGTCGCGCAGGGTCTGGAGGTCCGCGGCCTCGCCGAGCACGCGGATGTCGATCGCGCGCTGGCCGTTGGTGAGCTGGCCGCCCGACGAGGTGACGTGCTGCTTCTGCAGCGCCGACGTGATGTCGGACACCGTCGTGCCGGTCGCGACGAGCTTGTCGGCGTCGATCCAGATCCGCACCGCGCGGTCGAGGTAACCCATCATCTGGACCTGGCCGACCCCGTCGAGCGTCTGCAGCGCGTCCTGCAGCTGGTAGCGCGCGATGTCGGCGAGCAGCTGGCGGGCGAACGGCCCCGAGACGCCGACGGTGATGATCGGCGTGTCGTCGGGGTTAGACTTCGATACCGTGGGAGGCTGGACCCCCGAGGGCAGCTGGCGCTGGATCTGCGCGACCTTGGCCTGGACGTCCTGCACGGCGAGGTCGATGTTGCGATCGATGTCGAACGTCGCGGTGACGCGCGCCGAGTTGTGCTTGGACTGCGACGTGATCTCGAGGACGCCGCTCACCTGGGCGAGCACGTCCTCGATCGGGTTGACGATGCCGGTCTCGACGTCCTCGGGCGACGCGCCCGGCCACGAGACGCTCACCGTCACGGTGGGGTTATTGACGTCGGGGAACTGGCTGACGCCGATCCGCGAGATCGCGATGATCCCGAACAGGATGGTGCCGAACATCAGCATCCACGCGAATACCGGGCGCCGGAGGCAGATATCGGTGATGTTCACGGCGCGTCCTTGCGGTGATGCTTTCCGCCCGATCCCGATCCCGTCCCCGATCCCGCCCCCGATCCCGCTCCTGATCCCGGCTCGGCTTCCGGCGCGGCCGGCGGCGCGGCCGGCGCCACGCCACCATCGATCGGCGCGCTCGCGGCCTCGAGCGTGAGCTTGTCGCCGATCTTGACCGGCGCGCCATCGCTGAGCGGCTCGATCCCGCGGACCACGAGCAGCTCGCCGGCCGTGACGCCGCGGGTCAGCTCGACGCCGCCCTCGGCCGTGTGCATGCCGAGCTCGACGACCTTGGCGTGGGCGATGTGGTTATCGCCGACGATGTACACGATGTTGCCCTTCTCCGTGGGTTGCACGGCGAGGGCGGGGACGACGATGCCCTTCCGGGCGTTGCCGATCGGCACCGTGACCTCGCAGAACGCCCCGGGCCGGAGCCAGTGCTGGTGATCGGTCGCATCGAGCTGCGCGGTGATCGGGACCATCCGCGTGGTCGGATCCGCCGCACCTCCGACCAGCGAGATCTTCGCGGTGAACTGGCGTGGGCTCTCCTTGAGCAAGATCGTCGCCGTCATGCCCGCCGCCAGCCGCGGCGCGTCTTGCTCGGAGACCTGGAACCGCAGGAGCATCGGCTCGCGCTGCAGGATCGTCGCGAGCACGGCGCCGGCTTGCAGGTACTGGCCCTGCTGGACCGTGCGGGTCTGGACGACGCCCGCGATCGGGGTGCGTACCGACGAGTCGCGCAGGTTCAGCTCCGCGACGCGCAGCGCCTGGCGCGCGGATTCGACGTCGGCCTTCGCGGTATCGACCGCGGTCTCCTTCTGCTCGATCTCCTCGCCGGCGACCAGGCCGGGAGAGTCCCTGGACGCGGTCTGCCGCCGCTCGAGCGCGGCTTCGGCGGCCTTCTGGGTCGCCTGGGCCTTGGCCAGGGTGCTCCTGGCCTGCTCGACCGCGATCTGGTAACGCTCGCTCTCGATCGCGACCAGGACCTCGCCTTGCTTGACCAGCTGGCCCTCGACGAACGCGACCTTGTCGACCGCGCCCGCCACGCGCGCGGTGATCTGGACCTGCTGAAACGCGTCGAGGCTGCCCGGGGCGGTCACCGTGTACTGCATCTGGCGGACTTCGAGCGGCGCGACGTCGACGGGATACTCGAGCTTGGCGGGCTTCTTGCTGGTGGGCGAGTCGGCGGTCTTGCTGCACGCGGCGACGGCCACGATCGCGATCCAGGTCTTCATGGTAGTTCCTCTCCGGTCGGATCGAGCCCCATCGCCTGGCGGAGCGCGAGGTAGGCGCTGGCGACCGAGAACTGGGCGACGGCGAAGTTGACCTCGGCGGCAAACCGCTGCTCGTTCGCGTCGAGCAGCTCGATCGCCTTGGCGAGCTGCTGGTGATAGAGGATCGCGGTCTCGTCGGCGCTCTTGCGCGAGGCCGTCATCGCGTCCTGCGCGGCGATCAGCGCCTCCTGCGCGCTGTGCAGCGAGGCCGCCGCGCTGCGCACCTGCGCGTCGATCGTGCGCACGAGGCTGTCGGTGGTGAGGTCGGCGATCTCCGCCGAGGCGTCGCGCGATCGCGCGTCGGCCGCGCGCGAGCCGGCATCGAAGATCGTCCAGTTCGCGGTCAGCGCGAGCGTCCCGGCGACCTCGGGGTTGCTCTGCGAATTGGCGGTGAGCTGCGCGGCGAGGCTGAGGGTCGGAAACCACCGCATCCGCGGCTCGCGCGCGAAGTCGTGCGCGGCGAGCGCGAAGTCCTTGCGCGCGGCCAGATCGGGCCGCCGGGCCAGGCTCGCGGCGACGAGCGTCTCGACGGCGGGCAACGGCTTGGTGCCGGCCTCGAGCAACGCCTCGGGCACCTCGAGCCCCGGGGTGACCCGCTCCTTGATGACGAACGCGAGCTGGACGTACGCCGTGTCGAGGTTGCCCTGATCGCTCGCCAGCTCGCGCACCGAGCTCGCCAGCCCGATCTGCGCGCGGGTGACGTCGTTCGAGCTCACCAGCTGCGCCCGAGCCTGCGCCTCGGTGTCGGCGAGGTCGGCCTTCGCGGTATCGAGCTTGCGCTGCGCCGCCTTGACGACCTGGTTGGCGAGCAGCACGCTGAAGAACGCCTTGGCCGCGTCGAACGCGAGCAGGCGCTTGTCATCGGCGCTCTGGGCGCGCTGGCCCGAGAGGTTGTGCTTGGCCTCATCGAGCAGCGGCCACGCCGAGGGCTCGAGCAGGGGCTGGCTCAGCGTCAGCGCGCCGTTGGCGGTGTCGAGCGACTTGTCGCGCGCGCGCAGGGTGTCATTGCCGTTCGCGGCGAGCACCGGCAAGAACGCGACCCTGGCCTTCGCCACGCCGGCATCGGCGACCACCACATCGAGCTCGGCGATCCTGGCGCGCTCGTTGCGCGTCAGCGCGAGCTGGATCGCGTCGCCGAGCCGCAGCGCAGGCGGTGGTGGCTCGCTCCACGCTATCCGCATCATCGCCAGCACCGCCGCTGACACCCCGACGTACTTCATCATCTTGACTATAGAATCTCGCCTCTCGCCGCCTTGGGCGCGGGCGCGCACTACAAAGTGGTTCACAATCGCCGGGGCATAGTGCCCCATGCCGCGAGCCTACTTCGGCGCGACCGTCACCACGCCATGGCTCGACGGCCGGATCGGCGTCCAGCGTTTTCGCCGCCGCTCGGTCCGCGCGGCGGCCGTCTCGCCTTCGTACGACATCGGGTAGGGCTGCGAGAGCGGTATGGTGCGATCGGTCAAGGCGTTGGTGTTGATGATCCCGGCGCGGCCATCGAGCGTCGCGGCCCCGAGGTAGACCCCGCAGCCGCGACACAGCCAGAAGTCGGCGGTGCGAAAGCCGAACTGGTAGCGGGCCAGGAGATCGGCGTCGCGGCACACGAGCTCGAGCGTGCCCTGCGTGTCCGACGTGGTCACGGCGCCATGTGTGCGGCAGAACCTGCACGTGCAGGCGCGCAACAGCCAGGCTTCGGGGGCGACCGCAGTCTCGTACGCGAAGCCGATCGCCTCACAGTGACATGCCCCGAGAAAGATCATGGCCTACGATGTAACGCCATCCGGTTCGCTGCACAACGAGGTCGCGGAGCCGCGCGTTTGCATCTGCTCGCCGATCAGCGCAGATCGCGGAACTCGACGCGGCGGCCGGAAAACCCGGGGTGCCGCGGCAGCGGGTGATCGCGCTCGCCGGCGATGGTGCCGGTGAAGTAGTAGGGCTGGATCCGCCGGGTGGGCGGCGGCCTGACGAAGGCGTAATAGAGCGGCAGGGGTTGCCCGGTGAGGCTCGCGGTGGTGATGAGTGCCACCAGGGCGTGCTCCATCACGTGATAGCCGTTCTTCCAGGAAAACACCTTGGGCGGCGGGTGGTCCTCGAAGCTGGCCTCGGTCCAGCCGGGCGGCAGGAATGGCCACACGTCTTGATGGCGATGATCGACGAAGCGCGCAAACCAGCAATCGTAGCTCCGGGCCAGATAGGTGGCGTAGGGCGCCGGCGCGGGTTCCCGGATGGCCAGCGTCGCGGCGGCCTGATCGAGCTCGGCCGAGACCCACCACTGCGAGGTGCGATCGAACAGGCCATCGCGCAGGTACCCCGAGGCCCAGCAGCCCGTGGGCTGCGCCGCGCGCTCGAGCAAGGGCGCGACGTGGGGGCGCGCGAACTCGACCAGATCGCGCTGGCCGGTCACCTGACCGGTCAGGTAGATCATCCACAGCGCCTTCATCGAGTGGCCGAAATCGGTGTGATCGGTGCCGAGCCTGCGCGCGCCGGGGTCGTGCAAGCTGCCCCAGAACATGCCGTGCTCGGGCGCGAAGAACCGCTCCTTGACCACGTGCGCCAGCAAGATCAGATCGCGCTGCCAGCTCCGGGCGGTCGGCTCGTCCTCGATCAGGGGCGCGAGCAGCAGCATGTACGCGTTGATCTGATCGAGCTGCGCGACCAGCTCCTGCCGGCGAGACTCTCCGGGAGAGTCGCCGTCGGCGAGCACCCAGCGCAGCATGCCGCCGGGCGGATCCGGCGACGGCTCCCAGTACGTCGTCATGATGTAGCGCTCGAGCCGGACGACATCGGCGAGCACCTCGGGATCGCGCGTCAGGTAGTAATAGAACGCCAGGCCGACCTGCGCGTAGGCCAGATCTTGCGTGGTCCGCTGGTCCGGCGGCGGGCCGGGCTGACCTGCCGCCCAGTACGTCACCGCGCTGCCGGTCGCGCGCTCGTAGGCGTGCTCGCGGAGCCAGGCCACGCCGGCGCGCGCGTACGCGAGGTAGCGCTCGTCTCCGGTGATGTGAAAGGCCACGCCGTAGAGATAGGTCTGGCGCGACTTCATGCGCGTGTAGTCCTTGTCGACCTCGGGCGACAGCCGGCCGGACGACATGAACTCGGGGCACGGAGCTTCGGGGCGAAGCGCGCTGCCGTCGTTACAGCGATACGTCGGAAAATTCCCGACCGGCGTGCCGAGCGCGGCCTCGGTGACCCAGAACGGCATGATCTCGCCGGTGACGTGCTGCCTCCAGCGCTCGAGGCTGGGCAGGTCGCGGGCTTCCGGGTGAGGAGCGGCCACGGGCTGGCCGGTCGCCGAGCACGCCGCCGCACACGCCGCCGCAGCCACGACGGCCTCGATCACGAGTCGGTTCATCCGGCGACCATAGTCGGATCGGCGCCGGGCCGCGCCAGCGGAAAGCGCGGCTTACGCA
>Ga0308175_100000041_pt1 | contig 101132 bp, 83 predicted proteins | sample PhyCR1_3_FD_203893 | JGI IMG/M metagenome (GOLD analysis project Ga0308175, IMG submission 203893) | Soil microbial communities from UC Gill Tract Community Farm, Albany, California, United States - DLSLS.C.R1 | ecosystem: Environmental > Terrestrial > Soil > Agricultural land | place: USA...
CTTCATCGCGACCGCCCAGCACAACCTCGCCGCCGTCCTGATGTTTGGAAAGGACCTCACGGCCGCCGAGCTCGGCGAAGGGCTCGCGCTCGCGCGCAAGGCCGCCGCGGCCCGGTCCGTCGAACACGACGCGCGGCACAACTGGGAGACGACGTTCGATGCCGGGCGGGCGCTCGCGAACCAGCTCGACGCCGGCCGCGCGGGTACCCTGCCGATGTCGCGGCGAGAGGTCTGGGCCGACGCGCAGCGGTGGCTCCGTCAGGCAATCGCGGCGGCACGCACGCTCGGACCCGGCGAGGAGCTCGCCGAGGCGGGGTTCGCGCTGAGCCGACTCGCCGCGCATGCCGCCTCCACCGAGGAAGCCGTCGAGACGGCCGAGGAGGCCTGGCGCGCCGTACGGGACGCGATGGCGTTCCTGCTCACCGCACCGGCGCACCGCGAGCGCGAGGCGCGCCATGCCTTGCGTGTGGCGAACGACCTGGCCAGGCGCCACGCAAACGAGGCCGTGGCGGTGGCGTCCTCCGGGCTGGCGTTCATGCTCGTCGGCGAGCGTGCCGAGATCGTGGAGCGGTGGCTGCTCCGAGCGCAGCTCCCGACGCGGAGGCCGATCCGTGCCTGGCTGGCTCGCCCCGACCGCATCTCGGAGCTGATCTGGCAGGAGTGGCGTGCGGCGCTGCGTGCGGCAAGCCCGCGCGGGATCATCGCGGCGCTCGAGCGCGTGCGTACGGAGGCGCCCGGGTTCCTGGCCGAGGATGGCGATCTCTCCTCGATCACGCGCTGGCTCGGCGCGCACCCGCGCGGCGCCGCGGTGGCCGCCTTCCCGGGAGGACCGGGCCTGATCGCCTGGCTCATGACCGCCGATCCGCAGGGCCACCTGCGAACGTGCATCCTCGGGCTCGAAGCGCCGCCACCGCCGATCGCCGACGAGGCGCTGGCCGGCCACATGGCGGACGCGGTGCGCGCTGGTGCCGCCGCCCACCAGGCACAGACGGAGATGGGCGACTGGGTCCGCCGTTACCTCGCCGAGCCGAGCGAGCGCCTGCTCGGCGGTCCGCCAGCGGCGGTGCTGTGGTGTCCGGGGCCTGGGCTTCGCCTGATCGCGCCCGCGGCGATCTGGACGTCCAGCCCGGTCTCCGTCGCGGCGGCGATGGAAGGCCCGGCTCAGCGGGCCAATCCGAGCCGGCATCGATCGACGCTGATCGCGCTCGCGGATCCGGGGCCAAACACCCCCGAAGACCTCGGCGAGCACGGACGCCGGGCGGCGGAGCTCCTCGCAGCCGCCGCGGAGCCACGCGGCAAGGTCCGACGCATGGGCAGCGCCGGACGCCGCTTCGGTCGTGCTCTACTGGGCAACGACCCTGGGGTTCGAGATACCCCAGCGAGCCCGCGAGACTTCCTCCTCGAAGCAGCCGAGCACGACCTCGTCGTGATCATCGCGCACGGCGAGCTGAACCCTGATGGTACCGCGGCACTCGTCTGCGTCGACCGCGACGGGACGATCACGCGCTTGACCGATGACATGCTCGCCGACGCGCCGGAGTCGTTCGCAGGCAGCACGGTGGTGCTCCTCTCGTGCAGCGCCGGCCAGGTCACCTCGATGCTCGCCGATCCCGGCGGCGTGGCTGGTACGCTTGTGTCGGCCGGGGCGCGCTGCGTGGTCGCGCCCATGTGGCCGGTGCGCATCGACGCCGCGACCCACGTGGCCGAGTTGGTCCTGCGCGGCTCAGCGCTCGGCGAGGAACCGCCGCAGGTGCTGACCTATATCCAGCGCCGCCGCACCGACGACGGCCCCCACCTCGGATCACCGGTCTCGCTCGAGGATCGGCGAAAGCTCGATGCGCTGCAGCACCTCGCGTTCATCGCCTGGGTGGGGTGAGGCTCCGAACGCCGACGTGCACGTCGCTCCGCCGCTCAGCGTCGGCCAGGATCTCGTCGAGCGATCGTCCGCCGATCGCCGTTGTGCCGGCGACGACCACCAGGACAGCGTGCTCGTCTGGTCGATCGAAATTCCACAGCAGCCCGTCATCGGCGATGAAGTGCGAGGTGACCTCGTAGCCGGCGCGGTGGACCTCGTCGACGATGAACACACGATGATGAGGCGCTTCCGCGGCCGGAACACCACGGACCTCCCACGACACCGACGGTGCCGTCCCCATGGCCGGCGCTGGTGCCGTCACGGCGATGCCGTCCAGGCTCTGGCTCATCCAGTGCTGGACATCCCGGGCCCCCGCGAACAGCCATCGAGCCAACCGCGCGCGCCACTGCGACAGCAGCGGCTTGTCCTCGGACGCACTCGCGACGGTGGCCCACAACCGCGCGATCGGCCGCGTCCGATCGACTGCGCGATCGAGCAGCACCTGCGCCCGCTCGGCGACATGCGACCATGCCACGGGGAGTTGCGCGAGCAGCTCCGCCGCGTAGACACAGAGGTCCTTGGCGGTGGCGTCCTCCCCAATCGCGTCGGCAACCACGAGCAGATCCTCGGCGTCGGCCAGCGCCTCCTCGAGATCCTCGGAGCGCTCTGCCTCGATCCCGCCGGCCAGTCGCTGCCGGGTCCTCTCCCAGTCCAGTGCCCGAGCAAGCTCGCTGCGCAGAGCAGGCGCAACCGCTCGTAGCACTTCCTCGCCGGCGGTCACCAGCGTACGGCCCTCCTCATCGTCGGCCAGTGCGCGTCCAAACCCGACTGCTGACGCCATCCACCAGGCGTCCCGCACCGAGGTCGAGGGGCGCTCGACCATCCGGCGGAGCTCCTCCATGGTCCGTCGCTTCAGGTCGGCACGGTTCATCGTGTCCTCGCGGCTGAGACGCTGTAACCCGTGGCGTCGAAAGTCCTCCTCCTCCCAGTCGATGCCGTTCGTTAGCGGCATCGGTCGGAAGGCAGTGAGCACCCAACTCGGATCGTCGAGCTGAACGATCACGTAGACGGAGCGAGGCGTCAGAGCGTGCTGGCGATGGAGCGTGTCGATCGTCTCAGTCCAGCGCGTTTCGCGCGACGACAATTCGGTCAGGTAGATCGGCCCGTAGTATTCGTCGTGGTGTCGCCGTAGCGCTTCGTGCGCTCGAAGCTTCCGCTGACCAGAAAGGTCCGGAAGCTCCGGCTGATCGAGCCGCAGTACCCCGACAAGCTCCTCGGCTTCTGGGAGGATACCAGTCAGATCCTTCCCCGCGAGCCGCTCCCAATGCTCGGCGGTATCGTGGAAGTGCTTCCAAACCTTCTTCGGCTGAAGGCCCGCTGGAATCGCTTCGACCTTGCCGAAGCGGGTGAGTGCTGGGGAGATCATCATGTAGCATCCGTGTAAACGGCTCCCTCAGGCGCGCCGTTTGTGGATGTAGATGCCTATCATGCCTCGCAGCGGTCGAGCACTGGCTTGATCAGCCCTCGACAAGAAGCGTCAGCTCGGATCGTCGATCACATCTCCGATCGAGGTGGCGATGCTGGCCTTCTCGAGCCAGCGCTCCAGTTGCTCCGGATCCCTCCGGGACTGGATGCGCTGGCGCACCCCGTCGGATACGGAGATCCCTCGGGCGCGGAGCACGGTGAGCACGTCCTTGGCCCGGGCGTCGGTACGTGTTCCTCGGCGAGTGCGTTGTCCCAGCTTCTTTGCATGGCGTCGATGCGGCCCGAGGGCGGAACCGGCGAGCCGGCGAGCACCACGGGATGCCGGCTGTGTAAGCGGGCGTACGTTGGGTCGATGTCGGCTCAGACCCGGCCCTGGCGAGCAGGTCGGCGGTCGTGCGGGCTACGAAGCGCCGTCGAACCAGAACTCGGCCTGCGGCGGGTCCCGCGCCGACGCGAAGGTCACCGGAGTGCAGTAACCGCTGCATCGTTCCGATGGCTACCTGCAAGCGGACGCGAGCAACGTGTACGACGTGCTCGAGCACGGGCCGCCCAAGGACAGCGACGACGGCGTGCGTCTCGTCGGGTGTTTCGCGCATCTGCGCCGGTACTTCTTCGAGGCGGCGATCTGCCGCTACCTCGTTGGACTGCAGGGCTTGTTGCGGATCCGAGCCATCTACGCCGCGGACCGATTGGTCCAGCGCGCGCCCACGGACCAGCGCACGGCGCTCCGCGATCGGCATCTTCGCTCACTCGTCGACAACTTCTTCGCGTGGGTGCATGCGACCCAGCCGCTCATCGCTGGCCGCAACCTCGCGACCAAGGCGCTCGGCTACGCCATCAACCAGGAAGCCGAGCTTCGGCGCATCCTGGAATCCGGCGATCTGCCGCTGGACAACACGCGGGCCGAGAGAGCGCTCAGGAAATCGTCGTCGGGCGCAAGGCGTGGATGTTCTACGGCAGCGACACGCACGCCGAGGCGGCCGCTGCGATCTTCACCGTCATCGCTTCGTGTCGGCTGCACGGCCTCGACCCGTTCCAGTACCTCGAGGAGATCCTGCGCGTCTTGCCGTACTGGCCGCGAGACCGCTACCTCGAGCTCGCGCCCAAGTACTGGCGCGCGACGCGCGGCCACCTCAGACCCGAGGAGCTCGCGACCCCGATCTCCGCCTTCGAGGTGCCGCCCTCGCTGTTGGCTGAAGATCCGGCGACCTCTGGCGTGGTGAACGAGGCGCCGAGCTCGTAGCTCGCGTCGCCCCTCGCATTCGTGGACCAGGAGTCGTCGAGACAACGTGAGCCGCTCGGTCGCGCAACTCTCGGCGCTCGTGCATCACCTTCGTTCGCTTCGCGCGTACACGAACGCCGAAAACGCAATCCTAATCATAGGTTCAGTCGCGATCCCGCGTGGTCGATTTTCGGCCGTACGGCCCTTGTCATACCCACGGGCTACTATGCGGACCGTCGGCGACTGCCTGCACCTCGTAGGTCGGCCAGACCGGCGGGAGATGACGATGGCGAAGACGGTGAGCGAAGGATTCCAGGCGTACCTGACGCGACTCGCGCCCTCGGATGCAGAGGTCGAGAAGCGGAAGTCGCACAAGAAGACGATCGAGCAGGCGCTCACGGCGGAGTTCACCGCGTTCAACGAGCTGCTCGTGATCGGTAGCCATACGCGGGATAGTGCGATCCACGTCAAGAGCGACGTCGACTACTTCGCGAAGCTCGGGAAGGACGACGTCATGTGGGGCGGCGAGCGGGTCAACTCGTCGACAACGCTCGGGCGCGTGAAGAGGGCGCTCGAGACGAGGTTCAAGAGTACGGACGTGTGGATCGACGGCCCGGCCGTCGTGGTCGGATTCGGGCAAGGTGTCGGTGCCGTCGACGTCGTGCCTGGCGTCTGGACAGGAACGACAGGGTCGAGCCCGCAGTACCCGCTCTTCGATATCCCGAACGGTATCGGTGGGTGGCGTCCGTCTGCTCCGCAGCGCCACACGAAGTACCTACGCGACGAGGACGAGCGTTCCGGGTACAAGCTCTCGAAGACGATCCGGCTCATCAAGGGCTGGAAGTATTCGCGCACGACGAAGATCCCGCTGTTCGGGTTCCATGCCGAGATGCTGCTTGCCGCGAACGCGACCTGTGTCGGCGCGAAGAGCTACCAGAACTGCTTGTACGACGCGCTCTGTTTGTTGCGCGACCGTGCCGGCGCGGCGCTGAACGATCCGGTGGGCGTCGCGGGATACATCGCGGCGACGGGCACGGATGCGCAGAAGACGGCGTTGACCGAGCATGCCGCGTACGCCGCAGACAAGGCGGCCTCGGCGATCACTGCCGAGCTGAAGGGGAAGCTCGACGACGCTTTCTACTATTGGAAGCTCGTCTTCAACCAGGACTTCCCGAGCCGCTGATGGTGACACCGCAGCAAAACGCTTCGGCACGAACACCCGCGGTGTCGCCGACCATCTTGAGCTTCTCGCGCGCGCACCTTTCGGCGGCCAAGCGGCAGAAGAAGGCGTACTGGTGGATCGAGGTGCTCGCGAGCGCTTTGTCGCTCGGTGCGTCGTTCGTGCCCGTCGCGACGATCGCAGTCGGCCTCGGGGTCCTCAGCGTGGCGTCGAAGGCCGCCGGGAAGCTGAAGATGTCCGCCGCCAAGAAGCTGTTTCGCATCGGCGAGCGGCAGCGGCGATACGACTTCTACAAGAAGACCCTCGGATGGGATCCACCGCCAAGAGACCGCGCCGACACGTACATCCAAAACTCCGGCGAAGAGATTCAGGAAGCAGCGGCGAAGTTCGCGCCGGGCGAACCGGACTACTACGCTCACAAGGGTCCGCCGAGCACCCAGCGGTTGTTCTGCAACCTCGCCGAGTCGATGTTCTGGTCAGAGCGTCTGTTCGGTGCGATGGCGTCCATGTGGTGGAAGCGGTTCGCGCTCGCGGTGACGCTCGTCGGCTCGGTGCTGGTTGTGCTGATCGTCGTGAATCTCAACGACCACGCATTGCTCGCGGTCAAGCTCGTCTTCAGCGTCGTCGCGCTGCTTGTCGCGGTCGACGTGTTCGGCGAGGCGAAGGCTTCCACCCGCGGTGAGCGCGACGTGCAGAACCTCCTTCGCGTTCTCGAAAAGGAGATGGACAAGCCGTCGCCGTCGCAAGACGAGGCGCTACGGCTCCTCATTGAGTACAACTGCTTGCTCGCCGACCTGCCGATGATCCCCGATGCGGTTCATCGCGCGCACGAGAAGGAGCTGAACGCAGCGTGGAAGGAGTACGAGGCAGGCTTGCCGTTCCGCTGCGCAGTCGTGCCTGGCACGGAAGAAACGGCTGGCTCGATCAGATAGCCGGCCATGCCTTACTTGCTCTCGACAGCGTTCGATGTCTTCTTACGGAACATCACGGTCGGCGGCGACCTGCGGTCGACTGCGGTCGCGCGACGCGACAAGATCGCCGAGTTGCTCGAAGGCAAGATGGACACGCTCGACATCTTTCCGACGGGGTCGCTCGTGCGAGGGACCGGCCTGAAGGGCTCGTCCGATGTCGACGTCATCGTGCTGTTGCACTACGGGAAGCACATCAAGGGCAAGACCCCGACGCAGGTGCTGAAGTCCGTACGGGACGCGCTATCCGGCTACAACGCGCGCATCGTCAAGAAGAACGGCCAAGCCGTAACGCTCTACTTCAAGACGTGGCCGAACGTTGACATCGTTCCGGCGAAGCGAGTCGACTTGGCGAACGGTGGCCACGAGATCCACATCGCCGACTCGAACACCGAGACGTGGATCCTGACGAACCCGAGCGCGCATGACGCGAAGATCAAGAAGATCCCGCTCCGTCGTCGGCAGCTAATCCGAATGGCGAAGTGCTGGAACGCCGCGCACTCCTCGTACATGGAGTCGTTCCACATCGAGCTCGCTGCGCTGAACACCGCGTACGCCACTGACGGAGAACGATGGGCGGAGGACGACTGGACGTATTCCCTCGTCGAGCTGTTCAACGCGGCGGAGGAGCTTACGTCGCCCACGGGTCAGCTGTGGTTCGAGTACACAACCGATGACTGGTTAGAGCTGCGCGATCGTCTGTCGCGCGCCAAGAAGCTCGCCGACGACGCATGGGCGTCGGCACGAGACCGCGACTACGCGACGGCGATGCAGAAGCTTCGTGTGCTGTTCGGCGACCGCTTCCCGGCGTACGGCGACTGAAGGAGCAGCGACATGTCCCGCATCAAGGTCGACTTCTGGAATGACTGCGTCGTGTGGATGCGGCACGAACTCATTGCGCTCGGGCACACCCCGCCGGCCGACGACATCGAGACTGCCGCGCATTACGTGAACCTCCAACGTCGCCGCGTCCGGCCGCGGGGCCGGACGGTCTCGATCGCGGAGGGTCTCATCGTCCCAGCACACCGGCGCAATGCGTTTGATGCGCTGCTGGGAAAGATGTCGACGGGCGAGGATCTAAACCCGCACCTCAGCCGGAGCGTTCTCCGCGACGCAAACAATGACGATGCCCTCCTCAACGATTGGGGGATGCATCACCTTCATCTCGGGACACGGTTCGACGCCGATGGCTTCGTCGAACGGACCGACGATGTCGTCTTCGCGATCGTTCACTGGGATCGCGTTTACGTCGCCGGCATCGGCCGCCATGGTGAATGGGCCGCGCACCGCCTGATCGACGCCGTGGACGAAAACTGGCCGGAGCTGCTGACGCCGCTTGCGCTGGTGGGTGGAACACGTCTCTCACCTGATCAGCACCAGCTCGCGCGAAAGCGCGGCGTGTGGGCGGTGACGGTGCCGCGCGACGGTCGGCCCGTGATGGCGCCCGGCGGCGGATACTCAACGTCCGGACGCGGCGTGCGCGTCTCGATGCGAGTGGGGCGAATGCGTTATGCGATGGCTGCCTTGCAAGAGAGGTTCATGAGCCTCGTGCCCGAGATCGAAGCTCACCTCGACGCGAACGCTCCCGAGGTAACGCCAGACTTTCATCTCGTGGAGGACGACGGTCGCTTCGTCGCAGTCGACAATCGCGCGTGCATCCGTGTCGTGTTGTGCACGCCGGAAGAAGCAGCGCAGGTCGACGCGTAGTGCGGCCCAAGATCGACCGAATCAGGAGCTTCGTCACGGCAAGCTGGGAGTTCCTTATCGTAGCGGGACACGCAGGCCGAAACTCTTTGGAAACGCTTAAATAGCTGCCGAATCGGCTCCGAGGCTAGCACGTCGCGAATTCGACCACCGCCGCTGTCCGGAGTGCCCTGGGACGTCGCGCAAGACGCGATGACGCCCCAAGCCTGGCAAGTCACGCGCAAGACGAGAGGCGGAAGCAAGCTGCTGAGAATCCTCGGGAATTCGGCAGAGTCCTCGGGCCGCGCAAGACGAGATAGCCGTCGCGCCGCAGTAGGCGCAGGGTGGCCGCATGGAAGTGGACCTGCATCAGCTCGCCCCAAGTGATGTACTGGCTGCGGCCTCGTCCTCACTCCATCGTCGCAGCCCGCGGCGGGTTGGTCACCTCCCTATGAGCTACCCCTACATCTCTCGGATCGAGATCGAGCACTTCCGCAACCTGCATGGCCTCCAGACGGACTTGGCGCCGTCGGCGGTGATCGTCGGCGAGAACCGAAGCGGCAAGAGCAACCTGCTCCACGCGCTTCGCCTTGTCCTCGATCCCGCGCTGCCCGACTCGGCGCGCGAGCTCCGACCCGAGGACTTCTGGGACGGTCTCGCCGCTCCCTATGGCGGCGAGTCGATCTCCATTCGGGTCTTCCTGTCCGGCTTCGAGGGCGACGCCGACGCCGAGTGCGTGCTCGCCGACTGTCTGGTCTCGAACGATCCGATGGCGGCCTGCCTCACATACGTCTACCGCCCAAAGTCATCGCGGGCCGAGGCGGACGAGGGGACGTTGACCGAGGACGACTACGAGTTCGTCGTGTACGGCGGTGGCGACGAGGCGCACGCCGTCGGTCGCGACGTGCGGCGCTGGCTCGCCCTCACGGTATTGCCCGCAATGCGCGATGCCGAGAACCAGCTTGCCGGGGCGCGCCGACGTATCCACCCGACCGTCACCATCTGACGTGGCGCAGGGTGCCTGTGGTGAATGGAGGGCATGAGAGCAAACCGAGACGAGCATGGAGCAGCCGAATGGCGACCACCGACAGGGCGATGGCAGACCGAGGATGGACAGGCGATGCTGGCGGCGCTCGCCGCCAGTGGGCAAACACCGAGTGCCTTCGCGCGAGCCAAGGGATTCCTACCGTACCGCGTGAGCTACTGGCGAGCGAAGTTTGCTGCGCCTGATCGCCAAGGGCCTCACCTCCGTTCTGACAGCGGCGGCTTTGTGCCCGTCGCGGTACGCGACGCGATCCAGCGCCATGAGGCCGCCACTGAGCGCCGGGTCGAGGTGACATTGGCGAACGGACGCGTCGTCACGTTCGCGGGGACGTGGGAGGCGGCAGCGATCACGCCGTGGCTGCACGCGCTGGAGGGTGAGCGATGATCGGGCCGAGGGGGGAGTTTCACATCTTCTTCTACGCCGGCACCTGCGATATGCGCCGGCAGATCGCAGGTCTGGTGACGATGGTGCGCGAGGAGTTGGGGCGAGATCCGCAGTGCGGCGACATGTACGTGTTCCGTGGCAGGCGCGGTGATCAGCTCAAGATTCTGTTCTACGACAAGCGCGGTTATTGCATGCTGGTGAAACGTCTCGATGAAGGGACGTTTCCGATCGTGCATGCCGCGGACGGTAACGCCGTCGAGATCACGCTTCGTGATCTGGCTTCATTGATGTCGAATGCAGAACTGGTGTCATCTGTGCGCGGGACCGCTTGAATCCACAAGATCGATTCTGCTACTTGCTGTCGACGTGGCAGCGGACCGACGCAAGCAGATCGAAGGCGCGATCGCCGCGCTCGGCTCGCTCAGGAGCGCGGTCGCGAGCGAGCAATCGCGCATCCTCGACGAAGTGGTCGCGCTGCTCGCCAGCCTCGATGGCGAGTTGGCGAGCCTGAGCGCGAAGTTGCGCTGGCATGCAAGCGCACCGTTTCGTTCCAAGAAGGACGAGGCCCCCGAGGGCCAGCTCGCGTTCGAGCTGCTGCGCATGTTGACGGGGCGCCTTGGCCAGGAGCCTGCGGCCGACGGCGTCCAACCCAACGAGAGCGACGCCCCGCCCAGCGACGGCGACAAGCCATCCGACCAGAACGCGCCCGGCGGGCGGGGCTCGCGCCCCCATCGAGAGCGACGTGGACGAGGGCTGCGCCGCAAGATCGAGGTGGTCAAGATCGCGGATTCCGAGGTGCCCAGTTGTCCGTGCTGCACCAAGCAGCTGGCCGAAATGGGCTTCGACGTCCGCGAGCGCTTCATCTACCAGCCTGCAGCGGTCTACATCCTCGAGGAGCGGATCTACAAGTACGGATGCCGCTGTGGCGAAGTCGTCGTCACCTCGGAGCCGACCGAGCCGCCCAAGCCGATCCCCGGTGGCATGGCGTCGTCGAGCCTGCTCGCCCAGCTGGCGATCGGCAAGGTGCTCGACGGCAACCCGGTCGAGCGCTTCGCCAAACAACTTCGGCGCCAGGACATCGATCTGGCAACCTCGACGCTGCACGACTGGTTCGGCCGCGTCGGCGACATGTTCACGTTCGTGCGCAAGGCGTGTCACCGCCAGCTGCTGACGTGCGACCTCATCAGCCTCGACGACACGCCGGTGCGCGCCCGCAATGCAGATCACCCAGCCAGCGTCCAGACCGGGCGTCAGTGGCTCTACCTCGGCGACGTCAATCAGATCGCCTATGCCGCGTTCACACCCGACTGGAAGGGGACGCACCCCCAGCGGGTCCTCGAAGGCGCTCGTGGCGACATCCAGAACGACGGCTACGCCGGCATCAACCCGCTGTTCGTTGGGCCCGACGCGCCCCGGCGCATCGGGTGCAATGACCACGGACGGCGCCGGTTCGTGCAGGCCCTTGAGCAGGGCGACCGCCGCGCGCAGCCGATGATCGATCTGTACAGCGCCCTGTACCACGTCGAGCGGACCGCGACCGAGCGCAACCTCGACGCCACCGGGCGGCGCGCGCTGCGGCAGGCCGAGTCGGTCCCCCTGTGGCGCGAGCTCGAGCGCGCGATCATCGACATCACGCCGAAGGTCGACAAGAAGGCCCCGCTCGGCAAGGCCATCCACTACTGGACCCGGCAGCAGCCGTTCCTGCGCGCCTTCCTCGACGATGGCCGGTTCCCGATCTCCAACGCCCACGTCGAGCGACTGCTGCGCGTCGTGTCCACGTTCCGGAAGAACTCGCTGTTCGTCGGCAGCCTCGACGCTGGCGAGCGCTACGCGAACGTGCTCACCGTGCTGCTCAACTGCGAGCTTGCCGGCGTCAACCCCTACGTCTACCTCGTCGACGTCATCGACAAGATCGCCGCCGACTGGCCCGCCGACCGCGTCACCGAGCTCCTCCCCCGTGCCTGGCTCGCTGCTCGCCAGGCTGAACAGCAGCGTCCAGGCCAGGCTGGCGTCGTCGCCGTCACGTAGCTCGTCTCGCATCGCTCGGGCGTTGTCGCATCCTCCGCGTCATCCCAGCCAGATGGTGACGGTCGGGTGGATACGTAGCGACCAGCGCGTCGAGATCGTCTTTCGCCTCCGGTTCGTGCGCGCTGGCTGGTGCCGCGCTTTCGGCGCTCGCCGGCCGTGTCACCGGAGACGACGCATAGCCAGCCAACACCAGAACGAGTACCCATCCGATACCCAGCAATACCACCCGTCGACGTCCGCAATGTTCGTCAGGCATGTGGCCCTCGAACGCTCATGTCGCAGCCTTCCTGAGAGACCCTTTGTTGTTTGACATCGTGGGCGGAATTTGAGCCACAGGCCGTGGATCTCCCATAAGGCGACGGGACATCTGGATCCACTACAAAAAATTTGTCAGCAAACGACAATTCTTACCGGCCCCGGAGCGGGCGCCCGGGGATCGCACGATCCCGCTGCAGCTGGACGGCAGCGCACGCACCATGCGCCGCACCTATCTCCAACGATTCTAACAGGATGGCGATCATAAGCGGGAGGGGAAGATATGATGAGTTGCAACGATCTCGTGCACCAGATCGCGGGGCAGTCTCGGCGCTAACGCTTGCCGCGCGGTCGACGTAATCTCCGAAATTGCGATAGCTCGATCTGTAGGCGGTCGCACCAGCGGCGGATCTGGGTCGGCGCCTTGCCCATCGCGCGACCGACGGCGCCGACGTTGCCGGCGTGCTCGTGGAGATGCTTTATGAGGAGCTCGCGCAGGGTGCGATCTTCGGGCTCCATGGCAGCCATGGCTGCCTCGGGGCTCGGCGGCGCGTAGGTGCGGATCGCTTCGGAGAGGTGCTCGAGTTGGATCTCGCCGGTGTCAGTGAGGGCGACGGCGGCGCGCAGCGCTTGCTCGAGCTCGCGGATGTTGAGGGGCCAGTCATAGCGAAACAGGGCGCGTGCGGCGAAGCGATCCAGGGTGATGCGTTCGGGCTCCGGCGCCACGCGCGGCAAGAGCGCAGCGATCAAGGTGCCTAGATCTTCGGGGCGGTCGCGCAGCGCTGGCAGCACCATCTCGAAACCGGCGAGGCGCGCGTAGAGATCCTGGCGGAACCGGCCGGCAACGCGGCGCGCGAGGATGTCTTGGTGGGTAGCGGCGACGACCCGGATGTCGACCTTGACGGCGGTGTTCGCGCCGAGCGGGCGGACTTCACCTTCCTGGAGGACGCGGAGCAAGGTGACCAAGACCAAGGAGCTGGAGGCCAAGCTCGCCAAGAAGGACCATGTGATCGCCGAGGTCGCGGCGGAGCTCGTCGCCGTAAAAAAAGAGCTTGGGGTGCCCTGAGCGGTCGCTGGGTTCCCCACGACCTCCGCGACACGGTTGTCGATTTCGTGCGCGTGTGGTCCGACAAGACCGAGATCGCCGCCGATCGGTTCGTCGCGTGGATCGGCATCGCGCGCGGCAAGTTCTTCGCCTGGAAGAGGCGCTACGGCAAGGCGAACGAGCACAACGGCCATGTGCCGCGTGACCACTGGCTGCTCGACGAGGAGAAGCGCAAGATCATCACCTTCCACGAGCGCTTCCCGCTCGAGGGCTACCGCCGGCTGGCGTTCATGATGATCGACCAGGAGATCGTCGCGGCCAGCCCGTCGAGCGTCTACCGCGTGCTCTCCGCCGCGGGCCTGCTCGACCGCTGGAACAAGAAGCCGTCCAAGAAGGGCACTGGGTTCGTGCAGCCGCTGCGGGCCCACGAGCATTGGCACATCGACGTCGCCTACCTCAACCTCGCGGGCACCTTCTACTACCTGTGCTCGATCCTCGACGGCGCGAGCCGTGCCATCGTGCACTGGGAGATCCGCGAGGCGATGACCGAGCAGGACGTCGAGTGCATCCTGCAGCGCGCCCACGAGAAGCATCCCAACGAGAAGCCGCGCGTGATCTCCGACAACGGCCCCGCAGTTCGTCGCCAAGGACTTCAAGGAGTTCATCCGGCTCACCGGCATGACACACGTCCGGACCGCGCCGTACTACCCGCAGTCGAACGGCAAGCTGGAGCGCTACCACAAGACCATCAAGAACGACGCCATCCGGCCTCGCCAGCCAGCCTCGCTCGACGAGGCCCGCGCTCTCGTCGAGGGGTTCGTTCACCACTACAACACCGTCCGGCTTCACAGCGCGATCGGCTACATCACTCCGGCGGACTTCCTCGCCGCTCGTGGTCCTGCCATCTGGGCCGAACGCGATCGCAGGCTCGAGGCCGCCCGCGAGCTGCGCCGGGTCCGTCGCGCCGAGGCTCATCAGAAGGCAGCCGCATGACCGCCTCGCTTTTCACCTCTCATCTGCGTAACCTTCAACCAGCGCCGTCTCGTTCACGCCGAACCAATACAGCAGCAGGCGGACGATCATCCCGAAGTGACCGTGGTGGCCGCAGCAGCGAGCTCCGCTACCAGTGATGCGACCGGCGGTATGCTCGCGCCCCCGGCCGCGGGCGCGACAGCGGACATCCGCGGCGAGAGAGCCTCCGCGGACGGCGCGGCTCCCGGAGCCCCCGCGGTCACCGAGCACGCAGAGCTCGGACCGCACAGCGAGCTCGTGGTGATGGCCAAGGAGGTGGTTGGCCATACGCCGAGAGATCGCGCCGGTCTGGCGGACCAGGTGGCCAGCACGCGCGGCGGCGGCACGGCCATACCGGACGCCGACCGATCGTTCTTCGAGTCGCGGTTCGGCGAGGGCTTCGGCGATGTACAGATCCACACCGGCGCGACGCGGCGGGGATGAACGCCGAGCTGGGCTCACGCGCGTTCACGCACGAGCACGACGTGTACTTCGGTGCGGGCGAGTATCAGCCAGGATCGGAGGACAGCCGGCGCCTCCTCGCGCATGAGCTCACCCACGTAGTGCAGCAGACCCGCGGCGGCGCGCAGGGCAGCATCCAGCGTCAGGGAAAAGACAAGGACAAGGACAGTCGGCGCCCCGTCGGCTACACGATCCGTGTGCGGGCCAAGGAAGTCGGCAAACCGCAGGAGTTTCTCGTCGGCACGCTCGCGCAAGCGTTCGGCGTCAGCCAGGACCCCACACGCGAGCTGATCAGGAAGGAGGGATAGCACTGGCACGGTGGCTGGGCTGGGCCGAGCGACGCCGATGTGAAGGTCGGGTACGTCGACGTGGTTCGAGACCGCCCAGTACCGCCAGACCCAGGACAAGCTCAAGCCGGCCGGCGACCGCGATGCGGGCGGACGACTACGCGGCGCAGACGCGCGTGAGACTGCGATGCAGCGGTTACCGGCCGGCGAGCAGGTCGCGCTCAACCAGGGAGGCGAACCGCCAGTTCTGGGCGCGCACCGGCTACAAGGTCGGTCTGCCGCTCGGCGACTCCCCGGAGGATCGCCAGCAGGCCAAGCTGTGGTTCGAGATCCGCGACGAGGTGCTCGCCAATCGCGACAAGCTCACGGCGCTGCCTCCAGAGATCAAGTCGGTCCTTGGCGGCGACGGCGCGATCCCGCCAAAGGACTACGAGAAGGCCCTGCAGGTCGCCGGAAAGCTCGCCAAGCTCGATCCGAAGGATCGCGCGATGTACCAGCTCCACGGTTTGACCGATGGCCTCGACGAGCTGGATCGCAAGCTCGATCGGGCCGCGGGCAAGTCGGGGGAAGCCAGCGAGAGCCCCGCCGAGATGTCGCGCCTGCTGCAGGTGTTCAAGGATCGCGTCAAGGATCCACAGTTCTCGGATGGCAATGGCCAGTCATGGCTCAAGTTCGCCAAGTTTCTCGATCAGAACAAGGACAAGATCGAGGGCATTCTCCGGGGCAATCCGCCGGGACACCTCACTCAGGCAAACATCGATCAGATCATCGGCGAGTACGGCAAGTTCATCGCCGCCGAGCCGGCCGGCAACGAGGAACCGGCCAAGCTCGAGACCCAGGACGACTTCGACAAGAAGTTCAAGTACGACCCCGGTGGCAGAAGCTGTCGAAGGAAGATCGCCGGCTGCTCATCGACTACGCCAAGCTGAGTCCGGACGACGTCGCCGACGGCAAGGTGGACTTCGCGCGCGTGACCACGGACATGAAGGTCTCGATGGCGCTCAAGCTCTCGTGGCAAAGCTGGCCGGGCGAAGTCGCCGATGCGGCGAAAAACGCCTTCTCGGATCCAGGATTCCTGATCTCACTGGTACTGATCATCGCGGTGTACGTCGGGCTGTGGCTGACGCCTGAGCCAACGATGGTCACCAAGGTCGCGGCCGGCGTGCTCACCGTCGTGCTGCTCGCGCAGTTCGCATGGGAGGACATCTACGGGTTGGCCAAGGCGTGGATGGCGCTCCAGGACGACTGTAGGGGAGCCAATTCGGTGTCCACGTTACAGGCGGCCGGCGACAAGTTCGCCAAGAAGGGCGGCCAGGTCGGCTTCGACATCCTGATGGCGATCGCGATGTGGGGGCTCGGCAAGGCCGGCGGCCCGAAGGTGGCCAAGCTCGGCGCCCAGCGCGCAACGGCTCGCGCGACCGCCGAAGTCAGCTCCGCCGAAGCCAAGCCAGGGAGCGGCGTTCCCGTGCGGGCAACTGGAGAAGCGTTGAAAGTGATGGACCAGGCCACCACGCGGGCGCAGGGCACCGGCACGACGGCGCCCACCGAAGCCGCGGTGCTCGACGCGCTCAGTGAGGTCCTGACCGAGGGAGGCAAGCCGGAGGCCGCGAAGGGACTCAAGGACTTCCGCGCCAAGCTCGGCGACGCGAACGCGAAGCGAGCGCTCGACTCCGAGCTCGGCAACAACGACCTGGCCAGCTTCCTGACAGAAAAGGGCATGACCCCGCAAGCCAAGGCCGAGGTGCGCACCCAGGTCGAGGCAGCCCGCGTGAAGCTCGCGCGCGCCAAGCTGATCGAGCTCAAGATCAACGAGGACCCGCACCTGCGTGCGCGGATCAAGATGGATCTCGCCGAGCTTGCCAAGCAGCTCACCGATGGGAAGATCGCCGCCACCGACGAGGCCGGTTTCCACAAGACGGCCCAGGGCTACAACATCACCGAGCTCGTCGGCGAGATCGGTGAGGCGCTCGCGCGAGAAAACCTGCGATCGGGAGCCGCGCCCGGCCAGATCGTGCTGTCGAACATGGAAATCGTCCGCGAGGTTCCCGGCCACAAGACCATCTCCGCGTGGAAGGCCGCCGAGCAGGCGGCCGGAAGGCCGGGAGATGTCGGCGGACTTTACGAGGCCGGCGGCAAGCTCTGGAAAAGCATCACCGAGGTCGACAACATGGTGGTGGAGCAAGGCGCCGGTGGCAAGCTGCGCATCGTGGACCTCGAGCAGACCAAGGTCGGTGGCACGCACGCCGCGGCGGTCGCCCAGAACGCCAAGGCGATGGCTGGCCTCGGCGAGATCGCCATGGGCAAGACCGATGTGCAGATCTTCGACAGGGTGGGCAAGAACAAGCTCGGTGCGCAGCGGACGGGCGAGTTCGATCTCTCCAACCTTACCAGTACTGGTCAGCACACTCGGGGGTTGCCGGGAACCGGTTTCGACCGCAAGCTACCCTTCGACAAGACGACGCTCGAAGACCTCGCGCGCCAGCTCCTCATGGAGGGGCTACCCGATGTCTGGCAGCCGCCGCCTGCAGTGCCGCCCACCGGAGATCGCAGTCACAATCGCGGAGACCAGAGATGACGTACACGTTTATCGCAGCGATCTCCGACGGCCGCCTCGCCGGTGAGGACTACCGCGAATGGACGCAGCACCAGCTCACTGAACACGGGCTCCGCTTCTCCGACGGCGAGCTCAAGCGCGGCGATGACCTGATCGGCTTCTACAAGTTCCTGGATCGCGACCAAGGGGCGCCACTCATGCCCGTGGAAGCGCAGCGCGCGCTTGCTGCCCCGGGGCCGTTTGGCGGTACGGTCGCCGGTTACTTCAACTGGACTCATGCCGTCGATGAGCGCGTCGGCCATGCGCAGCTGGCGCCGGCGGTCCTGGCGGTCTGCCGCAGCATCGTGGCGCGCACCGACAACGGGCGCTTCAAGCATGCGATCCGGGAGATCGACTTCCGGCTGTCGAACCTGGTCGGCAACCACGGGTTCGCAGACGGCGAAGCGCTGATCAGCCGCGACGAAGACTACCTACGCTACGTCCAGCGCCAGGCCCAGGCCGCGATCGCTGCCGCAGGACTGTCGGGCGACGTCGGCCGGTTCGACACCCACCACAACCCGATCCGACTGGTCGGCGACCTACGCCTGCACGGCCGCGTCGTTGACGATCCCGAGCGCGAGCTCGCCGGGCATCAGTTCCGGATCTGGGCGCTCGACCTGGCGTGCCTCGCCGACCGGGAGTTCTGGAGCGACTAGGATTGGGCTGATTTCGCAACGCGTCGTTTCGTAGCCCCGCGCGTCGTGCGGGCTGCTGCGGGTGGGGCTGCTGCGGATGGGGCTGCTGCGGATGGGGCTGCTGCGGATGGGGCTGCTGCGGGTGGTCGCGCAGATGACGCCGCGGCTGTGGCGCCCCGACTCCGGCACCCAGGTCCGCGCGCTCGAAGGCCATGCCGACTGGGTCAGGGGCGTCGCGTTCTCCCCCGATGGCCGGCTGGCTCCCGGCCTCGGCTTCCGACGACCAATCCATCCGGCTCTGGAGCGTCGAGCCGGTCCTGCGCAGGCGACGTGGATGCCTTGCTTGCCGTCCTCGTGCTCGACCGCGGCGGCTGGGCCGCGTTCACACCCGACGGTCATGCGAGGGCGAGTGGTACTCCAGTCGTCTCTGAAGTCCGGATTACCAGCCCGATCACGAGAGACCGCGGCGGTGGACAAAGCCCCATAGAAAGGTGCCGCATGCAACGAGCCACACGAAGATGACGGCGCTGCCCCCCCGGGCGAGCCGGCGCGACAGCCGCGTGTTCGGTTTGAGGGCCGCATCGTAACGAGTCTGGACGATCACGACGAACCCGGTATCGCCCACCGGCGCGAAACCGGCGAGCCAACGGCCCTCGAATCCCGGCACGGGATCGCGATATGCGTCGTCGGTGATCGGGTCGGGATCGATCCAGCGCAGTTGGTTCCGCTCCTTGCGGGTTGCGCGGAGCTCGCGCAGCCGTGGCGAGTCCATCGCGATCCCTGCCCCGTGGGTGAGTCCGTCGTGCAGGATGACGACATAGTCACCCTCGCCCTCTGTCGTGGCTCGTGAACGGTCTCGCGGTGCCACGATGACCGCCATGGGACCGTCATCGCTGGCGCGATCCAGGCGCTGTTGTCCCAAGGCGGCGTCGGTGCCGATCGTGATCAACAACACGCCGGCCCACGTACCCTCGTTGTAAACGGGCGCCGCAATGCCAAACATCCAGATGTTGTCAGTCTCGGATAGCAGTGCGCGCGAGATGTAGCCGGATCGCAGGCCGGCCTCGCCCAGCTGGCGGGCACCTCGGATGTAGTCCCGCCACGAGTAGTCCTTGCCCAGGTTGCGACTGCGCTCCGCCACGGGTGACGCCAGGACGCGCACAATGCCGGACCGGTCGTACAGGGCGACGGTGTCGAACCGAGTGATCTTGCGCCATTGCTCGAGCGCCGCAGCGCCTCCGGTGTGGAGCGCCTGTACAACGGCCGGATCGGCGGCGATCGCCACCGTCGCGTCGACCTCTTCGCGTAGCCGGAAGGCGACGCCACCGGCGAGGGCGTGCGCCGCGTACGCGTTCGTGCTCAGCACATCGCGCTGGAGCTCCTGTTCCTGGGTGCGAGCGACCCAGATCGCGGTCGCCGCGATCACCGCCAGCAGCAAGATCAGCCCCACTCCGATGGCTCCGGCGAACCGGCGAACTTGTCTGCGACGAACCTCGACCTCGGCAATCCGGGCTTCGGCTTCAGCAACCTGCGCTGCGAGCGCGGATTCGCTGTGGGCGAGCAATGCCTTGATCGCTTGGCTCACCCCCAGATCGCGCGCCTTGTCGTCGCTGAGCCAGCCGTGGACCTCGCGCAGTTCATCGGCATCCAGCAGGCGCGACTGGCCGCGGCCACTGTTCACCCACTCGGCCGCCTTGGCCTCCAGCACGCGGCGGTGTTGCTCGTCCTTCCTTCGTGACCGAATCCACTCACGCAGCGCTGGCCAGGCCGACAGCAAGACCTCGTGTGCCAGGTCGATCCGCGCCGATGGGTCCCCCTCGTCCCCGCCGCTGGTGGTGACCAGCCGCCGGTCGGCCAGGTGGTGTATCACTGCGTCGATGTCGTCCGGCGCATCGCCTGCGGTCGCGAGCGTCGCGCGCAGCTGCTGACGGCGCGTCGTGGTCGTCCCATCGCCGAACTGAACCAGGCGCAGCAGCACGCGGCGCGCAATCTCTTGCCGACCCGACGAGAGTTCGTTCAGCGCGCTGTCGGCCTTTCGAGCGACCGTCACGGCGAGGCCGCTCTGCCCGCTGTCGCTCATCGCCTCGTACTCCTTCAGACGCAACAACCCGCATGTCCGGCGATGCCAGAGGTCCAGCAGGCTGTCTTGCAACAGCGGCAGCGCGCCGGGTTCGTCGGCCGCGTCGTGAAGTAGTTGCTTGACGAGCACCGGCTCGAAGTAGACGCCGAGCGCCCGCGCCGGCGCCTCGATCGCCTCTCGCAGCTTGTCGCCGCGCAAGGGACCGACGTTGAACTGCAACCGCTGACCGTCGAGGCCGGCCCACAGGGACGACTCCATCAGCTGGGCGTAGAAATCGGCACGCAGCGTGAGCACGAGCGCCACGCGCGCATCGCCGCGCAACGCGCGAACGCCGGCAGCGAACGCCACGCGAGCGGTGGCTTCCGCGATGGTGAACAGCTCTTCGAGCTGATCGATGACGATGAGCAATCGATCGTGCTCGGGGGAGTTCGCGAGCAGTCGGCTGATGGCGTCGCTCATCCACGCCATGTCACCATCGCTGTGGTTCGCCGCCGTCGCCCCGAGCACGCCTGCCAGCGTGGCCGCGGGATCATCGCCCGGCCACATCTGCCGGACCAGGAACGAGCCGCCCGCCAGCTCGGGAGATCGGCACACGCTCGGCACCAGACCCGCGGCGACCAGCGACGACTTCCCCGATCCGGAGGGCCCCACGGCATAAAGCTCGCGCTGCCCGTCGCGTAGCCGGCCGAGCAGCTCTCGGACCTCGTTGTCGCGGCCATGGAAGCGCGCCGCATCCTCCGTCGTGAACGCCCGGATGCCCGGATACGGACACGGCACTGGCACCACGACCGGCGTCGGCGCGGCCAGCTTCTTGCGCAGCTTGTCCGCCTCGGCCTCCCAGTGCGCGCGGTCTTGGTCGCGAAAATCCAGCGGCACCCGGAACCGCGACAACATTGGCAGCGCGCAGTCCGCGAGGATCGCTGGCACCAGCGTGGCGCTGCCGTCGGCCGCTGCCTCGATGCTCTGGTGCATGGCGAGCTGGTGGGCGAACTGCGCCCACGGCGAGGCTAGAAACGCGGGGCTCACCACCACCACCGTCACTGGGCTCAACGCCCCGCGCGCGATCTCGTTGACGATCACCACTCCGGGCTCGAGCTTGCTCGAGATCAGCACCTCGCCCTCGGGTAGCCGCAGCGCCTCGAGCAGGAACCCTTCGACGAACCATGCGTCCTCGGGGGCATGCACGACGAACAGCCGCACCTTGGCAGCCGGGGCAGGCCCATCACGCTCGGGGGCAGGGGCAGGCGGGCTCAAGCTGGGACCTCGCTCCATGCTTCAGGCGACGCAGCCCGAAGGAATCCTACGCAGGATACGCGTCCCAAGACCGGTCAGGCATGCCATGGAGCAACCTGACCCGGCAGGTGCGCCGAGCTACTTACGCGACGGCGGTCGTTCATCCCCTGGGGACACGTCGCCTGATGTGGGTTCCGCGTCCGTATCCTGAACCATCGACTCGACCAGGGACAGGACTCGGCGAAATTGCTTGCGATTCTTCAACCGCAGCAGGTGCCCGAGTTGCGACCAGTGCTTCTCTTCCTCGCTATCGTGAAACTGAGGCGGCGCGATGCCCAGCTGCTTACAGATCGGGAGGATGTATGAGCTGCTTCACGGAATTCGGCCCGTCGATCGCGCTCACGGCCAGAGCCGCTGCACGGTTCGTGAAGACCGCGAACGGCGTTCTGGACGACATAGACCTTTTCATACGAGCATTGATGCTTGATCCGCCCCCTGCGAGTGGCCGTCCGCGAACTGCATCCGTGGAGAGGTATGCATACCGGTACCTCGCGGCGGTGGGGCTATCGGCGGTCGAGCCAGGGAGAACCCTGCATGATCTCGTCGTCCAGCTACGTACGGCCGAAGAAAAGATTGGTCTCAAGCAGTACCCAAAGTCGAAGCGACCCACCTCGCTAGCGTCGACGATTCGCCGCCTGCTCGTCGGGCCCCACCGTTGTGCTCCAGGCGCCGAACCCCGACGACGCAACTTCGGACACTTGGCGCTCTTCGGGTCAGGCCCGCACCTTGCTTAGGCCACCACGATGTTTCGGAAGCTCCGGTACCGTCCGCGCTGGTTCGTCGGGTCCCGTCCGGTGTGACGCGCTCCGCGCACGTATCGATCGGCGCGACGTGATACATCATGTTGCGATCGCTCCCAGCTCGGCGAGAGGCCATCATGCGACGACAGCTCGTGCTTGCATTCTCGGCGGTGGCAGTGTTTGCGGGCTGCGCGCTACCACCGTCACGTCCGGCGGTCATCGAGCACTACGATGTCCTGATCCGCAACGGCCTGGTCTACGATGGCAGCGGCGCGCCGCCCCGGCGCGTCGAGGTGGCGGTCAACGGTTCCCGCATCGTGGCGTTACTGCCGGCCGGTGCGCCGGCAGATGCGCGCCTGGTCGTCGACGCGGCCGGAAAGGCAGTCGCGCCGGGCTTCATCAACGTGCTCAGCTGGTCGACCGAGTCGCTGATCGCCGACGGCCGCGGTGTCAGCGACACCAGGCAGGGCGTGACGCTCGAGATCTTCGGCGAGGGCTGGTCGATGGGGCCGCTCACCCCGGCGATGAAGGCCACCGCGCTCGAGCGGCAATCCGATATCAAGTATCCGATCGAGTGGACCACGCTCGGGGAATACCTCGACTTCCTCGTGCGCCGCGGCATCACGCCCAACGTGGCGTCGTTCGTCGGCGCGACCACGGTGCGGATCCACGAGCTCGGCGAGGCCGACGTCCAGCCCAGCGCCACCCAGCTCGCGCGGATGCAGGACGTGGTGCGCGCGGCGATGCGCGAGGGCGCGCTCGGCGTGGGCGCGTCGCTGATCTATCCCCCCGGCGTTCTACGCCAGGACGGACGAGCTGCTCGCGCTCGCTCGGGCCGCAGCGGAGTTTGGCGGCGGCTATATCGCCCACATGCGCAGCGAGGGTAACAACCTGCTGGAAGCCCTCGACGAGACGCTCGCGATCGGCCGCGCCACGCGGCAGCGCGTCGAGGCGTACCACCTCAAGGCCGCGGGCGAGCGCAACTGGCCGAAGATGGCGCAGGCGATCGCGAAGATCGAGGCCGCGCGCGCCGAGGGCATTCAGGCGAGCGCCGATATGTACGCCTACACCGCCGGTGCGACCGGGTTGTCCGCGAGCCTGCCACCGTGGGTGGAGGACGGCGGCCACGACGCGATGATCAAGCGCCTCCGGGATCCGGCGATGCGCGCGCGGGTCATCGCCGAGATGAAGCTCTTGAGCAACGACTGGGAAAACTTGCTGCTGCTCGCCGGCGGCGCCGACCGCGTGTTGCTCCTGGGGTTCAAGAACGCCCGGCTCAAGCCGTTGACCGGCAAGACCCTCGCCGAGGTCGTCAAGCTGCGCGGCACGCCGGTCGAGGAGACAATTCTCGACTTGATCATCGAGGACGATTCACGCGTCGAGACGGCGTACTTCCTCATGAGCGAGGACAACGTCGAGCTCGGTCTTTCGCAGCCCTGGGTCAGCCTCGGCTCTGATGCCGAGTCGTCGGTGCCCGAGGGCGTGTTCCTTTCGTCGAGCACCCACCCGCGCGCCTACGGCAACGTCGCCCGGTTCCTCGGCCACTACGTGCACGATCGCAAGCTGATGCCCCTCGAGCAGGCGATCCGGCGCGTCACGGGGCTACCCGCAGACAACTGGAAGCTTCCGGACCGTGGCTGCATCCGTACCGGGTGCTACGCCGATCTGGTGGTGTTCGATGCCGCCGCGATCGCAGATCACGCGACCTACGACCGGCCGCGGCAGTTCGCGACCGGCGTCTCCGACGTGTTCGTCAATGGCGTGCAGGTCGTGCGCGGCGGCGAGCACACCGGCGCTACACCCGGTCAGGTCGTGCGCGGCCCGGGCTGGACGGGTGGGCGCGAGGGCCAGGTGGGTGCACAGGACCGGGGAATCTCTGATACAAGATCGCGATGAATCTCTTCGATCTCACAGGGAAAGTGGCACTCGTCACCGGTTCGACGAAGGGCATCGGCAAGGCGATTGCGGAGCGCCTCGCGGAGCATGGCGCCAAGGTGGTCATATCGAGCCGCAAGGCGGACGCATGCAACCAGGTCGCGGCTGCCATCAACGAGACCCGCGGCGCGATGCTGGCCGTACCGATCGCATGCAACATCAACTACAAGGAACAGCTACAGGCGCTCGTCGACGAAACCCACGCCAAGCTCGGCGCGATCGACGTACTGGTTTGCAACGCGGCCTTGAACCCGGCCTACGGCTCGATGTCGCAGATCCAGGACGATGCGTTCGACAAGATTCTCGGCGCCAACATCCGATCGAATCACTGGCTCGCGCAGATGGTCCTGCCCGATATGATCGCGAAACGAGACGGGGCGATCATCATCGTGTCGTCGATCGGCGGCTATCGAGGTTCGATGACGATCGGCACCTACTGCATCTCGAAAGCCGCGGATCTCCAGCTCGCACGCAACCTGGCGGTCGAGAACGGACCGCACAACATCCGCGTCAACTGCATCGCGCCGGGCCTCGTCAAGACCGACTTCGCCAGGGCGTTATGGGATACGGACGAGGGCGAGCGCCGCGTATCGTCTGGCCTTCCCCTCCGGCGCCTCGGCGAACCCGATGACATCGCGGGTGCGGCCGTCTTCCTTGCCAGCCGTGCCGGGGCATGGATGACCGGACAGTCGATCATCGTGGATGGTGGCGCCCTGGCCTGAAGCACGCCCGGCCGTACGCGTGCAGCGTCCCCGGAGCGTATAGTCCCACACGGGATCATGACCAGACGAATTCTCAACGCGCGGATGGAGAAGCTCTTCGATCTGCTGCGTCGTATCGAGGAGCAGCAGCTGAGGCTCACCGCGCGTGAGCTCGAGCAGATGGCCGTGGCCGAGGTGAACTACAAGGCCGAGACGTGGTCCACGTACAGGTCCAAGTACCTCGATGGCACCCTGATCTTTGCCGACGATGCGGATCAGGCGCTCCTGAGGGTCCGAGGGGTTGTCGCGATGGTGCCAGAGCGCTTCGCCGAGTTGTTGACGCAGACCAAGACGAAGACGCGCGCCGCAGTTCCCCACGTCGACACGGAAGAAGAGTGGCGCGACCGGCTGCGCAGCCTTGCCGCCCTCGGGCGCGACCGTAAGTTCAGGCTGCTACCTGAGGACAAGGCGCTGTTTCTCGGGCTGTTCGAGAATCAGCGTAGCTTGTTCTGAGGCAGAAACGGCCCGAAGCTCCGCGCACTCGCGCCCGCCACCACCCCCGACAACGCCACTCACCTGGGCTGCCCGCGGCCACACCGCCCACTCCCGCCGCGGCGGCTCACCCTGGTGGGCCCGCCCGTCGTGTCGCGCCCTCTCGCCGGCTGCCATGGGCCGAACTCTTGCGCGGGCGTTCGCCCGGACGCTCCCCCGTGCGCCTGCGGCGGTCGCCGCACCGTCGTGGCCTTCGTCGCTGATGCCAACCTCACCCGCAGCCTGCTTACCAGCCTCGGCTTCCCCGCCGAGCCCGCCATGTTTGCACCCGACCGTGCCCCACCCCAGGCCGAGCTGGCCTGGTACGGCCCGCGTAGCCTCGCCTGTCCGCCGCGCCCACCGACCGGACACTGGTCGGCATGGACTCGTCTGCTCTGGCGTCGCCCAAACGTTGGCAGCCTCACACTCGGCGAGCCTCCGTGCATCCCGGCGTTCTCAGCGCTCGCCAGCCGCTCCAGCCGCCGCCGCCGAAACGCCGCTTGAACGTTTCTTGGCGCGGAAACGGCCGGAAATGAAGCGGCCCGCGTGCTTCACTCCGGGACCTCAACCAGGAGATATCGCCATGCTAAGACCGCTGTTCGCCCTCGCCCTGCTGGCCGCCACCGCTTCCACCAGTAGCGGCGCACCAGCTACCGCCAACTGCTCGGCTCCAGAATACCATCAGCTGGATTTCTGGCTGGGTGATTGGGACACCCTCGATTCGGACTCGAAGGATCGCACGACCTCCATCGCCCGCACCCACGTGGACCCGATCGCCGCCGGCTGCGCCGTACACGAACTCTACGAACAGACCGATGGGCTGATCGGCGACAGCATCCTCAGCTACGACGCGGTCCGGAAGCAGTGGCAGCAGACCTGGGTCACCAACCGGGGTGCCATCATGGCGATCTACGGCAACTTCAAGGGTGGTGCGCTGATCTTGGAAGGCGAGACGCACCTCCGGGATGGGAGCACGATCCACCAGCGCATTACCTGGAAAGCCGAAGGCAAGGGCGTGCGCGAATCGGCGGTCATGTCGAAGGACGGCGGTAAGACCTGGAAACCGGCCTTCGACGTGCTGTTCGTAAAGCACGCCGGTTCCTGACTTCAGTTCACGGCATCCGCCAGCCATCGCATCGCAGCTCGATCTTCGGGATGCGCGCGCTCGCAAAGTCGCTCCAGGGCGCCGCCTACGACGGTCACGTACAAGCCGGCGGCAGCCGTGGCTAGAGCTGGCGAGCGGCGGGCATCGGTCTGGCATCGTTCGCGATTTGTTTCGGGGTGGCCTCGATCTGGATCGGGGTGATGATAGGGCCCGCCGTCATGCACGAGTTCACGACCGCGCGGGTCGTCGTCGGCGACAGCGAAGTGCGCTACACCGACGGCGCCACACGGGCCGAGGCCCAGGCCGTCGGCGATGGGCTGGTCGAGCTCGGCTACCTTGGAGCAGGCAGGCGAGCGAGCATCCAGGTGATGCTCGACCACGACCGACACGTCGTCGAACTCGTCGTGCAGGACCGCGCCTTCTCCGATGACCAGATCCAGCGGCAGCTCCATGACTAGGCTGCCCGTTCGACGTCGAGCAGCTCGTCCTCCAAGACCGCACGAAGCTCTCGCGCACGGCCTCCATGACGATGCCCTTGAGCAACGCGCGAACTTCGGGCCTGCCAAGCCATGCCGTCAGGTCTGCGGTCAGGTCGATCATCGTGCGTGTCCTCTGTCTCCCCGCGAATGACCGGACGCGAACGTCTTGCCACCGGGTACATGGGAGGCCGGGTACGCGCGCGCGCCTCGATGCCTCGATGCCTCGATGCCTCGATGAGCGGCTCGGTGGCCGGGTTCGTCGCGACGAGGCGAAGTGCGCGAGCGCCGCCGGATCAAGCGTTGGGCACATCGGCGGTGGTTTCCGTGGACGACCCGGCGTCAGCTCGGACTCGAGTGCTTCCTCGTGCTCCACCGCAGCTGCTTCGCCCGCAACGGGTGCCACAACGCTCGGACCGAATGCACGTTGGAGCGACAGCTTCACATCAGCATTTCTTATCCATGCTTCCGAGATCTCTATTTGCGATCTCCAACACCGCCCGAGAGCTTGTCATTGGCATGCGGAGTGCCTACGCTGGTGCTGCGATGATCTCCACGCCACACGATGCGCTGTTCAAAGGCGTGTTCAGTCACCCGGAGCACGCCCGGGGCATGCTCCGCGCCGTCGTGCCGCCGGTGCTGGCCGAGGCGCTCGACTGGCAGACCCTTACGCTTCAGTCCGGCAGCTTCGTCGATGCGGCCTTCGCCTACCAGCACACCGATCTGCTGTACTCGGCGACGTGGCGCGACGGCGGCGAGGCGCTCGTTTACCTCCTGTTCGAGCATCAGTCCACGCCACCGACCGAGGGTCTGATGGCCTTCCGGCTGCTTCGCTACCAGGCCCGGATCTGGGAGCGCTGGCGGGAGGATCATCCGAAAGCCAAGACGCTCCCGATGATCGTCCCGATCGTCATGTATCACGGCACGACGCCGTGGGTGGAAACCCGAGCGTTCGACGCCCTGCTCGACGTGCCGCCCGCCCTGCGGCCCGCGGTCGAGCCGTACCTGGTGCGGTTCACGTACGTGCTCCACGACCTTTCGGAGATCTCCGATGACGAGCTACGCGAAGGCGCGATGAGGACCGCCCTGGCCAAGCTGGTCGCGATGTGTTTCAAGCACGCGCGGAGGGGTGAGGATTTCGTCCAGATCCTCGGGCGCTGGATGGAGGTTGCGCGCGAGGTGGCCAGGGCCCCCAACGGACTGGAGGCGTTGGCCCAGGTGATGCGCTATATTCTCGAAGTTAACGAGCATGTCAGACCCGAGGCGTTGCAGGCGCTCCTGGAACGCGAGATCGGACCCCAAGCCAAGGACACCATCGTGACAGTCGGACAGCAACTCATCGAGCAGGGCCGCAAGGAGGGCATCGAGCAGGGCATCGAGCAGGGCATCGAGCAGGGCATCGCCCGCTCGCTGGTGGACGTCTACGAAGCCCGTCTCGGCGCGATGCCGGAAGATCTCCGCACGGTGATCGAAGCCACCCATGACGAGCCCACCCTTCGCGCTTGGCTCAAGCTCGCTGGCACCCGTGGGGCAGACGAGATTGCCGCAGCCATCCACGCCGTTCGCGCGAGCTGACCAGCGAGCGAAAGCCTCCCGGGTCAGCGGTTCGGGATCAGCACGACGACGCCCGCGCGCATGCCCGTCCAGTTGAGCCCCTGATCGAATCGGCGATCGGGGTTCGCCTCGAGCGGTGGCGTACAGCGAGTACGCACCCCGGGCGCAGGCGCCCAATCCGTTCTTTCCCACCACGCGCGGAAGGGTAAGAGCATCGCGGCGAGCGGTCTGATCATGCCGCGGCTGGCGCAGCGCACGAAACGTGGCAACACTGACCGACCGGGTGATCCTGCGTGGAGATTTTCGGTCAGCAATCGTGGTCAGCGCCGTCGGATGAACGGCGAGGGCAACGTCAGCGCCAGCTGGGACCGGGAGTGCCTCAAGGGATGCCCAGCGCGGCACGAGCCGCGTTCCCTGTCTTCCGAATCCCGGAGGTTCCATGCTGCTACCCGCTCGAGTTCCCAGCCCCTTTGTCGTAGCGCTCATCGCAACGCGCGATAGGCCCATCTTTCTGCAGCGCGCCCTCGCGTCCATCGCGGCGCAGACCAGACCGCCCAACGCGATCATCGTCGTGGAAGACTCGGCCGAAGTGACGCTCCGGCATATCGTCGCCAAGACCCCACTTCCTGCCGACGTCGATCTCTTCCTCCTCAAGAACCGCCGGACGACCGGTGCATCGGGCGCCTGGAACTCCGGTATCGACGAGGCTACGCGGCGGTTCGCCCCAGCGCACTCGGTCTACGTCGCAATTCTCGATGACGACGACTGGTGGGAGCCCGAGCACATCGAGGCATGCCTGAGCCAAGCTTTCGCTCTCGACGCCGACCTGGTCGCCGCGGGCACCGTCCGACACGATGACGCTCACCCCGACGGGCGCGTACAGGAGCCGCCTGTCGTGATCGAGGCCGAGGTCGCGCTCGTGCACAACCCGCACATCCAGGGCTCGAACCTCTTCGTGCGCCTTTCGACGCTCCTCGAAGCCGGGGCGTTCGACGAGTCGTTACGCAGCACGACGGATCGCGACCTGATCGTTCGGTTCGCTGACCTAGGGGTGACGTACACCGCAGTTCCTCGAGCGACCGTTCATCATGACGCGCGAGGAGAACGTCCGCGCCTCTCGACGGCGGGCTCGCCTGCGAAGTCCGACGGCCTGGCGAGGTTCTGGGCCAAGTACCGGCTGCGCATGAGCGAGTCGCAACGCCAGGCGGTCGAAAGCCGTGCGAGGTCGTTGTTCGCGACGGACGTTACGACCATTGCGCCTGTACCGCCTGTTACTCGCGCGCAAGCAGCAGGTCGGCCGGTTCCGGGTGTCGAGGGCGACGCAGCGCCGCTCGGCATCGTCGTCGGCATCACCACGGACGGCGACACGCGCGGTGTGGCTCGTGTGACTCCGCTCCTTGAAGACCTCCTGGCGCTCCAGCATGACGAGCGACTCGCCGCCCTCGATGTGGTCGTGGTCGAGAACGGAAACGGCGGAACGGCGCTGCACACGAAGCTCGACGAGCTGATCCACCAGGGGCTTCGCTGCTATCTGGCTGACGTGGTGCGCCAGCGTGAGGACGTCGCGGCGGGCTTGTTCGGCACCGGCTTCGAGCGCCGCGACGGTCGAGTCGGGATCAGCGAGGCACGCGCGATGACGCAGCGGTACGTGCACCGCCTCATGCGACCGGGCTCTGTCGCCTGGATCCTGGACGATGATAAGCGGCTCGACCCGCTCGTGTACGACGGCGGCCAGTTCGCTCGGCGCCGCTTCGACGTCATCGGCGCGATCGCGAAGCTGCGTTCGTCGCGTGCGGACGTCGTGCTCGGCGTGGACACCGGCGCGGCACCGCTGCCAGCCATGACCACGCTCCGCACGCAGTTCGTCGATCTGAGCGCCAACCTCGCAGCCATGCGCGCGCTCGGGCCGGACGCTCGGTGGCCGGATCGCACTGCGGAGAACGTCGAGCACGCGCGCTTGGCTCCAGATTACTACTATGATCTCGCCCGGTCCCACACCTGGCACCTGGAGCTGCCGTTCTGGTTCCGTGCCGAAGTGTCCGACGCCCCTGTGCGCGACGTGTTCCGACAGCTTTGCCGCGCAGCTCCGCGTGTGCTTGCCGGCGAGCAGGTGTTTCGTCCGCTGTTCACCGATGCGGGCGTCGAGCTGACGCTGCGCCCGTCGATCCGACGCGGCGGTTCGACACTGGTCTTCGCCGCCGACTCGCTCGTCGACGTGCCGCAGGTCGTCCCCGCCACGGACGGCCGACCGACGCGCCGCTCGGATATGGTGTGGGCGTTCCTCAACGCGCACGTGCGCGGTCGCCGGGTCGAAGAGGCCCCATTCGCCGTGTTCCACGATCGGAGCGATCTCGACGAAGGTGGCTTCGACGTGCCGTCGCTCGTCGATGACATCCGGGGTTATGCGCTCTATTCGACGCTCAGCGATCTCGTCAAGCGCTGGCCCACGCTCGACCAGCTACCCGACGAGGCCGGGCTTCTCGCGCGTGATCGGTATCAGAAGTACCTCGTGGAGCGCTCGGCGGCCTTCGTGCTCTCATTCCACCGCGCGCGCGGTGCGGCGCGTGTCGTTCGCGCGATGGCGACCGCGCCGGATGCGTGGTGGCAGGCCGAGTCCGAAGCTCGCAATCAGGCGGTGCGTCTCGTCGCGTTTGCCGAGCGCGTGCTCGCGTTGCTCGAACCGGATCTCGTCGAGCGCATACAGACCGCGATCGCCGAGACGCCGGGCCTCGCGATCACCACATACGTACGCTCGCTCCGCGCAAAGCTCGCCGCCGCCGCGGTGCCGAACGCCATCGAGCCCGTGTGGATCGGCAACGAACGCGTTCGGATCGCGCAGGCGCAGATCGAGCGGCTCGTTGAGCCGGCCGGCGCGCTGACGTTTCTTGGCGCCGGCCACGAGGGTGTCGTCTTCACCGATGGACGCGAAGTCTTCAAGTACCTCGACCTCTGGCGCGCGCGGGCAAGCGACGAGTCCAGGGCGTTCCTCCGTGGCCTCGTGGGCGCATGGACCGATACCGAGGGGCTCTACCCGCTGACGCGCTTCGTCGAACACCCACAGGACGCGATCCTCGTCTATCCGTACGAGGCGAGTGAGCCGTACGTCGGTGGATGCGGCGCTGGCCTCGTGCAACTCCTTCTCGAGTGCCGCGCACACGGTGTCGCATTCCGAAATATACATCCGCGAAACCTCCGCCGGGTCGGTGATCGGGTGCGCCTCGTCGACTACGGGTCGGACCTTGTGGCGCTCAACGCTGCTGAGTGGCGCCACATGGTCCGACGGGCATGGCTATCGTGGCGCTGGGCCCATCATCCCGAGCTCGACGACCTCATGCGACGCGCGCTACGCGAAGAAATCCCTGAACTGACCGGCTGGGAACGCCTGGAGCGCGCAGTGCTCTCGACGGACGCGAAGACGGACGCCGACGCGCTCGCCTTGGACGAGACCCTCCATGCGGGCCCGGCGACCGTGCTCGACTACGGGTGCGGATCCGGGAAGATGGTGCGCGATCTCGCGCGACGAGGTGCGTGTGCGGTGGGCTTCGACGTGCGCGGGTCACGACATTGGCAGGACGCACCCGGGGCTGCGTTCACCACCGATCGCGAGCGCGCGTTCGCCGCGGGCCCCTACGACGCTGTCGTCTGCGCGCTTGTACTTTGCACGCTCGACGATGCCGACTACACGCGTGTCCTCGCCGACCTTCGTGCCGGCGTACGCGATGGCGGGACCGTGGTCATTTCCGTCTGCAATCCGTTCCATACGCATGGTGGCGACACGCCGTTCCAAGAGCGTTCGGTCGCGCGCCTGGCGGACCCCGACCGAACGATCCCGTGGAGCAAGCGCGTCCGCCGAACAGGAACCGAGCGACTCGACATCCATCGACCGCTCCACATCCTCACGCGCGATCTGCTGCGAGCCGGGCTCGTCGTCGACAGCGTTACCGAGACGCAGACGATCGACGTGGATCGCCTGGAGCCGGCGTCGGACTTCATGGTGCTCCGCGCACACGCTGTTGCGCCGGGACCGAAGGTGTCGTTGCTCGTGCGGGCGTCTGCGCTGGAATGGCGCACGCTCGCGCTGCAGGTGCGCCATGTCGTGGAGCAACTCGAAGGGCCGACCACGTTCGTGGAACGCATCGTCGTACTCGATGCGCTCCGCGGGGATTTCCTGCGGCAGTACGACGATGCCGACCTCGACGCCGCCCGTGCGACGCTCGCGGAACTCGTCTCGGACGGCACGATCGATCGCGTGGTGGACGTGCCTACGGGCTCGGCGGAGCTCGCGGCGCTCAACGAGCGATGGTTCGGTCTCGCGGCCGAGCACAGCCATAGCGCGAACGGCTCGCCCGTCGCCGCGTCGCTTGCCGGCATCGAAGCGTGCTCGGGTGATTACGTCCTCCACATCGACGATGACCTTCTCGTCGCGCGCCTCGATCGGACGCACGACCACCTGCGTGCGATGGCTGATGCGCTCGAGCACAATGCCGAAGCGGTCGGCGTGTCGCTCAATATCTGTCACGAGGAGGACCATTCCTGGACGGCTGGCGGCGCGGAGGGGCCCTGGCGCGTCGAGGCACGAGGCACGCTCCTTCATCGGACCCGCCTCCTCTCGTCGAGGCCGTGGCCCAACGAGTCGCGCGGCGGCGTGCTCGCGCGGAGCTGGCACCGCGCGCTCGACGACCGGATCCGGATCGGAGGACTTCAGTCGCTCCGCGGCGGTAGTTCATGCACGTTCTTCGTGCATCCCCCGAACGACAGGAAGCGGAACCGCGCCGTGTGGTTTGCGATCCTGGATCGCGTTGAGGCAGGCGTTGTGCCTCGCGAGCAGGTCGGCCAGGTCGATCTCTGCGGTGGGCTGGATGAGTGGCTCGGCCCCAAGCGAAGTGAAAACCTCGTGCTGGTCGCGTGCGGGCGCAACGTGCCGGCTGGCCGCGTGGCGCGGTTTCGCGAGTCCCTTGAAGCGCAGACCGAGCGAGGTTTCGGGCTCGTCGTCATCGAGGACGGCGGAGCGCGAACGAGCGCGGACGCCATCAGGCGTCAGTTCGGGTCGTGGAGCACCGCCACCGTCCTTACACTACGCGAGCGGCGCGGCGGGCTTGCGAACTTCGTGTGGGCCGTGCGCCATGCGTGCACGAACCCGGCTAGCATCATCGTGCTGGTTGATCTCGACGACGCGCTGCTCGGCGCAGGCGCGCTCGCGCGTATCACCGCCGAGTTCGCCCGCGGTGCGGACTTGACGGTGGGCGGGATGCGGCGAACGGACAAGCTCCGGTCGTACCCCGTCGATTTCGACCGGCCGCGCGAGCGCCGGGGCGGCAACGTGTGGCAGCACCTCCGCGCGTTCCGGCGCGGGCTGTTCGATCTGGTGCCAGACGACGCCCTGCGCCTCGATGGTGAGTATGTCGACCTCGCCTGGGACTGGGCGCTCATGCTGCCGCTCGTGGAGGTCGCGCGTTCGCCACGCTACATTGACGATCCGCTCTACCTCTATGAGCCGTCGGGCGTGGGCAAGCGCGACGACGAACGCCGCGTACGCGAGGAGATCATCGGCCGGATCGTGGAGAAACCGAACTTGCGGAACGGAGGCGCGCGATGATCGCGCCCGAGCGCCGCCGTAGCGTCGCGGTCATCGGTGACAGCCACGTGTCAGCGGGTTCGCCGAAGTACGAGCTTGCGCGCGAAGTCGGCGCGCTCCTCTGCGAGCGCGGCTTCCGGATCGTCACCGGCGGGCTCGGTGGGATCATGGAGGCCGCTTCCCGCGGCGCTCGAGAAAGCGCCGCGTGGACGCCGGGTACCGTCGTGGCGCTGCTGCCCGGGTTCGACCCCGACCGCGCCAACCCGTACGCCGACGTCGTGATCGCAACGGGCCTCGACCATCTGCGGAACTCGCTCGTCGCCCAGGCCGACGCCATGGTCGCCATCGGCGGCGGCGCGGGCACGCTGACCGAGATCGGCCTCGGGTGGATCTACCGTCGCCTCATCGTCGCACTTCGCGTCGAGGGTTGGAGCGGCAAGCTGGCTGACCTCCGGGTCGATGATCGGATCCGGTACGAAGATATCCCTCAGGATCGTGCGTTCGGGGCAGACAGCGCGGCCGAGGCCGTGTCGCTCGTCTCCAGTTGGATTGGACGTTATACGCGCCGCCACTCGCGCATTCCAGGCTGACCTCGCTGCGCGTGCGAAGCGTCGCGTGACGAATTCGATGAGGCCGACGCGCGCCAGCGTCATGTAAAGCAATGGATTTCGTATTGCCGGCACGAAACGCGCGACGTGTGTCACGCATCGCTTGACGGGGGCCACGGACCACAGGACCACACAGGACCATGGGATCCATCGGGATCGGGCGCTGGGGCCCAGGCGGGCGATCGGAACCCATGCGGTTTGACTCGATCGGCCTTGAACCGCGCTGGGCGAGCATCACCGCACGGTACGGAACGTGCTCGAAGGCTCATCAGGCAAATCGCCGCTCGCGCTTCCTCACCGAGGATCTCCAGATCCTCATCGAGGGGTGCGCGCGCAGCTTCCATCACCAAGGAACCATCCTCATGATCTCGAAATCATATCTGTCCCTCGCAGGAGGGACGCTCCTGCTGCTGTCGCTCGTCGCCGCCTGCGGGGACTCGACCACCACCTCGGACGCGACGGCGCCGATCGTTATCTCCAGCAACCCGGCCAACGGCGCCGTGGGGTTCCCGCTCAACGGGGCCGTCAGCGCGACCTTCAGCGAGGCGATGGATCCCACCAGCCTGACCGCGAGCACGTTCCAGCTGACCTCGGGTGCGACGGTCCTTCCGGGCACGGTGGTCTACGCCGACTCGACCGTGGTGTTCTGGCCCGCCGCCCACCTGGCGAGTGACGGCTCGTTCACCGCGACGATCACCACCGACGCGACCAGTGACGCGGGTGTGGCCCTCGCGACGACGTACGTCTGGAACTTCACCGCCGGCAAGGTGCTGGCGCCGGGGCTCCCGGTGAATCTGCGGAGCGCAGGCGACTTTGTGATCCTCGCCAAGAGCGGCATCTCCACGGTGCCGCCCGCGGCGATCACAGGAGACCTGGGCGTCAGCCCTGCAGCGGCGAGCTACATCACGGGCTTCGGGTTGACCGCGGACTCGACGACCGCGTTCTCGACCTCCCCACAGGTCACCGGCAAGGTGTACGCGGCCAACTACGCGTCGCCGACTCCGTCGAAGTTGACCACGGCGGTCGGCGACATGGAGCTTGCCTTCACAGACGCCGCCGGGCGAGCCCCCGATGTCGTCGAGCTCGGCGCCGGGAACATCGGCGGGATGACCCTCGCTCCGGGCGTCTACAAGTGGGGCACCGGGCTCCTGATCCCGACGAATGTCACCCTGAACGGCGACGCGAACGCGGTCTGGATCTTCCAGGTCGCCCAGGATCTCACCATGAGCAGCGCCGCGAGCATTCTCCTGACGGGTGGTGCCCTGCCGAACAACGTGTTCTGGCAAGTCGCCGGTAGCGTCAAGCTCGACACCACGGCGCACCTCGCGGGCGTCGTGCTCACGCACACGTCCGTCACGCTGCGAACGGGCGCGTCGATCCAGGGCCGGCTGCCGGCGCAGACCGCGGTCAGTCTCGACGGCAGCACGGTCGTCCAGCCCGCACCATGATCCACGCCAGGTCCTCGATAGATTCGAGGGCTTGGCGCGCGCCATCGATGGAGTTCGCTAACCATGTTACCTTGATCCGTTTTCCCCCTCTCGAGATGCCATGAAGCAAGTCCTCATCGTCGACGACAGTAAACTGATGCGAGAGATGATCGCGGCTTGCCTGAGGCACCTCGACGAGGTCGAGTTCGTATTCGCGGGGACCGGGCTCGAAGCGATCGAGCGACTCGCGCTTGCCGGCTTCGATCTTGTCGTGCTCGACCTCGACATGCCCGATCTCGGAGGCCTCGAGGTCACCAGGTTCGTCCGCGCGCAGGATCGCCTGCGTGCGCTGCCGATCCTCGTCGTCACCACACGTGGCGACGACGAGAGTCGGGCCCAGGTGATCGAGGCGGGTGCGACGGGCTTTCTCGCGAAACCGTTCTCACCGCAGCGGATCCTCGAGCAAGCGCGCCAGCTCTTACGCAACGATCGCGCCGCCGCGTGAGCGAACACGTCGACCTGCAGGAGTTCATCGGGGCATTCGTCATCGAAGCCGAGGATCTTGTCAGCGCCGCGAATGCCTCGCTCCTCGAGATCGAGGCCGCCATCGCCGAGGGGACGTCGCGCCCTCGCGCGGTCCGTGACCTGTTCCGCGCGCTTCACACCATCAAGGGGCTCGCCGGCATGATCGGGGTCGAACCGATCGTCGCGATCGCCCATGCCCTCGAGACCTTGGTCGGCGCTGCCGATCGGTCCGGAGGCAGCCTTCGCCATGTGGCCGCCGAGATCGCGCTGCAGGGCGTTGGCGCGATCTCGGATCGCGTTCGGGCCGTCGCCGAGCACCGCGTCGTCGCGGAGCCACCCGACGGGCTGATCGCGGCGATCACGTCGACCGAGGTGGCGGCCGCGGCGCCGATCATGACGACGGCGATCCCCCCCGCGTGGGAAGCGCGCCTGTCATCGAGCGAGCGCCAGCAGCTGGCGCTCGCGCTGCAGACCCGGGCGCCGGTGTGGACGTTGGCGTTCTGTCCGAGCGAGGCCAACGCCGCGCGCGGGATCACGATCACGACGGTCCGCGCGGGTCTGGGTGCGACCGGCGAGATCGTGAAGATCATCCCGCGCTCGATCACAGCAACCGACGGCAAGCCCGGCGTCGCGTTCGACATCCTGATCGTCAGCAACGCCACGCAGCTCGCGATCGCGGAGATCGCCTCGACGGACCCCGACCAGGTCATCGCGATGGTGCAACCAGCGCCTCCACCCGTGCGCGCCGGCCGGGAGCTCGAGGTGACCGATCCGCTCGATCCCATCGAACATGACCAGCCCGGATCCACCCCGGGCCGAGCCGTCGTTCGCGTGGAGCTAGCTCGGCTGGACGATCTCCAGGACCAGCTGTCGCTCTTGATCGTATCGCGGTTCCGGCTCGAGCACGAGATCGCGTCCCTCCGCGAGCTCGGCCACGACGTCCGGCGCCTCCAGGAAGTGGTGCGGATCCAGGGACGTCAGCTCCGCGACTTGCGACGGGCGATCCTGCGCGCGCGCATGGTCCGGGTGGCCGAGGTGCTCGAGCCGCTACCCCTCCTCGTCCATAGCCTGGCGAGATCGGGCCAGCGGCTCGTCCAGCTCGAGATCGAGGCGCGCGACGTGGAGCTCGACAAGGCCGTCGCGGATCGCCTGTTGCCGGCGCTGATCCACCTCGTGCGCAACGCGGTCGATCACGGCATCGAGCCCCCCGAGCAACGCGTGGCGGCCGGCAAGCCGAGGACGGGCACGGTCGCCGTGTCATGCCTGGAGGTCGCCGCGAACTACATCGAGGTCGTCGTCCGTGATGATGGCCGGGGCATCGACCGTGCGGAGGTCGCCCGGCGCGCGAATCGCCCGATCGCCGACGATGTAGCCTTGCTCAACGTGCTGGCGTCGCCCGGGTTCTCGACGCGTGACGTCGCGACGACGACGAGTGGTCGCGGGCTCGGGATGGATATCGTGCACCGCATCGCGGTCGATGACCTCGGGGGCGAGATCTCGATGACAACCTCGCCAGGCGCCGGGACGGCGTTCACGCTCCGGGTACCGATCACGATCTCGGTCATGGACGTGGTGTCGTTCCAGTGCGGGCCGCAGGCGTTCGTCGTCCCGGCGCTGGTGGTCGAAGAGATCATCGAGGTGGTGCCCGAGATCTCGTCGCGTTCCCTCGTTGCGTGCCGCGGCCATGCGATCCCGATGGTCTCGCTCGGGGCGATCCTCGCGATCGACAGCGGCGCGCGTGCGCGCAAGGCGCTGGTGGTGCGCCGCAACGGCGCCGCGACCGCGTTCGCGGTCGATCGGGTGATCGGTCGCCAGGAGGTCGTCATCCGCACGATCGATGACCCGCTGGTCGACGTGCTCGGGATCGCGGGCACGACCGATCTCGGGGACGGTCACCCGACGCTGGTGCTCGATCTGAACGAGCTCGGGCTCATCGCCAGAGAGCGTAGTGTGCCATCATGACGTTACACGTCACGTTTCGAGTCGGTAGCGTGGACTATGCGCTGCCGGCCGCGCAGGTGCTCCATCTGGAGTCTTTCCAGGCCGCGACACACGTCCCGGGTGCCCCCGCCCATGTCGCGGGCCTGGTGCAAGTTCGTGGCCGCATCGTACCCGTCGTCGATCTGCGGACCCGGTTCGGGTTACCGCCGATCGAGCGGACGATCGATCATCGCGTCGTCATCGTCCAGGTGGGGACACGCGTCGTGGGCTTGCTCGTCGACAGCGCGCGCGAAGTCTTGCAACTGGACGAGGCGGAGTTCGAACGGCCGCCCGAGATGCCCGAGATGCCCGAGACGGGCGAACGCCACCGCAGCGGGTTCGTGACGGCCGCGGCGATGGTCGCCAAGCGTTTATTCTTGCGGGTCGACGTGGCCCGCATCATCGGGGAGGAGCCCAGTCATGCATCGCACTGATAACGACACTGACGTCGAGACCGACGGCGACGGCGGTACCACCACCAACGAGGTCACCTCGCATCGCGTCGAGGAGATCGCGCGGTCTCTCCAGGAGCACGAAGGACGCACCGCCCAGATCGCGCAAGCAGCGGCGCGGCTGGCCGCCAGTGGTGCCAACCAGCGTATCGCCTCCGAGACCGCGAGCCTCGCGCTCGACGGCATCGCGACGAGCCTCGACGAGACCGCGGCCGCGACCGAGGAGCTCGCCCACTCGCAGGCCGCGGTCGCGACGAACACGCGCGAGACCCTGGAGGCGCTCGACGCCACGGCGGCAGGCCTCCAGGCGCTGGTGACGTCGGTGGCAACGGTCCGCACGGACTGCGAGTCCCTCGCGCGCGGCAGCGAGTCCACGGCGACGGTGCTCGAACAATCCGCGCGAGCTCTCCGATCGACGGCGTCGAACGCGGCCGAGCTCACGGCGACCACCGAGCGCCTCGTCTCCGCGGTGACCGAGACGAGCAAGAGCGTCGCCGGCACCGCCGCCCGTGGGATGGAGAACGCCACGACGATCGAGGAGGTCGCCATCACGGTCGAACAGATGGCCGCCGGCCTGACGCGGCTCGCGACCGACTCCCTGCACGTCGGCGAACGCGTCACCAGCGTCGCCGGCGGGTTCCAGTCGCTGCTCGGCGCGCTCGACGTGGCCGCGTCGGACACGGCCGCCACGTCGAACGCGATCGAGCAGACCTCCGCGACGGCCGAGGATCGCGCGCGCTCGTTCCGCGGCGTCTCCGAGCTCGCCGAAACCCTCGAGGAGGCGGCGACCACGTCGGCGACCGGCCTCGCGACGATCGCGGCGTCGGTCGGTCAGGTGGTGGCCACGACCGAGAAGATGGCCCTCGTGGTCGATGGCAACGCCGTCGCGATCGAGCAGCTCGCGCGTTCGGCGCAGGCGGTCGCGCAGTCCGGTCAGGAGGTCAGCACCCTCGCGTCGTCGAGCGCCACCGCGGCGACCCAGCTCGAGCTGGCGACGCGCAACATCGTGGGCGTGGTCGAGCAGGCCCGAACGACCTCCGCCCGGGTGGCCGGTTCGGCGCGTGACGGCGGCGTCACGGTGGGACGTTCGATCGGAGGCCTGATCAAGATCCGCAAGGCGATGATCGACGGCGCAGGCGTGATGAAGGACATGGGACGCCGCGCCGAGGAGATCGGCGACATGGTGCAGGCGATCAACCTCATCGCCGATCGCACCAACCTGCTGTCGCTCAACGCGAGCATCGAGGCCGCTCGAGCCGGCGAGCATGGACGCGGGTTCGCGGTGATCGCCGAGGAGATCCGCGCGCTCGCCGACCGCGCCGCGGCGGCGGCCACCGACGTCGCCAAGATCGTGCGCGGCCTGCAGTCCGCGGTGCGCGAGACCCTCACCTCGAGCACCGAGGGGCTGCGCCTGGCCGACGAGGGGGCCGAGCTCGGCGAGGAAGCTCGCGGCGGGCTCCAGGCGATCCTCGAGGGGGTCGAGCTCCTCGATGGCTCGATCCGCAACATCAGCACGGCGACGGCGGAGCAAGTACGCGTGGTCCAGACCGTGTCGAGCACCACGGCCCGCCTCGAGACCGAGAGCCGCACGATCGCGCGTGCCAGCAGCAACCAGACGCACGCGACCCAGGACCTCGCGCGTTCGGCCGGTGAGCTGCGCACGATGGGCAAGCAGACCCGCGATGCGATGGGCGATCAGGCGCGCGCGCTGCAGGAGCTCGTGAAAGACAACCTCCAGCTCACGGCGACGGCGGAGAAGCTGACGCGCGCCGCCGAGCAACAGGCCACGGGCGCGACGGAGCTCGCGCGTGCCACGGTTCAGATGCGCGGGGCGACCGTGCGCACGGCGACCGCGTTGACCGAACAGCTCCGGGGGGTCGCCGGGATGTCGGCGAGCGTGCAAGAGATCGCCGACGCGACCCAGCGCATGGTGCTGGGGATTGCCGAGCAGGCCAAGGGCTCGGCCGAGATCGCCCGGGTGATGGACGGGGCTCGCAACCACGCGGTTCACAATGCCCGCGTGGTCGCGGAGCAGGCGCTCGTGACCAAGGATCTCGAGGCGGGAATCCGCGACATCTCCCGGTTGTCGTCCGACATCACGACCGCGACCGCCGAGCATTCGTCCGGCGTCACGTTGCTCGTCCAGGATGCCGGCGACGTGCAGCGGATCGCCAAGCAGACGGCGCACGCGGTTGGCCAGCAGGCCGAGGCGCTTGGCGCGCTGGCCGTCAGCGCGTCGAGGCAGGCCGTCTCCCTCCAGGGGCTCGTCCAGACGACCGCCGCGCAGGCCACGACGACCGCGCAGGTCACCGGCGCGATGCGGGCGATTCGTGGGCGCACGAAGGAGATCAAGACCGCGCTCGCGGCGCAGGCCAAGTCCGCGGCCACCACCGTCATCGACATCGCGACCGTCGTGCGGGAGATCGCCTCGTTGCAAGCCTCGACGACCGAGCAGGTCGACCTGCTCACGGGCGTGGCGATGACGGGGAAGCCCGCCGAATCCACCCCCGCGATGGAGCCACCGGCGTGACGATCCGCGTTCGGGAGCGCCGGCCGCTGGTCTGGATCGTCGATGACAGCCCCACCGAGGCGCTGATCGCCGAGCGATCGCTCGGATCTGCCTACGACTTCGAGCGGTTCCTCGATGGTTCGGCGGTCGTCGAGCGACTCGCCGCCGGTGCGCCCCACCCGGATCTCGTCCTGCTCGACTGGGTGATGCCCGGGATGGCAGGAGACGAGGTGTGTCGGTTCCTGCGAACCGACCCGCGCACCCTCGAGTTGCCGATCATCCTCATCACCGCCTCGCGGATCGAGACCTCGGATGTCGTGAACGGCCTCGCCAGCGGGGCCAACGACTACGTCGCGCGTCCGTTCGCGGCCGAAGAGCTCCGCGCCCGCGTCGACTCGGCGATCCGGACGAAGCGGCTCGGCGACCTGGCCCAGCAAGAAGGCCGCCGGCTGTCCACGATCAACCGGCTCGGCCGCGCGCTGCTCGAGGCCCGGACCGACGTCCCCCGGATCCTCCACGAGCTGGCGGCGTCACTCACGGTGAGCCAGTGCGACGGCTGTTCGATCCAGCTGTTGCCGGGCTCGCTCACGACCGGGGCGGTGACTCGCCACCGGGCTGATCCGTCGGGCGAGTCGCTCGCGGCGATCGCGTCCCTCGCAGATCCGGCCGTCCACTCGTTCGCGAGCTCGGAAGCGGCTCGCCAGGCCCTCCCCGCGACGTACGCGACCTACATCGCACGCTTCGGGCTCCGTGGGCTGGCCATCCTCCCGCTGTCGAGCCGCGAGCCGCTGCGTGGGATCGTCAGCGTGACGCGCGATGGCGGGTCCGTCCCGTTCGATGACGATGACCTCGCCACGATCGGAACGTGCATCGAGTACGCGGCCCTTGCCGTCGAGAGCGCGATGCGGTTCGACGCCGAACGGGCAGCGGAGCGTGCGGCCAACGCCGAACGCGAACGGATCGCACGGTTCCAGCAGGAGATGCTCGGAATCGTGGGCCACGACCTCCGCGGCCCGCTCGGCGCCATCCTGATCGGGACCGAGACGCTCCTGGCGGATCACCAGCACGACCCGGCCAGTGTCTGGGTGGTGAAGCGGATCGAGTCGTGCGTCAATCGGATGACCCGCATGGTCGATCAGCTGCTCGACATGACGCGAGCGCGGCTCGGCCATGGGATTCCCGTGCACCGGCAGGACACGCCGGTCCTGGTGCTCATCAGGTCCGTGATGGAAGAGCTGTCGCTGGCAAACCCCGGGACGGCGCTCGAGCTCGTCGCCGCCGCCGAGGTGGTGGGCTCGTGGGATCCCGATCGACTCGGTCAGGTGATGTCAAATCTGCTGGGCAATGCGGTGCAATACGGATTGCCGGGCGAGCCGATCGTCATCGGGGTTGCCTGCGCGGAAGCCACCGCGATGATCACCGTCCACAACCAGCTTGCCGGCGAGCCGATTCCGGCCGAAACGCTCGCCACGTTGTTCGAGCCGTATCGCCGGGGGGGCGACCACGGGCAGAATACGACCGGGCTGGGGCTGGGGCTGTACATCGTGCACGAGATCGTCCGCGCGCACGGCGGCTCGATCGACGTGGAGTCGTCGGCGTCCGGGACGACGTTTCGCGTCGTCCTCCCGCTGGCCGGTCGCATGATCGGTCCGAGGACCGGATCCGTCGCGGATCGATCGATTCCGGCCGCGTCTCAGGGACCGGAATCACCTTGCACCGAGGGCTCTTCCTTGTGCGGGACCGCGTCGGTGTCGTGAAGGCGGCGATACAGCGATCGGCGGTCGATGCCGAGGATGCGGGCCGCGCTCGACTTGTTGTTGCGGGTCGCGACGAGCACTTGCCGGATGTAGCGACGCTCGATCTCGTCGAGCGTGATCAGCTCGTCCGGGATACCCGTCGCGGTCACGGTCGCCTCGACGCGGTAGTCACGGATCTTCTCGGGAAGCTCATCCAGCGTGATCCGGTTCAAGCTTCCGAGCGCCATCGCGCGCTCGATACAGTTCTGCAGCTCGCGCACGTTCCCCGGCCAGTCGTAGGCGATCAGCTTGCGCGCCGCATCCTCGGCCACCGTCGCGATCGGCTTGCCGGCCCGCGCGGCGATCTTCTGCACGAAGTACGCGGTGAGCGCGAGCAGGTCGCCGGGGCGCGAGCGCAACGGCGGGACCGGGATCTGGACCACGTTGATGCGATGGAACAGGTCCTCACGAAACCGCTTCTCCTCGACCTCGAACTCGAGATCGCGATTGGTGGCCGTGATCAAGCGCGCGCCGAACGCGACCTCGGCGTCACCGCCGACCGGCCGCAGCGTGCGCTCCTGAAGGACACGGAGCAGCTTGACCTGCATCTCGAGCGGCATCTCGCCGATCTCGTCGAGGAACAGCGTGCCGTCTCCGGCCTGCACGAACAGCCCCTGCCGGGCCTGGCGTGCGTCCGTGAACGCGCCGCGGACGTGACCGAACAGCTCGCTCTCGAGCAACGCAGGTGGCAACGCGCCGCAGTTGATCGCGATGAACGGCTGGTGGCGCCGGTCCGAGAGCTCGTGGATCGCGCGGGCGACCAGCTCCTTGCCGGTCCCGCTCTCTCCGGTGATCAGCACGGTGGTCGGGCTATCGGCGACGCGGCGGACCAGCGAGGTGACCTCGCGGATCGCGGGGCTGTCCCCGATGATCGTGTCGATCGGCTGCGCCGCGGCGACTTCGATCCGCAGGCGCTGGACCTCGCGCCGCAGGCTCTGATACGCGACGGCGCGCTGGATCGCGATCTCGAGCGTGGCCAGCGTCACGGGCTTGCTGATGAAGTCGTACGCGCCGGCGCGGATCGCCTCGACGGCCGTCTCCATGCTGCCCTGCGACGTCACCACGATGCCGAGCACCTCGGACTGGCGATCGCGGAGTCGGGCGATCAGCTCCAGGCCGGACACCTCCGACAGGTGGACGTGCGCGACCACGATGTCCACGGGCCTGCGCTCGAGGTGGGCGAGCGCCTCCTTCGCTGAATGGACGGAGGTGGCCTCGTACCCGCGACGGCGCAATCCGTCTTGCACGAGATCCGCGAAATCGACATCCTGATCAACCAAAAGAATCGAAGTCAAGGACTCATCGTACTCGTGCGTGTCAGGACGGTCCATCACAAGCGCCCGTGCCCTCGTCACAAGTGCGTCACGGCTCGCGCGGCGGTCGCGGCCTGCTGCACGGCGCTCGCGCATCGACCGAAGGTTGCTTCACCAGTGCCCAACCCCGGCCACACCTGGGCACACGTTGCCCAGGTTCCTCGCCTCGGCGCTCGTAACTCGTGTCGTGAGGGAGGCCCCTGTTCTTGCAGTGCCCTCGGGCATGGACAACATCTTCCTTACTTGGCTCGTCGTCGGCTTCACCGCAGGTTTGCTTGCTTCGTACGTGTCGCGCGGCAGCGGCTACGGCATCGTCGGGGACATCGTGCTCGGCATCGTCGGCGCGTTCGTGGGTGGCTGGGGCTTCCGCCAGCTCCACTGGCACGCCCCGTTTACAGGTCTCGCCGGCGCCATCTTCGTGGCCTTCATCGGTGCGGTTGCGCTGTTGTTCGCGATCGGTCTCATCAGCGGGCGCCGGAGCCGTTAGCCCCGCTAGCCCTGTCATGTCGTCAGGAACAAGTCGATGAGCAGCGTGAGTGACACGGACACCCCCGACCTCGTGGTAGGCGTCGTGAACGACGTACGCCAGCTCGTTGAAGCGCACGTCAGCTCGCTGAAGACCGATCTAGGCGACCTGGGCACCGCCATCAAGTCGTGGTTGATCGCGCTCTGCGTCGCGATCGTCACGGCGGTGCTGCTCGGCGTCGCGATCGCAGCCACGCTCACGGAGCTGGTTGGGTTGCCCTGGTACGTGTCGCTGTGGATCGTGACGGCGGTCGCGATCTGTGCGGTCGCCGGTCTGGTCTACCGAGCGCGCACGAATGGACGCAAGGCGACCGACCGCACGACGGCCCATGCCACGCACGTACTCGAAGCCGGTGCCTTGCCGGTCACCTCTTGAAGGGATTCATCATGTCGAGCATCACCGCGACCCCCGAAGCCAACCCGCACGGATCGCCGGACACGAATCGGGCGACGACGATCGGCAATCGCGTCGATGCGTTCATCGCGAACCCCGCACGCAACCCGCTCGCCGTCGTGGGAATCGGGATCCTTGCCGGCTACCTCCTCGCCCGCCTGCTGGGCCGGTGACCGAGATGTCGGACGCCGAACCCAGCCACAACATTGAAGAGCTTCGCGGCGGCCTCACCGAGAAGCTCGGCGAGCTTCACCGGCGCGCGACGCACGCCAAGCTCGTGCTGTCACCCTCGACGTACTGGAAGAACCCGTGGATCCGGCTTGGCATCGGCGCCGCGATCGGCTTTGCGATGGCCGATCGCCGGCCGGCCGCGGCGCGCACGCACGAACCGCTCGTCCACGCGATCGTTCGCGCCGGGCTGTGCGCTGCCGCGAGTGCGCTCGTCGCCCGTTCGCTCGCGGTGCCTCGCGGTGATGCGTGACGGCGCGCGCCGCGGATGCGCCCACGAGCCGCGCGAGCTCGCTCCGCGTCGAGATCTCTGCCAGGACGATCTTCATCCTGCTGGCCGTGCTCACGGGCGTGTGGATCGTCGGCCAGCTCGCGACGGTGGTGACGGTCATCACGGTCGCGCTGATCCTGGTCGGCACGTTCGACCCGGTCGTGGCATGGCTCGAGCGCCGCGGGTTGCCGCGTGGGCGCGCGCTTGTTCTCGTGTTCGTTGCAGCGGCGCTCGCGCTCACCGCAGCGATGCTCCTCATGGTCCCGCCCCTGCTCGCGCAGCTACTCGATCTCATCGAGCATGCCCCGAAGGTGCGCCAGCGAATCGTGCAAGGTCTGGTCGGCTACGGCTGGGCGAGGCCCCTCGTGATGGCGATCGATGACCTACCGCTCGATAGCATCGGCGCCACTGCCGGTCACGCGATGGTCGGCTACTCGACCGAGCTGTTTGCGATCATCGGCTATGGCATCTCGACGCTGTTCCTCGCGATCTACTTGCTCGCCGACCCGGTGCGCTCGAAGGGCCTGCTGTACGCGGTCGTGCCGCGCCATCATCACCTGAAGCTCGCGAAGGTTTTGCTCGAGCTCAAGGTCATCGTCGGCGGCTACATGCGTGGCCAGCTCATCACATCGCTCGCCATCGCGGCGTTCGTGTTCGCGCTGCTCACGGTGATCGGTGCGGACAATGGACTCGCGATCGCGTTGTTCGCCGGTCTCACCGACATCATTCCGTTTGCCGGTGGTTACATCGCCAGCACGCCGGTCGTGGTCGCAGCGAGCCCACAAGGTACGACCACCACCCTCGTCATCGTGGGGCTCATGATCCTGTATCAGGAGTTCGAGAGTCGAATCCTGGTCCCGCGGGTCTATGGTCGCGTTTTGCGCCTGGCCCCCGCGGTCGTGCTCGTCTCGTTGCTCGCCGGTGGAACGCTGGCCGGCCTCCTCGGTGCCTTGCTCGCGCTACCGATCGCCGCCGGGCTCCAGATGCTGCTCCGCGAGCTGCGCGTTGACCTCCCCGGAGAGACGTCGCCGCACGACATGGCCAAGGAGCTCGACGAGCGCGCGACGGAGGTCTACGAGCAGCTCACCCAAGGCGTGTCCGCCGCGGACGCCGGCATCATCGCCGACGACTTCGCGAACACCGTGAAGCGAACCGAGGGTGGCCCCGACCTCTCCACGACGCAGGCCGTCACTCCGGATCTCCAGCAATAGCTTCGGCATCGCCGGCGACGCCGGGCTACCGGCACACCCTATCGCACGCGGGCGCTGCCCTTCAGAGTCGTCCGGTCATGGCCATGAACAGGAAGACCACGAGGATGACAGCCGCGGGCGACCATCCCGCATACCCGACGCGCGAGTGGCCATAGCCGCCACCAAGTAGTGCGATCACGAGCACGATCACCAGGAGGGCGAGCATGTCAGGCTCCCAGCTTCTCGGCGGCGCGCTCGCCGGCAGCCTTCACGGTGTCCGCCACCTTCTCGGTCGCATCGGCCAGCTTCTCGGCCGCGCCCTGAACCGCATGGCCGGCCTTCTCGGCGGCGACCTTCGCCGTGGCGGCCGCATCGTCGATCCTGTCCTTCACATTCTTGTTCGTCATGGCGTGATGCCGTGCAAGCGCGTGACCAATCGCGTTCGGTCGCGTGGCCGCGCACTTTATGACTCGCAGGCGTTCCGCCGCGCGCGGCCCTGCTGGAAGCAACGCGCGGGCGATCCCGCTCAACCTGCCTGGGCGCTTCCGCCCTAGGCGCAGGTTGTGGGCGCCAACCACCTTCAGCCACTCGATCCGATCGGGGCACGAGAAATGCGTAAGGGCACCATCGCTGAGATGAGGGCGACCCAAATTGGCGGTCCCGAGTTTCAAAAGATCGACAGGAGTCACGAATGCTTAGAACATCATTGATCGTCAACCGCGCGAGCAGCGCCGTGGTCGCCCTCGTTCCCACCTTTGCCTTGGTCCTGCTGGCCTGTCCGAGCCTGGCGAACGCCGACGATTTCAGTCTCAAGCTGGAGCCGGGCGTGTCCGAGTCCCTCACAGCCCCGCAGTCGCAGATCTACGCTACCGGCGGCGGGCAATCACTCAAGGCCCTGTTCGGCCTTACCCCGTACCTCGACGTCGGCCCGAGTGCGTCCTTCCTGTTCTTGCCGGCCTCGGCGGAGCGTGCCGAGGCGGGCGTGGTCTGGGGGTTCGGTGCCGGCATGCGGTTCAAGCTGCCTCATGATCGTGAGAGCTATCACGGCGTATCGCCGTGGTTCGATGCCGACCTCCTCTACATGCGGACCGGTGGGCTCAACCGCCCTGGCTTCGACGCCGCGATTGGTCTCGCGGTTCCGGTCGGCGAGTCCCGCAACTTCTGGGTCGGGCCGTTCGTCCGCTACCTCCATACGGTCGAGCTCGAGCGTACCGGCTACGACAGCCGCGACGCCAAGACGCTGATCGTGGGCCTCAGCCTTGAAGTCGGCTCCGGCATCGAACGGAAGCGGATACCGTCCGAGCTTCAAGAATCGCCGCCGGTCGAGCCGATCGCCGCGGCGACCGTCTCCTGCGGTGACCGGGACCATGATGGAATCGCGGACAACATCGACCGGTGCCCCGACGTGGCAGGGTTGATGGCGAACGACGGCTGTCCCAATTACGACAAGCTCGTCGTCAAGAAGGACAAGCTGGAGCTCAAGGAGAAGCTTTACTTCGCCTGGGACAAGGCCAAGATCGAGGACGCCTCGTTCCCCGTGCTCGATGAGGTGGTCAAGGCGCTGAAGGAAAACCTGAGCTTCCGCGTTCAGGTGGAGGGCCACACGGACTCGTCCGGCCCCGACGCCCATAACCAGACGCTCTCCGAGCAGCGTGCCCAGGCGGTGCTCGCCTACCTGACGGCGCATGACGTCGCCCAGGACCGCCTCGTCTCGAAGGGCTTCAGCTCTTCGCTGCCGCTCGACACCAACGACACCGCCGCCGGCCGTGAGAACAATCGCCGGGTCGAATTCGTCGTCTCTTTCATTATCTTGAATGACGGGAGTCCCCAATGAGTAGCCTGAAGTTCAGCGTTGTTATTGCATTGTTATCCTGCGTACCTGCCTGCGGGCGCCAGCTCGTCGAGTTCAAGGATGGCGAGGGCACCGACGCCGGCACGAACGGCGATAGCAGCGTGGAGATCGCGCCCACCGTCATCTCCACCGTGGCGGAGGATGGCGCGACGGAGGTCGCGCTCGACGCTTCGCTCTCCGCCACGTTCAGCAAGCCGATGAATCCGTCGACGATCACGTCGCTGACGTTCACCGTGAACCAGGGGTCGAACGCGGTGTCCGGTTCGGTCACGCTCGATGGAGCGACCAACACGGCGACGTTCTTACCTGCGACTCCCCTCGGGGCCGACCTGGTCTACACGGCCACGATCACCACGGGGACGGCGGACGCCGACGGCCTGGTCCTGGCCACGGATTACATCTGGAGCTTCAGCACGGTCGCCGCCAACAGCCCACCACGGGTCGTCTTCACCAGCCCGCCGAACCTCGCGACCAATCTCTCGATCAACGTGCAACCGACCGCCACCTTCAACAAGGCGATGGATCCCGCAACGATCACGTCGCTCACGTTCACCTTGAACCAGGGCGTGACGCCGGTCCTCGGGACCGTGCAGCTCGAGGCCAACAATACCGCGATGTTCAGCCCGGCCATGGCGCTCGGTCTCAGCCAGCGCTACACGGCCACGATCACCACCCAAGCGAAGGACACGGCCGGGCGGCCGCTGGCGGCGAACGCGACCTGGAGCTTCACGACGGCCGCATGCAGCCAGACGCCGGTCGCCCTCCGCTCGGCTGCCAGCTTCGTCGTCCTGGCCGGGTCCACGGTCACGAGCACCGGGCCGACCATGATCACGGGAGACCTCGGTGTCAGCCCGGGGACCGCGGTCACCGGGTTTCCGCCTGGAACGCTCGTCGGCGTCAAGCACGCGGGTGATCCAACCGCGGCTATCGCCATTGCCGACCTCACGACTGCGTACAACGATGCCGCGGGACGGACGCTGTGCCCGATCACCGTGGCCGGGAACCTCGGTGGACAGACGTTGAAGCCTGGCCTCTACAAATCCACTTCGTCGCTCGCCATCTCGTCGGGGGACCTCACGCTGGACGCGCAGGGCGATGGTAACGCGGTCTTCATCTTTCAGGTGGCGTCGACGTTGACGACCACTGCTGGTCGTAAGGTCATCTTGACCAACCGTGCCAAGGCCGCGAACGTGTACTGGCAGGTTGGCACCTCGGCGACGCTCGGGACCACCACGGCCTTCCAGGGAACGATCATGGCCGACCAGGCGATCACCTTGAACACCGGCGCTTCTTTGAACGGCAGGGCGCTGGCTCGGATCGGCGCGGTCAACCTGGATACGAACGCGGTCGTCAAGCCCGCATCGTGACGCACCAACCGCACGGGGCAGTACGAATCGCTCGTCGGTCTGGTCGACGACGCGCGCAACCCCGAGGTTCGCACGTTGCGCTCCACCGCGTGATCGCGGTCCGCTCCTCGCTGGATCTAAGGCGCGCGCTCCACGAAACCGTACTTCAGCAGCCACATGAGGTGCCGGAGGGCCCGGTTGGGTTCGACCACCACCTCGTCAAGCCGATCGCGATCGACGCGCTGATGCCGCTGATCGCGCGCTGAAGCGCGGCCAGCTCGCCGTCCGGCTACCGGTCGGGCTGGGCTGGCCAGGGCAGGATCTCGACGTAGCCCTCCGTTCCATGCACGCGGATCCGCTGGCCATCCCGGATCAGCCGGGTGGCATGCTCCACCCCGACGACGGCCGGCAAGCCGTACTCCCGTGCGATCACCGCACCATGGGTCATCAGGCCCCCGACCTCCGTCACCAGGCCCTTGATCGCGACGAACAGGGGCGTCCAGCTGGGGTCCGTATAGGTGGTGACCAGGATGTCGCCCGGTTCGAGATCGGCCCTGGCCATGTCCAGGATGACGCGGGCCCGGCCCTCGATGGTGCCGGCGGAGACCGGCAAGCCGACGAGCGCGCCGGCGGGTACATCGTCGCGCCGGTAGGCGCCGGCGAGGACCTCGCCATCGGACGTGACCACCCGCGGCGGGGTGAGCGCCTGATCCGACCTGAACGCGTCCTTGCGCTGGCGGATGAGCTGGTCATCCACCTGGTTCGTCCGCGCGACGTCGTGGAGCTCCTCGAACCTGAGGTAGAAGATGGCTTCCTTCTCGCGCAGCACGCCGGCCTGGACGAGGCGCTCGGCTTGTTCCAGCAAGGCCTGCTTGTAGACGAAGTAGCGGCTGACCATGCCGTACTTCGGATATTCGCGGTACCCGATGAAGGTCCGGACCCGGTCGATCATCCGCTTGGTCTGTTCGGCCTCCTGCTCCCCGTCGGGGAGGGCCCGCAAGCGCTGGAGCAGCTCCTGTTCCTTCTTCCAGGCCTCCTGCCGTCCTTGCTCGAACCGCCGCTTGCCGGCGCCCGGCCCTTCGTTCTTGATGTTGCCGAGGAGGAGGGGAAGGAGCGTGGTGGGGCGCTCGCTCCAGCGCGGCCGCGTGATGTCGATCTCGCCGACGCAGCGCATGCCGTACTTGTCGAGCCATGCGCGGAGGGCGTCTCGTGATTCCCGCCCGCCGGGGAGCTTGGCCAGCTCGTCGAGGAAGCCCTCGTCCTTCACCTGCGAAAGCAACGCCACCACCTCCGGATACGGGCGGATCACGTCCGCGACGTCCAGCAGCGCGAGGCCCATCTCCGACGTGACGTTGTGGGGGACGGACTGCGCGAGCGTGTCGGCCGCGTTCTTCTCGCCGAGCCACGCCTGCAGCTGATCGTTGAGCCACCAGGTGGCCTCGATCGCCGTCATGAACACCTGATGGCTTCGCGGATCGAACAAGATGCGCCTGAGCTCCTGGAGGTCGTCCTTGATGAAGTCGAGCAGCGCCGATCCGGACTTCGCCTGGATGTCGCGCTTCAACGCGGCGAGGGAGGCCTGGCTGCGACCGATCAGCTCGGCGACGATCGCCGGATCGGTCTCGATCGGAGCTGGCGCGCCGCCGGCCGGCCCGCCGGGAGCCTCGTCCGGCAGCGACGGGATGAAGTCGCCGCGGTCGAGGAGGGCCTGCAGCGCGTCCCCGATCAGCGGATCGTGTTTTCCCAGGCCCTTCAGGAGGGCGGCGCGGCTCGCCGGTGAAGCCAGTGCACGGGTGACGTCGACGAACAGCCTCCCGCCGGCCTCGGCCATGGGCCGCGGGGTCGTCAGCTGCCAGAAGGAGAGCCCGAGGGGCTTCATGGCGTCGGTCATCATCTGCTGATGACCGACGGAGATGTAGACGTGGTTGTCTCGGTCGCCGGCCGCGGGGATGGGGAACAGCGTGGTGATCGGCCGGCTCTGGACGATCTGGAAGTCATCGTCGACCAGGCACCACTCGATGTCCTGGGGGCGGCCGAAGTGCGCTTCGATCCGGCGGCCCAGCTGCGCGAGCCGCACGACCTGCGCATCCGTCAGCGCCGGCTGCTGCTGCCGCTCCGGCTCGATCGCCTGCTCCTGCGTCCCGCCTGCCGGCGACGCGTGGATGGCAAGCTGCTTGGTGGCGACCGCCCGGGCGACGATCTCACCGTCCCGCACCTGGTAGACGTCCGGGTTCACCAGGCCGGAGACCAGGGCCTCGCCGAGGCCGAAGCTGGCCTCCACGGAGGCGACCTTCCGGTTTCCGGTGACGGGGTCGGCTGTCATCAGGACCCCGGCCGCTTGCGGGAAGACCATGTGATGGACGACGACGGCCATGTAAACCTTGCGGTGGCCGAAGCCGTTCCGCAGGCGGTAGGTCACGGCCCGCTCGGTGAACAGCGAGGCCCAGCACCGGCGGACGTGCTGGAGGATCGCCGCCGGCCCCACGACGTTCAGGTACGTGTCCTGCTGGCCCGCGAACGAGGCCGCCGGCAAGTCCTCCGCCGTCGCGCTGGATCGGACGGCGTAGGCGGCTTGCTCGCCGAGCTGGGCGAGCGGGCGGGTGATCGCCGCCGCCAGATCATCGGGGATGGCGATCGCTTCGACGGTCCGGCGGATCTCCGCGCTGAGCGTGCGGATCGCCTCCCGGTCGTCCGGCGGAAGGCGCGACAGCCGATCGAGCTGATCGTCGATCGGCGGCGCTTGCGCCATGATCCGCTGGAAGGCGTCGGTCGTCACGCAAAAGCCAGCCGGCACGCGGATTCCGCAGAGCCGCGACAGCTCCCCCAGGTGCGCCCCCTTGCCGCCAACGACCGCGACCTGCGTTTGATCGATCTGCTGGAGACCCAGCACGTAGCCGCCCATCCGCTCCTGCTTGTGGGAGGAAGTCATGGCCGCGCAGACTACGCATCTCGTGTCGAAAGCGCAGTCTTGTGAATTCGGCGCGCTCTTGAGACAACTACGGTGGGAGATAACGAGGATCCCCGGCCCGGCAGCATCTCCCTGACCCAGGGCGAGTTCGGTCCGAGCAAGGCGCTCGACTTCGGGATCACCCGGCTGCGCGACGGGACGTCCCTCACCCGGACAGGAGCGATGTTGCCGATCGTGACCTTTGCAGGACCGAACTTGGCAAGGCAGAGAATTCACCGTTAAAAATGAAGATCTTCTTGGCTTGACGCTGAGGCGCTCCCCCCGCACGTTCAATGCCCATGCCGGTCGTGGGGACCATCCTCGGCGGAAGCTTGCGACTCGAGCGGCTCGCAGGCGTCGGTGGTATGGGGGAAGTGTTCGAGGCCCGCGACCTGAACTCCGGTCAGCGGGTCGCCGTCAAGGTGCTGTGCTGTTCGCAACTTGATCCGATGGTGCGCTTCGAGCGCGAGGTTCGCATCCTCGCCGAGCTCGATCACCCCAACATCGTTCGCTACCTCGACCACGGGATCGCGCTCCTGGGCCAGCCCTACCTCGTCATGGAGTGGCTCGACGGGGAGGATCTGGCAGCGCGCCTGCGCAGGGGCCCCCTGACGGTGCACGAGACGCTCGCGATCGGGCGCGACGTCGCCGAGGCCCTGGCGGCCACGCACGCGCGCGGCATCATCCACCGTGACCTCGAGCCCGGCAACGTGTTCCTGACCCGCGGAGCGCCTGGTCCGAGCAAGGTGCTCGGCTTCGGGGTCGCCCAGCTCGGCGGCCGGACGCCCGTGACGCCAACCGGCGCGCGGCTCGGGGGCTACCTGGCTCCCGAGCAGGCTCGGCGCCGGGCGAACCCGACGCCGGCGGCCGACGTGTTCTCGCTCGGCTGCGTGCTGTTCGAGTGCCTGGCCGGGAGGCCCGTGTTTGCAGGCGAGCACCCGGTGGCGGCGATCGACGAGGTCCTCACCAGCACGCTGCCCTCGCTCACCCGGCTTCGCCCCAACGTCCCGGCGGAGCTCGCCGCGCTGATCCAGCGGATGCTCGCCAGGGAGCCCGCGCAGCGCCCGTGTGATGGGGCAGCCGTGCGCGCGGCCCTCGTGGCGCTCGCGGCGTCCCAGGCGCTTGGCGGCGAGCCGGAGGCCATGCTCCCGCACCTGCCGGGTGCGCCGCTGACGCAGCGCGAGCAGCGCTTGCTCTCGGTCGTCCTGATCGCCCCGCCGGGTGGGGAGGACCACGCCGCGATCTCCGAGAACCGGCGAATGCTCGCCGCCGCCGACGACGCGACGGAGCTCGCGAGGCTTCGCCGCGCCGCGGACGCGCATGGCGGCTACTGCGAGGCGTGGTCGGACGGCACGGTGCTGGTGGCGATCAGCGGCACGCAGATCGCGACCGATCAGGCGGCGCTCTCGGCTCGCTGCGCGCTGGCCTTGCGCGCCGAAGCCTCGGGCCGCCGCATGGCCCTGGCGATGGGGCATGACGACAGGTCCGCGCGGGGACCGGGGAAGGCGGCCATCGATCGGGCGGCGGGCACGCTCGCGCGGTGCTCCGGGGCCGTACCGGAGGGAAAGGACCGTGAAACCGGCAATGACCGGCCCCTGCCGATCGCGATCGACGAGGTCGTCGCCGGTCTGCTCGACGGCCGCTTCGAGGTCCACGAAGGCGCGGCCGGGTTCGAGCTGCACGGTGAGCGGGCGGCGACCCCGGGGACGCGGCGCCTCCTGGGGCGGGCCACCTCCTGCGTGGGGCGCGACGTGGAGCTGTCCACGCTGGTCGGGCTGTTTGCCGACTGCACCGGCGAGTCGGTGGCCCATGCGGTGCTGGTGACGGCGCCGGCCGGGATGGGAAAGTCGCGCCTGGTCGCCGAGCTGATGGTCGTGCTCGAGGCGCGGCACGACGCGCCGGTGTGCTGGGTCGGGCGGGGCGACCCGCTGCGCGGCGGCTCGGCGTTCGGGCTGCTCCGCCAGGCGCTCCAGGGGGCGCTGGGGCTGCATGACGGCGATCCGCTGGCCGTGCGGCAGGACCTCCTGCGTTCCGGCGTCGCGCGGCACGTGCCCGAGGCCGAGCGGCCGCGGGTCACCGAGTTCCTGGGCGAGCTGCTCGGCACGCCGTTCCCGGACGACGACAGCGCCCCGCTCCGAGCAGCCCGCCAGGAGGCTGCGGTCATGAGCGAGCAGATGCGGCGCGCCGCGGAAGCGTTCCTCGAGGCGGCGTGCGCGGCTCACCCGGTCCTGCTCGTGCTCGAGGATCTGCACTGGGGAGATCTCTCCACCGTGCGCTTCATCGACGCGGCCCTGCGCGACCTGAAAGAGCTGCCCTGGATGGTGCTGGCGCTGGCGCGCCCGGAGGTCCACCAGCTGTTTCCGCAACTCTGGGCCAAGCGCGGGGCGCAGGAGATCCGGCTCCATCCGCTGGGGCGCTCATCCAGCGAGCGGCTGGTGCGGCAGGTGCTCGGCGCGGAGGTCGACCCGACCACGATGGCGCGGCTGGTGGCGCAGGCCGAGGGGAACCCGTTCTACCTGGAAGAGCTGATCCGTGCGGTGGCGGAGCGCAAGGACGAGGCGCTACCGGAGACGGTGGTCGCGATGGTGCACGCGCGGCTGGGGCGGCTCCTGGACGACGAGCGGCGGCTGCTGCGGGCGGCGAGCGTGTTCGGCGAGGTGTTCTGGTCCGGGGGCGTGGCGGCGCTCCTGGGCGGCGGCCCGCCGGCGCCTGCGATCCACACGTGGCTCGAGGCCCTGGTCGAGCGGGAGCTGCTGGTCCGCCGGCCGGACAGCCGGTTCCCGGGCATGGAGGAGCTCACGTTCTGCCACGCGCTCCTGCGCGAGGGCGCGTATGCGCTGCTGACCCAGACCGATCAGATCCGCGGGCACCGGCTGGCGGCCGCGTGGCTGGAGCACCAGGGCGAGGGCGAGCCGATGGTGCTCGCCGAGCACTATGATCGGGGGCGAGCGCCGGCCCAGGCCGCGAGGTGGTTCTTCCAGGCGGCCTCGCGCGCGATGCAGGCGGGCGATCTGGAGGCCGCCATCGAGCGTGCCGGGCGGGCACTCGCGCACGGCCTGCCGGATACCGAGCGGAGCGTCCTGTTCGGCGTCCTCGCCGAAGTTCACTGCTGGCGCGGGGAGTGGGAAGAGGCGACGCGCTGGGGCGAGGAGGGGATTGCCCTGGCGGCACCGGGCTCTCATCCGTGGGCGCTCGCGGTGACCGCGAAGATGGCGATCGCGCTCCGGGAGGGCAAGATCGACACGCTCATCGAGCTGTTTCACCTGCTGCACACCGTCGAGCCCGGCCGCGACGCCGTCATCCCCATCGTCGCGGCCGTCAACTTCGGGTGCTTCTTCCTGAGCGGTTTGGGGCGGTTCGCGCTGGTCGAACGCAGCGTGGAGCGAATCGCCGCGCTCGTCGAGCCGATCGCGGCCCGCGAACCGGTGGCGCGGGGCTGGATGCACATGAGCCACGTCTCGATCGAGCCGTGGGCGCGCGAGGATCCGTGGGCCGGGTGCCGGTACGCCGAGGCCGCCCGGGCGAGCTTCCTCGAGGCCAACCACCGGCCGAACGCGCGGCTCGCCCAGATGATGCTGGGCATGAACCTCTGGCTCGTGGGCGCGCTCGAGCGGGCCGAGCGCGAGCTGCGCGGGTCCGTCGAAGACGGGGCGTTCTTCGGCCCCAGCGCCTCGCGGCATCTGTCCTGCCTGGTGGGGACGCTGGCCGATCGGGGCAAGCTCGACGAAGCCCACGAGGTGGCGAGCCGGATGATCTCCGCGTGGCAGGCCCAGGGGCTCCGGGTCCAGGAGAGCCAGGGGCGGGGCATCCTCGCCTACGTGTTGTTTCGCGGGGGCAAGCACGCCGCCGCCGAGCGCGAAGCCCGCGTCGCCCTCGAGCGCTTGATCTTCCTGTCCGTGGACAAGGTCGCGGCGATGGCGACGCTCGGCGCCGCGCTGCTCGCGCAGGACCGCGCCGCCGAGGCGCTCGCCGTCGCCGAGGCCGTCATGGGCCACTACGAAGCGCTGGGCGCCTTCGGGTTTCGCGGCGCGTTCGCCCGGCTGGTCCATGCCGAGGCCCTCGAGGCCACGGGAGACCATGCCGGGGCTCGCCGGGCGGTGATCACGGCGCGGGCACGCCTGCAGCTCCAGGCGGCGAGGATCGACGATGTCGCCGTGCGCCGGGGCTTTCTCGAGGACCTTCCCGATCACGCCCGCACGCTCGCGCTCGCGCGGCAATGGGTGGGAGACGAGGCAGGAAGAAGCGAGGCCGCGGGGCCTCGCGGTCGGCCGGCGCGGTGATACCGTCCGGCCATGGATCTCGGAATCCGCGGTCGCGTCGCGATGGTGGCGGCAGGCTCGAAGGGGCTCGGGCGGGCGATCGCCGCCGCGCTCGTCCACGAGGGGGCCCGCGTCTCGATCTGCGCGCGCTCGGCCGAGCCGCTGGCACAGACCGAGCAGGCGCTCCGGGCGGCCGGCGGCGACGTGTTCGCGATGACCGTCGACGTCAGCCAGCCCGAGGCGCTCGCGCGCTGGCACGCCGCGACCGTGGAGCGGCTGGGCCACCCCGCGCTCGTCGTCACCAACACGGGCGGACCTCCCCCCGGCCTGTTCGAGGACCTCAGCGAGGACACCTGGCGCGCCGGCATCGATAGCACCCTCATGAACGTCGTCCGCATGAGCCGGCTCGTCCTGCCGGCGATGCGCGCGGCGAAGTACGGGCGGATCGTTCACCTGACGTCGTTCGTCGCCAAGCAGCCGATGTCGGTCCTCACGATCTCGTCGACGCTGCGCGCCGGCCTGTCCGCGCTCACCAAGACCATGGCCACCCAGGTCGCCGCCGACGGCATCACCGTGAACGCGATCCTGCCCGGTCACTTCCTGACCGACCGCCAGGTGCAGGTCGCCGAGCTCCGCGCCAAGCAGCTCGGCATCACGCGCGCTGCCTGGGAAGCTCGCCTCCTGGCGGAGATCCCCACCGGGCGGTTTGGCCGGCCCGAAGAGTTCGCCGACGCCGTGGCGTTCCTGCTCTCGGAGCGCGCGGCCTACGTGAACGGCACCTCGCTCCAGATCGATGGTGGGCTGACCGGCGCGACATTCTGACGAAGGAGACACCATGACCAAGACCGCAAAAGTCACGTTTCACCGCTGGGACGACATGCCCAAGGAGCGCGTGACCGACCAGATCGATCGCCGCCTCGTCGTGGGTGAGCGGATGATGCTCGCGCACGTGTACCTCAAGAAGGGCAGCATCGTGCCGCGCCACTCCCACGAGAACGAGCAGCTCACCTACATCCTCGAGGGTGCCCTGCGCTTCACGATCGGCGCCGACGGTGCCGAGGAGATCGTCGTCCGCGCCGGCGAGGTGCTGGTCATTCCGTCCCACGTCCCGCACCAGGCCGAGGCGCTGGAGGACACGCTCGACGTCGATGTGTTCAGCCCGCCCCGGCAGGACTGGCTCGACGGCACCGACGATTACTTCCGCCGCAAGTGAGGGGCGCCGTGGCTCACCGCATGGCCGGCTGGTCGCTACGGGCCGCCTCAGTCGGCGAACCGGCTCTTGACCTGTGAGAGCCCCTTGCCGACGATCTCGCGATCATAGTAATCGGCCGCGGCGACGGTGCTGCGATTGGCCTTGGCGAGCTCCTCGGAAACCAGCTTGTCGAACGCGGCGAACGAGCGCTCGCGGAGCGGGCGACCGTTGACGAAGAACGCCGGCGTGCCGTGGATGCCGATCGCGGCGAGCTCGCGCTGGCTCGATTGCAGCCACTGCTGGCAGCCCTCGAGGTCCTTGGCGAGCCGGTCGTGGTCGAGGCCGAGCGACGTCGCGACCGCGTCCAGGTTCGCGACCTGGTCGGGCGCAGCCTCCGGGCGGCCGTTGTCGGTCTTCCACAGGCGAGTCCACAGGGCGGTCTTCATCTCGGTGAACTTGCCCTGCCTGGCGGCGGCGCACGCGTAGGTCCCCGCGGTGACCGCGGGCGCGCCGTGGATCACCAGGTACTTCGAGACCACCCGGACGTCGTTCGGGTACTTCGCGCGGATCTGCTCGACCAGCGGGTTGACCAGGTAGCAGTAGGGGCACAGGAACTCGTAGCCCTCGACGATCGTCACCTTGGCGTCGCGCGGCCCCTCGATCGGATCCTGCGCGTTGATCGGCACCGCGTACATCGCGGCCGGATCCGGCTCGGCCGGCCCCAGCGCCTGATCGAGCGCCGCGATCACCTTGTCGAGCCGGCGCTCGACGCGGGCGAGCCGCTCGTCGCGATCGAGCGAGGTCTGCGGTGGCGGCTCGGCCGCCTTGACGGATGGGTCGAGCCGGGACGGCGCGGTGGTACAGCCGAAGCCGATAAGGGCGAGCGTGACGACGAGTGTGGCGGAGATGGCAAGCTTCATAGGTTCCCCTACTACGAGTGTAGTAAGCCAACCGGACCCGCCGCGCCCGCATTCCCGGCTCGCGCGCTTCGTGATGTTCGACGCCTACAGCAGATACCCGAGCAAGTCGCCGCGCCGGAACGTGGCGGCGAGGCGCTGGAGGCTCACCGGCTGGCCCCCGTACAGCGCCTCCAGTGCACGGCCCACGGCCTCGACAGCCCTCGAGAAATACGCGTCCCCCTTCATGTCGATCAGCTGTCGTGCTTGCTCGAAGTTCCGATGGTCGAGATGGTCGAGCTCGACCTCGAGATCAACGAGCAGGTACATCCCCATGATCATCGCGAGAAAGCCGGCCGCATAGCGCACGAAGTCGGGGGCCCCGGGCGGCGGCCTGCGGCGCTTGTTCTCGGCGATGCGAAACAGCAACACGGCGCTGACCAGCTGTGCACCGGACAGATCACGGGTGAAGATCTGGTCATAGAACTTACCGAAATGGTCCTTGACCCGGAACTTGGCGAGCTGTGGCTGGTGTCGCCAGACCGATAGCACTGCCTCGGCCGCCACGCCCACCGTGATGTCCTTCGCGGTCAGCGCCCCTTCCGATCTCTGCCGGCGGTACTCGTAGCCGAGCTCCCTCACGGAGATCTCGAGTTGCTTTTGCCGCTCGTCGTTCGACCGCAGGTCCATGAGGTCGACCGGATTCTGGCTGTTCGTGGCGTACGTGATGGTCTGTACGAAGCTCGAGGAGTCTCGTGGCACCTGGTAGAGGCGAGCCAGGACGAAGGCCGTGCCGAGGCCGTGTGCGTGCTCCGGGGCGCTCGACTCGGCGAGCGTGGACTGGATCGTCTTGCTGGTCTGGCCGCCGTTGATGATCTGCAAGCCCTCGACGCGAACCTTGTGGTTCTCCGGCTGTAGCGCGTTGTAATCGAAGCGGTCGCAGATCAGCGTGATGCCGTTGTTGTAAAAATAGAAGTTGGAACACTCTGCGGCATCACGCAATGTCCGCGCGATCGCCTCGTTCACCCGATTGCCGTGCAACCCGAGGTAGCGACGGATGTTGCGCTCGAGCAATCGGTCGCCATGGCTGTCCATGAGCCGGGCCAGCTCGGACACCGGCACCTTGCCGAGGAACACGCGCGCATAGTTGAAGTCCTCGATGATCGCCTTGCCTGCGAACTGGATGACATCCTTCACCGGCGTCGTGGACTGCAGGATGCGAACGAGCGTGTCGTGGTTGACGTGTTCGAACACCGCTCGGTCGCCGAACTGCTCGCGATCGATGATCGCCTGCGTCTCGGGCAGCTTCCACGACGCGCCGTTGCTACACAACAGGAACCGGACGCGCGGAATGTTGCCATCGACGATCAGCGACCGGACCTCTTCGATGTGCACCTGGAGCCTCGGGTTCAGGTTTACCGGCGCGGCCGGGTTGAACAGCGCCCGGACGGCCTGGACCGCCTTTTCCACCCCGCTCTGCGGGAAGCCTTTCACGCCGTCCAGGTTCTCGTGATGGTACTTGGCCTGAAACAGGGTCACCGTGAACTCACCATCCGATACATCGCCCAGGGCGAGCGCATCCACTCCGAAGTCATTTCCCCCTTCGGTCAAGGTCTCGAGCGCTTCGTCGTCGGACAGCTCCAGCATGACCTTCGCACACAGCACGAGGAAGGCCGCGGAGCGAGCCGCGATGTCGTCCAGGTTCGGTCGGTCGAGCGCATCGGCGAGTTCGGCTCGGAGGCGCTGCGCCAGTCCGCGTACCTGCTGATCGATGATGCCGACGTTGATGTTCATCGCGAAACATACTGTAGCACCTGCTCCGTCGCGCAAGCGCTGCATGACCTCGAGACGCGATGCTCCGTCACCCGGGATCCGACGTCGCGGTGACCAAGCGCGCGCTGGCGGCGCAGGACGGTCCGGCGATCCTCGTCGGCCACCCGTACGGCGGTGTCGTGGTGTCGCCCCCGTGCTGGACCTTCAGCGACGCGAGCTTCTGGTCGGCGTTGGACAGCGCGACCTGCGCCTCAGCGAGCTCCTGCTGGACGTTCAACATCTCTTGCGCGGCAACGCCCCCGCCTCGACGAGCGCCGCCAGGCGGTCATGGTTCTGCTGCGCGGCATCGAGATCCACGGCGGCCTTGGCGCGTGCGTTGCGCAAGTCCGCGAGGTCACCGCTGACCACCGTCACGAGCGGCGCGCCGGCCTTCATGCGGTCGCCGAGCTCGGCCATCACCGCCGAGACGCGGCCGCCGAGCGGCGACCCGATCCGCGTCGCTCGTCAGGACGACATGCCTTATGAGTTCGTGAACCATCTCACGCGCCATCGTGCAGGTGTCGCCCGTTGCGGCCCGGCGCCGCCCAACGCCCTCAGGCTTGGGGAGGTGGCGCGAGCGTCGCGCCGGGACAGACCGCGGCGCACGAGTCGGTCTTCGCCAAGGCGAGATCTCCTCCCGCAACACGCGTGAGCTCGACGCCGGTGAGGGCTCGGAGGGTTTCGCGACGAATGAGCAGCTTGGCGAGGTGGGTTTTCTTCATTCGCGGACAATAACGCAGACCTCATATACTGCAATCGTTATTCGAGCGTGTGAACTCGATATCTGATTCGGATCACGGGAGACCCCGAACGAGCCACTCTGTAGCTTCTGATAAGCTATTCAGTCGATGCTTCACCCGCTGGAGTGAGTGTTGATATGAGCATTGATGGCTGACTCCGATCGATGATTCGATCCCGGATCGGTGATCCGCCCGTTGGTCGCCTCGATGATCGCCTCCGCTCGCGGGATCGTCCACCGTGAGACATCGCCACCAAACCCGCGCGTCACGATGTCGTCACCTTCGAGGTGGATCCCGACCACATGGGACTTGTGCACCTGCAGCTTCCACAGCGGGTGCCCGGTCACATCCCAGAACCGCAGGAGGCCATCACTGTCCCCGGCGACGATCAGCTCGCCATCGGCGGTGAGCATCGCGTCGGCCAGGAAGCGCGAGCTCCCACGATAGGTCTGGCGCAGCCGTCCCGTGGTGCCGTCCCAGAGCCGGGCGGCGCCATCTGCGCCCGCCGTCAAGATCTCCCGACCTCCCGACACGAAGCGTGCCGAGTACACGAACGCGACGTGACCTTCCAGTAACTCGGCGACGAGCCGATACCGCTCGAGGTCCCACAGCACCGGCGGGGCGGCCTTGCCGGTGAAGCTCGGAATGGTGACCAGGGTCTGGCCGTCCGGCGACGAGCGCAACAGCCTCACCCGGGTCGGCACCGGCAGATCCGCGAGCACCGCACCGCGGTCCGGGTCGTACACGCGGAGCCGGCGGTGCGTGTCGGCCGCCACGACGCGGCCATCCGGGAGGAAGCCCGCGGCATCGATGCCGCCCGGGAACACCGGCAGGTCGATCGGGTCGCGACCGTCGCGCGCGACGAGCAGCGAGCCGTCGGTGGCACCGCTCACCAGGTCGTGCCCGGTGGTCGCGAACGCGACCGCGTTGACCGCCGCGAGGTGGCGGATCGTGCGCAGCAGCCGACCGCCCGGCAGCTCGTAGATCTCCACCGTGTTGCCGCGCGCGATCGCGGCACGATCCCCGTCCGCCGACACCGCCGGAAATGCGGAGGCGAAGTCGCCGTCCACCGGGGTCACGCTCGGCAGCTCGGCGAGCAGCCGATCTCGCGCGGTGTCCCAGACGCGCGTGGTGCGGTCGCGGCAGCCGATGGCGATGAACCGCCGGTCCGGCTCGAGGCTCGGGACCAGGCCGCAGTCGTCGCTGACCGGCGGCGAGCTCCAGCGACGATACGGCGAGGTCGCGTCCCACGCGAACGCTGCTCCGTCCCAGCTCGAGCTGACGACCCTGCGCGAGGTCGGGTCGAAGTGAGCGGTCCGGACGATGCCGCGCGGCCCGACGAGCGCCGTGACGGGCATCTGCAGGGCGACGTCGACGACGACGGTCGTTCCGCCCGCGCCCGTGGCGACCACGAGCCTTCCGGTCGGGTCGAATTCGATCATCAGGATCTTGCTGCGCAGGGCGTTGATCTGGCTTCGCAGCCCTCCGGACCTCATCTGCCAGATCTGCTCCGCGCCGTCGCCGCCGCCGGTCGCGACGAGCTGACCATCCGGCGAGAACGCGACGGCGTTGACCGGCTCGCCGATCTCGCGCAGGTGCCGGGTGCGCGTGCCGCTGGGGAGCTCCCAGATCGAGGCGTCACCCGCGGCGCTCCCGGTCGCCAGCCGCGGCCCGGTGGGGTCGAAGCCGAGCGCGCGGATCCGCGGCCCGGCGACGGTGAACACCTGCGACCAGGTGCCGGTGTCGAACACGCGGGCGTCGTCGCCCCCGCTCGTGGCGAGCCAGCGGCCGGTGGCGTCGAACGCGATCGAGGGAAACCCCGAGGCGTCATTGCGCAGCTCCGCCAGCGGGGTGCCGCTGGCCGCGTCCCACACGTCTGCCACCTCACCCGCCACGTCGATCGCGGCAACCAGCCGGCCGTCGGGCGAGATCGCCGCCGCGTAGTAGCGCCACGGCGGCTTGCCATCGTGGGTGAGCTCTTGTCGCAGCGCGCCGCTCGCGGCGTCCCACAGCTTGACGGTGCCGTCGCCGCTGGCCGTGATGAGCCGGGTGCCGTCGGCGCTGTACACCGCGTGATAGACGGTGTCGCCGTGCGGCAGCGTGAACAGCAGCCCGCTGGTCCGCGCGTCCCAGATCCGGGCGCACGCATCGTCGGTCGTGACGATCTGCCGGCCATCCGGCGAGAACGCGGCCGACCACATGTGCCCGGCCACGGCGGGGAAGCGCGCCTGCTCGGCGAGGAGGGGCTGCCGCGCGCGCGCCAGCATGAACGTGGTGCCGAACGAGTGGTCGCCGCGCTCGTACGCCTCGGACAGGTGGAGCTGCGCCTCCGCGGTATCATCGTGGAGCAGGGCCTGGCGACCCTGCCCGACCTCGGCCTGGGTGATCGACATCTCGGCCGCCTCGCGCGCCATCTGGGTCCTGATCGCCGCGCGATATTCGAGCGCCGCGAGCACGCTCACCGCGCCGACCGCGACCATGAGGCGCCGGCCCCACCGCGCGCGCCGTCCGGTCCGGCGGCTCGCCGCGACGAACGCTGCCTCGAGCTCGCCGAGCGGCGCCGCGCCAGTTGTATGGCGGGTCCAGCGCTCGAGCTCCGCGAGCACCTCGCCGCGCCAGAGCAGCGCGCTCGGCCGGGCGCGGTCATGCCAGTGCTGTGCGGCGACCCGGATCTGATCGCGCATCCGCATCTGGGCCTCGACCTCCGAGATCAGGTGCGTCGCCACCCAGGACCAGGCGATCGCGTCGTGGTGCCGGCGGCCGGACGGTGCGGCGATCAGGAGCGCACCCTGGCTGCCCCGGCCATGGAACACGAACAGCTCTGCTTCCGGCTCGTCGTTTGCCTCGTCGTTCGCCCCGTCGTTTCCTCCGTCGTTCGCCTCGTCATTCGCCCCGTTCGGCGGCGACACCGCCTGCACCAGCGGCCAGAGGTCCGCGTAGACCCGCCCGTTGCGGTCGAGCAGCATCGGGTGGTCGTCGACCAGCTCACCGCCCGTCACCGTGGCAGGCAAGCGATGCGGGCGGCGCAACCCGGCCCAGCGCTCGGCCGCCTGATGGCGCGGCACCACGAGCGTGTAGTCGAGCACGAACGCGGTCTTTTGCAGGAGCCTGGTCAGCTCGGGGAGCTGTCGGCCGAGCCGGGCGCGCACGGCGTCCTCGGCGCCGGCGTGATCGTTGGACGAGTGCAGGGCGAGCAGCGGATCGAGGCCGTCGGTGCCATCGGGGCCCGGCGTCACCAGCTCGATCAGCTCGGGGATCGAATGGGTGCTGGCCCGGCCGGTCAGCGGGCGCACGAGCAAGCGCAGCAAGCGGACGCGCTCCTCCGTGCTGAGCTCGCGCCGGTCGAGCGCGCGGACGAGCTCGAGCAGCGCCGGGTCGTCCTGGCCGCCACGCGTCTGTGCGCGCAGCGCGAGCGCCACCGCGAGCAGGTAGCGCACGAGGTTGCGTACGAGCTCGTGGCTCGCGATGTGGGCCTGGTGGGCATTGCGCGCGCTGTCGAGCACCGCGACCAGCTCGGCGAGCGGCTGGGGCGCATCGGCGAGCCAGGCGTCCCGGACGCCTGCCTCGATCCGCGGCAGGTCGGCCCCGCCGGTGCCGAGGCCCGAGGCCGCGCGCAGCGCCGCCGCCAGCTCGAGGGCCGTGTGCCAGCGATCTTCGGGGCGCTCGGCCAGCGCACGCGCGAACATGCGGTCGAGCGCCGGCGGGAAGCCAGGGCCGAGCGGAGGTACCTTGCCGCGGCAGCGCAGCTCGCCGCGATCGGCCACGGCCAGGTCATCGAACGGCCGGCGGCCGGTCAAGGCTTCGTAGGCGACCACGGCGAGCGCGTAGAGATCCGACACGGGCCCGACGGTGACCGCGCTGATCCATTGCTCGGGAGCCATGTACGCCGGCGTCCCGATGGTCGCGCCGTCGGGGGTCAGCCGGGACCGGCCTCCGCGGTGCGACGGCGACGGGCTGGTCACCGTGGAGGCCCCCACGCGGAACTCCTGCAGGATCTCCTCGGGCACCTGCTCGGTCACGAGGGTGCGCAGGTGCTTGATCGTCTCGTGCGTCGACTCCGGCAGCAGCTCGCCATCGCGCAGCTTGGCGACGCCGAAGTCGAGGAGCTTGGGGAGCAGGCGACCCGCGCGCTCGATCACCATCACGTTCGACGGCTTGAGGTCCCGGTGCACGATCCCGCGGTCGTGGGCGGTCTGGACGACCTCCGCGACGAGCTCGAAGAACGGCACGAACTGCGGGAGTGGCATCGGGCCGTGATCGCGTAACCAGTGTTTCAGCGTGATGCCGTGGACGAATTCCATGGCGATCCACAACAGGCCGTCGTTCTCGTCGACGCCAAACGCGTAGACGTGCGCGGCGTACGGGTGATCGAGCCGCGAGGCCAGCTGCGCCTCGCGCAAGAAGCGCTGGAGCTGGGCGTCATGGCTGCGGAGCTTGCGGTGCAGCACCTTGATGACGGCCTCGCGGCCGAGCGTTGGCTGTTCGCAGCGATACACCTTGCCGAACCCACCTTCGTCGAGCGGCTCGCAAAGGACGTACTCTCCAATTCTTCGCCCGGAGAGCTCGTCGTGGCCCGTCATTCGCACGGCACCCTAACACTCGTGATCGGGGAGTTGCTCGTGCGTGTCGAGAAAGTGCGGCGGGAGCGATCTACCTGGAGGTGAGTTCCGGGAGCGGGGATTACGGGCTTGCCTCGATCGGCGAGTGGCGCGGCGGCAGGGCGATGCGTATTGCAGCATCGATCTGGATTATGTGTTGATGCTCAATCAGTGATGAGGCGCTAACGTCCTCGCGTAGAAAAGGCATTGCCCTGTATTCTGCCCTGATACTTTGTACAGTCAGCGAGCGAGATGAGCCGAGGTCATGATTTTTAGCATCGATTCACGTTTTATATCGATGCTCGATCGATAGCGTGGAGCGGGTGGCCGTCCCGGGTAGAAGCGTCGTCTCGTGTTTTATGCTGATGCTTCGATCGAATAAGGATCGGAGCTCGTGGGCTGACGGCGCAAGGACTGCATCGAGCTGGCTTCCCAGGTGATCACGCGCAACGTCCTGCTCAGGCGCTCCTGGACGCCAACTTCTCCGGCGCGGTACGAGTGACCCATGCCGCGCTTCCCATATGGGACACGGTTCGTCGCGCAAGCAGTTCCACCTCGATGCTTGATCGCCCGACTCGGGCGTGGGAGGCGTGATGCGCCGCTCCAAGGAAGATGCCGCCCAGACCCGCGCGCGCGCCGTGCGCGCCGCAGCCCAGCTGTTCCGCGCGCGCGGCTTCGAGGGCGTGGGCCTCAAGGACATCATGCACGCCATCGGCCTGACCCACGGCGGCTTCTACCGGCACTTCGCGTCGAAGGACGCGCTCGCGACCGAGGCCGTCGCCGCGGCCTCCGAAGAGGCGCTCACCGGTCCGCGCGCGCACGCCGGGAGCCTGGCGCCGGGCGAGGCGTTTCGCGTGTTCATCGAGGGCTACCTGTCGGCCGAGCACGTCGCGCACCCCGAGCGCGGCTGTCCGCTCGCCGCGCTCGCCGCCGACGGTGGCCGCCAGCCGGCGCCGACGCGCAAGGCGTTCACGTCGGCGATCGCGGCCATGCTCGCCGCGCTCGAGGCCGTGCTGCCGGACGGCGCGACGAGGCGGCGGCGCGCCATCCAGACGCTCGCGTCGATCGTCGGGGCCGTCGTGCTCGCCCGCGTGGCCACCGATCCGGCCCTCGCGCAGGAGATCCTCGAGGCCGTTCGCGACGGCATCCTCGCGCCGCCCTGACCCGCGCGCCCCGGGTGAACGCCTGGGCCCGCTCGCCTCAGATCTCGTGCGGCATCGGCCGGCGCGGCGCGCGGAAGTAGCGCAGCGGCGAGTACGGGCCGAAATTCGAGACCCGCGAGGTGTAGAGATCGGCGTAGTCGTTGACCTGCTCGCCGAACCGCGAGTTCTCGTTGCCCTCGCGCAGGCACGAGCCCCAGTGCGAGTTGTAGGCGCGATCGATCCGCGCCTCGAGCGAGTCGACCTCGGCGTCCATCAGCCCGGCGCGGTCGCGCAGCGAGTCGACCGACTGCCGCGTCAGCTTGCGCGCCTCTTCGAGCCGCGTGCGCAGGGCGGGCAGGGTGGCCGGATCGTCGAGCATCCGCTGGAGCTTCTTCAGGCGCAGCGACTGGTAGTCGATCTCGGATTCGAGGTTGCGGTGGCGGCGATCGAGCAGCTCGAGATCCTTGATCTGCGCTTCGAGCCGGTCGCTCACGGAGACCTCGCGCTCGAGCTCCTGCAGCACCATCGCGGTGCGCCACATGTGCTGCTTGCGGAGCCGCAGGATGTCGCCGTAGATGTGGTCGCCGATGTAGAGCACCTGCTCACCCTTGATGCCGGTGAGCTGCTCGAACGCGACCACGTTGCCCGCCTGGTAGACCTTGTCGCGCGACAGGTGCTTGATCGAGTCCCCGCTCGGGCCGTTGTGGCCGTTCGTGACCGGCGCCCCGGTTGCAGCGTCGATCTGAACGAACGGCCTGAGCTCATTGAAGAAGGCCGGCTTGCCGGCGCCGACCATGACGATGTCGAAGTAGTTGCGCCACGACGGGTACGCCTTGCGCTCGCCGTCGAGCAGGTAGCTCATCACGCTCGCCGTGTAGTCGTAGAGCGAGTTGGTGAGCAGGAACAGCTTCTTGCCCGAGCTGCGAAATTTATGGAGGGTCTCGCCGAGCAGCGGATCCTTGATGATGAAGGCCGACAGGTCCGCCTTGATCACGCTCTTCAGGGTATCGTCGCGATGCGCCTCGTCGATCGCCGTCCGGATGTCGGTGAACAGCTTGTCGTAGTCGACGGTGCCGGTCTGGCGATCCGCCCAGTCGACCAGCGTCGTGTACATCACGGCCTCGGGGAGCGCGAACAGCGTATCGATCCACTCGTAGCGATCGCTCGACAGGTTGATCTTCTCGTTGCGGTACGTCAGCTTGCGCTCGTCGTGCGTCAACTCCCGGAACCCGTGGTAACACCGCCCGACGTAGGCGTGGCGATCCATCTTGAAGACGTTTCCGTACTTCTTGTCGACCACGAGCCCGCGGATCGCCCTGCGCGGATCGTACGACAGGTGGAGGATCTCGGGCCGGTAGCCATGCTTGTCGATCAGCTTGCGCAGCGTCAGCTCCATCGACAGCTGCTCGAGCCGGTCCTGGTGGTACAGCGCGATCGTGTAGTCCATGTCGAACCCGATCATCTCGATCGTGTCCATCCGGAGGTTGCGGTTGCAGAACACGCGGTTCTTCCGCGCAACCTCGATCTCCGTCGTCGTCTCGCCCAGCAGCGCGCCCAGCTGGGGATCGAGGTCCAGACCCATTCCGACCATTCGGTCCAATTGTAGCGTGCTTGGGATACATTCGGGACATGGTCGCGCCGCCTGCCTGGAATCGTTCATCTGAGCCGTTTGCGGAGCTCATCTCCGCGGAAGCCATCGCGACCCGGGTCGCGGAGCTGGGCGCCCAGATCACGGCCGACTACGCGCCCTTGTCGGGGTCCGCGGACATCGTCGTCATCGGCGTCCTCAAGGGGTCGGTGATCTTCCTCGCCGACCTGGTGCGGCACATCGCGGCCCCGATCTACGTCGACTTCATCGGCATCTCGTCCTACGGCGACGCGACCGTGTCGTCAGGTGTGGTCCAGATCACCCAGGATCTGTCCCGGCCGATCGAAGGCCGGCACGTGATCGTCGTCGAGGACATCGTCGACACCGGCCACACCGTTCACTACCTCATGGAGAACTTCGGCACCCGGCGGCCGGCGAGCATCAAGCTGTGCTCGCTCCTCCACAAGCCGGATCGCGCCGAGCGCGACATCCATATCGACTACCTGGGCTTCACGATTCCCAACAAGTTCGTCGTGGGGTATGGGCTTGACATCGCGCAGCAGTTCCGGAACCTGCCGTTCATCGGTTACGTGCAAGGATCATGAACCCCGAAGAGCTGCAGAAGCTCCCGGCCGCGCTGTTCGAGATCGGCAAGTTGATCGGCTCGGAGCTCGACCCGGGCATCCTGCTGTCGCGCATCGCGCAGCTGATCTGCCAGCTGATCGACGCCGAGGCGTGCTCGGTGATGCTGATCGACGCCGATCGCAAGCGCCTGCTCGCCAAGGCCGCCTATGGCCTGCGCACCGAGCACATGCACACCGTGTCGTTCGAGGTCGGCGAGGGCGTCGCCGGCTGGGTCGTGGAGCATGGCCAGCCGGCGCTGATCCACGACGTCACCAAGGATCCCCGGTTCGTCGTGCTGCCCAGCCACGAGACGCCGATCGCCTCGATGATCTGCGTTCCGTTGCTTGCCCGCGGCGAGCGCGTCGGGGTCGTGACCGTGACGAGCAGCAAGCCGAACGCGTTCGACACCAACAACCTCGAGCTGATCCGGTTCATCGCGATGACGATCGCGCTCGACATCGAGAACGTGCGCCTCCACCGGGTCGCGGTGACCGATCCGCTGACCGGCGCCTACAACCGCGAGTTCTTGACGCAGCGCTTGCCGCAGGAGATCGAGACCGCGACCGATCTCGATCGCGCGCTGTCGATCGCGATGGTCGACGTCGATCACTTCAAGACCGTCAACGATCTTTATGGCCACGGTATCGGTGATGCCGTGCTCGCCGAGGTCGCGCGGCGGCTGCGTGGCGCGATCCGGGCCGGCGACATGCTGGTGCGTTACGGTGGTGAGGAGTTCCTCGCCGTCCTCCCCAAGGCCGATGCCGGTCGCGCCTGGGAGGTCGGGGAGCGCATGCGGCAGCGGGTGTGCGAGCGCGCCTTCGAGGTCGGCGATGGCCTGGCGCTGCTGCTCCGGGTGTCCGTCGGGGTCGCGCAATGGCGCCTCGGCGAGCGGATGCCCGGCCTGATCGAGCGCGCCGACGTGGCGCTCTACAGCGCGAAGGAGCGCGGGCGCAATCGCGTCGAGGTGGCGCCATGACCTCGCGCGGCCGCGGCGACGGCGACCCGCCTCCCCGGCCGGAGGCCAAGACGATCGTCGACGATCCGCTGCTGCGCCCGGCCTCGAACGCCGGCTCGGACGACGACCGCCCATCATCGCCGCGCGCTCCGGCGGGCACGGCGCCGAGCGGCACGGCCGCCGCCAGCCTCGCGAAACCGCCGACCGTCACGGGCGCGCCGCCGCCGAGCAGCACAGGCGGAACCCCGCCGAGCGCGACCAGCACGTCACCGGCCCGCTCAACCAGCGCGCCGCCGCCGGCTCCCGCCAGCGAAGAACCGCTGCTGCCGGCGACCTACCACGAGAACGATCTGCGCTCGGCGGTGGGAGCGTCACCGCTCGCCGAGCCCCTCGCGGGGGCAACCCGCAAGCGACGCGCCCCGGCGAGCGATCGCCGCCAAGCCGCAGCCGACGATGGCGATGGCGATGGCGATGCGCCGCACGCGCCGCGCAACCGCAAGACGATCGCCGTGGCGGCGGTCAGCATCACGGTCGGGCTCGCGGTCGCGGCCCTGGTGTTCCTCGGACACGCGAACAGCGAGCGCTATCTCCTGACCTGCGAGGCAGAGCGCGCCGTCGTCGAGCAGGGGCGCAGCTTCCCGCCGTGGGGCACCCGCCCGCTTGCGGGGGAAGCCTGGCGGCCGCTCACGATCACCCCGGAGACCCGCTGCCGGGCGCGCGAGACCGATGATCCGCTCGACCTCGCGCGCTGGTACCTCGCGATGATCCTGGATCAAGCGACGGCGCTGCTCACCGCGCGCGAGGTGACCAAGCTCGACGACGCCGAGGTGTTGCTCAAGCAAGCCTTGCTGCTCACGCGTCCGCCCGAGCACGAGCCCGAGCAGCTGGCGCGCGAACGCGACGAGCACCGCACCGAGATCGAGCGCCTGCTCGGAGATGTCACCTACGGGCGGGCCGCCGCGAAGCTACACGCTGCGGAGGCCGCGCTCGGCGATGCGGCGAAGCAGTTCGACAGCGCGGCGGAGCAGCACCCGCGTCACGCCTCGGACTCCGCGGCGTGGGCCGCCTATGCACGCCAGCTCGCGCGGGAGCTCCACGCCGGCCCCGCCGGTGCTCCACCCTCGGCGTTCCCGCCGGCTGCCGCGCCGGCCGCGCCCGCGGGCTCCGCCACCGAGCACCCCAACGTCCCCGTGGGCGTCGCGCTCCCCGTCGAGCCCGCCAGGGGCAGCGCGGATGCGCCGGTGTCCCCGGTGCCGCCGGTGTCCCCGGCGTCCCCGGCGTCCCCGGCACCTACCGACGCGGGCGTTCCCTCCGGCGGGGTCTTGCTGTAGTTGGAGCCGCCCGCGGGCGTGTCGCCTGCGATACGCGAGCGCGTCTTCACGATGTGTCCCGAGGGGACGTCACGCGCCGCGCAGGACGCGGGCTGGGTCCGGCGCGAGATAAATTGCACGGCCGGGTAGTCAAGCGCCGGTCGGTCGTTGGCACCGAGGTCAAATTGCAATTCGGTGGTCGACGGACGAGCGACGGGCCCAGACCCGCGGCGCAAGCAAGCGTGTGCGCGATCTCGCGGAACTGATCATCGAACGCATTGCCGCCGGGGCCGCCGTGGTGGGCGCCGGCGCTATCCGAGAACAGCTGCAAGGACTGCGCGTCCCTTCACGCGCGTGCAGGTTGTTCGGAGGCTGCGCGCGCGTCGGTGAATTGCTGATCTAGGCGTCGGGCGCGGGCCCCTGGTCTCGTGTTTGCAACTCCACGGGTCATGACCAAGCACAACGTGACCCTGCTGATCGCGATCGGCGCTGTCGTCCTGGTCGGCGGCACCTGCGTGCACACGTACAACAAGCTCGTCCAGCTCGATCAGAACGTGTCCTCGCAATGGGCGCAGGTCGAGAACGTGTATCAGCGAAGGGCGGACCTCGTGCCTAACCTCGTCGCCACGGTCAAGGGCGCCGCGGCGTTCGAGCGCGAGACGCTCGAGCACGTCACCGAGGCGCGCAGCCGGGTCGGCCAGCTCGCGCTGCCCGGGGATGTGACGTCCCAACCCGAGAAGTTCCGCGAGTATCAGGCCGCGCAGGACCAGCTCGGCGGGGCGCTGTCGCGGCTCCTGGTCGTCGCTGAACAGTACCCGCAGCTCACCGCGACCCAGGGGTTCCGCGATCTCCAGGCGCAGCTCGAAGGCACGGAGAACCGGATCGCCGTCGAGCGGATGCGGTACAACGAGGCCGCCCGCGACTACAACACGGCGCGAGCGAGCTTCCCGACCTCGCTCGTGGCGAGCGCCTTCGGCCGGTTCCACGAGCGGGAATACTTCGCCGCCAAGGCCGGCGCCGCCGAACCGCCGAAAGTGACGTTCTGATGCTCGGCGCGCTGGCCCTCATCGGTGCGCTGGCGGCGGCGACCGCCCCGGTGCCACCTGCCCCGGCCCGCTGGGTCGAGGACGCGGGCGGGTTCCTCTCGGCCGACCGGCGGGCCGCGCTCGATGCCAAGCTGGAGGCCTACGAGCACGCGACCGGCCACCAAGTGGTCGTGTGGATCGGCAAGAGCCTGGACGGTGCGCCGCTCGACGACTTCGCCGTGCGGACGTTCGCGGCGTGGAAGGTCGGCCGCAAGGGCCTGGACGACGGCCTCGTGATATTCGTGCTGTCCGCCGATCGGACGATCGACATCGAGGTCGGCTACGGGCTCGAGGCGGTGGTGCCCGACGCGGTCGCCAAGCGGATCATCGACGACGTCATGGTCCCGCGGCTCCGCACCGGCGATCACGACGCGGCGATCGAGGGCGGCGTCGACGCGGTCCTCGCGGCGATCGAGGGCCACCCGTGGGACGGCCACCGCGCGGCCGAGCCGGCCGGGCCGTCGACCGTGGAGCTCGTCGCGGGGGGGATCTTCCTGGTGCTGGTCGTGATCTTCGCGATCACCCACCCACGCGCGTTCCTGTGGTTTCTCCTGTTCGTGTTGGGGCGCGGCGGTGGTGGTAGCGGTGGTGGTGGTGGTGGTGGCCGATTCGGCGGCGGCGGCGGGCGGTCGGGCGGTGGAGGTGCGCGGGGCGGCTGGTGAGGTGCGCTGGGCGGAGCCGGGAGGGATCGGCGGTGCGGTTGGGGCGTTGGACCGCCGAACCCGCGGATTATGCGCCTCCCCGGGGCCGTCGCGCATGATCTTCGTGTTCCCGCCGGGAGCTGGCCGTGCTGTTCGCCGCATCCGCCTGGCTCGAAGTTTGCGATGGGATAGCGCATGGACCTCGAGTCAGCCCGAACCACGCTCATCGCGCAGCACGACAAGATCCGCGGCGACCTCCGTGGGTGCAGCCAGCTGGCCCGGCGGCTGCGCGCCGGGGAGCCGATCCACGACGAGATCGGCACGGCGCTCGCGCAGCTGCGCGCCGACTTGACCGAGCACAACGCGACCGAGGCCGAGCTGATCCGTCCGCTGCTCGATGACTCCCCGGGCTGGGGAACCGTGCTCGTCGATCGGATGGGGGAGTCGCACCTCGCCGAGCACGCCGCGCTCTGGCAGATGCTCACCGGCACGGCCACCGAGGTCGCGGCGCATATGGACGACCTGGTCGAGGATCTCGATGCCCACATGGCGGCCGAGGAGCGGACGTTCCTCAGCCCCCTCGTCCTCCGCCACGATGTGATCACCCGCCACCGCCGACAGGAGCCGACATGAGTGACCGAACCTTGCACTGCTATGACTACGTGAACCAACCCTATCCACGCGTGCGCGACGCGCTGCTCGCCGATCCGTACGCGGTGCTCCAGCGCGCGACCGCGGCGGCGACCAGCCATGCCGCGACCTTGCACGTTCGGTTCGGCGGGATCGATCTCGGCACCGACGTCGCGATCCAGATCGTCAAGATCGAATACGAAGACGCGTATGGCCGGCCGGCCACCAAGCTGACGCTGGCCTGGCAGGCCGCGCACAACCCGCGGATGTTCCCGTCGATGACCGCGACCTTGATGATCTTCGGGCTGTCGGCCGGCGAGACCCAGCTCGAGTTCCAGGGCACCTACCAGCCGCCGCTGGGCAAGTTCGGCGAGGTGCTCGACGCTGCTGCCGGACATCGCTTCGCCGAAGCCTCGATGACCCGGTTCATCCAGGAGGTCGCGGGCCGGCTGCGTGAGGAGCTCGCGGGATCCAGTGCGGGCCTCGCGGTCGAGGCAAAGCTCGGGCGTGAGGCGATCGCAGCGCCCGGGCTGTTCCCGAGCGAGCCGATGACCCAACCCGGCACCCCGGTCGATCAGGAGTGCTGAACGTTCTACCCGCCGCGATCACCGTGCCGGCGCAGCGGCGCTCGGGAGGTCGCAGGCAGGCAGCGCCGGCTCGAGCTGGTCCGGCGCGGCCAGGTACGCGCGAAACGCCTTCATCGCCTGGCTCACGTGCCAGCCGTCGACGTAGCGGTGGTCGATCGTCGCGGTGCCGTGCCGTGGTGGGGCGCAATCCGTGCGCGATCACGACTTTCGAGTGCGCGCCTCGCCGGGCTCGGCCACTTTGGGCTGTACGACCTCGACGTCGGAGCGCGGCGCGGCCTGGTACTGGTGGAGCCGGTACTGGATCGTGCGCGTGCTGATATCGAGCATCTCGGCGGCCTTCGACGTCGAGCCGCCGGTCGCTTTCATCGTCTCGAGGATCGCATAACGCTCGATCTCGGCCATCGTCGCGCCGGGGATCACGGGCATGCCGGTGGCGGTGGCCGGCTGGACATTCGGCGGCAGGTTGCGCACCTCGATCGCCGACCCGGTCGCGAGCACCACGGCGCGCTCGATCGCGTTCTCGAGCTCGCGCACGTTGCCGGGCCAGTGGTAGGCGGTGAGCAGCGCGAGCGCCGCTGGGGCGATCGTCTCGACGGCCTTGGCGTTGTCCTTGGCGTAGCGGTCGAGGAAGAACTTGGCGATCGCCGGGATGTCGGACCTCCGATCGCGCAGCGGCGGGGTCTCGATGTTGACGACGTTGAGCCGGTAGAACAGATCCTCGCGGAACCGGCCGCGCGCGACCTCCTCTGGAAGGTTGCGGTTGGTCGCCGCGATCACCCGCACGTCGACCCGGATCGTCTGGGTGCCGCCGACCCGCTCGAACTCGTGCTCCTGGAGGAAGCGCAGCAGCTTGACCTGGATGGACCCCGAGATCTCGCCGATCTCGTCGAGGAACAGCGTCCCTCCGTCGGCGAGCGAGAACCGGCCGTCCTTGCGCGTCATCGCCCCGGTGAACGAGCCCTTCTCGTGGCCGAACAGCTCGCTCTCGAGCAGGCTCTCGGCGAGCGCGGCGCAGTGGAGCTTGATGAACGGGCCGTTCGCGCGCGGCGATCGCTGGTGGAGCGCGTTGGCGACCAGCTCCTTGCCGGTGCCGCTCTCGCCGGTGATCAGCACCGTCGCGCGGCTCGGCGCGACCTGATCGACGATCTCGAACACCCGCTGCATCGGCGGGCTCGATCCGACCATGTTGCCGGGCGCGACTCGATCGCGCACGCGCTTGCGGAGCTGCAGGGTCTCGCGGCGCAGCGCCTCGTTGGCGAGCACCTTCTCGACGACGACCAGGAGCTCGTCGAAGTTGAGCGGCTTGGTCAGGTACTCGGCCGCGCCGGCCCGCATCGCGTTGATCGCCGATTCGACCGCGCCGAACGCGGTCATCACGACGACCGCGGGCGGGTCCTCCATCGCGCGGAGCTTCTTGACCAGCTCGATGCCGTCCATCCCGGGCATCTTCAGATCCGTGACGACGACGTGCGGCGCGAACGACTCGTACTTGCCGAGCGCCTTGAACGCGTCGGCCGCGGTCTCGAGATCATAGCCCTCGTCGCGCAACAGCTCCGCGAGCGCGGTGCGCGCGTTGACTTCATCGTCGACGACCAGGATGCGGCCAGCTCTCGGCATCGGGTGAGACCTCTTGGCGGGAATGTGCCACGCCGGGTGCAGCGCCGAGGAGCGTTTCGCGCACGATTTGCTCGACGAACGCAGCTCCTGCGAGCTCGCTTCAGGAGGAAGCGCGCGGGTCGGCCCGGGTTCGCGGCCAGGCGCGACCGGCCCGCCAGCGGAGCTGGCTCGTCGGCTGCATATCGTGAGTTCATGCAAACTCCCGTCGAGATCACGTTTCGCGGCATGTCCACCAGTCCCTCGGTCGAAGTCGCCGTCCAGCGCTGGGTCGCGCGCCTCGAGCACAGCTACCCGCGCCTCCAGCACTGCGCCGTGGTCGTCGAGATGCCCCATCAGCACGGCCAGCAAGGCAACCGGTTCCACATCGGGATCGGGTTGACGGTCCCCGGCCGCACGATCGCGGTGTCGCGCGAGCTTGGTGACGAGGACGTCTACGTCGCCATCTCGGACGCGTTTCGCGCCGCCCGGCGCCAGCTCCAGGACCATGCTCGCATCGTCCGCGGCGATATCAAGCTGCACGTTGCCTGACGAGCGCGCAGGGCGTTCGTCCGGCGCCCCGGCGAACGCAGCCGTTGCGCGAAATCACCCAAGGGGCGAAGCGGTGACGCCGGCCCCGCTCAGTGAAACAGCTCGTCCGCGCACCGCGGATCCAGGCGCTCGGCGTCGAGCATGTCCTCGGCAAACCACAGGAGCGTGTTGCGCGCGCGTTCGCCGAGCTGGGGATAGAAGCGCGGGTTGCACACGACGAGCGCCCGCCAGGCGAACCACGGCGGCGCGACCTCGAACAGCTGGGGATCCGGCCGCGCATACTCGTAGCTGCTCCAGAACCGATGCCACAGCCGGCGCATGCCACGAGACCACGCGCCCTCGACGTCGAGCGCGAACAGCAGGTAGTTCACGAGCATCGCGGTGACGTCGTCGGCGGGCTCGCCGCACGCGCCGCGGCTGGCGTCGAGGAGCGTGAACTCGACTCCGTCGCGGAAGACCACATTGAACGGGTGAAAGTCGCCGTGCGTTCGCGTCAGCCGATCTTCGTGATCGCGGAGCCGCCAGCGCCACCGCGCGCAGCTAGCCTCGAGCTCGCGGAGGCGCTCGGGCGGCGCCGCCGGGGTGTCGGCCGGATAGCCATCGACGATGCCGTAGATGCCCTCGCCGTGGCCGATCAGATCGCGCACCGCGCGGCGATAGGCGATCGGATCGTGCCTGGGCGTGTGCAGGCGCGCGAGGTAGTGGGCGAGCGCATCGACCCGCGCGAGGTCGGCGTCGCCGGCTCCTGCGGTCGCGATCCGCCGGAGATCGTCCGCATAGATCGTTCCGGGGGCATAGGTCGTGAGCAGGTAGTGTTCGCCCGCGTCGGCGAGCGAGACCAGCTCGCCGTTCGCCCGCACCGCGCCGACGTCGAGCGCCGCGACGTGCTCGGGAATCTGGGCGAAGTCGTCGAACGCCAGGAGCGCCCCGGCGGCGCGATCGGCGCGCCGATCGTGACCGAACTCGTTCGGCGACGCCGTTCGCCACACCAGCTCGCGCGTGGTGCCGCGATCACCGGCGAGCACGACGCGCACGGGCCGGCCGTACCCGGCGACCTTGGTGGTCGAGCTCGCCGTCGCGCTACTGTCGGGCGCCAGCGGCTCGATCGCGATGACGCGCTGTCCGGGATACAACCGCGCCAGGTAGGCGCGTAGCTGATCGAAGCCAAGGTCGGGCTTGCGCACGGTCGCCATACCCACTCTCTGTGCACCGCGTGTGCCAGGACGGCGCCGGTACCCGGATTGCTGGCACCCGGATTGCTATCCACGATTGCTCTATCATGGCACCCGTGCCCACCTTCCAGAACATCCTGTGTCCGGTCGATTTCTCGGACAGCTCGCGCCATGCGTTGACGGTCGCCACCGAGCTCGCCACGAGCTCGAAGGCCGCGCTGACGATCGTGCATATCTGGCAGCCGCCGATGCCGCTCTACGGGACTCCCGACGCGGCGGTGTCCGGCGAGCTGATCCAGGCGATGGTCGACGATGCCGAGCGTTCGCTCGCCGAGTGGGAGGCCACGGCGCGCGCCGCGGGCGTGGCGTCCCTCCGGGCGCAGATGCTCACCGGGGTGGCATGGGACGAGATCGTGAAGCTCGCCGCGTCGTCGCACGCGGACCTGGTGGTGATGGGCACGCACGGCCGGACCGGCCTCGAGCATGTCCTCATCGGCTCGGTCGCCGAGAAGGTCGTGCGCCACGCGCCGTGCGCCGTGCTCGTCGTACGGTGATCCCCGCGCGGCGCCGGAGCACGCGCCGCGAGCGCGCCGGGGCCATCCGTCGATCGGTGCCGCGGCGATGTGGTATCGAAAGGGATGTTCCGACGACAGGTCTGCGTGTCGGTCCTCGGTCTCGCGGCAGCCCTGGCCGCTTGCAAGACCACCTCGGCGGTGAGCGCGGGTGAGGGCACCCAGCTGGCGACGCGCGCCGCGGCGCTCGGCGAGTTTCCCGACAACCCGATGCTCGGGTTCGTGCCGGCGGATACGCCGTACGCGTTCGCGACCTTCAAGCCGTTTCCGCTCGACGTCATCCGCAAGATGACGGCCATGATGCGGCCGGCCTGGCGCCGGGCGTTCGCGTCCATGACGGAGGAGCCGGACTCCGCGGACCGCCGCGTGGTCAAGGACATCCTCGACGCGCTCGACGCGCTCGACGTCAAGAGCTTCGAGGAGCACGGGTTCTCGGCGGCGGCGCGGTTCGCGCTCTACGGCCTCGGCGCGTACCCGGTGTTCCGCGTCGAGCTGTCGAATGGTGATCGCGTGTTCGAGCTCGCCCGGCGGGCGGCCGAGCGCTGGAGCGTGCCGCTGCCGCCTCCGACCGAGCGCGCGGGCCGGCGCTACTGGACGATCGATCTCCCGGTCACGGGGCTGTTCGTGGCGATCGCGCCGAAGGAGCTCGTCGTGGCGTTCGCGCCGCGCCGCGTGATCGACGACAACCTCGCGGCGCTGCTCGGCGAGCACCGAGCGGCCAACGGCATGACCCTCGCCCAGTTTCGCGCGCTCGCCGAGCGCGACGGGTTCTCCAGCCAAGGGGTCGGCTTCGTCGATCTCGTGCGCGTGGGGGGCCTCGTCGCGGACGCGGCCGGCGTCGCCTCCGATTGCCGGTCCGCGGTGGCCGCGATCACCCGGCGCGCGCCACGACTCGCGGTCGGCTACGACGAGTTCACGCTGCACCGGCTCGCGTTCGGGATGGTCCTCGAGCTCGCGCCCGAGGTCCTGGCGGACGCGCGCGGCCTGACGGGCTCGCTCGCGGGGCTGGACCGGCTGATCGGTCAGAAGCCGGCGATCGCGGTGGCCGTCGCGGGGAACATCGAGCACGGTCGGACGGTCCTCGGCCGCATCGCCGGGACGCTCCAGGACCTTGGCCGGCGCTGCCAGGCGTCGATCCTGGTCGACGGGCTGACCGAGCTGGAGGCAACCCTGGCCCGCCCGCTGCCGCCGGTCGTGGCGGGGCTCCACGGCGGCTTCGTGGTGGTGAACAAACTCAAGCTGGGGCCTGCCGGTCCCCAATCGATTGAAGGCTTCGGATCGGTGCAGTTCGACCATACCGATGAGCTCCTGAAGCTCGCCCGCGCCGAGCTTCCGGGCCTCGACATCCAGCCCGATGGCAAGGTCCACTCGTTGCCCGCGGTCATTCCGTACCCGGGCCATCTGGCCGCGAGCGAGCACGCGATCGGGCTGGGGCTCGGGCCCGACAGCGCGACCACGGCCACCGGGGCGCTCCAGGGCACGGCGGGGCCGGCGCCGCTCGCCCTGTTCATGTTCGACTACAGCCGCATGGGCGACGTCTTGTTCGCGTCCGAGCACGGCGCCGAGGCCGACTACATGCGGGAGATCATCAAGGCGTTTGGGCTCGCAACATTCCAGCTGCTCGTCGACGCGCGAGGTGTGGTCGTGTGGGGAGCGTTCGAGATGCGCTGAGCGCGAGCGCTCCCAGACGCATTTTTGCGTGTGCCAGCATGGCCATTGGATCTTTGAAGAACGGCCTCCGTGGACGAAAGGCCTATTCCGCGCAAACCGTCGTGGCATTGCCCTCGCGCGAAAATTGCGCGCCGGGCTGATGCGGGTATGGTGAATGATTGCGACGCAAGCTGGATGACCGATCGCTTTGCGCTGCGAACGATTCGCATCACAAAGCAATGGTGAGTGCCTGGTTTTTCCCGGAAGATGAGGTTGTGGCTGAAGGACCGGAGGAGATTCCATGGCGGTGGTGGCATGGCGCATACATGGGGCCACCATGACGGGGCGCCCCGAGCGCGAGGTGCTTGCACAGGTCATGGTGCTGGTCTCGGAGAGCCCCCAGGATCTCGCGTTCATCCTGACTGCCACGCCGGAGGCGCTGATCGCGTTCGACGCGAACCGCCGGATCCTGCATGCAAATCGCGGCGCGGAGGCGCTGTTCGGCTACCCGCCGGGCGCGCTCGAGGGCTTGTCCACCGATGTGCTGGTGCCCGAGCGATTCCGCCAACCCAATGCCCCGCCGATGGTGGCCACCGACGATGTCGTGCGGGTCGACATGCCGGGCGTGCGTCGCGACGGCACCGAGTTGCCCATGGAGTGCGCGTTCCGGTCCGTGCCCGTGCCCGGGCCCGCGGGCGCGGTGTATGTGATGACGGTGCGGGACCGCGGCGCGGTCGAGCGGGCGCGCGAGAGCCTGCGCGCGAGCGACGAACGGTTCCGCCTGCTCGTCGACGGGGTGCGCGAGTACTCGATCCTCATGCTCGACCCCGAGGGCAGCGTGTCGAGCTGGAACGTGGGCGCCCAGCGCAGCAAGGGATGGAGCGAAGGCGAGATCCTCGGCAAGCCCTACGAGGTCCTGTTCACCGCTGAAGATCGGGCCCGCGGTGAGCCACAGCGCTTGCTCGCCGCCGCGGCGCGCGATGGCAACCACGAGGTGAACATCTGGCGCGTTCGCAAGGACGGGTCCCGGTTCTTTGCGAGCGTGCACCTCACCACGCTGCGATCGCCCTCGGGCGAGCTGAGGGGGTTCGCCATGATCACGCGGGATCTCACGGAGCGGCTGCGAGCGGAGGACGCCGAGCGCCGGCTGATCGCGGAGCGTGCCGGCCGAGAGGCGGCGGAGGCGGCGGAGCAGCGCCTGCGCGCGAGCGAGGAGCGCCTGCGCCAGCTGCAACGCGTGACCGCGAGGCTGTCGGAGGCGGTCACGCCGCTGGAGATGGCCGGGGTGGTCCTGGACCAGAGCCTGCAGGCGCTGGCGGCGAACGCCGGCGCGATCTACCTGCTGTCGGCCGACGGCAGCCACCTCGAGTTGCTCGATCAGCGCGGCCACCCGGCCGGGCTGATGGCCGATCGCGCCAAGATGCCGCTCGATACCCAGGGTCCGCTCGCCGATGCCGCGCGCGAGGGGGCGGTCGCGCTCTACGAGAACTTCGAGGCGTACGCCGCACGGTATCCGCAGCTTCGCGAGCTGATGCGGATGGGCGAGTTCGAGGCCTCCGCGTGCCTGCCGCTCGTGACGCGCGGCGAGCTCATGGGGGTGCTGGGCGTCCGGTTCCGCGGGCCGCGGGTGTTCCACGAGGGCGAGCGGTCGATGATGGTCACGCTGAGCGAGCTGTGCGCGCAGGCGTTCGAGCGGGCGCGGCTGTTCGCGGCCGAGAGCCAGGCCCGCGCCGAGGCCGAGCTGGCCAGCCGATCGAAGGACGAGTTCCTCGCCATGCTCGGCCACGAGCTCCGCAACCCGCTGTCACCGATCGTCACGGCGCTCCACCTCATGAAGCTCCGCGATGGCCAGGCGCTGCAGCACGAGCGCACGATCATCGAGCGGCAGGTCACGCACCTCCTGCGGCTGGTGGACGATCTGCTCGACATCTCGCGGATCACGCGGGGCAAGATCCAGCTCAACAAGGAGCGGCTCGAGATCTGGCATGTGGTCGGCAAGGCGATCGAGATGGCGAGCCCGCTGCTCGAGCGAGGCCACCACCACCTCTCGATCGCGGTGCCGGATCAAGGGCTCGCGCTCGAGGGCGACGCGACGCGGCTCGCGCAGGTGGTCTCCAACCTGCTCAACAACGCCGCCAAGTACACGCCGCCGGGGGGCAACATCGAGATCGCGGCGGTGCGGCGCGGCGAGCGCATCGTGCTGACGGTGCGCGACAACGGCATCGGCATCTCGGCGGCGATGCTGCCGCGCGTGTTCGAGCTGTTCGCGCAGGAGCGCCAGAACATCGATCGCTCGCAAGGCGGGCTCGGCCTGGGGCTGGCGATCGTGAAGAGCCTGGTGGCGCTCCACGATGGGACCGTGTGGGTATCCAGCGAGGGTCCCGGCGAGGGCAGCGTGTTCACCGTGGAGCTCCCCTCCCTCGCGCAGTACGAGGTGTCCGAACCGACCCCGCCGACCCTGCCGGCGGCCCGCCACCCCTCCGGGGCCGGACAGCGCGTGCTGGTCGTGGACGACAACGTCGATGCCGCGGAGATGCTGGCCGAGCTCCTGCGCGCGAGCGGCTACGCGGCGTCGGTCGCGCACGACGGGCCGGTGGCCCTCGAGCTCGCCCGCAGCTCCCCTCCGGACATCGTCCTCATCGACATCGGGCTCCCCGTCATGGACGGCTACGAGCTCGCGCGCCGGCTGCGCGGCATGCTCAACGGCGCGCGGCTCATCGCCGTGACCGGCTACGGCCAGCAAGGCGATCGCGAGCGTTCGCGCGTCGCGGGCTTCGACGCCCACCTCGTCAAGCCGGTGTCGCTCGACGTCCTCCACGCCGCGCTCTGGTGACCGGCCGAGGTCAGCTCCGGTCGCGCGCCAGCGCGCAAGCAGGGACGACTCCCGCCGCCTCCACGCTTCTTTCGACACAAGACGTTCCATGTCTCGGGCTTACCCTCCTTGCTCGAATCCGTTCTCGCCCTCTACATCCTTGATGTCGGCGTCGAATTCGTACTCCAGAGTGCGGGTGCCGCCCGGCTCGAGCTTGAGTATCCAGACGAGCGTGTTCTCCGGGGTGGCGTCGGGCGGCTCCTTGAAGTGATAGACCGACCGGTGCTCGTTGCCCATGACCCGCGAGGTCACGAGCCTGAGCGTCTTTTGCTGATCCGATCGATTGGTGATCTCGTAGGAGATTCGGTGAGTGAAAGGCAACGGTCTTTTGTCCGTCGCTTCGGTGATCTTGACCGAGCGGAAGGTGGATATCGTGTCATCGATTCCTGCCGGCAGCGAGACCACCTCTCCCGCCCCGCTCTGGTTGCTGATGGTGCCTGATTCGACGATGATCTGGTTGGCCTCGACAGAGCTGCTGGTCTGGTTCAAATCGACCGAGAACGGGTTCTTCACCTGTAGCAGGACATGGACCTCGTCCTTGCCCGCGTAGGCATTCCATTCGCGGATGAACGAATAGTCCATGACCTTGTTGCCGAGGTTGTAGGTGATGTTGCGATGCGGATAGAGGTCAAACGAGCTCAGCTTGAACGTGGACCCTGAAAGCTTCTCCACGCTCACCGCGTTGTTCAGCACAAGGGTGACGTCGCACTTTTCATACGGCTCGTTCGCGTTCATGTTGACCATGGCCAGGAGCTGTAGGCTCACGGACTTCGCGTCGATGATCTCCGCTTTCAGCCGGAGGGCCCACGTGATATCGGGCAACGCGTAATCGAACTTCAGCTCGCCGGGGGTCAGCGAAGGAAGCCCGATGAGCTTGTAGGTCGCATCCTTCTTGGTTGCCTGGATGGCCTGGACGGTGAACCACTTCAAGCTCTGGTCGCCCTGAGAGAGGTTGATGGCCGCGACGGTCGCGGGCAGGCGAAGCCTGCGAGCTCCCAGCGCGGCCGAGTCGATGACTCCCGAGACCACGCTCCCACCCGCACTGTAGATGGTGATGACCTTCGCGACTGGAATCATGTCCTCGGCCTTCTGCCGGCCAGCACAAGCCGTCGAACCGAGAAAAAAGCAACTCGCCAAGCATAGTTGTCTTGCCTTGACCATGCGAACTCCTTGCGATTACTGAACTCGCTCCGCGATCATGAGATTCGACTCGCCTTGCTTGTAGGCGTAGCCGTAGCTGAACGGGAGCTTCCCCGTCGAGTTGCGCTGCATCTCGACCTTCAAGTCCTTCTGCAGGTGCTTGCCGAACTCTGGAGTGGGCGCTTCGTACCTGCCGTGAAGCTGCAGCTTCCACGCATCGCGCGCGAACAGCCTGAGCGGCACGCCTGAATCGTCCTGCACGACAAAATCGCTCTGCATGAGGATCAGCGAGCGGATCTGCTCGAAGTGGGCCGGCTCCTGTATGGCTTCCTTGTGCATGAGGTACGACGCCGACTTGATCATGGTCACGAACCGCCCCCGGCTCTTGAGGTATGGAATGAAGTCGGGTGAGCTCTTCGCGAGGTAGGCGTCCGCGACGTTCACCATGAAGTAGCGGATGGTCTGCTGCTTGCCGCCATTTCGCCTGAAGGTGATCTCGACTCCCGGGACGCGAGCGCGGGATGGTCCAGTCATGGAACCGTCTGTGGCCGTTCCCTGCACGAGGGCGCCGCCTTGGCCGATGGCAATCCTCCTCGCTCCCGTCACCTCGCAATCGCTCATGGCGAGGAAGAACAGGAGCAGGCCGGTAATGCTGTTGAACGATCCTTTGCCCAGCTTCTTCTCCATGGCCTTGGTGAAGAAGTAATTCACCTGGAGGATCGAGCTCAGCGACGCCTTGAGCTCGTTCAGACCCGAGTTGATCGCTTCGTCTGCCATGGCCGACAAGTCCGGAATGGCCCCTGGGGCTTCGAGGCCGAACATGAGATAGGAGTCGGCGTCCGGGAACAAGACGAGCGCATTCCCGATATCGGGTCCGCTGAACGGGTAAAACACCGTCGAGTAGTTCGCCGGGCCATGGCCCGTCCACCAGGTCCGCATGCGCTCGAGGTTCGGCTGCTGAAACTGCTTCCAGCCGGACGCTATCTGCTCGGCGTATTCTGCGTAGGACTGGGATTGCGCATGCTCGGCGAGCTTCGAGTCGGAGGCGACGCCCTTGCCAGCGAGAAAGCGCGCGGTTTCGGTCAGGTCGGCAGCCGCGGACTCGCCGGCGAGGCTCGCGGCAAGCAACGCCCCGCAGAGCGAGGCAACGGCAAGTCTCCTGCTCAAGGTGTGCTCCTCGCGCAGATCACAATTCCTCCTGCGGTGTTCATCAGGGCGCATCACGTGTACGCCCAACGCAATCGTCCTATTCCAGGGCGGGAGCTGATCTCCGTGCCACGTATGAACATCAGCTTCACATGGCCGACGAAGCTTCCGGCGGCTCGACGAGCTTGACCGACAGATCCTTGACCGGGCGCCGGGTCGGGGCCCGGTCGGCCGAGGCGACGAGCGTGATCTTCACCTTGTCTCCCGGATCGACGACCGGTCGATCGACCGAGACGTCGATCTTGGCGCCGCCGAGCTCGAGCGAGCTGGCGCCGGGCGCGACCGGCCTGGCCGCCGCGTGGCCGGCGAGACACGTTCTGTGTTGCGGCCGGCCACGTAGCGTTTTGCCACTGCGCCGCTTTTGCACGGGGCTCGCGCGACCCGTGTCTCCACCAGCTTGCGAGCGCGCGAGGTTGCGGGTCTGGCCGGCTCGCTCGATAGTGCGCGCATGATACGAACGCTCGTCGTGCTCTCGCTGGTGCTCTCCCAGGTCGCCGCGGCCGATCCGGATCCGATCGCCGACCAGGTCACGCGGATGGCGGCCGTCGGGCTCAGCACCGCGCCGTCGTTCGCGCCCGACGGCGCCTCGCTCGCGTTCCTGTCGAACATGACCGGCGTGCCGCAGATCTTCATCGTCCCGACCGAGGGCGGCTGGCCGGTCCAGGTCACCTCGGGCAGCGATCCGGTGGGTTCGCTGGCGTGGTCGCCGAAGGGCGATCTGATCGCGTACACGGTCGCGCCGGGTGGGGGGCTCAACACGCAGGTCTACGTGGTCGCGCCCGACGGCACCGGGGTCCGGCGGCTGACCGCGGGCGGCAAGGAGAACAACTCGTTCGGCAGCTGGACCGACGACGGGGCGGCGCTGACGCTGTCGTCGAACGAGCGCGACCCGGCGTCGTTCGACGCGTACCTGATCGACGTCAGGTCCGGACGCAGGACGCTGGTCGCCAGGATCGGCGGGGTCGGCGGGCTGTCCGAGGTGAGCCGCGACGGCCGGCGCGCGGTGCTCAGCAAGACGCGCAGCCGCGGCGACAATGATCTGTTCCTCGTCGATCTCGCGACCAAGGCCCTTGTCCCGTTGACCAGGCACACGCCACCCGCGCAGTTCTCCGGCGCGATCGCGCTGGACGGCAAGACGGTGTACCTCGATTCGAACAACGATCGTGATCGCACGGCGTTCGGCCGGATCCCGATCGGCGCCGATGGCAAGCCCGGCGCGTTCGCCGTGATCGCCGAGCGCGCCGACGCGGACGTCGATGACTTCGCGGTGTCTCGCGACGGAACGACCGCCGCGCTCCTGTGGAACGCCCGCGGCAAGGACGAGCTCGCCATCGTCGATCTCGCGACCGGCGCCGCCACGCCCGCCGCGCTCCCCGATGACATCGCCGGCAACCTGCGGTTCTCGCGCGACGGCAAGCGCCTCGCGGTGACGATCGGCGGCGCGACCCGGCCGACCGATATCTGGGTGCTCGACCTGGCGGCGCGCAAGCCCTGGCAGGTGACCAGGAGCCCGCACCCCGGCGTTGCGCTCGCGGCGCTGCAGCGTCCGGAGCTCGTCACGTTCAAGGCCCACGACGGCCTCGAGCTGGCCGGCTGGCTGTATCGGCCGCCCGGCGCGAGCGGCCCTTCGCCCTACGTCATCAGCTTTCACGGCGGTCCCGAGGGCCAGGAGCGGCCGACGTTCCGCAGCGACTACCAGGCGCTGGTCGGGCAGGGCATCGGGGTGTTCGCGCCCAACGTGCGCGGCTCGTCGGGGTTCGGCAAGAAGTTCGTCAACCTCGACAACGGCGAGCGCCGCGTCGAGTCACTCAAGGACATCAAGGCGTGCGTCGACTTCCTGGTCGACAGGCACCTCGCGAACCCCAGGAAGATCGGGGTGACCGGGGGCTCGTACGGCGGCTACATGACGATGGCGGCGCTGACCGAGTACCCCGAGCTGTTCGCGGCCGGCGCCAACCTGTTCGGCATCGTCAACTTCGCGACGTTCTTCGCGCACAGCGAGCCGTGGATGGCCGCGATCTCGACCACCGAGTACGGCGATCCGAAAACCCAGAAAGACCTGCTCGACAGGCTCTCGCCGATTCACAAGATCGATCGGATCAAGGCGCCCCTGCTCGTGCTCCACGGCGCGAACGATACGAACGTGCCGGTGGTCGAGGCCGAGCAGACGGTGGCGGCGCTCAAGCAGCGCGGCGTGCCGGTCGAGTACATCCTGTTTCCCGACGAGGGCCACGGCTGGCGCAAGACGGCGAACCGGATCACCTCGACGGTGGCGGTCACGAAGTTCTTCGTCAAGTACCTGAAGTAGTCGCTTGCACTCGGTGCCGAGGTGCGGTCACCTCGCCAGCCTCGCAATCGTCCGCTCGGGAGAACCACCAGATGTCTTACAAACCGTATGTGCTCGCAGGAATCCTGGCTGCCGGTTGCACGACCGGCGTACCCGGGGGGTTCTCGAAAGGGGACCACTGGACGTTCCCGCTCGTCGGGCCGCTCGAGGACGGGCTGCTCTTGACGCCGGTGAGCGTCCGCGGCCACGGCCCGTACCTGTTCGCGATCGATCCCGACGCGAACATCACGGTGATCGACCAGCAGGTGGTCGACGAGGCCGGCCTCACCATGGGCCGCGGGCCGAGCCGCATCGACGAGGCCGCCAGCGAGCAGAATCGGGGGTACGCCGAGTTGATCGATCTCAAGGTCGGCGACCTGGCGATCAGCCGCCGCCAGGTGATGCTGGTCCCGACCACGTTCTACAACACCGATGGGCGGCGCGTGAACGGTGTCCTCGGCCGCGACGTGCTCGCTGACTCGCTGGTGTTCGGCTTCGATCGCGATCAGGGCGTTGCCTCGCTGGCGATGCCCAAGGTGTTCGTGCCGGCCCCGGACGCGGTGGCGATCAAGTACCAGTCCGTCCCGGTCGATCCCACGATGGTACCGACGGGGGCCGGTGACTCGGCCTCGCGCGTGGGCGTGATGCACGACGACGGCCCGGCGCTCGATGTCACCCCGATCTCGCGCCGGGTCGCGACCGCGCAGATCGGCGACGCCGGGTTCAAGATGCACCTCGACCTGGGCGATCCGCTGAGCCAGCTGCGCGAGGCGCTGTGGAGCAAGGCCAAGCTTGCTTCGTCCGAGGTCAAGCTCCGCATGGTCGATGAGGTCGCGACGGCCCGCATGGTCACCCGCGCCGCGATCGCCCCGGCCGTGACGCTCGGCGCTGCGAAGGCATCGCAGGTCACGCTGGCGCCGTACGAGGACAAGCGGTTCGCCATCGCCAAGCTCGACGGCGCGCTCGGGCTGGACTTCTTCCGGCCGTACGCGGTGTACGCGAGCTGGGGGGCCGAGACGTTCTACCTGAAGCCGCGCGGCGACGCGGCGGCGACCACGGTGGCGCGCCTCGGGCGCTGGGGCGCCGGCCTGCCGGCGTGCCCGCACCCCGGCTGCATCACGGCGACGCTCACCACCACCCCAGGCGGGATCAAGCTCGACATCGCCCGTGACCCGCAAGCCGCGAAGCGCGCGCTCGAGATCTACATCGGCGTGACGCCGGCGGCGGGCAAGTCCGCGGCACCCCTGATCGTCGAGCTGCCGAGCGGCACCGACACGATCAGCGGTGGCGTGTTGCCCGCGTACGAGGGGGCGACGCTCACGGTGCTCGACGCCTCGCCGTTCACGCGGCCGTGCCCCGGCGACGGCGGCTGCGTGTTCTCGCGCGACGCCTCCCCCGCGCACGACGCCCCCTGAGCCGGTACGCGATTCGCGTCCGCCGCTCGCTGGTGCTTGGCAAGCAGGAGACCGTGCGGCCCGCGTCGGTCGCCGAACGCGCTCACAGCTGCTTGGCGGATTCCTGGACGAGCTTGGCGCCGCTGGCCGTGGCCGTGGCCGTGATCGTCATCCGGATCGGGTTGCCGACGGTGGGCGGAAACACCACCCAGCCCTGAAACGTGACGGTGCTGCCGTCCTTGCTGATGGTCAAGGTCGGGGCGGTCACCTTCGGCATCCTGGGCGACGGGGCGAGCCCGCTCGCCTTCCACAGCCACGCCACCCGCGACAGCGCGGTCGCCGCGTCGACGCCCTTGGTGGCGAAGAACGCGAACCAGTCGCCGCGCTCGCTTGGCACGATCGCGTGATCGGCGCGGTCGAGGCCGGCGCGATCCGCGAACTCGCCGGGGGCGCTGCCGTGATCGAAGAAGCCCCAGTCGGCGATACGCAGGTTCGTGTCCTCGCGCGGCGTGTCCTTGACCGGCGTCCCGCGCTTGGCCATCCAGGCCACGTAACGGGCGGTGTCTGCGGCGGGCTTGTTGATCGGCGGCGGTGCCTGGTGAATCGGCGCGTTGGAGTCGGGCATGGCAGGTTCCTTTCGCTCCGCGCGCGGCGGTGCGCTCGGTCGATCAGGGCTCGGATCGGTGGCTGCTTGCTTGGCACAAGCCGCGATCAGGAGCGCGACACCGAGCAACGTCCTTCGTGAGGAACCGCAGCGCATGATCAATGCTTGGCCTTCTTGGCCTGGGCTTGCTTGAACTTGGTGTACGGATGGCGCGCGATGATCACGTCCCGGAAGAACGCCTTCACGCCTGCGGGCAGGTTACCGCCCCAGTTGGCGTGGTTCTGGACGCCGGTCGGGTCCCGGAAGAACTCCGCGTAGCAGTTCGCGAAGAACTCCTTGTCCGACATGGCGGAGTACGTATCGTTGGTCGCGTTGATCACGGTGACGGCCTGGTCGCTGAGCTTGAACGCCTGGTGATACCAGTGATTGAGGAAGAATCGACTGCCGCCGTTGGTCTGGAAGTTACTGAAATTGTTGTACCACGAGGCGGTGGACTGGGCACAAGCGTTCTTGACCTTCGCGGGCATCGCGGCCCAGGCCGCCTGGCCGTCGGGAGGTGCGCCGGCATCCGGCGTGGCCGCCGCCGGGCCCCAGTTACCGGTGTTCGTGAAGTTCTCGACGAGCGAGCGCAGGTAGGCCTTCCACGCGTCGTCGACCACGACGTGGGCGCCGGTCGAGCTGGTGAACTGGGCCGGATAGCCACCCAGATCGTTGATCCAGTTGTCGAAGGTCTCGGTGTAAAAGCCCATGTCGTTCTTGAGCCATGGATCGACCTGGCCGCTGATCTGGGTGTGGACCGCATGGCCGATCTCGTGGCGAACCGTGCCCTCGAGGTACTCGAAGTCGCCGCCGGCCACGCCGAGCTCGACGGTGCCCGTCCCTTCGGCCCAGGAGCCGCCCCCGGCGTCGGTCGTGGCCTGGTAGACATTCAGCACGGTGCTCTGGGTCACGTCCTGGGCGGGCAGGCGCTGGAGCTGGCGCCACACCACCTGCAGCACGTCGAGCGGCCAGGCGGCGGCGTTGGCCGGCGTCCCGGGACCGGTGCCCTGGGCCGGGTGGGCGAACCGGATCTCGAACAGCTGGGTCGTGTCCGCCTGGTTGAACACGCTGTCTTCGACCATCAGGTCCAGGGCGCGGGCGGCGGCGGCGGTGAGCTTGCCCTTGGGCAGCGCCGCGACGATCGGATCCCACTGGTTGGCGGTCTTGAGCTCCGTGATGCCGGCGGCGGGCTGGCGGGCGTGGAGCGCGACCAGCACCCCCTGTGCGCCCTTGTTCTTCAGGATGTCGGCGAGGTCGGCCGCGGTCCACGCCTTGCCGCCGGTGCGGTTCTTGATCCGGACCTTCTGGACGGCGAGCCGCCGCTTCTCGTTCCGGTCGCGCATCTTCGTGCGCGCCGCGCTCACCTTGGGGTCGATCGCGTTGACCGCGTTGGCCTCCTCGGTCCCGGGTCCGCCCTGCTCGACGGCGCTGTCGACCGCCTGGTGGTCGACGGCCGGGACGCTGGCCTCGGGCGTATGCTCGCCGTGCTGCTGCTCGACGTGAGCCTCGAGCTCCTCGGCGATCTGCTCGTGACCGGTTGTTACGTCGTCGTGGTCCTGGCTTACGCGCGCGGCGTCCATAGGCCATCTTACGTTCGGGCCGCCGGTTTCTCCCCTGGAACCCCGTACTCGACACGCCGGCGCACGCGATCCTCGAGGCGATCACCGCGCTGCGGCCGCGCGTGCTGTGCCTCGGCATCAACTGGGTCGGTGATCCGCGCGCATTCCACGCCGCGTACGCGACGATCGCGGACCACGCACGCAAGCACCGGACCGCGATCGTCATCGGCGGACCGGCCGTGACGCCCGCGCTGCGCAGCGAGATCCGGTTCGCGGCGTGCTGCTCGAGCATGCGCGAGCTCGCCGACTTCTGCTCCAGCCTCGAGCCGCCGGCGCGCTGACCGCGCGACCGAGGTCGCCGGGGGGGCCGCGCTCGGCGCTCGCACCGTCCCCGGCGGCTCACACCTCCCGGAACAGCGGCGTCAGCTCGACGCTGCGCGCCCGGCCGGTGGCGAACACGCCGCGCGCGGCCACCGTGGTGGTCATCGCCCCGCACCTGGATGGACCGCGCAGGGCCATGCACGTGTGCTCCGCGAGGAAGAAACGTTCAATTCGTTAACGGCCAAATTGCCGAGCTTCTCCATGACACATGTGTACCCGAGGTCCTCTTACCGCCAACGTAAAAACCGTTCATAACGTTCATGACGAGAATGCGCGCCGTCCGGAGTATCGGGAAGGTGTCGGCGCGGACGAGCGCCGGTGCACGGTCCGCCGTCCGCGCGGCTGGTTCAGCGCGTCGTTCCGGCGCCCCACTGCTGATCGAGCCACGCGAGCAGCTGCGTCGTCCACCGGCCGACGTCGCCGCGATGCTCGAGCGCCAGGCCCATCGCGTGCGGGCCGTGGAGGTACAGCGTGAACGAGATCGGGACGCCGGCGCGCCGGCACGCCTCGGCGAACTGCTGCGAGTGGGTCGCCGGCACGATCGAATCGTCGGCGGTGGTCCACAGGAACACCGGCGGATGGGTCGCCTCGACGTGGAGCTCGCTCGAGAACCGGCGGCGCTCGTCCTGGGAGACCTCGGTGCGGCCGAACAAGTTCTCGACCGAGCCGAGGAACGCCCCCGGCGTGGCTCCCTCGACGAACGAGATCAGCGGGTAGGCCAGCACGACGAGATCCGGGCGCGCGGAGACCCGCGGGGCCAGGTCGTCCTCGGGCGCCACCCACAACGAGGGCTGCGTGCTGAGCAGCGTCGCCAGGTGGCCGCCGGCCGAATAGCCCAGCACGCCGACGCGCGCCGGATCGATGCCCCACTCGGTCGCGTGGGACCGGGCCAGGCGCACCGCGCGCGCGGCGTCGGCGTAGGGCCCCGGATAGAACGACTGTGTGCTGCGCGTGCCGTAGTCGACCTCGATGCCGGCGAGGCCGTGGCGCGCGGCCCACTCGCCCGAGCCACCGCCGCTGCCGTCGCAGCGCGCGTAGCCGCCGCCGCGAAGCACGACCAGCGCCGGGTGCGACCGCGATCGGCCTCCGTCGGGGAGGTAGACCCGCATCGCCGGGGCAGGGCGGCCCTGCCAGAGCGGGACCTGGAACGACGTGACGTCGGAGATCGGCATCGCCGCACGATACGCCGGTGACACCGCAGGGTGGGAGGGCCGCGCGCCGGGTGCGGAAGGTGCTCGAGACCGACGCGCGCCCATTCTGGAAGTTCGGTGCCGAGGTCATGCCGAGGTCATGATTTGACACCTCGCGCGGGGCGGCCCTACCATCGAGCATGCCGCCGCGCACGTGGACGACGATCGATGATCTCGTGGGCGCCATCCTCGACCGGACCGTCACCCGCGCCGAGCTCCGGGAGTTTGTCATCGCGCAATGGAACGCGAAGCGGTTCGCGTTTCGCGCGGGCGCGATCACCGCGTGGGCGCCCAAGGTCGCGGCGCTGGCCGAGCGGGCGGGCGTGACGCACCACGGCCGGCCCGACCAGCCGGTCTGTCCGTCGCGCCACCTGTTCGGCGACGACGCGAGTGTCGCGGCGCGCCTGGTGTTCGATCCGCCGAACTCGCCGGAGCAGCCGGAGACGATCGAGTTCCACACCCACCCGGTCGAGAGCGTGATCGTCGTGCTGCGCGGCGGCGGCAGCTACCAGATGTGCCACCGCGACGCCGCCGGCCGCGACGTCGTCGTCGATGTCCCGCTCGAGGCGGGGTCGGTGGTCTGCTTCCCGGGCGATGTCGTCCACACGATCGAGTGCGGGGCGCAGGGGGTCGAGACGCTGAACATCACCGACCGGCTCAACCAGCCGGCATGGCGGGACGATCCGACGCTCCCGAACACGGGGCCCGCGGCGAGCCCGGACTTCGCCCGCACGGCGGATCCGCCGGCGGGTGCGCCCGTGGTGCCTTACGCGGCGTTCGCGTCGCCGCGCGTCGCCGGCCTGCTGTGAGCCGGCGCTCTCCGTGAGCACGCTCGATCTCGCGTCGCCTCTTGACGTAGGTGTGCCCGTCGCCTGCAATGTCTGGTAGACAGGCTTCGTGGTCGCACTCGATGGCAAGCAGCTGAGGCCGGGCAAGCGCGAGCGCCTGGTGGAGGTCCTGGATCGCGCGGGGCTGCTTCGCGGGGTGATGCAGCTGCGGCGACTGGCGCCGCTGCCGATCGTCGGGATCGTCACGTTTCATCACGTCCACGACGTCGCGGCGGAGCGCGGGGCCTATCCGTATGACCCCGATGTCGCCGATGCGACGCCGGCGCAGTTCCGGCGCCGCATGGAGATGCTGGCGAAGATCGGCACGCCGATCGGGATGGCCGACCTGCTGCGCGCGATCGACGGGGCGGCGCTGCCGCCGAACCCGGTGATGGTGACGTTCGACGACGGCTACCGGAGCTGTCACGACGTCGCGCTGCCGATCCTGCGCGAGCTCGGGATCCCCGCGACGTTCTTCATCGCGACCTCGTTCGTCACCGAGCGCCGGCTGTACTGGTGGGAGCGCATCGCGCTCGCGCTCCACACGGCCCGGCGGCCGCGCGCGAAGCTCTTGTATCCCGCGCCGATCGAGCTCGAGGCGGCCGACCCCGCGTCGCGCCACGTGCTCGATAACCTGGTCAAGAACACCTTTGGCATCGACATCGGGCGCTTCCTCGCCGAGCTGTATGCCGCGCTCGACGTCGAGTGGAGCCCGGCGCACGACGCCGCGCACGCCGACCGGCTGATCATGACCTGGGACCAGGTTCGCGCGCTGGAGCGCGCCGGCATGAGCATCGAGTCCCACACGCGGCACCACCACGTGCTCGAGACGCTCGACGACGACGGGCTGCGCGAGGAGCTGGCCGGGGCGCGCGACGATCTCGCGCGCGAGCTCGGGCACCCGGTCCACGCGATCGCCTATCCCGTCGGCCGCCGGGTCCAGGACGCGCGGATCCTCGCCGCCATCGCCACCGCCGGCTACCGGCTCGGGTTCGCCAACCAGAACGGGGTCAACGTGCTGTGGCCGGCCGCGCTGCGCCGCGCCGCTTCGTTCAATCCGCTCGATCTGCGGCGGGTCTCGGTCTCGCTCGCGACCTCGGACCCGATGCTGCTCACCCAGCTCGCGTTTCCGCCGCTCGGCTATTGATCGACGATGGGCCGGCGCGAATGTGACCTGGAGGCCCCGGCCGGGCCGGCCACGCCGCTATGATACGGGGATCGATGTTCGTGCGCGCGCTCGAGGTCCCGTGTCCGTAGGCAAGCGCGCGGCGCGCGGCGCGATCTGGAACGTGGGCGCCAGCACCGGCGCCCGCCTGGTCGGGTTGATCGGCACGCTGTTCATGACCCGGCTGCTCGCCCCCACGGTGGTCGGCGAGGTGTACTCCGCGCTGGTCATCGCGCAGACGGCCAACTGGGTCTCGAACTGGGGCTTCAACCAGTACATGGTCGTGCACGGCCAGAAGGGCGACGAGCAGACCTACCACGCCTCGGTGGTCAACCTCGTGTTCGGCTTCGTCGGGCTGTGCGCGGTCGCCGGCACCGGCGCGTGGTTCGCGCCGATGTTTCATGCGCCTCACCTCGCCAGCTACCTGCCCGGCCTCACGCTCGCGATCCTGATCCGCCGCATCGGCTCGGTCCCCGACAAGGTGCTCGCGCGCGAGATGCGGTTCCGCGAGCTGGCGACCGCCAACGGCCTGGGTGCCCTGGCGTACACGGTCAGCGCCATCACGCTGGCCGCGACCACGGATCTCGGAGGCCAGGCCATGGTCGTGGGCCAGATCGTGCAATCGGCGATCGCGACCGCGTTGATCATGCGCGCCACCGGGCTGGGCTGGTTCCGGCCCACGCCGTGGCGCTGGCCGCGGGTCCGGGAGATCCTGCGCTTCGGCCTCCCGCTCGGCTTCGCGCAGCTGTTCGACTTCGGCACGCGCAACTGGGACAACCTCGCGTTCGGCTGGTACTTCGGTCCCGAGACCGTGGGCCTCTACAACATGGCGTACAACCTCGCCGACATCCCCGCGGTGCAGGTCGGCGAGCAGATCGGCGAGGTGCTGCTACCGGCGATGACCAACCTCGAGGTCAAGGATCGCAAGGCGGCGCTGGTCCGCTCGACGGCGCTGATGTCGCTCGTCGTGTTCCCGCTCGCGGTCGGGCTGGGTACGGTGGCGCCGACCTTGATCCGCGGCCTGCTCAACGAGCAATGGCAGGCGGTGGCGCCGCTGCTCGTCGTCCTGTCGGTGCTCTCGGTGGTGCGGCCGATGGCCTGGGGCGTCAGCGCCTACCTCGCGAGCTTCTCGCGCACGCGAACCATCATGATCCTCCAGCTGCTCAAGCTGGTGCTGCTGTTCAGCTGCATCGCCGCGTTCCATCCGCTGGGCTATGTGTGGACCGCGGCGTCGGTGGGGATCGCTTTCGGCGGGCAGTCCCTCGTGTCGATCGCCCTCGTGATCTACACCGATGGGATCCCGGCATGGCCGCTGGTGAGCGCGGTGGTGCGGCCGCTCGCGGCGTGCGGCGTGATGGCCGCCGGGGTGCTCGGCGCGCGCCACGGCATGCTCGCGCTCGGCGTCGAGGCACCGAGGGTCATCCTGGTCGTCGAGATCATCGCCGGCGCGGTGACCTACGTCGTGGCCGCGCTGGCCCTGGCGGGGCCGACCGCGCGCGACTTCTTGCAGCTCCTGCGCCGAGCGCTCAAGCGCGGCGGGTGACCCGGCTCGCAGATCGCCGTGTACGATGATCGGGTGGATCAGATGACGCCGCCTCGCGCCAGCGCCGAGACCGTGCCGGCGCTCGACGGCGTGCGTGGCGTCGCGATCCTGCTGGTGCTGGCACACAACCTCAACCCCTTCGAGGATGGCGGTCCGCTCCTCGAGCGCCTGGCCGGCCTCGCCGCCAACGTCGGCTGGGTGGGGGTGCAGCTGTTCTTCGTCTTGTCCGGATACCTCATCAGCGGCATCCTGCTCGATACCCGAGGCTCGCCCGGCTACTACCGCGCGTTCTTCGGCCGCCGGGTGCTGCGCATCTTCCCCTTGTACTACGCGGTCCTCGTGGTCTGCCTCGTGGTCCTGCCGGCCCTCGGGTGGGCGCCGGAGCGCCTCCTGGCCGACCGTGAACACCGCATCTGGCTGTGGACCTACCTCATCAACTGGGCCGAGCCGCTCGGCTGCGGAGTCGCGGCGTTTCCCCATTTCTGGTCGCTGGCGGTGGAAGAGCAGTTCTATCTCGTCTGGCCGTTCGTCGTCCGCCGCACCACCCCGCGCCGCCTGCTGCAGGTGGCGATCGTGCTCGTGGTCGTCGCGTTCGCGGCGCGCCTCGGCCTTCGCCTCGCCGGGGTGGGCGAGGGCGGGCCGTACATGTTCACGATCTGCCGGATGGACGCGCTCGCGCTGGGCGGGGCGATCGCCGCGGTCTTGCGGATCCCCGAGTATCACGAGCGCGCGGTGCGCTGGCGTGGTCGCGTCAGCCTCGTCGTGAGCGCGCTGTTCGTCCTCGGCCTGTTCGCGACGCGCGGCTATCCGCGGACGACCTTCAGCGGCCAGACGTTCGGCTATACGATCCTCGCGGTCACGTTCGCCGCGCTCGTGCTCCTGGCGGTGCTCGATCACGAGCGTCGGCGCGGCTGGGTCGGCGCCGTGTTCAAGAATGCCGTGCTTCGATCGTTTGGAAAGTATAGCTATGCGATCTACCTGTTTCACCAGCTGCTCAACCAGATGGTCGGAACGCCTCTGCTCCACGAGCTCCGGCCGCAGGGAATCGGGCTCGGGGCCGGCGGGATCTACATGGTCGTTGGCACCGTGGCGAGCTACGTACTGGCACTGGCCTCGTATCATGGATACGAGAAGCACTTCCTGGCACTCAAGCGGTACTTCCTACCTGGGCGGGGGTCGGACGCGCCAGCGGGCGGCGGCTAGTCTAGAGCGGCGTCGCGGGGGGAGAACCCCTACGTGGTCGCTGCGTCGGCGCGAGTGTGCGACCAGCCATCCCGGGGGGAGAACCCCTACGAGGTTTCGTCGCAGGAACGGATAAACCGGTGCCCGGGGCGGCGGAGACATCGACACTAGCGCGGGGGGCCGACCGCGAGGTCCCAGCCGACCACGAGCGCCTGGCCGACCACGAACGCCTGGCCGACCGTGAGGGCCGGGTCGACCACGAGCGCCTGGCGCCCTCGGCCACGCGCACCAGCCCGACCACGCCGATCCGATGCTGCCGCCGCATCCACTGTTCAGCTGAGCAATACCCCGTGCTGACTCGCAACACGCCTTGTCAAGGCCACAACTTTTCCAAATCGAATAAGATAGTTACACCCTAGTTGGAGCATCGCGTAGATTTTGCCTTGCGTTCTCAGACCAGATCGCCTAACCTTATAAGCTTACATTTTCTGCTTGCGCAGCGCGGGCGGCTGCACGTATACGTATGGTGGCTGGAGTCGGCGACTGCTCGAACGGAGACAACGGCGATGCTGGCCACCGGGCAGCGTCGTTGGCCTCGGCTAGGCCGAGGCCAACGGCATTCACAACAATTCCAAGCATTGGAACATTCGACAATGAAAGTGAAACGCAATGACGCTTAATTGGATGGATCAACGAACTCAAGACGATGTGCTTGATGCGGTGGGTAAAAAACACCTGCAAGTATCGATCAGGTGGCCCAAGGACGTAATGATCTCTGGAAACCTGCCCCCCGAAGATGCCGATAGCGATCCAACATGATCGCGAGAAGGCCGAGAGCGAAAGAGACTGGCGAATAGCGAAAGTGGTTATAACATCACTCGCGTACCAAGCATTAAGTGTAGATGAACTCAAGGAATTGAGAGGGCTAGAACAGCGGTGGTTCGCCAGCTGCCGCCAAGCCGAGGCGCTCGCCGCGAAAGGAGCGGTGCGGTGGGACACTGAGAGGTAGTCGCGCTACGGCCAAGGCATGGAGTTGAGCCGCTTGTCGAACGCGGACTGCCTATCGAGATGCACGCGGCCGTGGTGCCAGGTTACCAGCTCGAAGCGCCATCCAGGATCGTCAGGCGGTGCGGCCCGGACAACACAGTCTAGTCGGCACTGGGTCGTTCTCGATAAGCATCGCAACCAACTAGTCTCGTCCGTCCGATTGGATTTTGGTTTTCGTCGCCGTCGGCGTGGGGCTGCGCTGGGCGGTTGGCCGAAGCCAAGGTGCGACCAGCCATCCCGGTGCGCGCTCGCTCGGCCGCGCGCCCGAGCTCGACGGCACGTACCCTATCGCGCAGCTCCGCGCGCAGCTTCGCAGCCGGTCCAAGCTCGGCGGGGATCGCGAGCGACAGCTCGAGGGCATCGTAAGCTGGTCGACCGAGAGGCAGTGCTCGACAAGCTGGTCCACACGGCGGCCAATCCGGTGCAGGACGATCTGGTCGATCGGGTGCACCACTGGCCCGGCGTCAACGGCCTCAGCGCCCGCTGGCAGAGATCTTGGTTGCAGCGAGCACCATGCTCCCGCGCCAGGTGCTTCCGCATCAGTTCTACCTGATCACCCGCCGCTGCACCCAACGCCAGATGAGATCTCGCGTGGTTGATGTGCCTCAACGTCCGGTGGCGTCCGGTACTTGGCCCATCGTGGCCGAACCCGGACGGACGAGCCAACATCCATGAGCCCGGACACGAGCACGAACGCCCACACGGCCGAACTCAACGCAGAGATCGAGGGGCAGGATCGGCGTGTCGTGCACGACAGCATGTCCGGGTTCGCCGCGCTCGGCGAGCGCACCGGACGAGCATTAGCATTACAGGATGCTCGATGCTTCGCTATTGTGTCCGACACCCGGACAAATGACGCAATGTATCTTGTCGAGGTAACGAGACTGCGCTATCCATGACGCGCGATGGCCGAACTCGACGTCACCTTCCGCCGCCTGCTACGCGATCTGCCGCAACCGATGATGCACCTGGCATTCCCCCACCGTTCACTCGAGCCTCTCGGTCCCGTGGATCCCAGCGTCGATCGAACACGCCAGCTCACGACGGATAACATGCTCCGCGCGAGCGCAGGAACCACCGAGGTCATCGTGCACATCGAGGTCGAGCGCGACTGGCGCCCGACGATGGCCGACCGTCTGTTCGATTACGCGAGCGCCGCGGTGACGGCGACGCGCCAGCCCGTGTGGTCGGTCGTCGTGCTGCTGCGCCCCGGAGGGGACCCGCCGGAGGGCACCGGTGTGTACCAGGTCCCGGGCGCCGACGGTGACGCGTTCGTGTTCCGCTATCAGGTCGTACCCCTGTGGCAGCTCGACGCCAGGCAGATGCAGGCCCAGCTCGGGCCCGCCGCCGCACCGTTCTGCGCGGCGATGCGAGGCGCCGACGAAGCGTTCATTCCCGAGCTGGTCGAGAAGGTGCAAACCGACCCGACGCTGGCACCGCACGACCGGCGTACCACGATCCAGTTGCTGTTCATCGTATCGGCCGTTATCCTCGGAAGTGAGACGGCCAGGAGGATTTTTCACGTGGAATCGATCATCCAGGATCCGAACGTTCAGGAGCTCATCCGC
>Ga0308175_100000042_pt1 | contig 100838 bp, 110 predicted proteins | sample PhyCR1_3_FD_203893 | JGI IMG/M metagenome (GOLD analysis project Ga0308175, IMG submission 203893) | Soil microbial communities from UC Gill Tract Community Farm, Albany, California, United States - DLSLS.C.R1 | ecosystem: Environmental > Terrestrial > Soil > Agricultural land | place: USA...
CGCACCCGCCGCGGCACCAGGCGGCGCAGGGAGCCGGCGGAGGCGCGCGGCGCCGAGACCGTGGGCCGCGCGCGCTCCGCCAGCTGCTCCACGCGCGCAGCCACCTGCGCGCGCAGCTCCGGCGCGGCCCGCGAGCCGGCCGCGGACGCGCGCCGGGACTTGATCGCGTGCGCGATCACGCCGCCCTCGCCGACGACGTCGCGCACGAGCAGGTACAGGATCAGCGTCCCGTAGACGATCGCCTCGCGGTAGTCGGACGAGATCAGGCCCGCCGAGACGGCCTCCACGACGCCGAGCGCGAGGCCCGCGATCACGCCGCGGACGGGGCTCGTGAAGCCGCCGAGCGCGGCGGCGATGAAGCCGATGATGCCGATCGTCAGGCCGCTGTCCCAGCGCACGAGCGTCTGCGAGACGGTGACCGACGCGATCAGGCCGCAGAGCGCGCCCGACAAGGCGAAGGAGGCCATCGACATCGAGCCGAGCCGTATGCCCGTGAGCCGCGCAGCGACCGGGTTGATCGCGCAGGCGCGCATCGCGCGGCCGAGGTCGGTGCGCGTGAACAGCCACACGACGAACAGCAGCGACAGCGCGGTCGTCAGCCAGATCCACTTGACCTGGTTCGACAGCGTCGCGCCCAGCAGGTGGAAGTCGCCCGACTGCCACGTCGGCGCGCTGCGCGGGTCCTCCTCCCAGATCAGCAGCGCGGCGCCGCGCAGCGCGACGCCGACGCCGAGGCTGGCGATCACGAGGCCGAGCTGGCCGACCTTGCCGCGCACCGGCGCGACGGTCGTGCGCTCCTGCACGACCGCGACGAGCGCGACGACGACGACCGAGGCGAGGACGGCGAGCGGGACCGCCCAGCCGGCGGCGATCGTCACGGCCGTGATCATGCCGCCGACCATCACGTACTCGCCGGTGGCGAAGTTGTAGACGCCCGTGACGTTCGCGACGACGATCAACCCGAGCGCGACGAGCGCCGCGACGCAGCCGACCGAGAGGCCGGACAGGACGTATTGAGCGAGGTCGTGCATGTGGTGGCTCCCTGAGCGGAGAAGCCCCGCGCCGCCGGCGCCGAGGAGGGGACGGGCCCCGGCGCCGGCGGGTCGTGGGGGACCCCGGGCTTAGGGCGTCGCCCCCGCGGGGTCGGCGCCGGGCGCGAGCACGTATCTGATGCTTCTGCCGTCGGCCTTGATCGTCAGGTCGACGTACGCCTGCTTCCAGGTGCCGACGAGCGAGTGGTTCTCGGGGCTGCTCTTGACGAGCCCGTGGCTCGTGCGCAGGCCGTGACCGTCGAACTGCTCGAGCGCCTCGCGAAGCGACTCGCGGTCGACGTCGCCGTCGTGCGCCGCCATCGCGCGTCTAGCGGCGTCGGCGAACATGTTCACCGCGTCGTTGCCGTAGATGCTGTAGAGCGCGAACGGCTCGCCGGGGTACGCGGCTCTGAACTTCGCCATGTACTCCTCGCACCATCTGCGCGTCTCGTCGTCTCTGGCGACGACCTCGGGCGCGCGGCACTTGTGCGCGCCGAACACCATCGTCTCGGCGGCCTTGCCGGTCGCCTGGGCGATCGCGAGCACCGTCAGCCACTGCTCGGTGATGACGGGCTTGTCGAACATGCCGAGCTGGCGCGCGGCCTTCGCGGCGTTCGGGTTGAGGCTCTCGATGTAGTAGGTGTCCGCGCCGCTGTTCTTCAGCGCGGTGAGCTGCGGGATCAACGCGTCGACGGAATCGTCGAGCGAGGCTCTCTGCTCGCTCACGACCTCGCAGCCGAGCTCCTCGCAGCGTCTCTGGATCGCCGGCGTGAGGCCCTCCGAGAAGTCGGTCTCGTAGTGCAGCACGCCGATCTTTCTCGTGCCTCTGTTCGCGACCGCCCAGCTGACGGCCGAGGTCGCGTACTCGCCGTTGAAGCTGACCGCGAACGCGTAGGGGTTGACCGGCTCGACGAGGTCGATGCGGCCGACCGAGGCCAGGAACGGCAGTCTCACGCGATCGGCCTGGGCCTTGATCGCCAGCCCGCCGCCGCCGCCGACCCACGCGGCGAGCACGTCGTCGTCGGACGCCGCCTCGCGGTAGGCCTCGACCGACTCCTGCGCCGTGAGGCCCTTCTTGAAGGTGCGGATCTCGATCGGACGGCCGTCGACGCCGCCGGCGTCGTTGATCTCTCTGGCCGCGATCTCCATGCCCTTCGTCCAGTCGGGGCCGCCGTCGGCGAGCGGGCCCTCGAGGTTCGCGATCACGAGCGGCTTGCTCGAGCTCGAGCTGGAGCTCGCGCTGCCGCCGTCGCCGCCGCTGTCGCCGCCGCCGCTGTCGCCGCCGCAGGCCGCCAGCGCGAGCGCCGCGACCAGCGCGACTGCGAGCGCGAGCCAGCGGAGCGCGCGCGAGCGCGCGCTGCTGTCTGTGCTTCTCACCACCATCCTCCTCCACTATCTGAAACGCGGAATGGCTATATGGAGAAGTTACCCCCGACGGCACTCACTGTCAAATAATCTGGATGCCGATTGAACTATGTGAAAAAACGGCCGATCGCGCCGCGAAACGGCGGCCGACCGGACGTGCCGACCGCCACGCGCAGCAGGCGGCCGGCGGCCGAGCGCCCCTGCTCGGCCTCCGGCGACCACTCGCCGAAGTCCGTCACGAGCAGGTCCTCGCCGTCGAAGACGCAGTTGAGCGGCGTGCCGCCCGTCGCGACGAAGCCGACCGCCTCGCCGTCGGGCGCCAGCACGTCGATGCCGCCCGAGCTGACGCCGGTGACGAACAGGCGCCCGTCGGCGGCGAGCTTCATGCCGTCGGGCACGCGGTCCTCGGGCAGCGTCGCGAGCAGCTCGACCGTGCCGTCCGGCCGGCGGCGCTTGACCCGGCGCGTGAACGACTCGTTCCACACGACGGCGCCGTCCGGCTCGACGACGATCCCGTTGGGGAACACGGGGCCGACCCGCTCGACGACCGTCGCGCGGCCGTCGCGCTCGACGACGACGATCGCGCCCTCGTCCGGGCGCTCGGGGTCGAACACGCCCGAGTCGGTGAACCACAGACGACCGTCGGGGCCGAAGGCGAGGTCGTTGGGACCGACGAACGGCTCGCCGCCGGCGTGCTCGACGACCATCTCCACGACGCCGTCGTCGCGCACGCGCTGAATCGACGGCGGCGTGGGACGGGGCGAGAGCCACGGCCCGGCCGTGCGGCCGTTCTGCGCCACGTAGACGCCGTCGAGCCCGACGACGCATGCGTTCGGTGCACCGCCGACGTCGGCGTACGAGCGCAGGCCTCCGACCGGATCCCACGCCGAGACGCGCAGCCGGAACGTCTCGACGAACACCACGGTGCCGCTGCCGTCGGCCAGCAGATCCGGCCCCTCGGGCGAGCCGAGGCCCTCGACGAGCGCGACCGCGTCAGTCATCGATCCCGCGTCTGCCGGCGACGCCCGGCGCGTCCGGATCGCCGCTCCAGGGGATCCAGCCGAACGCGGTCCAGCCGCCGTCGGGCGCGATCGTCTGACCGGTCACGAAGCGCGAGCGGTCGGACGCCAGGTAGAGCACCGTCTCGGCGATCTCCTCAGGCTCCCCGAGCCGCCGCAGCGGCGTGTGCTCGAGATAGGCGTCGACGTCGATGAGGCCCTCGTCGATCGCCTGCTGGACCATCTCCGTCTTCGTGTTGCCGGGCGCGACCGCGTTGACGCGGATCCCGTAGCCCGACCACTCGACCGCGAGCACCTCGGTCATCGAGAGCACCGCCGCCTTCGCGGCGCTGTAGGCGAGCCGCATCGGAAACGCGACGAGCCCGTTGATCGAGGAGATGTTCACGATCGCGCCCCCGCCGCTGTCGCGCATCGCGCGGCCCAGCTCGCGGCTGCACAGGAAGACCCCCGTGACCATCACGTCGAGCGACGTGCGGAAGTCCTCGACGGGGAAGCTCATGCTCGCGCCGAGGCGGCCGATGCCGGCGTTGTTGACGAGCACGTCCACGCCGCCGAAGTCCTGTGCGACGCGCGCGGCGACGTCCACCACGCCCGCCTCCTCGGAGACGTCGAGCGCGTAGAAGCGCGCCTCGACGCCCTGTGCGGCGAACGCCGCCGCGCTCGCGGCGCCGCCCTCTGCGTCGCGGTCGAGCAGGGCGAGCCGCGCGCCGTGCGCGGCGAACGTCTCGGCGATCGCGGCGCCGATCCCGCGGGCCGCGCCCGTGACGACGCAGACGCGATCCTGCAGCTCCGGGCTGGCGGCCCGCTCGCGCTCAGGACTCAATGCTCGCCCTCGCCAGCAGGCCGCCGTCGATCACGAGCGAGGAGCCGGTCGCGTACGACGCCTGGTCGCTCAGCAGCCACACGACGCCGGCCGCGATCTCCGCCGGCTCGGCGAGCCGGCCGACGACCAGCTGCGCGCCGATCCGCGCGCGCGCGGCGGGGATCTGGTCCGCCTCCAGGCCGGCCCACATCAGCGCCGTCTCGGTCGCGCCCGGGACGATCGCGTTGACGCGCACGCCGTGCGGCGCGTAGTCGAGCGCGAGGCTCTTGACGAGCGCGGTGACGCCGCCCTTGGAGGCGCTGTACGCGGACGCGCCGCCGGGCGCGGAGACCTCGCCCCACGGCGACGAGGCGCAGACGATCGAGCCGCCGCGCCCGTGCTCCAGCATGTGCCGCAGCACGTGCTTGCACGTGAGGAACATGCCGGTGAGGTTGATCCCGATCACCTCGTTCCACTCCTCCAGCGCCAGCTCGTGCACGAGTCCGCCGTGACCGACGCCGGCGATCGCCGCGACGCCGCGCAGCTCGCCGACCGCCGCGGCGCTCGCGGCCACGGCCTCCGCGACCGCCGCCTCGTCGCGCACGTCGCACGCGAGGCCGACCGTCGCGGGCGCGCCGTTCGCGGCCGCCTCCGCGGCGGCCTCCTGCGCGCGGGGTCCGTCGACGTCGAGCACGGCGACGGAGGCGCCGGCCTGTGCGACGGCAAGCGCGCACGCGCGGCCGATGCCCGAGCCGCCGCCGGTGACGAGCACGCCGCCGTCGAGCGCGGGGCCGCTCACAGCGACCACACGTGGTCGAGCGCGCGCGGCCAGCCCTGCTCGTCGGCGTCGGGGTACTCGATCAGCTCGCCGACCTGCTCCTCCCAGCGCTGCGCCACGGGGTCGGTGTTGAAGATCTCGACCATGCGGTCGTAGTCCTCGACCTCCATGTGGCTGAAGAGGATGTCGTCGAACGCGTAGATCACGTAGGTCGTGATCCCGGCGTCTCGCAGCACTCTCTCCAGCTCCGGCCAGACCGTCGCGTGGAAGCGCTTGTACTCGTCGATCTTGCCGGGCTTCGCGCGCCAGACGTGTCCGATCCGAGCCATCTCACCTCACCTCATAGCTTTCATATTCTGAAACATATTTCAGAACGAGTATGAGGCTACCAGAGGGGTGCAAGCGGATCGCCCACGCAGAGGGTCCCCTCGCGCAGCCCGCGCGCAAACCCGGCGCCGGCTTGGCGGCGGTCCGTCAGGCAGCTGCGCCCGCGTCGGCCTCCGCGCCGCCGAGCGCCAGCGAGCCGTCCCCCGCCAGTCCGCCCGTCACCTCAAGCAGCACCGAGGTGAGCTCGGCGCGCCGCAGTCTGAAGCGTTCCGTCGGGACCGACAGTCCCAGCGCCGCGACCAGCTGGCCGCGGTGCAGCACCGGCGCCGCGACACAGCTGACGCCCGTCGCGAACTCCTCCTCGTCGTAGCCGAAGCCGCGCTGCACGATCTGCTCGAGCTCCCGCTCCAACGAGGCCGGGTCGGTGATCGTCGCCGGCGTGACCGGCACCAGCGGGTGGGCGCGCAGGTACGCCTCGCGCACCTCGGGCCGCGCGTAGGCCAGCAGCACCTTCCCGTTCGCGCGCGCGTGCCCGTGCTCGTACGGTCCGCTCCCGACCTCGGCGACGCGCACCATCTGGTTGCCCTCGACCGACGCCAGCACGCGGATGTCGTGCTCGCCCCAGTCGGCGAGGTAGCCCGTCTCCCCCGTGCGCATCGTGAGGCTTCGCAGCCCGCGCAGCAGGCTGTCGGGGACCGACTTCCCCCGCAGGTAGCTCTGCGCGAGGATCGCGCTGCTGCGTCCGAGGATGTAGTGACCGCGCACGTCCTTCGCGAGCAGCCCCTCGTCGAGCAGCGTGTTGAGCAGGTGGTAGGTCGTCGGGACCGCGAGCCCCTGCGAGGCGGCGACCTCCTTGGCGCTCGCGCCGTGCGGCTGGTCGGCGACCCACAGCAGGATCCGCGAGGCGCGCGCGACCGACTGGATACGCGTCTTGGCCCCGGCCTTGGCATCCGTCTCGAGGGCTGCGTTCGCGGCCGTCTTCATGGCACGTTCCTCTGTCGCGGATCAGATGTCGTAACAGCAGCTTATCCGCGAATCCGATACCGATTCAATTGGTGAAACGGAACGGCGACCGGCGCCGCCGGCACACCGCAACTACGTCGGCACGATCGAGCGAGGGGAGGCCAACGTCGGCTTCCTCAACCTCCTGCGCCTGGTCGACGCGCTCGACGTGCCCTTCGCCGAGTTCGCAGAGGTGTGGGATCGCCAACTCCGCGCCCGCCAGGACCCCGGGCGTGCGCGGGAAGTGCCATCCATGACGTTGACCTCCTGATGAAGAACGGGCATCTACCCCCTCTTCACGAGAACGGCCGGATTGTGCGAGCCAACCGCGCGCAACCGCGGCCGTCCGCGGCGAAGAAGGGCTGTCTATCCCCTTCCTCACGAAATCGGCCGGATTGTGCGAGCCGCGTCATCGGATACCGTCCTGCCATGACCACGACTGAGGTCATCGAGCAGATCGGCACCCGACTGGCCAGCGCCGCGCCGCCTCGTTCGCGCGTCGTGCTGTTCGGCTCTCACGCGCGCGGAACCGCGGCGGAGGACTCCGACTACGACGTGCTCGTGATCGAGCCGACCGTCGAGAGCGCGCTTTCCGAGTCCGTCCGCCTGCGCCGTGAGCTGCGGGGACTCGGTGTGCCGATCGACGTGGTCGTGATGGACGAGGCGAAGGCAAGACGTCGCGCGGCCGTGCCGGGCACGATGGTCGAGCGCGCGCTGCGCGAGGGCCGCCTGCTTGCCCAGACCTGAGCACGTCGACCTCGCGCACCTGCTGCTGCGCAAGGCCAACGCCGATCTCGCAGTCACGCGGACGCTCGCCGCTGACGCCGATCCGCACGACGAGGCGATCGGCTTCCACGCCCAGCAAGCGGTCGAGAAGGCGCTGAAGGCAGTGCTCGCCTTCTCAGAGGTGCCGAGCCCGCGCACGCACGACCTTACCTACCTCGTCGAGCTGCTCGACGCCCACGGCATCGACGTCCCGACGAGGATCGCCGAGCCCGAATGGCTCAGCCCTTGGGCCGTGACCACCCGCTATGACGACCTCGACGACACGCTCGACCGCCACGCCGCGATCGAGGCCGCCGACAGCGCGATCAAGTGGGCGCAGGCACGCCTCAAAGAGGCGCCTGGCGGAAGCTGAGCAGCGCGCCTACCGAGCCGGCGCCGACGCCTGCGCGCCGCCCGCCTCGAACGCCCGCGCCAGCCGCTCGGCCGCGTCCTCGTGGCTGCGGAAGTGCGTGTAGCGCATCGTCGTCTTGATGTCGGCGTGGCCCATCCACGCCTGCAGCTCGACGAGCGAGGCGACGTGCTCGACCGCCAGCGTCCCGAACGTGTGGCGCAGGTCGTGGAAGCGCAGCGGGCGCAGGCCGGCCGCTCTCTGCGCGGTGACGTACCGACGGCGCAGCGCGGAGGCGTCGAGGTACGACCCGCCGGCGCCGACGAACACGAGGTCGTCCGGACCGGTCCAGCGCTCGCGCTGGCCGAGCCGCGCCAACGCCTCGGCGACCGGCGGCGCCATCGGCACCGACCGCCCCTTGCCGGACTTCGGCAGCGTCAGCTCGCCGTTCGCATAGCTCGCCGACACGCGGATCGTCTGTCGCGCGAAGTCCACTTCGCGCCAGCGCAGCGCGACGAGCTCGCCACGGCGCAGGCCGGTGAACGCGGCCGTCAGGAACACCGCCGCGTCCTGCGGCGACGCAGCCGCTCGCGCGAGCGCCTGCACCTCCTCGGGCGCATAGAACGAGAACTGCAACGGGTCGAAGCGCGCACGCAGCCGCTCCACTGAAGCGACCGGGTTGGCCGGGAGCCCGTGCACCTTTCTCGCCCGCTCGAAGATGCCGTGCAGCACCGTCACGAGCTTGTTCTTCGTGCGGTTCGACAGCGGCCGTCTGCCGCGCCCGCGCCCACTGTCGAGCCCCGCGCGCCAGCGCTCGATCAGCTCCGGCGTCACGTCCTCCACGCGCATCCCGCCGAACGCCGGCCGCAGGTGCGCCTCGACCGTCGAGCGGTAGTCGCGCAGCGTCGAGGGCTTGCAGTCGCGCTCCTGCTCGACGTAGCGCAGCCACTCCTCGCAGGCGTCCTCGAACAGCGCGCCCGTCGCAACCAGCCCCGGCAGCGTCCCGCGCCGCGCCTGGTCGAGGAGGTCGCGCAGCCAGTCCTCGGCCGTGCGTCTCGCGTGAACGTCCCCGCAGCCGGACGGCCGCGTCCGGTCCACGCCGGCCCGATCTTCTGCACCTGCCGACCGTCCGGCAGACGGTACTTCGCGTACCAGACCGGCCCGCGCGCGCGGTCGACGCGGAAGACGTGCCCGCTCGGTGCGCGTGTCCCAGGCAGCGGCATGGCGCCAACGATACGCCGATCCCGGGACATATTGGGGACATATCGAACCTCGGGACACGTCCCCTGAAACGCGAAAGCCCCCGATGTGCGGGGACTTCCAAGCGCGCCCCAGAGGATTCGAACCTCTGACCTTCGGTTCCGTAGACCGACGCTCTATCCAGCTGAGCTAGGGGCGCAGGGTGAGCCGGGGATTGTAGCCGTCGGCCGCGCGGCGCGGTCCGCGGGGCGGCGGACCGGCGGACCGGCGGACCGGCGACGGACAGGGCGGGATTCGAACCCGCGATGGAGTTTGACCCCCATACTCGCTTAGCAGGCGAGTGCCTTCAGCCACTCGGCCACCTGTCCCAGTTTCGGAGAACGCCAGTCTAGCGACCCGGCTAGCATCGTCCTGCCGCCGTCTGGAGGGGTGGCAGAGCGGTTGAATGCACCGGTCTTGAAAACCGGCATGGGCGAGAGTCCATCGAGGGTTCGAATCCCTCCCCCTCCGCTCCGCCGCTCCGCCCCGCCACGCAGCCGCCCGCGGCACCCGGCGCCGTCCGGACCCGTCTTCATGCTTCGCGGCCATGAGCTGGCACCAGCGCCGCCTCGCCGCTTTTGACCTGGAGACGACGGGAATCGACAGCGAGTCGGACCGCATCGTCACCGCCGCCGTGAGCCTTGTCGGCGACGGTCAGCCGTCCGCCTTCCACGCCTGGCTGCTCGACCCCGGCATACCGATCCCGGCCGGCGCCTCGGCGGTCCACGGCATCACGACCGAGCAGGCGCGCGCCGAAGGCCGCCAGCCGCTCGAAGCGGTCGAGGAGATCGTCGCGCTGCTCGCCGACCAGCTGCAGCAGGGCGTCCCCGTCGTCGCCTTCAACGCCCGCTTCGACCTCACCTGCCTGGACCGCGAGGCGCGCCGGCACGGCATCGCCCCGCTGGTCGAACGCGTCGGCGGCGATCGGATGCTGGTGGTCGACCCGTACGTCCTCGACAAGCAGGTCGATCGCTTCCGCAAGGGCAAGCGCACGCTCGGCGCCGTCTGCGCGCACTACAACGTCCCGCTCGACGACGCGCACGACTCGCACGCCGACGCGCTCGCCGCCGCGCGTGTCGCGTGGCGGCTCGGGCAGGCGTTCGAGGAGCTCAGGATCGACCTCCAATCGCTCCACGTCCAGCAGATCGGCTGGGCCGCCGAGCAGGCCGCATCGTTCGAGGACTACCTGCGCCGCAACGGCAGAGACGAGCGGATCGAAGCGGCGTGGCCGTTCGTGCCGCTGCCCGGCGACGCGCCCGAGGCGCCGCTCCCGCTGGCCGCCTGAGCGCGGACCGCTCCGCGTTCGCCGTGGTCGGCCGCGGCGACCCTCAGGCCGCCGCGGCCGCTCTCTGCACCACGCCTGCGACGAACTCGACCAGCAGCCGCTCGACCGTCTCCGGCGCGTCGGCGTAGGGCCAGTGCCCGCTCGCCGGCAGCACGTGCACGTCGGCGGAGGGGAACGCGTCGCGCTGGCGCGCCGCCATCGCCGACGGCAGGTACGCGTCGTGCTCGCCCCAGATCACGAGCGCGGGGATGTCCTTCGAGCGCATGTACTCCGCGAACGCCTCGCCGGCCGCGCCCGGGTCGTCGGTGGCGCGGTAGAGCGCGAGCACCGCACGTCTGGTGCGCCTGTCGTAGTGGTCGTACATCTGGTCGACGAACGCGCGCGGCAGCCCGCGCGGCTCGTTGCGGTTGAGCAGGAACCGGAACGCGCGCCGCGTCGCGGTCGCCTGGAACAGCTCGCCGAGCACCGGCGTGCGCCAGATGCGCGCGAGCCGATGCCATCTGTAGCCGGGCAGGATGCCGGTGTCGATCAGCGTCACGCTCGCGACGCGGTCGGCGTGCATCGCCGCCCACACGAGCCCGATCGGTCCGCCGAAGTCGTGGATCGCGAGGTGCACGCGCTCGACGCCGAGCACGCCGAGCGCCTCCTCGACGAAGTTGGCGTAGGTCGGTACGTCGTGCACGAACCCCGCCGGCGCGATCGTCTCGCCGAAGTCCGGCAGGTCGACCGCCACCGCGCGCACGCCGGTGGCGCCGAGCGCGGCCGCGAGCCGCTCCCAGTCGTCGCACGACCCGGGGTTCCCATGCACGAACACGACGGCCTCGGACGCATCGGCCGGCCCCGCCTCCAGCACCCGCGGCTGCGTGCCGCCGGCGCGGATGCGCGTGCGCCGCACGCTCATGCCGCAACCGCCTCGCGCTCGGGCTCGGACGCAGCCGGCGGAGCAGCCGGCGGCGATGCATCCACCCCACCCCGCCGGGCGAGCGCGTCGCGCGCGTGCGCCGCGAGCGACAGCGGGATCAGCCGCGGGAACGCCTGCTCCGGCCCAATCCGCCGGGAGCCGAACGCCTCGAAGATCGCCGCGACGCGGTCATCCTTCGCGGCCGCCGAGAAGATCAGCCGCTCGCCGGCGTTGAATCTGCGCCCGCTCGAGTAGTCGAGCATCACCGCCGTGTGGCCCCTGAGCCCCTTGGCGTGCCGGCGGCGGTAGCGCTCCAGACCGGCCTCCAGCGGCTCGGCGCCGCCGAGCGCGGGCGCGACCGCGTCCGCCATCCACTCCGCCGTCTGGAACGCGAAGCCGCAGCCGACGCCCCACAGCGGGTCGATCGCGAGCGCCGCGTCCCCGATCAGCGCGAGCCCGGGCGCGACCGGTCCGCGCAGCCGGTTCGTCATGTCGAGCTTGCCCATCACCGTGCCGACGAGCTCGCCCTCGCGAATCGGCGGCGGCTCGGGCTGGTCCGCGAGGAACTTCACGAGCGTCCCGGCCGGGTCGCGCTTGAACTCCGGCAGCCACGCCTTCGTCGGCATCGCGGCGTAGAAGGTGAGCCCGTCGTCGGTCGGGAACGCCGCAGCCCACTGGGGATCGGTCATCCACAACGTGGCGTCGGGCGCATGCGCAGGCGTCGCGCCGGCGAAGTAGGCGCCGTAGGCGAACCGCTGGTGCGGCTTGCGGCGATCGAGCACGCCGGCCAGCTCGGCGATGCGCGAGTCGCGTCCGTCCGCGCCCACGACAAGCTTGCCGCGCAGCGTCGTCTCGCTCCCGTCGCGGCCTTGGACGACCACGCCCGCGACGGCGCCGGCGTCGTCGCGCACGAGCGCTCTCGCCGCCTGGCCGAGCAGCAGCTCGACGCCCGGCGTGCGCGCCGCCATTCCGCGCAGCAGCGGATCGAGCTTCTCGCGGCGGAGGTTGAGTCCGGCGCTGGCGGGATCGCGCGGCGGCACGATCCAGCCCCACTTCGTCCAGATGCGCAGGTACGACCGCTGGCCGCCGGCCTCGAGCGCCGGCTCCAGCAGCCCGAGCCGCTCGATCGCCGGGACAGCCGACGCTTGGATGTAGTGCGAGCAGATGCGCTTGAAGGCCGCCGGATCGGCGTGCTTCTCGACGATGGCGACGCGCGCGCCGGCGCGTCCCAGCAGCATCGCGGCCGCGCAGCCGGCGAGGCTGCCGCCGACGATCACCGCGTCGTAGTCCGCCCCAGCGGAGAAGATCCCGTTCGAATGGCTCGAGTCCTGCATCTCGACCCCCTGCGTCGTGGGAGCTGGTGTGATAGTTCGTCCCGTACTATACGAGGCGAATCATGAAACGCAAGCCGATACGTCTTACGCAGACCTCCTACGCCGTGCTGTCGCTGTTCCAGCACATCGGCGAGGCGACCTCGTACGACCTCAAGCAGGCGCTCGAGCACTCGATCGAGAACTTCTGGCAGCTGCCGCACACGACCGCCTACGACGAGCCGGCGCGACTCGCCGGCGGGGGCTACCTGACCGTCCGGCAGGAGTCCGGCGGGCGGCGCCGCAAGCTCTATGCGATCACCGGCCTCGGCCGCGAGGCGCTCGCCGGATGGATCGCGGAGCCGGCCGCGGCGCCGCCGCAGCTGCGCGACGAGCTGATGCTGAAGGTGTTCGCGGGAGCCGACCCGTGGCGGATGGTGCCGGCGCGCCGCGGCTGGCACGAGGCGAAGCTCGCCGAGCTCGAGGGCCTGCTCGCGCTCGTGCGCGAGGCCGACGGCCCCGAGGGCCCGGAGCGCACGCTCGTCGCCGGGGTCGCCTACCACCGCAAGATGCTCGAGGTGCTCGAGGAGCTTGCCCGTGTCGCCGAGCAGGCCTGACGCCGCGGCGGCGGAGACCGCGTCGGCGGCCTCCGAGAGCCGCCGCCTGCGCACCGCGATCGTGTGGGTGCTGGTGGCGATCGCGCTCGTCGTCGCGCTCCTGTTCGCGGTCCCCGACCTGCGCACGGTCGGACGCCGCATCACGCACATGGACACCCGCTGGCTCGCGCTCGCCGTCGCGCTCGAGCTGCTTGCCTGCCTCGGCTACGTGCTCGCCTTCCGGCTCACGTTCCCGTCGGTTCCCGCGCGGCTCGGCAACCGGCTCGCGGCGGCGCAGCTCGCATTCGGCGCCGCGCTGCCGTTCGGCGGCGTCGGCGGCCTGGCGTTCGGCGCCTGGGTCCTGCGGCGCGAGGGGATGGCCGCGCGCGAGCTGGCCGAGCGCTCCGGCGTGCTGTATCTGCTGACGAGCGGCGTCAACGCGCTCGTGCTGTTGGCGACGGCGCTCGCGCTCGGCGCCGGTCTGCTGTCGGGACCCGACGAGCTGTCCCTGTGGCTCGCGCCGGCGGCGACCGTCGGCGCGGTGCTGCTGCTGGTGCTGCTGGCGGGGCCGCTCGCGCGCGTGCTCGCGCGACATGCGGGGCGGCGCAGAAGGCTCGCGGCCACGCTCGACAGCTATGCGGCCGCGCTCGGCGAGACGGTCCGGCTGACGCTGCGCCCGAGCTGGGGGCTGCTCGGCGCGTTCCTGTACCTCGTGTGCGACATCGGCGTGCTGTGGGCCGTAGCCGAGGGCATCGGGAACGGGATTCCGTGGGCGTCGATCTCGCTCTCCTACCAGGTCGGCCAGCTCGCGACGTGGGTGCCGATCCCCGGCGCCGTCGGCGCGCTCGACGGCGGCATCATCGGCATGCTGCTCGTCTACGACGCGCCGGCGGCAGCCGCCGCCGCGGCGGTGCTCGTCTACCACGCGCTGATGTTCTGGATCCGCACGCTGGTCGGCGGCACCGCCTTCCTGCTGCTGCGGCGCGAGCTGCATTAACAGCCGCGGGCGGCCGGCCAAGCCCGCCGCCCGCGTTTCACTCAACTCATATTAGGGTGATGCTTATCGCCGTCGTGGTGGCTAGCCTCGCGATCGTCCCGTTGTTCCTATACGTTATTTCCGTGGGGCAGAGTATGCCTCCGGAATTCAACAGGACCGGCGGTTCAGCTTCGGCGCGGAGCCCCGTCACCCTGCCTTCGCTCGCGATTTCCCACGCGAAGCGCGCCGGATTCGCTTCGGTGGATCTGTATAGGCAGACTTCCCCGAACGGCGCGTATATCCAACTGAAGCCGACGATGTCGAGCGTCGTGCTCGAAGGCCTGGGTAGCGTCCCGGAGAATGCGAAATAGCGTAAGTGCCACGGCAGCGAGTTCGCGACCGTTCTGCCTTCCTGCACTTCGACCCCGTTTAGGACGTACATTTCGCCGCCTGTGCACGGATGCCCCATCGCCGCTCTCGTGATGAAGCCGACTAGCGCGCCTCTCACTTTCGCGATCGTCCTGGAGTGAAAGCTGCCTTCGAGCGTGAGCGGGCACCTGATCAAGGCGGAGCCGCCGCCAGACTGAAATTCCCTGAAGACCGCTCTTATGTTGCTGTCGCTCACCGACAGCGACCTCGCTCCGGCGATCGCCGCGACGAGCGCGACGGCTGCAAGCGCACCTACAAGCACTGACACGAACCTGCGCGAACAGGTCATCATGCCTTCCCCCTATGCAGGGCCGGCGCCCCCTGCGCCGGCGACAGTCACAAGATACCTATAAATAGAAAATCGGGATGCTCGCGATCCCGTACGGCATCCACCGCAACCTGCCGGCACTCGGCGCTGGACCGCCGACCCCGCGCAGGCGCCGCTCGAGCCGCTGCGGGGAGGCGGCGCGCGCGCGTGCGCGGGCGCTCGGCGAGCAGCGGGCGCACGAATGCGCGCGCATCGATCCGGACGCCGCCGCGAGCGATTCGCCGCGCTGAAGCGCCATGCTGGCGCGCCGGCGTTCAGGTCCACGCGCCGTCCACCGTACGGCCGATTTGCGCCCCGCTCGACCATGACAGGGCGCCCGCCTATTCCCGCTACACCGGGGAATTCCACTACCTTCGCGTTGATTAACCCTTTTCCAGAGCGGCCGGAGAAACGCCAGCGTACCCAGGAAACTCCTACCGTCGCCATACCGTTGAGGCGCCTGATTCATGCGACAGTGATGAGCGCCGATGCGTCGTTCTGCACCTTCTTCCACCGAGCTGCGCATCGCCGCCGGTCTGCGTCGGCGGGACCCCGATGCGGTCCGCGCGCTCTATGCCGAGTACGGCCCTGGTGCGCTTGCGCTCCTGCATGACGCGATCCGCGATCGCGGCGCCGTCGAGGACGTCTACCAGCAGGTGCTGCTGGAGGCCTGGCAGCGCGGCTGCTCGTTCGACCCCGCGCGCGCCTCGCTGCGCACCTGGCTGGCGACGATCGCCCGCTCGCGAGCGATCGACCATCTGCGGCGCCGCGTCCCGGAGCCGCACGATCCGACCACGGAGTACGCGAGCGCCCGCGAGCGCGACCGCACCGCGTTCGAGCCGGTCGCGCAGCTCGTCGACCGCGTCACGCTCGAGCAGCTGACGGAGCGGCTCACGCCCGAGGAGGCGGAGGTGGTGCGGCTGCGCTGGCGGATGGGCCTGAGCCAGCGGCAGATCGCCGCGCACACCGGCGTGCCGCTCGGCACCGTCAAGTCGCGCACCGCGAGCGCGCTGCGGCGGCTGCGCGAGATGCTGGAGGAGGAGCGCACGCCGCTCTAGCGGCGTGCGCGCTGCCTCAGGCGTTCGCGAAGTGCTCCGCGTTGATGCGGGCGTAGTCCGCCCATCTCTCCGGCAGCAGGTCCTCGGGGTAGATCGCGTCGACCGGGCAGGCCTCGACGCAGGCGTCGCAGTCGATGCACTCCTCCGGGTCGATGAACAGCTGTCTGGCCGCCTCGTGCCCCTCCTCGTCAGGGGTCGGGTGGATGCAGTCGACCGGGCAGACCTCGACGCACGAGGAGTCCTTCTCGTTGATGCAGGGCTCTGCGATGACGTAGGCCATGGCTGCCCCTATGCGGTGGCCGCGGCGTAGCGCTCCGCGACCTTGTCCCAGTCGACGACGTTGAACCAGGCGTCGATGTAGTTCGGGCGCAGGTTCTGGTACTTGAGGTAGTACGCGTGCTCCCACACGTCGACGCCGAGCAGCGGGACCTTGCCCTGGCTGATCGGGTTGTCCTGGTTCGCGGAGCCGACGACGTCGAGTCTGCCGTTGTCGAGCACGAGCCACGACCAGCCGGAGCCGAACTGGCCGGCGCCGGTCGCTCTGATCTTCGCCTTCAGCTCGTCGAACGAGCCGAACGCCGCGTCGATCGCGGCCGCGAGATCGCCGCTCGGGGCGCCGCCGCCGTTGGGCGACATGCTCTCCCAGAAGAGGCTGTGGTTGTAGTGGCCGCCGGCGTTGTTGCGCACGCCCGTGGCCTTGTCGCCGAGGCTGTCGAGGTTCTTGAGGACCTCCTCGACCGGCTTGTCGGCCCACTCCGTGCCCTCGAGCAGCTCGTTCGCTCTGCTCACGTAGGTGGCGTGGTGCTTGTCGTGGTGGAAGTGCATCGTCGCCTCGTCGATGTGCGGCTCGAGCGCGTCGTATGCGTACGGAAGATCTGGCACCTCGTAGGCCATGCGCTTCCCTTTCCTCGTCGCTTGCAGATAAAGACAGTCGCTACTGTCCAAACATCATGGCACGCCACCTCGGACCAGCGCTCGCCGAGCTGCCGGCCACCCGCCGAGAGCTGCTGGTGCACCTGCGCAAGCGCGGCGAGGCGCGCGCGGAGGAGCTCGCGGAGGCGCTCGGCGTGACGGTGGGCGCGGTGCGCCAGCACCTGCAGGGACTCGCCGCAGCCGATCTCGTGGAGCACCGGGAGGAACGGCCCGGCCCGGGCCGTCCGCGCCACGTCTACCGGCTCGCGCCGGCCGCGGAGGCGCTGTTCCCGCGCGCGTACGGCGAGCTGACGGTCGAGCTGCTCGACTACATCGGCGACGAGGATCCGGAGCTGATCGCGCGCGCGTTCGAGCGCCGGCGGCGGGCGCGCGTGGAGCGGACGCTGGGACGGCTCTCCGGCCTCGACTTCGACGCGCGCGTGGCGGAGGTCGCGCGCGTGCTCGACGAGGACGGCTACCTGGCGGACGTCGAGCCGCTGCCCGCCGACGAGGCCGGCCGCGCCGGCTGGCGGATCCGCGAGCACAACTGCGCGATCCTCGCGGTCGCCCAGCGCTACGGCCACGCCTGCGGCGCCGAGATCGCGTTCCTGCGCGAGGTCCTGCCCGACGCCGACGTGACGCGCGTCTCCCACATCCTCACGGGTGCGCATGCGTGCACGTATGAGGTGCGGCGTTCACCCGAGCAATGACCGCACGACCGCGTCGGCGAGCAACCGGCCCCGCAGCGTGAGGCGCAGGCGCTCGCCGGCGAGCGTGGCGAGGCCGTCGTCGACGGCCTGCGCGGCGGCGGCGCGGCCGGCGTCGTCGAGCGCGTCGAGCGGGAGGCCGCCGGCGAGGCGCAGCTCGAGCATCACGCGCTCGACGCGGCGCGTGTCGGCGTCGAGCAGCTCGCGGCCGACCGCCGGCGAGGCGCCCTCGGCCAGGCGCGCCGCGTACGCCGACGGATGCAGCACGTTCCACCAGCGCACGCCGCCGACGTGCGAGTGCGCGCCGGGGCCGATGCCCCACCAGTCGCCGCCGCGCCAGTAGCCGAGGTTGTGCCGGCAGGCATCGCCCGGCGATCGCGCCCAGTTGGAGACCTCGTACCACTGCAGGCCGGCGGCGGAGAGCGTCGCGTCGGCGAGCTCGTAGCGGTCGGCGAGCACGTCGTCGTCCGGCGCCGCCAGCGCGCCGCGCTGGATCTGCGCCGCCAGCCGCGTGCCCGGCTCGACGATCAGCGCGTACGCCGACAGGTGATCCGGCTCGGCCGCGAGCGCCGCCTCGAGCGAGGCGTGCCAGTCGTCGTCGGACTCGCCCGGCGTGCCGTAGATCAGGTCCAGGCTGACGTGCTCGAAGCCGGCCGCCCGCGCCTCACCCACGGCAGCCGCCGCGCGGCCAGGCGTGTGCACGCGGTCGAGCGTCGCCAGCACGTGCGCCACAGCGCTCTGCATCCCGAGCGAGATGCGGGTGAACCCGGCGGCCCGGAGCGCCGCGAGCGACGCCGCATCAACGCTCTCAGGGTTCGCCTCCGTCGTGACCTCGGCGCCGGGCGCGAGGCCGAAGGTCGCGTCGATCGCACCCAGCAGCTCCGCCAGCTCACCGGGAGGAAGCAGCGTCGGCGTCCCGCCCCCGAAGAAGACGGTGTCGACCGCAGGCGCCGCATCGCCGATCACGCGGCGAGCGAGCGCCAGCTCGGCGAGCACGGCGGCGACGTACCCCGAGCGCGAGCGCCCGCCGTTCAGCTCGGACGCCGTGTACGTGTTGAAGTCGCAGTAGCCGCAGCGCGTCGCGCAGAACGGCACATGGACATAGACGCCGAACGACCGCGAGCCGAGAGCAGCGAGAGCAGGGGAGGGCAGCGCCCCATCGGCAGGAGCAGGGTCGCCATCGGGGAGACGAGCAGGCACGGACAACAGTGTGCCGAGCCAGCGCCGATCGGGCGGGTGGCGGTGAGGATGCACGTGCGCCGGCCGGAGGCCGGTGTGCGCGCACCCGGAGCCGTCAGGACCCGCCCGCCATCACGGCTCGGGCCCTGGCTGGAGGCTCCTCCACCGCCCGACCGCCGACGAACCGATCGCCCCCAGCCAGGAGCCCGACCGCCAAATCCACGACCGCCACACCAACAAGCACCACCAACGGCACATGCCAACCGCCCGTCAAGTCATGCAGCGCCCCCACCGCAATCGGGCCCACAGCAGCCAGCGCATAGCCGACCGACTGCGCCATTCCCGACAACGCGACCGCATGCGCCGTGTCGTCCGCCCGCAGCACGAACAACGAGAGCACCAAAGTGAAGCCGGTCCCGAAGCCGAGTCCGAGCAGGATCGCCCACAGCCCCGGCGCCGCGTCCGGCGCCGCCAGCACGCCGACCCAACCGCCCAGCACCACGAGCCCCCCGGCCCACACGATCGCGCGCTGGTCGCGCAGGCGACCGGCGACCGCGCCGACCACGAACCCCATCGGGATGCCGACGACCAGCGAGAGCGACAGCAGCGCACCCGCGGCGCCCTTGCTCATGCCCTCGTGGCGGTAGATCTCCGGCAGCCATGCGACCTGCGAGTAGAACTGCACGGCGAGCAGCGCCATGTAGGCGGTGACGCTCCAGGCGACGCGGTCGCGCCACAGGTTCACGCGGATGCCGGCGGCCGAGGCGCCGCGGCCGCGCGGGCCGCCGAGCAGCGGCAGCCACACGAGCGCCGACAGCAGCGCCGGGACCGCCCAGACGGCGAGCGCGGCGCGCCACGAGTCGCCGAGCCAGCCCTCGCTCGGCACCGCCAGGCCGGCGGCGAGCGCCGCGCCGAGGCCGAGCGCGACCGAGTAGATGCCGGTCACGAACGTCGCCTGCGCGCCGAAGCGGCGCTTCACGAGCGCGGGCAGCAGCACGTTCGCGACCGCGATCGCGGCGCCGGCGGCGAGCGTGCCGGCGAACAGCAGCACGACCGACGGCAGCGGGCGCAGCGCGAGGCTCAAGCTCAGCACGAGCATGCAGACGACGAGCGTGCGCTCGATCCCGAAGCGCGCCGACAGGCGCGGGCCGAGCGGCGAGATCAGCCCGAACGCGAGCAGCGGCGCCGCCGCCAGCAGCCCGACCCCCGCACCCGACAGCCCGTCGCCCGCTCTGAGGTCGCGGATCAGCGGCCCGATGACCGTGAGCGCCGAGCGCAGGTTGAGCGAGACGAGCACGATCGCGAGCACGAGCAGCGCCGTCTGGCGCCGCGTCGCCCCGCCGGCGGCGCGGTTCGTCGAGTCGTCCACCCGATCGAACCTAGCAGCGGGCCGGCGCCATTCAGTGCGCGATCGCGACGCCGAGCCAGACGATCGCGAGCGAGCCGAGGAAGATCAGGCCCTCGAGCGCGTGCAGCTGCGGGCGGCGCATGTGCCAGACGACGAGCGCGCCCACGAGCGCGACGAGCGCGAGCTTGACGTGCAGCGTGCCGTCTCCCCACAGGCGGTAGTGCGAGGCCATCGCGGCGCCGGTCGCGATCAGCACGCCGATCGCGGCGAGCGTTCCCGCGCCGAAGCGGCGGGCGATCGCTCGGAGCTGCGGTCTTGTGTCGGTCCCGCGCAGCGCCGGCACGACGACCGCGGCGAGGAACAGCTGGCCGCCGACGAAGAACGCCATCGCGACGAGGTGGAGCCAGCGGATGGCGGTCCACCAGGCCGGCATCGCGGGCTCCTAGAAGATGCCCGTCAGCGCGCGGCCGGCGTCGGCCGCGAGGTCGAACAGCGGCTGCGGCACGATCCCCAGCACGATCGTCGCGGCGGCGGCGAGCCAGGCGACCGCGAGCACCTCCGGCTGCGGGCGCGTCGCGGCGGCGGCGAGCTCGTCAGCCTCCTGCGAGCCACCGGCGATGGCCGGCAGACCGCTCGCGCCGACCGTCGGGGCGACGGCCTCGCGCATCCACATCGTCGCGACCACGCGCAGGTAGTAGCCGAGCGAGATCATCGAGCCGATCACGAGCACGATCGCGAGCCATGCGTAGCCGCCGTCGACGAGCGCGTCGATCAGGAAGACCTTGCCGATGAAGCCGGCGGTCGCGGGCACGCCCGCGAGCGCGAGCATCGCGATCGTCAGCGGCCACGCCAGCAGCGGCTGCGCGCGGCCGAGCCCGGCGAACGACGCGAGGTCGTCGCTCTCGCCGTCCACCCGCTCGCGCGCGACCACGACCGCGAACGCGGCGAGGTTCATCGCGAGGTAGACGACGAGGTAGAAGACGGTCGCCTTCGCGCCCAGCTGCGTGGCCACGATCACGCCCGCGAGCAGGTAGCCGGCCTGGGCGACGCCCGAGTAGGCGAGCATGCGCTTGAGCGACGTCTGCCCGAGCGCGCCGACGTTGCCGACGACGATCGTGATCGCGGCGAGCGCGGCGAGCATCGGCGCCCAGTCGTGCTGCGAGCCGACCAGCGCGCTGTCGAACTGGCGCAGCAGCACGCCGAGCGCGGCGGCCTTCGTGGCGACCGCCATGAACGCGGTGACAGGCGTCGGCGCGCCCTCGTAGACGTCGGGCGTCCACTGGTGGAACGGCGCGACGGAGGCCTTGAAGGCGAGCCCGACGAGCGTCAGGCCGATGCCGGAGAGCAGCAGCACGTCGCCGCCGACCCCGCCGCTCGCGGTGATCGCCTTGTCGATGCCGGCGTAGTCGGTCGAGCCAGTCGCGCCGTAGATCAGCGCGAGCCCGTAGACGAGCGTCGCCGAGCCGACCGAGCCGACGATCAGGTACTTGAGGCCCGACTCGAGCGAGCGCTCGCGGCGCAGCTCGGTCGCGCACAGCACGTACAGCGGGATCGACAGCAGCTCGAAGCCGAGGAACAGGGTCACGAGGTTCGTCGCGGCGACGAGGATCGCCATCCCCAGGATCGAGAACAACAGCAGGCTGAAGAACTCGCCCGGGCTCGCCTCCTGCGCGGCGCGCGAGCGCCACGCCAGCAGCGTCGCGCCGATGCCGGCGCCGGCGAACGCGAACAGCAGCGTCCAGGTCAGGTCGTCGGCGAGCAGCGCACCCGAGACCAGCGAGGTCGTCTCGTCGAACTGCCAGACGCCGAGGCCGATCGCCGCGGCGAGCGTGGCGATGCTCAGCAGCGGCGTCGCGTGGCGGACCCAGCGCCCGTTGGCGAGGCCGAGCAGCAGCGTGAGGATCGCGCCGGCGGTGAGCGCAAGAAAGGGCGACAGCCCGGCGTAGTCGATGTGCGGCGCCTTGGCGTGCGCGGCGGCGAGGACGAGGGCGCTCACGGCGTGTCCTCCCCGATCGGTGCATAGGCGGTCCAGCCGGGCCGCGGGTGAAGGCCGGCGGTGATGCCACCCTTCGAGGCGGCGAGAGCAGGCAGGACCGCGGCCCTCGCAGCCGGCTCGCTGCGCTTGAGCCCGAACTGCGGATAGAACGCGAGCGCGAGGATCACGAGCACCATCGGCGCGAGCACGAGCAGGTCGCCGAAGCCGACCTCGCGCGACTCGACGCTCGGGCCGACGCGGTTGTGCATCGCGCGGATGAACGCGCGCAGCACGTACACGCTCGCCATCGCGACACCGACCGCGGCGACGAACGCGAACACGACCTTCGCCTTGAAGACGCCGAGCAGGATCAGGAACTCGCCGACGAAGTTGGCGCTGCCCGGCATCGCGAGGGTCGCCAGCCCGACGATCAGGAACAGCGACGCGAGCACCGGCGCACGGAACGCGATCCCGCCCATGTCGCGCAGATCCTCGGAGCCGCCGGCGCGCGCGGCCAGCAGCCCGACGATGAAGAACAGCGGCAGCGTCACGAGCCCGTGGTTGACCATCTGCAAGAGCGCGCCCTGCACCCCGTCCTGGTTCAGCGCGAAGATCCCGAGCGTGATGAAGCCCATCTGGGCGACGGAGCTGAAGCCGACGACGAGGCGCGCGTTCGTCGTCGAGAACGCCATCGCCGAGCCGTAGAGGATCGAGGCGACCGCGATCAGCAGCAGCAGCTCCTGGAAGTGCACGGACGCGTCCGGGAACACGGGCAGCACGATCCGCAGGAACCCGTACGCCGCGACCTTCGAGACGACGCCGGAGAACGCCGACAGCGCGGGCAGCGGCATCGTGCGGTAGCCGTCTGGCAGCCAGCCGTGCAGCGGGAAGGCCGGCATCTTCACGAGGAAGGCGGCCGCGAAGCAGAGGAAGATCCACTCCTGCGAGCCGGTCGACAACGGAGCTCTCGCAAGCGCGGCAAGCGAGAACGTCAAGTCCGCATCATGCTGCTGCGCCGTCAGCACACCCGTGGCGACCGCGGCGGCGAGCATCAGCAGCGAGCCGACGAGCGTGTAGATCACGAGCTTCGTCGTCGCGCGCACGCGCTCGGGCCGCTCGCCCGCGCCCCAGATCCCCGTCAGGAAGTAGAACGGGATCAGCATCAGGTCGAAGAACGCGACGAACAGGATCAGGTCCTGGGCGCAGAAGGCGCCGAGCACGAACGTCTCGCCGGCGAGCAGCCACATGTAGAACTGAGCGGGGCGCTCCCAGTCGAGGCGCAGGTTCGCCATCAGCGCGGCGCCCGCGAAGATCACCGTCGTCAGGAGCACAAGAACGACATTGAGTCCGTCAAGACCCAGGGAGTAGTGCACGCCGAGCGCCGAGATCCACGAGCGGTCGGTCACGAACTGCATGCCGTGGCCGCTGTCGAAGCGCACGACGAACGAGATCGCGACCGCCAGCGTGGCGAGCGTGCCGAGCAGCGCGAGGCGCGGCGCGACGCGGTCGCCCCAGACCGCGCACAGCACGGCGGCGACGAGCGGCAGCCAGATCAGGATGGAAAGGGTCATCAGCTCGCCGTGATCAGGAAGTAGAGGAGGACAGCAGTCCCGCCGAGCAGCAGCAGCGCGGCGTAGTAGCGCAGGAAGCCCGTCTGGATCGCGCGCACCGCGGCGGAGCCGGCGCGCACGACCGACGTCGTGCCGTCGACCAGCGTTCCCTCGACGACGACGCGCTCGAAGGTACGCCGCGAGAAGGTGCCGAAGGCGGCGAACGGGCGCACGACGACGAAGTCGATCAGCTCGTCGAAGTACCACTTGTTGACGAACAGCGTGTAGACCGGCTTCAGCCGCTGCTGCCACGCGGCGGACGTGCCGGGCCGCGCGACCCACACGCGATGCGCGAGCGCGATGCCGAGCAGCGCGAGCACGGTGCCGAGCGCCATGCCGAAGTAGATGAGGCTGTCGCTCGGATCGTCGTGGATGTACTTCGAGTCGGCGAACGTCGGCTCGAGGAAGCTCGTGATCACGTGGTCGACGTTCGGGATCTGCACGAGCCCGGCGACGGTCGCGCCGATCGCCAGCAGCCCCATCGCGAGCTTCATCGGGAGCGCCCACTCGGCGATCGTGTGCTCCGGGCCGGGGAAGCCGACGTCGGTGTCCTCCTCCTCGCCGTTGGCGGGGTTCGTCGGCACCTCGGCGTGCGCGAGGTGGCCGTGCTCGAGCTCGCGCGCCTCGGCGCTCGGCTCGCCCCAGAAGGCGCGGAAGATCATCCGCCACGTGTAGACGGCGGTCAGGAACGCGCCTGCATACCCGACCACATAGAGGACGACGAACCAGCCGCCGCGCGCGCCGACGAACGCGAGGATCTCGTCCTTGCTGAAGAAGCCGGAGAAGGGCGGCACGCCGCTCAGCGCGAGCCCGCCGACGACGAAGCAGCCGAACGTGAACGGCATCGATCTGCGGAAGCCGCTCATCTTGTCGAGCGACTGCGCGCCCGCCATCGCGCCGATGATCGAGCCGGCCGCCATGAACAGCAGCGCCTTGAAGAAGGCGTGCGTCATCAGGTGGAAGAGGCCGGAGACGTAGCCGCCGGCGCCGACGGCCATGATCATGTAGCCGATCTGCGACATCGTCGAGTACGCGATCACCCGCTTGATGTCGGTCTGCGTGATCGCGATCGTGCCGGCGATCAGCAGCGTCGCGCAGCCGACGATCGCGGCCGTGTCGGCGGCGGCGGGAGCGGCCTCGAACAGCGGGTGCAGGCGCGCGATCAGGTAGACGCCGGCGGTCACCATCGTGGCGGCGTGGATCAAGGAGGAGACGGGCGTCGGGCCCTCCATCGCGTCCGGCAGCCAGGTGTGCAGCGGGATCTGCGCGGACTTCGCGAACGCGCCGACGAGGATCAGCAGGCAGCCCGCCACCAACGCGCCGTGGTGGGAGTCGAACGCGCCGCCGTGGACCGCTCTGAACGTGCCGAGGAAGTCGAGCGTGCCGCTGTGGCGCAGCACGAAGAAGGTGCCGAGCACGAGCCCGACGTCGCCGACGACGTTGATCACGAACGCCTTGATGCCGGCCTGCGTCGCGGTGCCGCGGCGATACCAGAAGGAGATCAGCAGGTACGAGGCGGCGCCGACGAACGCCCACCCGACGATCAGCAGCAGGAAGTTGCCGCCGAGCACGAGCACGAGCATCGAGAAGACGAAGAAGTTGAGGTAGGCGAAGTAGCGCGCGTAGCCGTTGTCGCCCTTCATGTAGCTGACGCTGTAGAGGTGGATCAGCGTCGAGATGCCGGTGACGACGAGCATCATGTAGACGCTCAGCGGGTCGACGAGGATCGACAGCTTCGCGTCGACGTCGCCCGTCACGGCGTAGTCCCACAGCGAGGAGACGAGCTGGCGGTGCTCGGCGTCGTGGCCCTGCAGGCTGAACAGCGCGCCGAGCGCGCAGACGAACGCGAGTCCGATCGCGGCCGTGCCGATCGCGCCCGCGCCGCCGCGGCCCAGCTGCTTGTAGCCGAGGCCGTTGATCACGGCGCCCAGCAGCGGGAACAGGAGGACCAGCCAGGCCCAGGTCGTCGTGCTCATCCCTGCAACTCCCGCAGCTCGTCGACGTCGATCGGCAGCCGCCGGCGGAAGATCGCGACGATCAGGCCGAGGCCGACCGTCACCTCGCAGGCGGCGACGACCATCACGATCAGCGCGAAGATCTGGCCGTCGTTGTTGCCGTGCATGCGCGAAAACGCGATCAGCGCGAGGTTCGCCGCGTTCAGCATCAGCTCGAGGCACAGCAGGATCACGAGCGGGTTGCGCCGCACGAGCACGCCGCCGGCGCCGATGCAGAAGATCAGCGCGGAGACGACGAGGTACCAGGCGATGCTCATCGGTGGTTCGCCTTGGGACGTGGTGCCTGAACCGGCGAGACCCAGGGGCCGTCAGGCAAGGACGCAGGAAGGGTGCAATGGCAGCGCCATTGCCCCGACCGAGGACGCCGCATGACGGTCATCTGGGTCCGCCGGATCGGGTGCCATGTTCCGAGGTGGGCCACTACAGCTCCTCCACGGGCTCGGGCTGTGTCTGCGCGCGGTGCGGGCCGCCGACGGCCTCGGCCATCGTCCCGGTGAACAAGGCGCGCGGCGTGATGTAGTCCGCCGGGTCGACGCTGCGGTCGTCGAGCGTCTCGCCTGCGCGGCGCCGCGCGAGCACGACCGCGCCGACCGCCGCCACGAGCAGCAGCAGCGAGGCGACCTCGAACGGGAACAGGAACTTCGTCAGCAGCGCCTCGCCGATCTGCGCCGGCGTGCCGAAGCCGGGCACGTACGGCGCGCCGTCGGAGTCGATCGCCTCAAGGCCCGAGCCGAGCACCGCGATCGCCAGCTCGGCGAACAGCGCGAGCACCGCGCCGCCGGCGATCGTGCGCAGCGACGCGCCGCCCGGCGTCAGCTGCTGCAGCGAGCCGCCGCCGATGTAGGAGACGACGAACAGATACAAGACCATGACGGCGCCGGCGTACACGACGACCTGCGCGGCGGCGACGAACTCCGCTCGCAGCAGCAGAAACAGGGCCGCGAGCGACAGCAGGTGGCCCACCAGCGCGAGCACGCTGTAGAAGGGGTTGCGCAGCGCGACGACGCCGATCGCGCCTGCGATCGCGCCGATGGCGGCGATGAAGAAGACGATCGTCGACATGGCGTTCGGCTACTCGTCCTCGGTGCGGAGCGGCGTGCGCTCCAGCGGCTCGGCGAGCAGCATCTCCTTGGTGAAGATCAGGTCGTCGCGGTTGTAGTCGGACAGCTCGAAGTCGTGCCCCATCGTGATCGCGTCGAACGGGCACGCGACCTCGCAGTAGCCGCAGAAGATGCAGCGCGACATGTTGATCTCGTAGACGGCCGCGTAGCGCTCGCCGGCGGACACCCGCTGCTCCGGCGTGTTCTCGGCCGCGACGACGCGGATGCAGTCGGCCGGGCAGGCGGCGGCGCACAGCGAGCAGCCGACGCACTTCTCCAGCCCCGTGTCCTCGAAGCGGTGCAGCTTGTGGCGCCCGCGGAAGCGCGGGTAGACGGGGATCTTCTCCTCCGGGTACTGGTAGACGTACGTGCCCTCCACGAGGCGCCCGAACGTCGTCTTCAGCCCGCGGAGCGTCTCGCCGAATGCCCGGTAGAGGCCGCCGGCGCCGCCGGGCTCGGGCCCGCGCTGCACGGCGATCGCGGTGTCGCCGGGGGGCGCCCAGCGTCTGATCTCGAAGGTGTCTGGGGGAGTCATCAGTCGTGGTTCTTCCAGTGGGCTCGTGCGCCGTCCAGCGAGACCCGGGGGTCGGCTGGCAAGGACGCAGGATCGAAGGAATACCAGCGGTATTTCGAGATCCGAGGACGCCGCCAGGCGGCCATCCGGGGCCGCTGGGTGGCGTGCGGGTCTGCTGGAAGGGCCACTAAACCACCGTCACGACGATCGCGGTCACGAGCGCGTTGGCCGTGGCCAGGGGCAGCAGGACCTTCCAGCCGAGCGACATCAGCTGGTCGTAGCGCAGGCGGGGAAGCGTGGCGCGCACCCACACGAAGATGGCGACGACGAGCGTGATCTTCACGAGCACCACGATCGGATCCACCCACTCCGGGGGATCGATGCCGAACGGCAGCAGCCAGCCGCCGAAGAACATCGTCACGGCGATGCCGGAGGCGATCACCATGTGGAAGTACTCCGCGGCGTAATACAGGGCGAAGCGCCCGCCGCCGTACTCGGTGTTGTAGCCGGCGACGAGCTCGGCGTCGGCCTCGGGCAGGTCGAACGGCGGGCGGCTCGTCTCCGCGAACGCGGCCACCATGAAGACGACGAAGCCGACGAACTGCGGGATGAACAGCCACATGCCCGCGCCGTCCTGGTGGATGACGATCCCGGTCAGCGACAGCGTCCCGCACGTGATGATCACGCCGACGAGCGAGAGCCCCATCGAGACCTCGTAGGAGATCAGCTGCGCGGCCGAGCGCATCGCGCCGAGGAAGCTGTACTTCGAGCCGGACGCCCAGCCGCCGAGCATCAACCCGTACACCGCGATGGCGCTGAAGGCGAACGCGAACAGCACGCCGATGCTCGGGTCGATCCCGTAGAGGCCGACCTGCGTGCCGAAGATGTCGACCGTGTTGCCGAACGGCACGATCGCGAACGCCACACAGGCCGTGACCATCGAGATCGCCGGCGCGAGCGCGAACAGGAAGCCGGTCGCCGTGCGCGGACGGAACTCCTCCTTGACGAGCAGCTTGAAGATGTCCGCCATCGGCTGCAGCGCGCCGAACGGGCCGACGCGGTTGGGGCCGAAGCGGTTCTGGAAGCGGCCCATCAGCTTGCGGTCCATCATCAGCGCCAGGGGGACCATCGAGAAGCCGACGATGAAGATGATCAGCGACTTCAGGATCTGGATCCACCAGGCCTCGGCGTAGCCGACGGTGGCTGTGATGACGCTCACGCCGGGACCTCCACGCGGGCGGGCTCGATGCTCACCGGCGCTCCGTCCAGCAGCTCGCTTGCCCCGTCCTCGGGCAGGCCGGCCTCGAGGAAGACGGTCCCGGCGGGGGCGTTGCCACGGATGGCGGCGTGGGCCTCGACCGTGCGGTCGTCGTTGCCCACCCGTACGCGCTCTCCGTTCTCGATGCCAAGCCGTTCGGCGTCGGCCGGACTCACCTCGACGGTCGCGCGGCGCGCCAGGAACTTGAGCGCCGGCGCGTGCTCGACCTCGGGGCTCGCCCAGATCGAGCGGAACGAGCCGAGGCGCAGGGCGCCGTCGGGGGACACCGGCCCCGCCGACGGCGTGCCGGTCTCGAACGTCGCCGGTCCTTCGGGCACGGCCTGCGCCGCCGCACGCGCCTGCCAGCGCACCCCGCGCCCGCCGATCTCCTCCAACGTCAGTCCCGCATAGAACGGCACGGCCTCGAACAGCTGAGCGCTCACCATCGGCGAGGTGCGTGCATCTGGGGGTGACATAGACCCCCTCGCGCACACAGCTCGCTCCAGCTCGGCCAGGATCGACCACTCGGCGCGGACGGAGCCCGGGTGGCCGATGCCGGGGCGCAGGCGCTGGAGGCGGCCGTCGGGGTGCGTGACGGTGCCTTCCTTCTCGGCGTAGGACTCGGCGGGGAACACCACGGTCGCGTGCTCGCGCAGCTCGTCCGTGAGGAACGAGGCGTGGGCGATCACCGTCGAGGCGCGCGCGAGGGCGCGGCGCCAGAGGGGCGCGTCGCTCAGGTCGCGCACGGGGTCGACGTGCAGGAGGTACAGCGCGGCCAGGTCGCCGTCGGCCGCGGCGGCGGCGATCTCCCGCGCGGAGCGGCCGGCCGGAGCATCGGCGAGGCCCGGCCCCGCATTCGACAGGAGGCCCGCCTCGCGGAGACCGCGCGCGTTGGCGCTCGCAGGCACCTCCAAGAGCCCGGCCCCCTCGCGGTCCGCCAGCCCAAGCCGGCCGGCGACGTTGAGCAGCGCCGGCAGCGCCTCGGCGCCGAGGCGCTCGCCCCACAGGATCACCACGTCGCCGCGGCCGTCCTCGAGGAGGAGATCGGCCAGGGCCCGGACCGCCTTGGGATCCGCGTCGGCGGCGGCGCACAGCGCATCGACGTCGCCCGAAGCACCGAGCGCGGCCTCGAGGGCGGCGAGGAAGGCGTGCTCGGAGCCGGGCGCGTAGCGCAGCCACAGCTTCGCGTTGGGGTCGAGCGACGAGGGCCGCGGCGTCGCGACGGCCAGCTGCACGCCGTGCCGGCGCACGCCCTTGCGGATCCGCAGGTCGAGGATCGGCGCGTCGTCCACCGGCTCCGTGCCGAGCACCAACACGGTGTGCGCGAACTCCAGGTCGGGGACGGTCGCCTGCAGGGCCGGCGCGGCCAGCGCGCGCTGCACGCCCAGATCGACCGCGCCGCCCACGCGCGAGTCCACATCGTTCGAGGCCGAACCCTGACGCACCAGCCGCTGCAGCAGGAACGCCTCCTCGTTCGTGGTCGTCCCGCCGGCCAGCGCGCCCACAGACCCGCGCGCCTTCCCGAGCGCCGAAGCGGCAGCGCCCAACGCCCGCTCCCACGACGCCGGCCGCAGCGCATCGCCGTCGCGCACCAGCGGCTGCACGATGCGCTCCTCGGCGTGCACGGACTGGTAGGCGAAGCGCCCCTTGTCGCACAGCCAGCCGTCGTCGACGTCGGCGTGGTCACGACCCAGAACCCGCAGCACGCGCTCGTCGCGGACCGTCAGCTCGACGTTGCACTGCGACGGGCACAGCGTGCACACCGTCCCCGCACCCTCGATGTCCCACGGCCGCGCGCGGAAGCGGTACGGCCGCGACGTCAAGGCGCCCACCGGGCACAGCTCGATGATGTTGCCGGAGAAGGGAGCTACGTAAGGGTGGCTGTCGAACGTGCCGACGTACGAGTGCGCGCCGCGCTCGTGCAGGATCAGCTGGTAGTCCTCGGAGACCTCCTGCGAGAAGCGCACGCAGCGGTAGCAGAGGATGCAGCGCTCGCGGTCGATCGCGATCAGCGGCGACAGCTCCAGCGGCTTCTTGAAGTGGCGCTTGGGCTCGACCATCCGCGAGATGCCGCGGCCCCAGCCGAAGGTGATGTCCTGCAGCGGGCACTCGCCGCCCTTGTCGCAGACGGGGCAGTCGAGCGGGTGGTTGACCAAGAGGAACTCGACGACCGAGTTCTGCGCCTCTCTGACACGCGCGGTCTGCGTGTGGACGACCATGCCGTCCTTGACCGGCGTCGAGCAGGCCGTCTGCAGCTTCGGGATCCCCTCGATCTCCACCAGGCACATGCGGCACGCGCCGACCGGCTGGCCGAGCTTCGGCTCGTAACAGAAGACGGGGATCTCGACGTCGCCGTACTTGGCGCCGTCGACCAGCATCGCGCCCTCGGGCGCCTGCACCTCGCGGCCGTCGATCGAGAACGTGACCATGCGGACCTCGGGGCGCGGCATCAGACCATCGCTCCCATCGTCTGCTCGCGCCGCGCCTCGATGTGCGCCTCGAACTCGTCGCGGAACTTCGACACCATCGAGGCGACCGGCATCGCCATCGCGTCGCCGAGCACGCACAGGCAGTTGCCCATGATCTGCTCCTGGACGGAGGCGATGATGTCGAGGTCCATCGGCGTCGCCTCGCCCGACTCGACGCGCTGGAGCATCTTCACGGTCCAGTTCGTGCCCTCGCGGCACGGCGTGCACTTGCCGCACGACTCGTGTCTGTAGAACTTCGCGAGCGTCAGCGCGACGTCCACGACCGACTGCGAGTCATCGACCACGATGATCGCTCCGGAGCCGAGCATCGAGCCGGCCTTCGCCATCGAGTCGAAGTCGTACGGGAGGTCGAGCTCCGCCGGCGTCAGCACCGGCGAAGAGGACCCGCCGGGGAACCACAGCTTGATCTCGCGCCCGCGCTCCGGGCCGCCGGCCAGGCCATAGATGATCTCCCGCGAAGGGATCCCCAACTCGATCTCGTAGTTGCCGGGACGCTGGACGTTCCCGCTCACCGACACGAGCTTCGTGCCGGTCGACGTCTCGGTCCCGAGCTTCGCGTACTCGGCGCCGCCCATGCGGATGATGTGCGGCACGGTCGCGAGCGTCTCGACGTTGTTGATCAGCGTCGGACCCTGGTAGAGGCCCTGGTTGGCGGGGAACGGCGGCTTCAGGCGCGGGTTGCCGCGCTTGCCCTCGAGCGAGTCGAGCAGGCCCGTCTCCTCGCCGCAGATGTAGGCGCCGGCGCCGCGGTGCAGCACGAGCGTCAGCGAGTGCTCGGAGCCGAGGATGCGCTCGCCCAGATACCCCGCGCTGCGCGCCTCCTCGATCGCCCGCTCGAGGATCTCCGCCTGCTGCTGGTACTCGCCGCGGATGTAGATGAAGGAGCGGTTCGCGCCGGCGGCGTAGGCGGCGATGATCATCCCCTCCACCAGCATGTGCGGGGACTTCTGCATCAGCTCGCGGTCCTTGAAGGTGCCGGGCTCGGACTCGTCGGCGTTGCAGACGAGGTACTTGTCCATCGTGCCTCTCGGCAGGAACGAGGCCTTCTTGCCCATCGCGAACCCGGCGCCCCCGCGACCGCGCAGGCCGGAGTCGAGCAGCTGCTGCAGGACCTCCTCGCGCGGCATCTTCAGCGCCTGCTTCAGCGCCTGGTAGCCGCCGCGGCGTTCGTACACCTCGCGGGACGCGAGCCCCGGCTCGTCGATGTCCTTGAACAGCAGCTTCTCGCTCACGATCCGGCTCCCGGGTCCGCGCACGGCCGGCGCAGCAGCTGCTTGTCCGGCAGCACCTCCTCGCCGGCGCGCAGCTGCGCGACGATCGTCTCCGCGTCAGCGACGTCCAGCGGGCCGACGTAGGCGCCGTTCACCGACGCCATCGGCGCGATGTCGCACGCTCCGAGGCACTCGAACGAGCGCACGTTGAAGTCGGGATCGTCGCCGGCGGCAGTCTGCATCGCCTCGTAGAGGCGACCCGCGCCGCGCAAGGAGCAGGAGATGTTCGTGCAGACGTAGACCGTGTTTCTGCCAACCGGCGTGCTCTCGAACATGTCGTAGAAGCCGACGACCGCGGTCAGGTACGCAGGCGTGATCCGCATCACGCACGCCACCTGCACGATGGCATCGGGCGAGCACCAGCCGTGCAGCTCCTGCGCGGCGTGCAGCGCGGGGATCGCGGCCGAGCGGAAGTCGGGGTAGCGGGCCATCGCGTCCTCGATCCGCTGCCGCAGCTCCGCCGGCACCGGCGTCAGCGCCGGGTCCGGGATCTGCGCCGGATCCTTCGTCAGGTCGACCGCGTCGTCCCAGCCGGGGATGCGCGAGCCGTGGCCGTAGCGGGCGACGTCCTGCGCGCTCACCGGTCGACACCCCCCAGGACCGGATCCAGCATCGCCAGCGTCGCGACGAGGTCCGCGATGTAGGAGTTGCGCGTGGCCGGCGCGGTCGCCTGCAGGTTCACGAACGAGGGGTCGCGCATGTGCACGCGCGCCGGTCTCGACGAGCCGTCCGAGCGCACGTAGCAGCCGAGCTCGCCGCGCGGCGACTCGATCGCGTTGTAGACCTCGCCCGGCGGCACGCGGAAGCCCTCGGTCACGAGCTTGAAGTGGTGGATCAGCGCCTCCATCGAGGTCGCCAGCTCGTGGCGCGGCGGCAGCGCGACCTTGCGGTCGGTCGTGATCCACGGCCCCTCGGGCAGCCCGTCCAACGCCTGGTCGATGATGTCGCAGGACTCGTAGATCTCGGCGTGCCGCACGCGGTAGCGGTCGTAGTTGTCGCCGATCGTGCCGACCGGGATCTTGAAGTCGAAGTGGTCGTAGGAGGAGTACGGCGCCGCCTTGCGCAGGTCCCACGGGTTGCCCGCGGCGCGCAGCAGGGGGCCGGTCACACCGAGGCCGAGCAGCGTCTGCTCGTCGACGATGCCGGTGTGGCGCAGGCGCTGCAGCACGATCTCGTTCTTGTCGAGCAGCGCCGCGTACTGGTCGGCGCGCGTGCGCATCGTCTGCGTGAATCTGCGCACCCGCTCGACCCAGCCGCGCGGGATGTCCTCGATCACGCCGCCGACCTGGAAGTAGCGCGTGTGCATCCGCTGGCCCGACGACATCTCGAACAGGTCGAGCACCGCCTCGCGCTCGCGGAAGCAGTACCACCACACGGAGATCGCGCCGAGGTCGATGCAGCTCGTCCCCAGCCACACGAGGTGGGACATGATGCGGTTGAGCTCCAGGTGGATCACGCGCAGGTACTGCGCGCGCGCCGGCACCTCGACCTCGAGCAGCTTCTCGACCGCGCCGCAGAACGCCATCGCGTTGAAGTAGTAGGAGAGGTAGTCCATCCGCTCGACGACCGGGATGGCCTTCCAGTAGGCCTTGTCCTCGGCGGTCTTCTCGATGCCGGTGTGGACGTAGCCGATCACCGGCTTGATGTCGCGGACGGTCTCGCCCTCAAGCGTGACGATCAGGCGCAGCACCCCGTGCGTGGAGGGGTGGTGCGGCCCCATGTTGATCGTCATGAGCTCCTCGGAGATCGCCTCCCCGGTGAGCGTGACCGACTCCTCCTGCTTGCGGTAGTCGCTGAGACCGGCGGGCGTGCTCACTGCGTCCACCCCGGGACCTTGTCCTCGTTGTAGGTGAACAGCACCGGCTCGCCGCCGATCGGGAAGTCGCGCCGCTGCGGGTGGCCCTCGTAGTCCTCGGGCATGAGGATGCGGCGCAGGTCCGGGTGGCCGTCGAAGACGACGCCGAACATGTCGAAGACCTCGCGCTCGGGGTGGTTCGCGCCCGGCCACAGACCGCACAGCGACGGCACGCGCGGGTCCTCGGTCGACACCCGCGTCTTGAGGCAGATGCGGTCGACGTTCGGCATGTCGAGCAGCTGGTAGTGCACGCCGAGGCGCGGCTCGTCGGGGTAGTAGTCGACCCCGTGGCACGACGCCATGAACGCGTAGCCCTTGCCGACGAGCAGCTCGGCGGCGCGTCGCAGGAACGCCGGCGCGACCTCGACCGTCGCCTCCTCGCGGAAGAAGCTCGTTCCCAGGACGGCGTCGGAGTCGGCGGCGCGCAGGTCCTGAGCGATCAGCTCGAGACCGGTCGCGTCAGGCACGTTGCGTCTCTCCGCTCTGGAAGACGTTGACCGCGTTCACGCCCGGGAGGTCGGCGTCGCCGAGCACCTCCTCGGTGCCGTGCGCGTCGTAGCGCTCGCGCCAGCCGGCGGGCGCGTGGCCCTGGATTCTGTCGCGCAGCTTGAGGATCCCGTGCATCAGCGCCTCGGGCCGCGGCGGGCAGCCGGGCACGTGCACGTCGATCGGCATGAACTTGTCGGCCGGCACGATCGCGTAGTTGTTGAAGACGCCCATCGAGGAGCAGCAGGCGCCCATCGCGATCGCCCAGCGCGGCTCGAGCATCTGGTCGTAGATGCGGCGCACGACCGGCGCCATCTTGATCGACACGCGCCCCGACAGGATCAGCAGGTCGGCCTGGCGCGGCGAGGCGCGGAACGCCTCGAAGCCGAAGCGCGCGATGTCGAGGCGGGCGCCCGGCAGCGACATCATCTCGATCGCGCAGCAGGCGAGCCCGAAGGTCGCGGGGAAGAGCGAGTTGCCGCGCGCCCACGCGACGGCCTTGTCGAGCGTGGTGGTGAGGACGCGCTCCTCGACGTACTGCTCCAGCTCCTCGTCGGGGATGTCGCCGCGCAGCATGTCGCGCGCGCGAAGCTGGCGGATGCGGAAGTCGTCCGGCGCGGACTCGTCGCCGAGCTTCGTGCGCGTCACTTCCATTCCAAAGCCCCCCGCCGCCACACGTACGCGAAGCCGACCATCAGCAGCGTCACGAAGACGGCCGTCTCGACCAAGGCGAACGTCCCGAACGCGCGCAGCTCGACCGCGATCGGGTAGAGGAAGATCACCTCGATGTCGAACAGGATGAACAGCATCGCGATCAGGTAGAAGCTGATCCCGAAGCGGAAGTTGCGCGTCACCTCGCTCGGCAGGCCGCACTCGTAGGGGGTGAGCTGCGACTGGCGCGAGGCCGCCGAGCGCTTGGGGCCGAGCAGCCGCGGGGCCGTGCCGAAGGCCGTGGCGACGATGAGTCCGATCGCGAGAAAGACGATCGCGGGTCCGTAGCTGGTCAGCAAAGCGTTGACGGTTATAGCACTGACCGCGGGCACTTTGTAACAACGTGTCACTTAGTGCGAAAACGCTCGATGTGATCGTGCGAAAACGCGCATGGACGCTCGACTTTCGGGTCCCCGGAGATCCCTCCCGCAAACCGGTCGGCTAGCGTGCGCGCGCAATGGTCGCCGTCCACGTCGCCGTCGGGGTCGCGCTGCTCGTCCTCAACCTCGCCGCCGGGCTGCTCGGCGCCTGGTGCTGGTACCGGGTCGAGCCGAGCACGCGCTTCTGGCAGCTGCTGCGCGCCGGGCAGGCCGCGATCGTCGCGCAGGTGGTGCTCGGAGGGCTGCTGCTGGCGCTCGGCCACGAGCCCGGCGACGACCTGCACATCCTCTACGGAGCGCTGCCGCTGGTCGTGTCGTTCGTGGCCGAGCAGCTGCGGATCGGCTCGGCCGACGCGATCCTCGCCGGGCGCGACTACGACTCGGCGGCGGACGTCGGCGAGCTGCCGCCGGAGGAGCAGCGCGTCGTCGTGCTCTCGATCGTCCGCCGCGAGATGGGCGTCATGACGGTCGCCTGCTTCGTCGTCGTCGCGCTCGCGCTGCGCGCGGCGACGACGTCCGGCGCGTTCTGATCCCACTCGCTCAGGAACGCTGGGACGGCGCCGGCCTCGAGCGGGCGCGCGAACAGGAAGCCCTGGCCGCTGTCGCAGTTCTCCTCGCGGATCAGCGACAGCTCGTCGGCGCGCTCGATCCCCTCCGCGAGCGTCTCGATCTGGAGCGCCTTGCCGAGCTGCACGAGGCTGCGCAGGAAGACGCCGTTCTCGCCGCCCTCGCCCAGCCGCGAGATGAACGAGCGGTCGATCTTGAGCGCGTCGACCGGGAAGCGCTGCAGGTGCGCCAGCGAGGAGTAGCCGGTGCCGAAGTCGTCGATCGCCACGCGCACGCCGAGCTGCTTGATCGCCTGCAGGCGTCGCGCCGTCTCCTCGGCGTTGCGCATCAGCGTCGTCTCGGTGATCTCGATCGTCAGCGTCGTCGGATCGAGTCCGCTGGAGGAGAGCGCCTCCTCGACGTGCGCGAGCAGCGCGTCGTCGTCCAGCTGACGCGCCGAGACGTTGACCGCGATGCCGATCCGATGCCCCTCCGCGTGCCATGCCGCGCCCTGCTTGCAGGCCTCTGCGAGGACCCACGCACCGACGGCCGCGATGCTGCCGGACTCCTCCAGCAGCGGGATGAAGTCGTCCGGCTGCACGACGCCGCGCGTCGGGCTGCGCCAGCGCAGCAGGCACTCGACCCCCGTCGGCTCCATCGCCACGAGGTCGAACGTCGGCTGGTAGACGAGGAAGAACTCCTCGTTCTGGACCGCGCGCTGCAGGTCCATCTCCAGCTCCATGCGCAGCTGGACGGCGTCCTCCATCCCCGCTTCGAAGACGGCGTAGCGGTTCTTGCCCTCCCACTTGGCGTGGTACATCGCGATGTCGGCGTCGCGAAGGAGCTCGTCGGCCGCGGTGCGCCGGCCGGTCGCCACGCCGATGCTCGCCTTCACGAACACGGGCGTCTCGGCGCCGTCGAGCTTGAACGGCGCCGTCAACGCGTCGAGCAGCCGTTCCGCGATCAGCTCCGGGCCGCCCCCGAGCGAGATGCCCTCGGCGACGACGACGAACTCGTCGCCTCCGAGCCGCCCCAGCGTGTCGGTGCCGCGCACGACGCCGTCGAGCCGTGCGGCGACGGCGCACAGCAGCTGGTCGCCGATGCCGTGCCCGAGCGAGTCGTTGATCGACTTGAAGTTGTCGATGTCGATGAAGAGCGCGGCGACGGGCGTGCTGCTGACGCGCGCGCGCACCAGCATCTGCTCGATGCGGTCGCGGATCAGCGTGCGGTTCGGCAGCCCGGTGAGGCTGTCGTGCGTCGCCAGGAACGCGAGCTCCTCCTGCCGGTGCGAGAGCTCCTCGTGGGCCCGCTGCCGCTCGGCCTCGAACGACTCGCACATGCGCACGAGCGTCACGTCGAGGCTGCGCTGAAGCATCTGGCAGGCCTGGGCGAAGGTCTCCGGCGGCAGCTCGAGCTCCGCGGCGCAGGCGGCGGTCACCTGCGTCGCGGCGTCGCGCCAGCGCAGGCAGCGCTTCGTGACCTCGTTGAGCGGCGCGGCGCGCTGTGCCGCGAGCTGGCCGAAGATGCTCCACGACTCCTGGCCGAGGTCGCGCGCGACGTCCGCGCCCTCACCGGCCATCCAGCGGGCGACGGCGACGGTCGAGACGTCTCCGACGCGCTCGAAGCTCTCCTCGACGATCGCGTCGAGCATGCAGCCCGCCTCGCGCGAGCGTCGCACCATGTCGGCGACGACCTCGTCGCTGCGGCGCTGCAGCTGCTCGCCGAGCCGGCGAAGGTCCGTGGGCGGGGGGCCGCTCATGCTTGCCACTATCGGCACGAGCGCTGCGCCGCTTGAGCAAACGGCGGCGTTCAGGCGGGCTTGCGGGCCTTCGCCCACAGCGCCCACTCTTCGACGGCGATCTGCACGTGCCCGAAACCGCACTGGTGCAGCCTGAGCGCGAGCGTTCTCGCGGTGTAGCCGGTGCGGTGCGCCATGTACTCGCGCCCGCCCTCGATGTCGCTGCGCAGCCCGTAGACGATGTCGAGCGGCGTGATCTCGCCGGCCTCCGCTCTGTAGAGCGTCTCCTCCAGCCGGCCGCTCGCGATCACGCGTGCGACGCTCTGCAGGTCGGGCGTGGAGATCAGCACCTCGCCGCCGGGCCGCAGCACGCGCAGGAACTCGGCCAGCGCAAGCGGCACCTCGTGCGCGAAGACGTGCTCGATGTTGTGGTGCGAGAAGACGGCGTCGACCGAGTCCGACGGCACCGGCGACATGTCGGTGATGCTCGCGACGACGTCCGGCTTCACGCCCGGGTCGACGTCGAGCCGCAGCTCATGCCACTCCGGCCCGCGGAAGCTCTCGTGCAGGGTGTAGTGGTCGCGCGGCCCGCAGCCGACGTGCAGCACCAGCCTCTTGCCCGCTGGCGCGGCGATCTCGCCCGCCCGGCGACGTCTCGACAGCAGCGCCATCAGACCGGTCGCCGCGCCTCGGCCCACAGCGCGAGGTCGCCCCTTTCGCGCCGCACCTGAACGTCGACGAAGCCCACGTCCCTTAATTTCTGCGTGAGCGTGCGTGCGGTGTAGCCGGTGCGATGCGCCATCTGCTCGAAGCCCCTCGAGATTTCCCGGCCGTGGCCGTAGACCATGTCGAGCGGCGTGATCGGGCCGGCAGGAGAGTCGTAGAGGGGATCCTCGAGCCGCCCCGTCGCTATGCGCTCCGCGGCCCGCTGCAGGTCAGGCGTCGTGATCAGCAGCCGCCCGCCCGGACGCAGCACGCGCAGGAACTCGGCGAACATCCGCGGCACCAGATACGCGTAGACGTGCTCGACGTTGTGCGAGGACCAGAGCGCGTCGACGGACTCCGACGGCACGTTCCCCATGTCGGTGATGTCGCCGACGATGTCCGGCGCCACGCGCGGGTCGATGTCGAGCCGCAGCTCGCGCCACTCGGCCGTGCGAAAGCGATCGTGCAAGTTGTCCTCATCGGGCGGTCCGCAGCCGACGTGAAGGACCAACCTCCGCCCGTCGTCGCGGGCGAACAGGTCGGGCGACACGCGCGCGGACCCCCTCCGGCGCGTTCGGAGCATCGTGCTTCGATTAAACCGGAATGCGCCTAGCCGAGTGACCGATAGGCGCCGCGATACCACAGCAGCGGTTCGCCCTCCGACACGTCCATCGCGATGACCTCGCCGATCGCGATCTCGTGATCGCCCGCGGGGATCAGCTCGCGCACGTCGCAGACGATCCAGGCGAGCGCCGCGTCGAGGATCGGCATGCCGACCTCGAGCCGATGCGGCACGCCGCGCAGCTTCTCCCCCTCCGGGACCTTCGAGGCGAACGCGCGCGCGACGTCCTCGCTGCCGACCCGCAGCACGTTGACCGCGAAGCGCCCCGCCTCGCGCACGAGCGGGAGCGTCCGCGCCGACTGCTCGAAGCAGACGAGCGCCAGCAGCGGGTCGAGCGAGACCGAGCAGACCGCGTTCGCCGTCAGACCGCCCTCGCCCGCGGGTCCGGCGACGGTGATGACCGCCACGCCGGTCGCGAAGTGGCCGAAGACCGCGCGGTAGCGGACGGGGTCGAGTGCATCGGGCATGCGGCGCTGGTTCTAGCAGCACCCATGCCTCCGCGCGGAAAGCGCGCGGCCGCGCCGGGAGGGGAGTCGGCGCGGCCGCGGGGATCCGAGAAGGATCGTCCCGACGCCGGCGCTCTGGTTGCCGCCGTGAGGACGATCGCGTTGAAGATCGTCACCGCCGGACGTCGGGACGGTTCGACGTTCGCTGTCGAACGGCGGTGTCCTGCGCCTGCACGGAGGCGTTCAACGCACGACAGAGGGTCGCTTCCGTATGATGCGCGGCCGCATGCTCCGCCCCAAGCTGTCGTTCCTCCTCCCCCTGCTCGCGCTCGCGCTCGCGCTTGCGCTCGCCGCCTGCGGCGAGCAGTCGATCGAGGTCGCCTCGACGAGCCCCCAGCGCGCCGGCGCCGAGCTGTTCGCACAGCGCTGCGCGGGCTGCCACACCTTCGCGGCCGCCGCCACGCAGGGCGGTTCGTCCAACGTCCGCACGCGCGAGCGCACGGACGGCCCGAACTTCAACACCCGTCGCGAGTGCATCGAGCGCGTCCTCTACGCGATCGAGAACGGCGGCTTCTCCGGCGCGATCATGCCGCAGAACATCGTCGTCGGCGATCAGGCCCAGCAGGTCGCCGACTTCGTCGCGCACTACGCCGGCAAGGACGCGAAGGGTCCGCGCCCGGACGGCAGCGGCAGCGCAGCCAACGGCTTCAGATGCACCGGCAGCACGCAGCCGGGCGGCAGACAGCTCACCACCACCTCGCCGACGGCCCCCAGCGGCGGGGACTGACGCGGAAGAGCCCGCCCCGCCGCGTGCTCGACCTCAGACTGATCCGCCGCGATCCGGATGCCGTGCGCACAGCGCTGGCGCGTCGCGGCGACACCGACCCCGCGACGATCGGCGCGCTGCTGACCGCCGACGAGCGCTGGCGCGAGCTGACGACGCAGCTGGAGACGCTGCAGGCCGAGCTGAACGAGGCGACGCGCGCGCTGCGCGGCGCTCCGACCGACGAGCAGCGCGCACAGCTGAAGGCGCTGTCCGAGCGCGGCCGCGCGCTGTCGGACGCGCAGGCGCAGGTCGCGAGCGAGCGCGAGGCGCTGCTCGCCAAGCTGCCGAACATCCCCGCCGAGGACGCCGCGCCGGAGGACACGGTGCTGCGCGAGTGGGGCGAGGCCGGGAAGACCGGCAAGGACCATCTCGAGCTGGCCGGCGAGCGGATCGACATGGAGCGCGGCGCACGCCTGTCGGGCAGCCGCTTCGCCTACTTGAAGGGCGAGCTCGTGCTGCTGGAGCTCGCGCTCGTGCGCTTCGCGCTGGAGAAGCTCGCCGGCGAGGGCTTCGAGCCGGTGATCCCGCCGGTGCTCGTGCGCGAGCAGGCGCTGTTCGGCACCGGCATGCTGCCCGACACCGAGCAGCAGATCTATCGCGTGGCCGACGACGACCTGTACCTCGTCGGGACCTCCGAGGTCGCGCTCGCGTCGCTGCACGCCGGCGAGATCCTCGAGGCCGAGCAGCTGCCGCGCCGCTACGCCGGCTTCTCGCCCTGCTTCCGCCGCGAGGCGGGCGCGGCGGGCAGAGACACGCGCGGGATCTTCCGCGTGCACCAGTTCGACAAGGTCGAGATGTTCAGCTTCGTGACGCCGGATCAGTCGGCCGACGAGCACGAGCGGATCCTCGCGCTCGAGGAGTCGATCCTGCAGGCGCTCGAGATCCCCTACCGCGTCGTCAACATCGCGGTGAACGACCTCGGCGCGTCCGCCGCGAAGAAGTACGACTGCGAGGCGTGGCTGCCGGGCCAGGGGCGCTACCGCGAGCTGACCTCGTGCTCGAACACGACCGACTTCCAGGCGCGCCGCCTGGAGATCCGCTACCGCCCGAAGGACGCGAAGAAGCCGGAGACGCTGCACACGCTCAACGGCACGGCGGTCGCGGTCGGGCGCACCTTGATCGCGCTGCTGGAGAACGGCCAGCAGGACGACGGCACGATCGCGATCCCGCAGGCGCTGGTCGACGCGGGCGCGCCCGCGCAGCTCCGGGCTGCGTCGTAGGCACCGCCGCCGGCGGGGTCTCGGCCGGCGGCGATCTCCTCAACCTAGCTGCTGACGGAGCCCGCGTTCTCCCGCGCGGTCTGCGCGTTCTCGCGTGCGTGCTCGGCAAGCTGCCCGCCGTGCTCGCGGCCCTCCTCGCGGACCGTCTCGGCGGCGCTCTGGGCGGCGGACTGCGCCACCTGCTTGCCGTGCTCCAGGGCCTCCTGCCCGGTCTCCTTCGCCTGCTGCTTGACCTGGTCGGCCATCGGGCCGAGCTTCTCGTCCTCGACGCGCGAGGAGGGGATCAGCATGCCGGCGAGGAAGCCGGCCGCCGCCGCGCCGACCGCGAGGCCGAGCGGATTCTCCTGCGCGACGCCCGCCGCGCGGCGCGCGCCCTGCTTGACCTGCTCGGCGTCCGGCGCGGCGTCGCCGACCTTGCTCGTGGCCATGCCCATCTTCTCCTTGACGCTGTCGACGGTGTCGCCGACGCGCTCCTTCGCGCGGCCCTTCACGTCGGCCTTGTAGCCGAGCGCGTCGATCGTCTCGCCCATCTGCTCACGGGTGTGCTCTACCTCGTGGCGGATCGTGTCCGGGTCTTGGCCCATTCGACGTCCTCCTTCACGTTCTCGATCGTCTTCTCTGGAGCGGGCGGGGTCGCCGCGCGGATGCGGTCGCGGCCGCGCAGCGCGAGCGGCGTCGCGATCGCGGCGTAGATCAGCCCGACGATCAGCGCCGCCAACCAGGTGTGGTCGATCGCCGTCTGCAGGAGCGCGATCAGGAACGCCGTCAGCGCCCCTGCCGCGAGCAGCCCGATCAGCGCGGCCGCGCCGATCAGCGCGGCACCCTGACCGGCGACCTTGCCCTTCTCCGTCAGCTCGGCCTTCGCCAGTTCGATCTCCTGCTTGACGAGCGTGTTCGTCTGATCGGCGAGCCGCTTGACGAGCTCGGCGATCGACTCGTCGCGCAGGTCGTGCCCGTTCGCCGGGGGGGTGGTGCGGTCGGCACTCATGACGCTCGCCGCCTCACGAGAGCCCGTTCGTCGCGGCGGGGATCCGCTCGCCGGCCTGCGGCGGGACCGCCGGACCGGTGCTGTGCGTCTCGATGCCCGTCGGCCGCTCCCAGCCGCTGCTCGCGCCCGCGCGGTAGGTCCCGTAGCCGCTCCCCTGCGTGTAGCGGGACCGGCTCGAGGCCTTCAGGAAGCGCGACGCGGCAAAGCCGAGCGCCAGGCCGATCGCGGCGACCGCCATCGGCTGCCGGCGACCGAAGTCCTCGACGTCGTGGAGGATCCGATCGGCGTCCGACTGCTCCAGCCAGCCGCCGACCTTCTCCGCCTGGTCGGCCGCACGCTCAGCCGCGCGCGCCGGCCCGTCCTGGCCGTCCTCGCGCAGTCTCCGAGAGGTCGAGCGGAGCGCCTGAGCGGTCGAGCGAACCTGTCCGCCCGCCTGCGTAGAGCGCTGGTCGACCTGCTCGCGGACGCGGGAGCGCACCGTGTCCGCCGTGTCCTGCATCTTCTCCTGAGCGACCTGCGCCTGCTGCTGGACCTGCTCCTTGGCGCGGTCGGCGGTCGCACTCGCGTCGACCATCTCGTTCTCCCTCCTGTGGGTTCGGGTGCGGGCTTCTCGGCTACCCACCGCCGCGGATGTCAAGCGCGTGCGACCAGCGCCCGCACGCCCACTGACCCCGCACCCGAAGAGAAGGTTTGCGCCGCTACGATCCCGGCCGAGATGGGCCGGCCCCGCAGACACGCACTGAGCGCCCTCGGCGTGGGTCTCGCCGGCGTCACGACGTACGACCTGCTGCAGCGCCGCCACGCGATCCTGCGCAACTTCCCGGTCATCGGGCACTTCCGCTACCTGCTGGAGCTGTTCGGCCCCGAGCTGCGCCAGTACATCGTCACGAGCAACGACGAGGAGCGGCCGTTCAGCCGCGACGCGCGGCGCTGGATCTACGCCTCCGCCAAATCGCAGACGAACACGTTCGGCTTCGGCACCGACAACGAGATGGAGTCGGTCAGCGCGCTGCTGGCGATCGAGCACGCGCCGTTCCCGGTGCCGCCGCCGCCCGACGGCGCGCCGGGCGGCTTTCCCGACTACGCGATTCCGGCCGGCAAGGTGCTCGGCGCCGCGCGCGGGCGCGCGCACGCATTCCGCCCGCGCTCGCTCGTGAACGTCTCCGGCATGAGCTTCGGCGCGCTGTCCGGTCCGGCGGTGCGGGCGCTCAACGAGGGCTGCCGCGAGGCCGGGTGCCTGCAGTCGACCGGCGAGGGCGGGCTCGCGCCGCACCACTGCCACGGCGGCGAGCTGATCTTCCAGATCGGCACGGGCTACTTCGGCTGCCGCGACCGCGACGGCCGCTTCTCGCTGCCGCGGCTGCTGGAGACGATCGCCCCGCACCCGGTGCGCGCGATCGAGATCAAGCTCTCGCAGGGGGCGAAGCCGGGGCTCGGCGGGCTGCTGCCGGCGGCGAAGGTCTCGCGGGAGATCGCCGAGATTCGCGGCGTCGAGCCGGGCCGCGACTGCGTCAGCCCGCCCGGGCACAGCGCGTTCGGCAGCGTCGACGAGCTGTTGGAGCTCGTCGAGCAGATCGCCGAGGCGACGGGCCTGCCGGTCGGGATCAAGTCGGCCGTCGGCGAGCAGGCGTTCTGGGACGAGCTGGCGGAGACGATGGCGCGCGACCGCGGGCGCGGCGTCGACTACGTGCTGGTCGACGGCGGCGAGGGCGGCACCGGCGCCGCGCCGCTGACGTTCACCGACCATGTCGCGCTGCCGTTCAAGCTCGGCTTCGCGCGCGTCTACGGCGCGTTCGCGCGGGCGGGGATCGCGGAGGACGTCGTGTTCGTGGGCTCCGGCAAGCTCGGGTTCCCGGACGCGGTGCTGTTCGCGCTCGCGCTCGGCGCGGACATGGTCAACGTCGGGCGCGAGGCGATGATGTCGATCGGCTGCATCCAGGCGCAGCGCTGCCACACCGGCCGCTGCCCGACCGGCGTCGCGACGCAGAACGCATGGCTCTCCGGCGGGCTCGATCCGCAGCTGAAGTCGGTCCGTCATGCGGCCTACATGCGCGCCTTGCGGGGCGAGCTGCTGGCGCTCGCGCGGACGTGCGGCGTCGTGCATCCGGCGCTGGTCGACCCCGGGCGGCTGGCCGTCGTCGGCGAGCGCTTCACGAGCGCGCCGCTGCACGAGGTGTTCGGCTACGAGCCCGGCTGGGCGGTGCCGCCGCCCGCGCGGCGCGCGGAGATCGAGGCGCTGATGGGCACGCGCGCGGAGTGGCGCCTTCCGGGGCCGGAGCGCGGCCCGATCGCCGGCGACGGGACCGGCGGCGACGGCGCCGTGCCGGACGCGCCGGCGCGCCAGCCGCGCATGCCGCCGGTCGTCGGCTGACGCCGAGTAGGCTTGCGTCCGTGCCGACGCCGCCGCTGCTGCAGAGACTGCTGACGACGCCCGGCCCATCGGGCTACGAGGGCGGCGCCGCGGCGGTGTGGCGCGAGGCGGCGGCCGCGTTCGCGGAGGTGAGCGCCGACGCGCTGGGGTCGTCGGTCGCGCGCGTGCGCGGCACGGGCGACGGCCCGTTGCTGGCGATCGTCGGCCACATCGACGAGATCGGCGTGCATGTCACGCACGTCGACGACGACGGCTTCCTGCGCTTCGGATCGGTCGGCGGGTGGGATCCGGTCATCCTCGTGGGCCAGCGGGTGACGCTCGTGACGCGCGGCGGCGAGATCCCCGGCGTGATCGGCAAGAAGCCGATCCACCTGATGAAGGACGAGGACCGCAAGCGCGTGCCGGAGCTGAAGGACCTGCACATCGACATCGGCGCGCGCGACGGCGACGACGCGCGCTCGCTGGTGCGGATCGGCGACGTGGCGGTGATCGCGGGCGAGCCGGTCGAGCTGCCCAACGAGCGGCTCGTCTCGCGCGCGCTCGACAACCGGATCGGCTGCTACGTCGCGTTGGAGGCGGCGCGGCTGGTGGCGGAGGCCGGCGGTGCGGCGGGCGACATCGCGGCGGTCGCGGCGGTGCAGGAGGAGATCACGTTCGCGGGCTCGCGCACGACCGCGTTCTCGCTCGACCCCGCGCTCGCGGTCGCGGTCGACGTGACGTTCGCGACCGACCAGCCCGGCGTCGAGCTCGGCGAGCTCACCAGGCACCCGCTCGGATCGGGTCCCTCGCTCACGCGCGGCTCGACGATCCACCCGCGCGTGTTCGAGCTGCTGCACGAGACCGCCGAGGCCGAGGGCATCCCGTTCACCGTCGCCTCCGCCGGGCGCGGGACCGGCACCGACGCCGACGCGATCCACCTCAGCCGCGCCGGCATCCCCACCGCGCTCGTCTCGGTCCCGCTGCGCTACATGCACTCCCCCGTCGAGCTCTGCCAGCTCGACGACGTCGCCAACGCGGCCAAGCTGATCGCCGCCTTCGCGCTGCGGCTCGACAGCGGGTTCGACGCTCTCCGCTAGGTCGTGCGCTTGCGCTTCGGGTCGTCGCGCGCGTCCATCTGCAGCTCGCGCTCGGCGCCCGGAACGCCCGCTTCGAGCTCGCGGTTGCGCTCGCGCTCGGCGTTCAGCTCCAGCCCGAACAGCAGCGCGAGGTTCGTGATCCACAGCCAGATCAGCAGCACGACGACGCCGGCGAGCGCGCCGTACGTCTTGTCGTAGGAGCCGAAGTTGGCGACGTAGAGGCCGAACAGCGCGGAGGCGATCAGCCACACGACGACCGCGACGACCGCGCCGGGCGTCACCCACTTGAAGCCGGGCAGCTCGACGTTCGGCGCGGCGTGGTAGAGCACGCCGATCATCAGGATCACGACCGCCAGCATCACCGGCCACTTCGCGATGTCCCACACGGTCGTGGCGGCGTTGCTGACACCGAGCGGACCGGCGACCTGATCGACGACCGGGCCGGTCAGCACGAGCGAGAGCGCCAGCAGCGCGAGCAGCACGACCATCACGAGCGTGACGAGCATCTGCAGGGGGCGCAGCTTCCAGAAGGGCCGCCCCTCCGGCGTCTCGTAGACGACGTTGGAGGCGCGCATGAACGCGCCGATGTAGCCGGAGGCCGACCACAGGGCGATCCCGAGGCCGACGAAGAACATGACCCCCGCCGCGCTGCGGTTCGAGGTGATCGATCTGATCGGGTCTCTGAAGGTCGCGGCCGACGATCTCGGCCCGATCGACGTGACGATGTCGGTGAGCTTTCTCGTGGTGGCGACCGGATCGCCGAAGAAGCCGACGATCGAGACGAGCGCCAGCAGCGCCGGGAACAGCGCGAGCAGCCCGTAGTAGGTCAGGGACGCGGCCCAGTCCGCCATGTTGTCCTCTTTGAACTCGAGGACGGTGCGCTTCAGCGTCGGGAAGAAGCCGGTGCGCGCGTCGGTGCCGACGGGCCGGTAGTCCATCCGCCGGCGGTGAGGCCGGTCGCCTGACGTCTCCTGGCCGGCGGGCAGGCCGTCCTCGGTCTCGCCGAGATCCTGCGGTCGGTGGGGGTTGCGCAGCTTCGCCATGCGCTCCGACTACCCGCCTGACGCGCGCCCATTCGCGTGACGTCATTCGTGGCACCGCCGGAGCCGGCGCTAGGGTGTCCGCCCCCGTGGAGTACCCGAGCGAGACGTTCACCGAGGCCGAGCGCGCACGACTGGCGCCGCACGTCAGCGATCTCGACGCGCCCGTCTTCGCGCTGCTGAACCTGCCGGAGACGGTGAAGGGCGCGCTGTTCGCGCGCTACTCGCGCTACCCGGGCACGCTGCGGCGGCTGTTCCTCGACGAGTTCGCCGACTCACTTCCCGCGCTGCCCGCGGGCTGGGACACGAGCGGCGAGGGCGAGCGGGCCGCGCAGCTGTACGAACGGATCTTCCTCGGCTACGGCGACGACTCGGTCGCGCAGCTGGGCGGCGCGCACGTCGCGTGCGAGTGGGTCTCGAACGTGCTGACGAAGCTGCTGCAGCGGCCGCGGCTCGGCGCCTACCTGGAGCAGTCGACGCGCTACATCGCCTACGACGCGCCGATGGACGCCGGCTCCGCCCCCGGCGACGGTGCCCCGCGCTACCGCTACTACCGCGACGGCGCGCTCGGCCCCGAGTACGAGCGCGCGATGGACGCGCTGTTCGACGTCTACGCCGCACTGCTGCCGCGCGTGTCCGCGTGGGCGGCGGAGCAGTTCCCGCGCCGCGAGGGCGAAGACGAGCGCGCGCACGCGCGCGCCGTGAAGGCGAAGGCGCTCGACCTGCTGCGCGGGCTGCTGCCGGCCGCGTCGCTCTCGCACATGGGGATCTTCGCGACCGGCCAGACCTACGAGCAGCTGATCCTGCACCTGCTCGCGCACCCGCTGCCGGAGGCGCAGCGCTGCGGCGAGCTGATCCTGCGCGCCGTGCAGTCGACGATCCCGTCGTTCGTGACGCGCATCGAGCGGCCCGACCGCGGCGGCGCGTGGGTCGACTACCTGCGCTCGCGGGCGGAGGCGGGCGCGGCCTGGGCCGCGCGGCTCGGTCTGTCGGAGGAGGCGGACGCTGCTGCCGGCGGCGGTCCGTCCGTCACGCTGCTGCGCCACGACGGCGAGGAGGACGACCTGCTCGCCGCGCTGCTGTTCGAGGCGAGCGGCGTGCCGGAGGCGCACGCGCTTGAGGTGGTGGCCGGCCTCGACGATGCCCGGCGCGCGGAGCTGCTGCGCGACCTCGTGGGCGCGCGCGAGAACCGCCGCCACCGGCCCGGGCGCGGCTTCGAGGCGCTGCGCTATCGCTTCGAGATCGTCTCCGACTACGGCGCCTTCCGGGACCTGCAGCGGCACCGGATGCTGACGTGCCAGTGGCAGGCACTCACGCCGCACCTGGGCGCCGAGGTGCCGGAAGAGGTCGAGCTGGCCGGCTGCGGCGACGACTACCGCCGCGCGCTGGAGGTCTCGCGCGTCGAGTACGAGCGGCTCGCCGGCGCCGGCCTGCGCGAGGCGGCGCCGTACGCGGTCTGCCTCGGCTACCGCATCCGCTACGTGCTCGACATGAACGCGCGCGCGGCGATGCAGCTGATCGAGCTGCGCTCCGGCCGCGAGGGCCACCCGTCGTATCGCGCGGTGGCGCACGCCTTGCACGCCGCGATCGCCGCGGTCCACCCCGCCGTCGCCGCGACGATGACGTACGTCGACCGCGAGACCGAGCCGCGCCTCGAGCGCATCCTCTCCGAGATCCGCACCCAGGCCCGGCGCGACGCCCCCGGCATCTGACGGCCCCGAGCCCCGAGATCCATCACTTGTGCGGTAGACAGGGCGGCCAAGTGGCGCCACCCTGCCATCATGAGCATCGTGGCGGATGAGCTGCACGTGAGGGTGGCGGGCGATCGAGTCGGTCCGGAGCACGGACCGATCGGTCCTGCTGACCGCGAGGGATAGGCAGTGCCCGGATCGCGGCGGCCGGGCTACGCGCCGGTCGTCTTCGACGACCACTTCTGGTCGCAGGACCTCACACGTACAAGTGCTCGCGGACAGCGGTCGCAACGAATACTCGGCGCGAGTACGAGCGCAGTGGCTGTCAGGTGTCGTCGCTGCGGCGCTGCGCGGAGGAAGGGCCGGACGGAACGCGGCTCCCCAGCTGCGTGAAGGTCTACCTACCGCCGCCGGCCGGGCCCTTCGGCATGGTCTTCCGCATCGCACGCGACGAGACAGGCACCAAGCTCGCACTGCTGGCGTTCGGCATGCGTCACCCGCCGCGCCATTCGAACGCGCCGTCGGTCTACTGGCTCGCCGACCGGCGGTTGCACGCCGGCTGAAATGATGGTGGGCGGCGCGACGTGGCGCCGCCCACACACGCCTCAGTTCTCCGCCGCCTGCGCCTCGGCGATCTTCTCCTGCAGCTGCCCCATCACGTCGGGGTCGCGCAGGGTCGTGACGTCGCCGAGCGCGCGGCCCTCGGCGATGTCGCGCAGCAGCCGCCGCATGATCTTGCCCGACCGCGTCTTCGGCAGGTCGTCGGCCCACACGATCCGCTTCGGGCGGGCGAACTTGCCGATCCGCTCGGCGACGACCGCTCTGATGCCGCCTTCGACCTCGTCGGTGCCTTCCGTGTCGCCCTTGAGCGTCACGAACGCGCAGATCGCCTGGCCGGTGTCCTCGTCGGACTGGCCGATCACGGCCGCCTCCGCGACGAGCTCGTGCGCGACGATCGCCGACTCGACCTCGGCCGTCGACAAGCGATGCCCGGACACGTTGACGACGTCGTCGATGCGTCCGATCACCCAGAAGTAGCCGTCCCTGTCTCTGCGCGCCGCGTCGCCGACGAGATAGGTCTCGTTGCCGAAGCGCGCGAAGTACGTCTCGACGAAGCGGTCCTCCTCCTTGTAGAGGGTGCGCAGCATCGACGGCCACGGCTGCGTCAGCACGAGCAGGCCCTGGCCGTTCTCGACCGGCTGACCGTCGTGCTCGCCCACCACCTCGGCGGACACGCCGGGGAACGGCGTCGTCGCCGAGCCCGGCTTCGTCTCCGTGATCCCCGGCAGCGGCGTGATCATGATCGCGCCGGTCTCCGTCTGCCACCACGTGTCGACGATCGGGCACCTGCCGCCGCCGATCACCTTGTGGTACCAGAGCCACGCCTTCGGGTTGATCGGCTCGCCGACCGACCCGAGCAGCCGCAGCGAGCTGAGGTCGTATCTCGCCGGGATGTCCGCGCCCCACTTGATGAACGTGCGGATCGCAGTCGGCGCGGCGTAGAGGATCGTCGCTCTGTAGCGCTCGGCGATCTCCCACCAGATGCCGTTGTGCGGGTAGTCGGGGGCGCCCTCCCACATCACCGACGTCGCGCCGTTGCAGAGCGGCCCGTAGACGATGTAGGAGTGGCCGGTGACCCAGCCGACGTCGGCCGCGCACCAGTACACGTCCGACTCGGGCTTGAGGTCGAACACGTATCTGTGCGTCGCGGCGACGCCCGTCAGGTAGCCGCCCGTGGTGTGCAGGATCCCCTTCGGCTTCGCCGTGGAGCCGGACGTGTAGAGGATGTACAGCGGGTGCTCGGCGTCGAGCGGCTCGGCCGGGCACTCCGGATCGGCGGCCGCGCAGATCTCGTCGTAGAAGACGTCGCGGCCGTCGCGCATCGGCACGTCGATGCCGGTGTGGCGCACGACGACGACGTGCTCGAGCGAGTCGAGGTCGTGCATGTGCTCGTCGACCTGCTGCTTGATCGGCGCCGTCTTGCCCTTGCGCCGCGCGCCGTCGACGGTGACCAGCGCCTTCGCCTCGCTGAACTCCATCCGCTCGCGCACCGACTCGGCGGAGAAGCCGCCGAAGACGACGTTGTGCGGCGCGCCGATGCGCGCGCACGCCAGCATCGCGACGACGACCTCCGGGATCATCGGCAGGTAGATCCCGACCACGTCGCCCGGCTTGATGCCGAGCTCCTTCAACGCGTTCGCGAAGCGCTGCACGTCGCGATGCAGGTCGGCGTAGGTGACGTCGCGCTCCTCGCCCTCCTCACCGCGCCAGTGGTAGGCGACGCGGTCGCCGCGGCCCGCCTCGACGTGGCGGTCGAGGCAGTTGTAGGAGGCGTTGAGCTTGCCGCCGACGAACCACTTGTAGAACGGGGGGTTGGCGTCGTCCAGGACCGTGTCCCAGCGCTCGAACCAGTCCAGGTCCTCCGCCTGTCTCGCCCACCATCCCTGCGGGTCGCGGGCCGCCTCCTCGTACACCGCCGGGTCCCTCAACAGCGCCTGCTCGCGGAACTCCTGCGGCGGCTGGAAGCGCTCGATTTCGAGCATCCGCTCGAGCTCCTGCTCGAGCGTCGTGCCGCCCTCGGTCGCTGCGCCGTCAGACATCTTGCTCCTCTCATGTGAAATCCGATCCCACCCACCCCGCGGGCCGGCGGTCCCGCGGGAAGGATGAGACCGTGTTCTACTCCTCTGCGGATCTGAGCGGCACGACGGGCATCAGGACCCGCCCGAAGGTCGCGTTGACGACTGCGGCAAACGACGCGTACCAGGCGGCGACCGCCGTCGCGAGCCCGACCCAGCCGCCGATCTTCACGATCGATTCGTTCGCGGCCGAGTTGCCGATGCCGAGCAGGAAGAACGTCGCCGCCAGCAGCAGGAACACGAGTGCGATCGCGGCCGTGGTGCGCAGCGAGGCGACGAGCATGTACGTCGTGAAGATGCCCCAGCCGATCAGGTAGAGGCCGACCGCGTCGCCGGCGTTCGTCGTCGGGACGTCTCTGGCGAAGAACGCGACGAACACGAAGAACGAGATCCAGAAGGCTCCGAACGACGTGAACGCGACCGCGCCGAAAGTATTGCCGGTGCGGAACTCCCACATGCCGGCGAGCAGCTGTGCGAGCCCGCCGTAGGCGACCGCGAGGCCGAGCACGACCGGCTCGCCGGCTCTGCTGACGAGCCCGGCGTTGAACATGGAGAGGACGAACGTCGTCAGCGCGAAGGCCGCGAGGCCGAGCGGCCCGGGGTCGGCGATGACGAAGCCGCCGCGCGTCGAGGTGGCTGCCTCGCGGGCTCGCGGGGGCGCGATCTCGCGCTCTGCGATCCCGTTCGCAGGATGGTGTGTGGCTCCCATGTGATCCTCCTCGCTGAGGGGATGCCACCCAAGCCCGGTACCCGGTAGCGCCGGCCGCAAGCGAACCAGGTCGGCGATCGGACGCGCGCGGATCGTGTGCGGCCTGACCGCCTGGGCTACGATCGGCCCAGCGCCCTTGCGGAGAGACGAACGGGAGGTTCGGGATGGACGAGGCGACGACGTTCCCGCTCGACGAGAGCGACCTGCCGACTCACTGGGTCAACATCGCGCCCGACCTGCCGGAGCCGCCGCTGCCGCCGCTGCACCCGGGGACGCTGCAGCCGGCCGGCCCCGACGACCTCGCGGCGATCTTCCCGCCGGGCGCGATCGCGCAGGAGGTCGCCGCCGAGCCGCTCGTCGAGATCCCCGACCGCGTGCGCGAGGCCTACAAGCTGTGGCGCCCGACGCCGCTGTTCCGCGCGCGCCGGCTGGAGGAGGCGCTCGACACGCCGGCGCACATCTACGTCAAGTACGAGGGCGTCTCGCCCGCCGGCTCGCACAAGCCCAACAGCGCCGTCGCGCAGGCCTACGAGAACGCGCGCGCGGGCGTGAGAAAGCTCGTGACGGAGACGGGCGCCGGCCAGTGGGGCTCGGCGCTCGCGTTCGCGTGCTCGCTGTTCGGGCTGGAGTGCGAGGTCTTCATGGTCGGCTCCTCGTATGACCAGAAGCCCTACCGCCGCTCGATGATGCAGACGTGGGGCGCGGCCGTGCACCGCTCGCCGAGCGAGCTGACCGACGCCGGCCGCGGGCAGGCCTCGCATCCGACCGGCTCGCTCGGGATCGCGATCTCGGAGGCGGTCGAGGTGGCGGCGAGAGCGGACGACGCGAACTACGCGCTCGGCTCCGTCCTCAACCACGTCTGCCTGCACCAGACGGTGATCGGGCAGGAGGCGCTGACGCAGCTGGAAATGGCGGGCGAGGCGCCGGACGTGGTGGTCGGCTGCGTCGGCGGCGGCTCGAACTTCGCCGGGCTCGCGTTCCCGTTCGTGCGGCTCGTGCTGCGCGGGCTCACGCGCACGCGCTTCCTGGCGGCGGAGCCGGCGGCCTGCCCGACGCTCACGCGCGGCGCCTACCGCTACGACTTCGGCGACACGAGCGGGCTCACGCCGCTGCTGCCGATGTACACGCTCGGGCACGACTTCGTGCCGCCGCCGGTGCACGCCGGCGGCCTGCGCTACCACGGCGACGCGCCGCTCGTCTGCGCGCTCGTGCGCAGCGGCCTGGTCGAGGCGCGCGCGTATGGGCAGAACGACGCGTTCGCGGCGGCGCTGCGGTTCGCGCGCACGCAGGGGATCATCCCGGCGCCGGAGGCGGCGCACGCGGTGCGCGCCGCGATCGACGAGGCGCTCGCCGCGCGCGAAGCCGGCGAGCGGCGGGTGATCCTGCTCGGCCTCTCCGGCCACGGCCACTTCGACCTCGCCGCCTACGACGCGTATTTGTCCGGCTCGCTGGAGGACCCGGAGTTCTCCGAGGCCGACATGGACGCCGCGCTCGCGCGCCTGCCGGACGCGCCGGCGATCGCCTTCTGACGTCGCCCGCAGGTCGCCGCTTGCGACGAACGGAGGGCGAAACCCGCGCGCGTCAGCGCGCTCGGTAGCCGACCGCGCGCAGTTCCATCTTGCCGCGCTCGACCTCCACCTGCGCGAAGCCGGCGGCCCGCAGCCTGCGTTCCAGCGAGCTCCTGGTGTAGCCGGTCCTGTGCGCCATGTAGACCTTTTCCCTGGCGATCGAGTCCGAGTGGCCGTAGACGATGTCGAGCGCGGCGATCGGCCCGATCCCTGTCCTGGCGAACGGCTCGTCGAGCAGGCCCTGCACTATGCGCTCCGCGACCTGCTGCAGGTCCGGCGTCTCGAGCCGCAGCACCCCGCCGGGCCGCAGGACGCGGAAGAACTCGCCGAGGACCGCCGGCACCTCGTGAGCGTAGACGTGCTCGATGTTGTGGCAGGACCAGACGGCGTCGACGGATGCCGTCGGCACGTTGCGCATGTCGACGATCGTGCCGACGATGTCGGGATCGACGCTCGGATCGATGTCGAACCGCACCTCATGCCATTCAGGCGCCTGGAACTGCGGATGCAGCGTGATCTCCTCGCTGCCGCGCGGCCCGCAGCCCACGTGCAGCAACAACCTCGCGCCCTCCGGCAGATCGTGCGGCATCCCGCGCTGCCGGCGTCCCCCGAGCCCCAGCATCGTTCCCCCCTTCGCGGCCGGCCGACCAATTATTGACCGGAAGAGAGTCTAACGCCGCTTCTTGCGCTTGCGCTTCGACGCCGCCGGGCTGGGACCGCTCGGAACGCCCGGCTCGTCGTCCGCCTCCGCGAGCGATCCCTCGACCACGTCGCCGCGCCGCGCCTCGGCGTCGCGCACGCGCTGCTCGCGCATCTCCGCCGGGCTGGGCCACGGCATCGCCTCGCCGCTCTGCCACGCGGGCGGCGTCCCGCTCGGCGAGCGGCCGAGGAACAGCATCGCGAGCGCGCCGAGCCAGTAGGCCTGCACGATCGGGATCGGCACCAGCGGGAGCACGAACAGCACCGCCGAGATCACGCCGAGGTAGCCGAGGAAGCGCGTGAGCAAGCCGACGCGCATGGCGGTGACGGCGGTCACGACGAACGCGCCCGCGAAGCCGAGCTGGGCGAGGATGCCGAGGTAGGCGATCGCGCCGAAGTCGCTGACCTTGCGCGCCTCCTCGTAGGTCTGGCTGCCCTCGTGCGCGAAGTGGTCGAGCTTCACGCTGGTGGCGACCTGCAACGCGATCAGCAGGACCGCGAGTCCGATGCCGCCGACCCACAGCAGCGGGCGGATCTGCCACGGCAGTTCGGAGCGACGCGCGCGCACGGCACGCAGCAGGAAGTCGAGCGTGACCGTGATCGCCAGCAGGCCGAGCGCCGAGCAGACCGCGCTGACGGCGAGGCCGGCGACATGCTGCTGGCGCTGGAGCGCCTGGCCGATCAGGTTGTCGGGCGCGCCCTTCAGCACGACCAGGCCGACGATCGGCGCCGCGAGCGCGAAGACCGCCGCCGCAGCCGCGACGATCGCGATCCGCGGACGCTCGCGCGCCTCCGCCTGCAGGGTCTCCGCGGTCGCCATGGGGCGCACATGCTAGTGGCGCGGGCGCACGGACCGTCCTATGCTCGCGACGTGGAGATCCGCGAGGTGATGACGGCCTCGGTCGTGACGGCCGATCCGGCGACGCCGGTGCGCGAGGTCGCGGCGCTGATGCGAGAGCGCAACGTCGGCTCGGTCGTGCTCGTGCGCGACGCCGCGCCGGTGGGGATCGTGACCGACCGCGATCTGACCGTGAGCGTGCTCGCGGACGGGCGCAGCGGCGAGGACCGCGCGATCGACCATGCGAGCGCTCCGGTGGTCACGGGCAGCGCCGACATGGACGTCGCCGATGCCTGCGAGCTGCTGGTGCAGCACGGCATCCGCCGGCTGCCGATCGTCGACCGCGAGCGGCTGACCGGAATCGTCACGCTCGACGACCTCGCCGCGCGCACCGGCGACGCGGCGCTCGTCGCGCAGCTCGCCTCGCAGGTCACGCGCGCCGCGCTGCCCGACTTCTACTTTCACCAGCGCGGCGGCTGAGCGGACGCAATGGCGCAACGCGGGCCGATCGTCGTCTACGGCGCGACGGGCTTCACCGGGACGCTCGTGGCGCACGAGCTGCGGCGGCGCGGGCTCGACACGGTGCTGGCCGGGCGCAGCGCCGAGAAGCTCGCGCGCCTCGCGGAGCAGCTCGGCGGCGACGTCGCGACGCGCGCGGTCGCGCTCGACGACGACGCCGGCCTGCGCGAGCTGCTGGCCGGCGCCGCGGCCGTGATCGCCTGCGCCGGCCCGTTCATGCGCCACGGCGAGCCGGTCGTGCGCGCCGCCGCCGCGACCGGCACCCACTACGTCGACACGACGGGCGAGCAGCCGTTCATGGCGCTCGTGCGCGACCGCTACGACGGCCCGGCGCGCGGGTCCGGCGCCGCGCTCGTGCCGGCGATGGGCTTCGACTACCTGCCCGGCGACCTGCTCGCGCACCTGACCGCGCACGACGTCGAGCCGCTGCGCGAGCTCGTGCTCGCCTACGCCCCGCGCCAGCTGCAGCCGACGCGCGGCACGCTGCGCAGCGCGCTCGGGATGCTCGCCGCGCCGAGCGTCGTCTACACGGACGGGAGCTGGCGGCCCGCGTCGCTGCGCGCACAGCGGGCCTCGTTCGCGTTCCCGGAGCCGGTCGGATCGCAGCCGGTGCTGCCCTATCCGTCCGGCGAGCTGCTGACCGTGCCCCGCCACGTGCGCACCCGCACGGTCATATCGCTCATCACGGTCGAGACGTTCGCCGGCACGCCGAAGGCCGCTCCCGTCGCCCCGGTGGCGATGCCGGCGCTGGCGCTCGCGCTGCGCACGCCGCTGAGCCGAGCGCTGGAGCCGCTGCTCGCGCGCTTCCCCGAGGGGCCGTCCGAGGCCTCGCGCGCCCGCGTCAGATTCACGCTCGTCGTGGAAGCGCACGGCGAGGACGGCCGCACGCGCCGCGGCGTCGCGACCGGCGGCGACGTGTACGCGCTCACGGCCGCGACCGCCGTCCACGGCGCCGCGTTGATGGCCGAACCGGGCTACGACCGCACCGGCTTCCTCGCGCCCGCCGAGGCGTACGACGCCAAGGCGTTCCTCGACGCGCTCGAGCTGACGTACGAGATCGCCTGACTGCACCCATTCGGCCAACAGCCGGACCGTCGATGCGCCGGAATGTCTGTGGCCGAATGGTCAGGGAGCGGCGAGCATGGGTACACCGACGCCACGGCGTCACGGAGCCCGGAGGAGCTGCGTTTGTCCGAGGTGCAGGCCGATCAGCAAGGTGCCCCTGCCGTCTCCGCGAGCGGGCTGCGCAAGGTCTACGGCGACGTCGTCGCGCTCGCCCGCCTCACGCTCGACGTGTGGCCCGGCGAGTTCTTCACGATGCTCGGCCCGTCCGGCTCCGGCAAGACGACGACGCTGCGGCTGATCGCCGGCTTCGAGCGCCCCGACGCCGGCCGCGTGCTGCTCGACGGCGTCGACGTGACGAACCGCCCGCCGTACCAGCGCGACGTCAACACCGTCTTCCAGGACTACGCGCTGTTCCCGCACATGACGGTCGCGGAGAACGTCGCCTACGGCCTGATGGTGAAGGGCGTCGGCCGCAGGGAGCGCCTGAGCCGCGCCGACGAGGCGCTGCGGCTCGTGCAGCTCGGCGAGCTCGGCAGGCGCAAGCCGATCCAGCTGTCCGGCGGCCAGCGCCAGCGGGTCGCGCTCGCGCGGGCGCTCGTGAACCGGCCGCGCGTGCTGCTGCTCGACGAGCCGCTGGGCGCGCTCGACCTGAAGCTGCGCCAGGACATGCAGCTGGAGCTCAAGCGCATCCAGCGCGAGCTCAGCGACGCCGTCACGTTCGTCTACGTCACGCACGACCAGGAGGAGGCGCTGACGATGAGCGATCGCATCGCCGTCTTCTCGACCGGCCGCATCGAGCAGGTCGGCACGCCGCGCGAGATCTACGAGCGCCCGGCGAACGAGTTCGTCGCGGGCTTCGTCGGCACGTCGAACATCGTCGAGCGCGACGGGCGCCGCTGCACCGTCCGCCCCGAGAAGGTGCGCTTGATGGCGGCCGACGCGCCCGCCCCCGACGGCGACCTGTCGGCGCTCGGCGCCGTGCGCGAGGTCGTGTACCTGGGCTCGAGCACCCGCTACGTCGTGACGCTCGACGACGGCGGGACGCTCGTGGCGATGCGCCAGAACGTCGAGTCGGGCGACGGCGCCGCGTTGGAGGAGCGCGGCCGCCGCGTGCGACTCGCATGGAGACCGCAGCACATGACCGCCGTGGACGAGGTGCCGACGGCGGAGGCGCAGCAGACACCTGAGGAGGTGCCGCAGTGAGGAACGACACGAGGAACCTGCTCGTCGTGGGCATGTTGACGCTCTGCCTGATGGGCCTGGTCGCCTGCGGAGGCGGTGGCAGCGGCAGCTCCACCACGTCGAACCTGCCGACCTCGATCGGGAGAGGCGAGGGGCAGCTGAACGTGATCGCGTGGGAGGGCTACACCGAGCCGGAGTGGGTCAAGCCGTTCGAGCAGCAGACCGGCTGCAAGGTCAACGCCAAGTACGGCGGCTCGTCGGACGAGATGGTGACGCTGATGCGTCAGGGCGGCGGCTCGCAGTACGACATGGTGTCGGCGTCGGGCGACGCCTCGCTGCGGCTGATCAAGGGCGGCGACGTGCAGCCCGTGAACGTGACGCTGATCCCCGGCTGGAACGACTTCATCCCCGAGCTGAAGTCGCCGCCGCACAACACGATCGACGGCAAGCACTACGGCGTATCGCTGCAGTGGGGCCCGAACACGCTGCTCTACAACACGAGCGCCGTCTCGCCCACGCCCGACAGCTGGGCGGCGATCTACGACCCGCAGTACAAGGGCAAGGTCACGGTCCCGGACAACCCGATCCAGATCGCCGACGCGGCGCTCTACCTGTCGCAGACGAGACCGGAGCTCGGCATCAGAGATCCGTACGAGCTGACCGAAGACCAGCTCAACGCGGCGATCGACCTGCTCAAGAGCCAGCGCCCGCTGATCAAGAAGTACTGGGCGCTCGCCTCCGACGAGATCGACCTGTTCAAGAACGGCGACGCGGTCGTCGGCGCGTCGTGGCCCTACCAGACGATCACGCTGCAGGACAGCGGCGCGCCGGTGAAAGACCTGATCCCGAGAGAGGGCGCCACCGGCTGGGCCGACACGTGGATGCTGTCGGCGCACGCGAGACATCCGAACTGCGCATACCTGTGGATGCGCTGGGTCTCGACGCCGAGAGTGCAGGCGCAGCAGGCGATCTCGTTCGGCGAGACGCCGGCCAACACGAAGGCCTGTCCGTACATGGACAGAATCCAGAGAGGCGCCTGCGCGAAGTACCACGCGAACGCACCCGCCTCCTACTTCGCCTCCATCCGCTTCTGGAGAACGCCGACCAAGGACTGCGGGGACGGCAGCCAGGACTGCACGGACTACACGACCTGGCAGCAGAGGTGGACGGAGATGAAGGGATAGCTGCGGGGTGACCGCAGGCGCCGCCACTGCGGAGGCGGGCGGATCGGGCTTCCGGTCCGCCCGCCGGCGCGCGTCCGCGGGTCTGTTCCGCCGCGGCTGGCTGCGCCTGACGCTGACGCTCGGCGCCCCGGCCGCGTGGTTCGTGCTGATCTACCTCGCCGCGCTGGCGATCCTGTTCGTGAGCGCGTTCTGGCGCGTGGACTCGTTCACCGGCGAGATCGTCCACGACTGGAATCTCGACAACTTCAGGACGATCGTCGAGTCCTCGACGTACCGCACGATCGCGCTGCGCACGATCGGGATCGCGGCGGCGGTGACGGTCACGGACGCGCTGCTGGCGATCCCGTTCGCCTACTTCGCCGCGCGGCTCGCGCCGAAGCGCTTGCAGACGGCGTTGTTCGTGATCGTGCTCGTGCCGCTGTGGACGTCGTACCTCGTGCGCGTCTACGCGTGGCGGCTGATCCTCGCGCACGACGGGATCCTCAACTGGACGCTGCACAAGCTCGGCTTCAGCGGCGTCGACATCGCCTACTCGAACTGGGCGATGTGGGTCGTCTTCAGCTACCTGTGGCTGCCGTTCATGATCCTGCCGGTGTGGGTCGCGTTCGAGCGCGTGCCGGCGTCGTTCCTGGAGGCGAGCGCCGACCTCGGCGCGCGCGGTGCGACGACGTTCCGGCGCGTGCTGCTGCCGATGGTGCTGCCGGGCATCGTGGCCGGCTCGATCTTCACCTTCTCGCTGACGCTCGGCGACTTCATCACGCCGACGCTCGTCGGCGGAGCCGGCTCGGACTTCATCGGCAACGTCGTGTACAGCAGCGTGGGGATCGCGAACAACGTGCCGTTCGCGGCGGCGTTCGCGACGATCCCGCTGCTCGTGATGGGCGTCTACCTGCTGGCGGCGCGCAAGCTCGGCGCGTTCGAGGCGCTCTAGATGGACGCGTCCGGCACACGCCTCTCGCGCGCCGCGCTGGCCGCCTGGACGGCGCTGATCGTGCTGTTCCTGCTGTTCCCGATCCTGCTGATCGCGCTGTACGCGTTCAACGACAGCAACGTGCAGAGCTGGCCGCTGAAGGGCCTCTCGACGAAGTGGTTCTCGTCCGCGTTCCACGACGAGGCGATGCGCGAGGCGCTGTGGCTGAGCGTGCGCGCCGGGCTGCTGGCGACCGGCATCGCGCTCGCGCTCGGCTCGCTGGCCGCGTTCGCGGTGCACCGCTACCGCTTCTTCGGGCGCGAGACGATCTCGTTCCTGCTCGTGCTGCCGCTCGCCCTGCCCGGGATCATCACCGGCATGGCGCTCAACTCGTTCTTCGCCTGGGGCGGCACCGACTTCTCGCTGCTGACGATCGTGATCGGCCACGCGACCTTCTGCATCGTCATCGTCTACAACAACGCGCTCGCGCGGCTGCGGCGCACGCCGACGTCGCTCGTGGAAGCGTCGATGGATCTCGGCGCCGACGGCTGGCAGACGTTCCGCCACGTGACGCTGCCGATGGTCGCGACGGCGCTCGTGGCCGGCGGACTGCTCGCGTTCGCGCTGTCGTTCGACGAGGTGATCGTGACGACGTTCACCGCCGGCGCGCAGAACACGCTGCCGCTGTGGATCTTCGGCAACATCCGCCTGGGACACGACCTGCCGCAGACGAACGTCGTCGTGCTGCTCGTGATCCTCGTGACGATCGTGCCCGTCACGCTCGCGCAGCGCCTCACGCGCGACACCGGCGTCCTGCGGCCGGCGGCGGGCGCGCGCTAACCTCCACCGCATGGAGGGCTTCGGAGGACTGTTCGGCGACCCGGACGACCTGCAGCGCCGCATGGCGGAGTTCGCCGAGTCGATGCAGGGCCAGCAGAAGCTGGCGTGGGCCGACAACGCGATCAAGCTCGCCGTCGACCTGACCGTCGCGGCGATCAACCGCGTCAACATCCAGGGCACGACCGAGGAGCAGGCGCAGCAGATCCGCTCCGTGATGGCGGTCGTCTTCCCGGAGGCCGTCACGCTCGTGCGCGAGGCGCGCGAGGGGCTGCAGTAGCGCGGCGCTCGAGGATCGGTGCGTGACTGAAGCGCTGTCCGCGGACGAGCTGGGCCGTCGCTTCATCGACGCGGCCAATCGACGCGACGTGGACGCGCTCGTCGCGCTCTGCCATCCCGAGCTGGAGCTGCTGCCGACGATGATCGTCAGTCAGCGCGCGGTGTATCGCGGACACGATGGGCTGCGGCGCTGGGTCGCGGACCTGATCGAGGCCGAGATCTCCTACGAGGCACGCGTCCGGCGCGTGCGCGAGTTCGACGGCGACCGGTTCGCGGTGCTGGCTGAGGTGTGGCTCGATGGCGAGGCGATCACGGAGTCGGCGCTGATCGCGCGGGTCCAAGACGACCTGATCGTGCGCGCGAAGGGCTATCTGAGCGACGAGCAGACGCTGATCCGCGTCGGCGTGCTGCCGCCTGCGGAGGGCTGACCCGGCAGGATGCCGGGCATGAGCCTCCACGGGAAGACCATCTTCATCTCCGGCGCGAGCCGCGGCATCGGCCTCGCGATCGCCCTGCGCGCCGCGCGCGACGGCGCCAACGTCGCGTTGATCGCCAAGACCGCCGAGCCGCATCCCAGACTCGAGGGCACGATCTACACGGCCGCCGAGCAGATCGAGGCGGCGGGCGGCAGCGCGCTGCCGATCGTCGGCGACATCCGCGACGAGGCGCAGGTCGCCGAGGCGGTCGCGCAGGCCGTCGCGCGCTTCGGCGGGATCGACGTCTGCGTCAACAACGCGTCCGCGATCAACCTGTCGCGCACGGAGGCGCTCGACCTGAAGCGCTACGACCTGATGCAGGACATCAACGTGCGCGGCACGTTCGCCGTCAGCCGCGCCTGCATCCCCCATCTGCGCGAGGCCGCGAATCCGCACATCCTCACGCTCTCGCCGCCGATCGACCTCGATCCGAGATGGCTCGGGCCGCACATCGGCTACACGCTCGCGAAGTACGGCATGAGCCTGATCGCGCTCGGGCTGGCGGCCGAACTGCGCGAGGACGGGATCGCCTCCAACGCGCTGTGGCCGCGCACGCTCGTCGCGACCGCCGCGGTGCAGAACCTGCTCGGCGGCGAGCAGGCGATGGCGCGCGCCCGCAAGCCGGAGATCTACGCCGACGCCGCCTACGCGATCCTCAACCGCCCCGCGCGCGCGTGCAGCGGCAACGCCCTCCTGTGCGAGGACGTGCTCGTCGAGGAGGGCGTCACCGACCTGTCGCGGTACAGCTACGTCGCAGGCGCCGAGCTGGCCGTCGATCTGTTCGTCGACGCGGCGGATCCACCGGGGCTCGGCGCCTGAGCGCTCGCGCTACGAGCCGGCGGGCGCCGGGACGATGCGCATGTACGGCAGCGGCTGCTCCCAGCCCTCCGGATAGCGCTCTCTGGCCTGCTCGTCGCTGACGGAGCCCGCGATGATCGCCTTCTCGCCCGGCTGCCACTGCGCCGGCGTGGCGAGCTGGTGCTTGGCGGTGAGCTGCAGCGAGTCGATCACGCGCAGGACCTCGTCGAAGTTGCGGCCGGTCGTCATCGGATAGACGAGGATCAGCTTGATCTTCTTGTCCGGCCCGATCACGAAGACGTTGCGCAGCGTCGCGTTTTCCGCCGGCGTGCGCGTCGTCGGGTCGCCGTAGACGTCGGCCGGCAGCATCCCGTAGGCCTTCGCGATCTCGTGGTCGGTGTCGGCGATCATCGGGTAGTTGGGCGCGGTGCCCTGCGAGGAGGCGATGTCGGCCGACCATCTCTCGTGGTTGGCGATCGGGTCGGTCGAGAGGCCGGCGATCTTCACGCCGCGCTTGTCGAACTCCGGCTTGATCGACGCCATGTAGCCGAGCTCGGTCGTGCAGACCGGGGTGAAGTCGCGCGGATGCGAGAAAAGCACGGCCCAGCCGTCGCCGATCCAGTCGTGGAAGTCGATCTCGCCCTCTGTCGTCTGGGCGGTGAAGTTGGGGGCGGTGTCCCCGATCGTCAAAGCCATGCTCGCTGTCTCCTGATCGTCGCGTTCGCTGGGCGCAATGGTATTCGCATGCGGACGGCGCGCGCGGGCGCCGCCGCTTCAGCGGAGCGGCGGGGTCGCGTCGTCGAGCATGACGAGTTCTTCCTGCTGAGCGCTCGGACGGAAGCCGGCTCGCTCGAGCACGGCCAGCTGCTGCGGAGCGGTCATCGCTTCGTGCAGGAAGACCCTGTGCACGTGCGCACGCCGGATCGCGTCGAGCGTGGTGTCGAGCTGCCAGCGCGTGACGAGCGCATCCTGCGTCGGATAGGGAAAGACGTTGTCGAGCCTCAGGTCGAACGCGAAGCGATGCCCCATCGGCATCAGGATCGCGACCCGCTCGTGCGGCTGCGCGAGCCCGCCGATGAAGCGCTCCGCGCGCGCTCGGTAGTTCCCCGGCGGTTCGTCGACGAGCCGCGAGATCTGCTGCCGCGGCGAAGGGACGTCCACGACCGAGCAGACCGCCAGCGCGCAGCCGAACAGCACCAGCAGCTGCGCCGGCGACGGCCGGCGCCACGCCTGCGCCGCAAGCGCCCGCGCCGTGACGATCGTCAGCAGCGCGAGCGCGAACGCCCACGCGGAGAACATCGAGGCGAGCTTGAGTTCGTCGGAGCGGCCCGCGTAGTAGCTGGCCGCCGCCAGTCCGAAGACGCCGCTCCACGCCAGCATGCCGGTCAGCAGCACGTCCGGCGCGCGGCGCGCGAGCCGCACCGCGGCGACGAGCAGTGTCGCCGCGAACGTGGCGTAGAGCGCGAGGTGCAGACTCGCGGGCGGCATCCCGAGCGAGAACCAGCCGAGTCGCGTGAAGATTCTCGGCCACTCGTCGAGCAGGGCCGGATCGGGCAGCGAGCCGGAGCGCACGAGCGTGAACAGCGCGATCGCCGCCAGCCCCGCCAGCACGCCGCCGGCCGCCTCGCCGGCGAGGCGCAGCGCCGCACGCCGCGTGCGCGGCGGATGCGCGCACGCCAGCGCCGCGAGCGCCGCCAGCACGGCCGCCGCGCCGAACTCGGTCTCGTTGACGGCCACGACGGCGCCGATCGCGAACAGCGGCCAGCTGCGGCGGCCGTCGCGCTCGATCGCGCGGGCGGCGAGCCACGCCATCAGATAGGCGCCGCCGTAGCGCATCGGCCACATCGCCGTCAGCGACATCGTGTGTTCGACGGCGCCCAGCGCGACGAACGGCACGAACAGGCCGAGCGCAAGCGGCGAGCTGCGCAGGATGCGGCGGAAGATCCCGTAGACCCCGAGCAGCGCGAGCACGCTGAGGACGAACATCAGCAGCGAGTAGACGAGCGTCGTCTTCCCGAGGACGGCCATCGTGAGTGCCGCCGGATACGGCAGCAGCTTCGCGTACAGCAGGTGGTAGTCGACCAGCGGCGTGCGTCCGTCGAGGATCGCGAACGCATCGTTCACGGTCCACGCGAGCACGCTCTGATCCTCGACGAGGCCGTCGACGAGCAGCCCCTCCAGGAGCCACACGACGGCCGCCGTCGCGGCGAGCGCGAGGCAGGCGCTGCGGCGCGGCGGCGTCTCGCGCGCAAGGCGGGCGATCCGCGCCGCGACGCCCGGACGACGCAGCGCCAGCAGGCCGGCGAGCAGCAGCGCGCCCGACGCCAGCAGCGTGCCGAGCCCGAAGACGTGCGGCAGCGCGCGGCCGCTGACGACGATCCCGCGCTGCCCGAGGAACGCAAGCGCCACGAACGCGACGAGCAGCGCCTGGCTGCTCACCACGAGCGGGCGGATCGGTCGCGCGGACAGCGTCGGGCGCCGGCGCGCGAGCGCGAGCACGAGCGCGGCGGCGAGCACGGGCATCGCCGCCGCGACGAGGTAGCGGCCGAGCTCGACCGGCTCGGGCCGCCCGCTCGCCTCGAACCAGCGCGGCGGCCAGAGGCCGTCGGCGGCGGGAACCGGCCTGAACAGCAGGCGGCCCAGCGGCGGGCCGAGCGCGAGGACCGCGAGCAGCCCGACGAGCGCACACGGAAGCACCGCGACCCACGCCAGCTCGTCGGGCGCGAGCGCGCGCCGGCGCGATGCCTCGCGTTCCTCCCCACGGCGTCGGAGCACGCCGGCGGGTCGGTCGACCGTCCCCGCTTCCCCCATCGCCCCACTTTACCGTCGATCGCTACATGCGCTGCAGCGCCAGCATCGCGACGTCGTCGCGCTGGGCCGTGCCGCGCCGCGCCACGATCCGCCGTTCGAGCTCGTCGAGCAGCGTCTCCGGATCGCGCGCGGCCTCGGAGGACAGCATCTGCGCGAGCGCGTCGGTGTCGAGCGAGCGGTGCGGCGGGCCGGCGTCGAGCAGCCCGTCGCTGTAGAGCAGCAGCGTGTCGCCGCCGCGCAGCTCGGCCTGGGCGAGATGGAACGACGGCGCGGGCCGGATCCCGAGCGGGTGGCCGGGGCCGCCGAGCGTCTCGACGGCGCCGTCCGCGCGCAGCAGCAGCGCGCACGGGTGACCGGCGCTCGCGCACGCGACCGCGCTGTGGTCGGACCGCGGCTCGATGCGGGTCAGGAACGCGGTCGCGAAGCGCAGGTCGGTGCCGGTGCGCAGCATCGCCTCGTTGAGCTGCTCGAGGATCGCGCGCGGCTCGCGCGCGTGCATCGCCGCCGCGCGGGTGGTGTAGCGCGTCAGCGCGGTCAGCGCGGCCGCCTGCGGTCCCTTCCCGCACACGTCGCCGAGGATCGCGAGCCAGCCGCCGTCGGCTTCGAAGACGTCGTAGAAGTCGCCGCCGACCTCCACGTCCGTCGTGGCGGCGCGGTAGCGCGCGGCGACGCGGTGCCCGGGAGGCGTCGGCAGCTCCGCCGGCAGCAGGCTGCGCTGGAGCGTGTGCGCGATCCGCGAGCGCTCCGCGTACAGCCGCGCGTTGTCGTAGGCCTGCGCCGCACGCGCCGCGAGATCCTCCAGCAGCCCCACGTCCGACTCGTCGTAGCGCAGGTCGGCGCGCACGTGCAGCAGCGACATGATGCCGAGCGTGCGTCCGCGCGCGACGAGCGGCAGCACCACGGCGCAGCGGTAGCCGGCGTCGAGCATGAAGCGGCGGTGCTCGTCGCTCTGCGCCACCGGATCCAGCGCGCCGCGCCCGTCGAGGTCGGGCACGACCAGCACTCTGCCGGAGCGGTGCACGCGCGAGACGGGATGGCTGCCGTCGGGCTCGAGCGGCCAGCGACGGCGGATCTCGACGAGCCGCTCCGCGACGCCGGGGATGGTCGCGGCCGCGACCGAGTCGCCGAGCCGGCCGTCGGACCGCGGCATGTCGAGGATGCAGAGCTCGCCCAGCAGCGGGACCGCCAGCTCGGCGATCGTCTGCAGCGTGCGCTGCGGGTCGAGCGAGGTCTCGAGCGCGGCGCTCGCCTGCGCGAGAAATCTCTGGGCGTCGGCGGCGCGCTTGCGCGAGGTGACGTCGCGGGCGATCAGCGAGACGCCGACGAGCCCGGCGTCGGCATCGAGCATCGGCGAGACGGTCAGCGCGACGTCGATGATCGCGCCATCGGCGCGCACGCGCTGCGTCTCGACGTCCTGCAGGCGCTCCTCGGCGGTCGCCCGCGCGATCAGCTCCCGCTCCTCCTGCGCGCGCCCCTCCGGCAGCATGAAGGACGCGTCGCGGCCGAGCACGGCGTCGACCGGATGGCCGAAGATCCGCTCGGCGGCCGGATTCCAGCTCGTGATGCGCCCGTCCGCGCCGTAGCTCCAGATCGCGTCGTGGGTGGTCTCGACGATCGCCGCGAGGTGTCGCAGGAGCTGCTGGTTCGAATGAAACGACGCTGCCATGGTTTCGCGCGCGGGCCGTGCCCAGCCTACTCGCTGGTTCTCGCCTGGACCCGTCGCTACGATCGGTCGGGAGGTTCGCCCACGTGCCCGATCGCGACACGCTTCACGTCCAGCCGTTCCGCCTGGTCACGCGCCCGGATGGCGACCGCATGCTCGTGGAGGTGCGGGGCGAGCTCGACCTGGAGACGGTCGACGCCGTCCGGCGGGAGGTCGAGGAGCTGCGCGATCGCGGCGTCCGCTCGATCGTGCTCGACCTGCGCGAGCTCGCGTTCATGGACTCGAGCGGCCTGCGGCTGCTGCTCCAGCTCGACGCCGACGCACGCGCGAACGGCATCGAGTTCGCGCTGCTCGAGGGCGAGCCGGTCCGCCGGCTGCTCGAGCTGACGAATCTGACCGACGACTTCAAACGCGCGGAGGCGTAGCGCATGCGACAGGGGATGCGGCGGGGGACGGCGGTGCTGTGCGCGCTCGTGGGGGCGCTGGCGCTCGCGGCGTCCGGATGCGGCTCGAGCGGCGACAGCAGCACGACGCCGGCGACGGTGCCGGGGAGCACGAACGCCGGCCCCGGCCTCCAGACCGGCCAGCCGCCGTGGAGACCGGAGTACGCGCATCTCGCGCAGCGCATCAGAGCGCTCGGGCTGCCGCCGGCCGGAACGGAGAGATTCCACATCCACGCGCTGCTGCGCATCTACATCGACGGGATCCTCAGCCCGGTCCCGAGAAACATCGGGATCGACGAGTCCCAGCACATCGAGTCGAGCCTCCACACGCACGACGAGACCGGCATCATCCACATGGAGGCGACGCACCCGCACCGCTTCACGCTCGGCGACTTCTTCGACGTGTGGGGCGTGAAGCTCGGCCCCGACCGCGTCGGCGGCCTCACCGGCCTCGGCGGCGACAAGCTGCACTTCTACCTCAACGGCAAGCCGTTCGCCGATCCGGCGGCGCACCAGCTGAGAGCGGACGACGTGATCGTGATCGGCTACGGCGCGGCCGGCAGCTTCCCGCACAGAGTCAACACCGAGGCGCTGAGACTGCTCAAGAGCGCCAACGGCGGGGCGCTCGCCTGCTCGAAGGTCAGAAACGGCAGAAGAATCGTGCGCTGCTTCACGCCGAGGAGGAGCGCGACGCAGAGTCAGCGCTGAAGGGGTGCCGGAGCCGGCCATGTGGCCGGCGGAGGCGGGCCCCCGGACCGCTTACGGTGTGTGCATGTGCATGCCGCTCACCGTGTGCGTCGGCTTCGCGTGGCCGAGCACGAGCACCTTGCTCGTCGCCAGCGGCGTCCAGCCGTCCTTCGCGACGAGGACCGCGCGCAGGCGGGCCGGCCGCGTCACGCGGAAGCTCGCCTGCGACAGGTAGTCGAGTCTGGCGCGCGCGATCGGCCACCAGCCGAAGCGCTCGTGCAGGTCGGCCTGCAGCATCACCTTCGCGTACGGAACGCTCGGCGTGACCGTCACCGCGACGCCGCGTCTCGTCTTGCGCAGCAGCACGCGACGCGCGCTCACGAGCAGTCTGCGCGTCTGGCTGGCGTCGGCGCCGAGCACGGCGCGGTAGTCGGCGCTCGCCGTCGCGACGATCGTTGTCTGCCAGCTGCCGTCGGCGGCGGGGGTGGCCGACGCCACCGTCGCGAAGGCGCCGCCGGCGACGCTGCGCTGCAGCTCCACCGGCTGCGCGGGATCAGCGGCGCGGCCGGCCACCTCGACGCTCGCCCCCTGCGCGACGACGGCTGTCGGCAGCGGGGCGAGAATCACGCGGCGCACGTCGATCTCGCCGGTCATCTCGGGGTGGATCGTGCAGTGGTAGGCGTAGGCGCCCGGCTGGTCGAAGCGCTGCGCGAAGACGGCGCCCGGCAGCAGTGCGTCGGTGCCGAACGCGCCGGCGTCGGAGGTGACCGTGTGCACGCGCGGGCTCACGTTCGTCCACTGCACCGTCTCGCCCGGCAGCGCGTCCACCTGCGCGGGCGCGAACGCGGCGAGCTGGACGCTCACGTCCTGCGTCGCGGCGACGGCCGCCGCCGGGGCCGCGAGCAGCGCGGCAAGCAGCGCCAGCGCCAGCACGACCGCGCGCCCGCTCATCTGCGCGAGACGACGTAGGTGCCGATCATGCCGCGCATCATGTGGTCCTCGACGTGGCAGTGGTAGAGCCACGTGCCGGGGTCCTGCTCGCGCCAGCGGAAGCGGAAGCTCTCGGCCGGGCCGACCGTCTGCGTGTCGCGCGGCACGCCGCCCGGGCCGATCCAGCGATGGCCGTGGACGTGGAAGGTGTGGAAGTCGGAGCCCATCGCCATCACGTCCCACTGCACGAGCTGCCCGACGGTCGAGTGGAACACCGGCGTGTTGCCGACGAACGCGCGCCCGTTGATCGCCATGAATCTGCCGAACGGCGAGAAGACGACGAGGAACTCGCGATCGGGGGCTTGCTCATGGCGACCGAGGATCGACAGCATCCCGAACATGCCGCCGTCGATCGAGTCCATCATCGACGGCGAGTGGTCGTGGTAGGGCCAGACGCCGACGGAGTCCTCGCCGGCGGTGAGGCGGTACGTCCACGTGCGGCCGACCTTCACGTCCGCGTCGCCGCCGGAGACGCCGGGCACGTACGCGCCGTCGGAGCTCGGCGCGTAGTGGACGCCGTGGAAGTGCATCGAGTGCGGGTCGCCCCGCAGCGTGTCCATGTTCTTGAAGTGGATCCGCAGGCGGTCGCCGACACGCGCGTGGAGCAGCGGCCCGGGGATCAGCAGCCCGTCGGAGCTGGAGCGCGGCGCGTTCGCCAGCGGTCTGCGCCAGTGCGGCGTGAAGCGGCGATAGACGACGGTCGGGAAGACCGAGTCCTCGACCGGGACCGTCATGCCGCTGATCGCGTCGTGGCCGTTGGGCACGATCGCCCACGAGGTCGGCACGGCGGCGACCCAGTAGTCCAGCGTCCGGGCGGCGGCGAGGCCGGCGCCGATGAGGAAGAGGCACAGCGCGAGGGCCCCGGCGGCTGCCAGGGCCCTCATGCCGCGACGTGCTACTGCACGTGGAGCTTCGACTGCATCCACGGATGGATCAGGCAGATGAAGTAGAGCGTCGTGCCTGCTCTGGCGGTGACCTTGAAGCTGACCGAGTCGCCCTTTCTGCCGGTGCCGATGAGGCCGGAGTCGCCGGGACGGTCGACGTCGGGCGGCGTGTCCTGGCCGACGCCGTTCTCGAGGAACGGGAATCTCGGCGGCGCCTCGGTGTTCGGGTCGGCGCCGTGCGCTCTCGTCAGCTCGTTGCACGCCTTGCAGTTGAAGAGCGTTCTGGCTGTCTTCGGCACGTCCTTCTTCGCGAGGATCGTGAACGTGTGCGGCCCCTCGCTGCCGTCGCCGTTGACGACCTTCACCGTCCCGCCGGAGCGGACGACGTAGGAGTCTCTGGCCCAGCGCAGCCCGTCCTGGATGTAGCGGTTGGGCTTGAATCTGAACGACGTGGTGCTCTTGATCGTCGCCTTTCTCGGCGCGGCCGCGGCGGACGTCGCGGTGCCGACGACGGCGAGCGCCACCAGCATCCCGACGATGACGGCGGCGAGCTTCCTCAGACGCATGCAAATCCTTTCCGACCGGGCTCCCGCCCGATCCTTCTTGCAACGACCTCACTGCACGGACATGCCGGCTCCCTCCGCAACGTGGCCGGGCCGGCGTGCGCCAGCATATGCGGCGGAGCATGCCGCGCGCCAGTGGCACGGCGATATTCGGACCTTTGAAGGTCTGAGCGTGGCGTGCCGGCGATGGAGTCGTCGGGGAACGCGCGCAGGATCAGCGCGGCGTGAGCCGCAGCAGCGGGATCGTGCGGCCCGTCCTCGCCGCGCGCTCGCGATAGACGGCGTACGGGGGGAAGACGCGGTCGGCGAGCGCCCAGATGCGGGTCCGCTCCGCCTCGTCCTCGACCGGCTCCGCGTGGAACGCCACGCCGTTGAGCGTCAGGTCCGGGTGCGCGGTCGCGTTGTGGAACCACGCGGGGTGCTCGGGCGCGCCGAGCTTGGATGCGACGATCACGACCCGGTCACCGTCGTTGAAGTAGATGACGCCGTTGCGCCGCGCCGCGCCGCTGCGCGCGCCGCGCGTCTCCAGCAGCGCGGTCGGCACGATCAGGCCCATGCCGAGCCGGCCGCGCGTGAGCCGCAGCAGGTGCGGGTCGACCTTCCAGACGACTCGCATCGACAGCCATGCCGCCAGGCGCGTGCCGAGGAAGCGCACGTACGCGCGGTAGAGCGGGCCGCGGGCGGCGTGCGGGTCGACGTGCGGCAGCTGCGGGTGCACCGGCATGTTGCGGGAAGTGTGACGGACGCGTCTATAGTCTGATTAACGGTGTGAAAAGGTCTTTGGGGGGACCGGTATGGAGGGGACGAGGACAGGGGTGGCGCGGGTGCGCGCGCTCACCCCCGCCGAGACGGCCTGGATCGCGCTGATTCCGTGCGCGCTCCTCATGCTGGCGGCGGTCGTGGTCCTCGGCCCGCCGCTCGGCCGCCTGCTGTTCAGGCCCGGTACCGGGAACAACGTCCTGTGGCCGCTCCACTGGGCGGAGACGCAGGGAAGGGCAGAACCGGCGAAGCACGCCCGGTACCTCCTCGCGGTGGCCGCGCCGCTGGTGCTGGCGCTCGCGATCTTCGCCGCCGCGGCCGCGCGCGTGCGGCCGCGGCTCTCTCCGCGAGTCGCCGGCGGCCTCGTGCTCGCCAGCCAAGCAGGCGTTCTCGCGTTCGTGGTCGTCGGGGTGCTCAACCAGCGGGACGTCTCCACCGGCCAGGACGTCTTCACCGTCGCGGAGTTCGCGGTGGCGGCGGCGCTCGTAGCGATCGGTGTGGCCGCGTCCCGCTGGCGGCGCGCCGTCGCGTGGGTCGCCGGGCTCGCGCGAGAGCGACGGCTCATGCGCGTCGCGGGGATCGCCATCGCTGTGCTGTTCGCGGCGCTGTGGGCGCTCGAGATCGTCAAGGACGACGGGTTGACCGAGGACGGCGGCGAAATGAACTGGACCCCGAACGGCGCGTTCGCGGTCCTCAACGGCCGCACGCCGCTCGTCGACGTCCACCTCATATACGGAAAGCTGCTGCCCTATCCGACCGCCTTCGTCCTGAAGACGTTCGGTGCGAACGGGCTCGTCCTCTCGACGTTCCTAGCCGTCCTGTCGCTCGCCGCGCTGGTCGCGGTCTATGCCGTCTACCGGCGCATCGTCGGAAGCCTGTTCGCGCTCGCGCTGTTCCTGCCGTTCGTGGCGTTGAGCGACGCGAGGCACATGATGCCCTACGCCGACATATGGCCGATGCGGTACGGCGGCGCATACCTGCTCGCATGGCTCACCGCACGGCACCTCGATCGACGCGGTCCGCGGCATCTGTGGGTGCTGTTCTTCGTCGCGGGCCTGGCGACGATCGACATGCTCGACTTCGGGCTCGCGGCCACGCTCGCGAGCGTCGCCGCGCTGCTGTTCGCACGGCCTCCGAGATCCGTTCGCGACGTCTGGCCCCTCGCCCGCTCGTTTGCGGTCGGCATGCTGGGCGCGGCGGGCGCGGTGACGATCTTCACGCTCGTGCGCGCGGGCGCGCCGCCCCGCTTCGAACTGCTGCTCGAGTGGCCGAGGATCTTCACGGGACTTGGCCTGCTCTCGCTTCCCATGCCTGTGCCGGGCGTCGCGTTCGCGATCTATGCGACGTTCGCCGCGACGATCGTCGCCGCGGCCGTGCGAGTCGTGCGTCACGCCGGCGACGCGCTGCTCACCGGCATGCTCGCGTGGTCGGGCGTCTTCGGCCTGATGGCAGGCAACTACTACGTCGCGCGCCCCGACGAAGTCAAGCTGTTCGCGATGTTCTCCGCGTGGGCGTTCGCGCTCGGGCTGCTGACGATCGTGGCCGTGCGAGCGCTGTCGGCCCGAGCCTGGCGGCGTCCGACGCTGGCGGAGCTGCTCGTGCTGTTCGGTTTCGCGCTCTCGATCTGCATGATCGGCCGCATAGGGCCGCCCATGAAGCCGATCCGGGAACTCCAGCGTCCGACGCAGACCGTGTATCGCCCGACGGCGGAGGCACTGGTGGCCGCGTACGCCCATCGCGGCGAGAAGGTCGCGATCCTGCTGCCCGAGGGCTACCGCATCGCCTACGAGCTGGGATTGAACGACGTCTCGCCCTACGAGTTCCAGAACGCGCTCGTCACGCGCAGACAGATCCTGACCGAGATCAACGTGCTGCAGCGCGAAGGCGTCCGGACGCTGTTCACCCCTGTTCCGCGGAGACCGCTCCTCGGCGACGCGGAAGCCGCGCCGGAGCAGCTGGACCTGTTCCTCCGCGCCGGCTTCCAGACCATGCAGACGGTTCACCAGATGATCGCCTGGCAGAAGCCCGACCCCGCGACGGAAGAAGCGCGCTGAGCGCCCGCGTCCCGCGGGGCGATCGCTACGCCGCCGCCAACCGCTCCAGAACCGCCAAGACCTCGTCGTCGTGCGTTCTCGGCGTGACTCTCGGGATCACGTGCGCGATGACGCCGTCGGGACCGACGACGAACGTCGCGCGCAGGGCGCCCCAGTACTTGCGCCCGTACATCGACATCCTCCAAGGGAGGGTCGGTCTCCGGTCGGCTCAGCCGCTCGTCGGCGAAGAGGCCCGCCGCGCGTCCTGCATCGTCAGGATGGTCACCATGTCGGTGCGCTCGTCGTACTCGTAGACGATCAGCAGCCACGACCACGGCCCCAGCACGTACCGTGTTCCTTTCCAGCGGCCGCTGAGCGCTGGCCCGAGCTTCGGGAAGCGTCCGAGCGGATGCAGCCGTCGCGCCACACGCTGCGGCGTGTTCGGCGGAAGCTCATGCGTGAGGATCAGCTCGCAGAGGTCTTCGACAGCCGCCGCGGCCAGCCGGATCTGCGCCACTTACAACTCGTCGAGCCCGACCGTCTCGCCGCGACCGGCCTGCTCGCGCCCGAACTGCATCCGCTCCCACGATCCGGGGATGCGGTCCAAGACCGATACCACCTCTGCCGGCTCGCGCTCCAACTCCGCGAGCGCTTCCGAGAGCAGCGTCAGCGCGAGATCGTCCTGCTGTGCATGCGCACGCGCTGCGAGCGCCGCCAGTCGGGCGGCCGACTCGTCATCAAGGTCGAGGTGGAGCTGATGAGCCATGCGATCAGAGTACCGAGCACGTCTGCGAGGTCCACTTTACGGCTTCTCCAGATCGCGACCCTCGGCGGCGAAAGGTGCTGACCGGAACTGTCAAATGGTGGAGCGACGAGAAGGGCTTCGGCTTCATCACCCCGGACGTCGGAACCCGAGATCTCTTCGTGCACCACACCGGGGTCAAAAGCGACGGGTACCGCACCCTTCGTGAAGGCGCAAAGGTGTTCTACGAGGAAGAGCAGGGGGACAAGGGGCCGAAGGCGCAACGTCTCAGAGTCGCCTATCTCGGAGGCAGACACGGGCGAGCTGACCAATCTGCTGATCCCTGGCTTCGTCGGGCCGGATGGAACTCCATTGCTGCCGTCTTCCCCGCTGTACATCGAAATGGTGTCCCAAGTGCGCACGCTCACACGCGAGCTCTTGGCGCTTGTGGCAGAGCCTCGCTCAGCGGGGATACGATGTCGAACTCTCCTCAGCGTCCCGCGAATACGACATCTGCGCGGCGAAGAAGGACGACGTCGGCAGCTTCCTGCTGCTGGTCGAGTGTAAGAAGTGGAAGCCGGACCGCCACGTCCACGTCAGAACGGTGCGCGAGCTTCACAGCGTGGTCAATGTCCGCGGGGCCACTGCGGGCATGGTTGCGACCACCTCGATGTTCACCCGTGATGCTCATGAGCTGCAGGACCAGCTCAGATGGCAGATGAGCTTGAAGGACTTCTTTGACATCAAGCGCTGGCTCCGTGAGAGCGGACGAATCGCGCAGCGAGAGAGCACCGCGGAAGCGTGAAGCGGTCGGCGACCGCTACGCCGCCGCCAACTGCTCCAGCGCCGCCAGCACCTCGTCGTCGTGCGTTCTCGGCGTGACTCTCGGGATCACGTGCGCGACGACGCCGTCGGGACCGACGACGAACGTCGCGCGCAGGGCGCCCCAGTACTTGCGCCCGTACATGCTCTTCTCCGCCCACACGCCGTAGGCCTCGCAGACGGCGTGGTCCTCGTCGGCGAGGAGCGTGAAGTCGAGTGACTCGTTGTCGGCGAATCTCTTGATCGCCTTCACCGGATCGGGCGAGACGCCGACGACGACCGCGCCCGCTTCGGCGTAGTTGGGCAGGTGGTCGCGGACGCCGCAGGCCTGCACCGTGCAGCCGCTCGTGCTCGCCTTCGGATAGAAGTAGAGGACGAGCGTCTTGCCGGCGAAGTCGCTCAGCGAGACGGGGTTGCCGTCCTGGTCGGGAAGGGTGAAGTCGGGTGCTCTGGCGCCGGTCTCGATCATGCGCCGCAGGCTACTTCAACAGCCGCGAGAGCCGCCGGTCCTTGAGCACGCGCCCGTCCGTCTGGCACGTCGGGCAGTAGGCGATCACGTAGTCCTCGAAGTGGACCGCCTCCAGCGTCGTGCCGCAGCGCGGGCACGGTCTGCCCTCGTGGCGGTGGACCTTCAGCGGCAGCGGCAGTCTGTCCGGCAGCGGCAGTCTCAAGGTCTGCTCGTACACGTCGATCGCCTCCCCCAGCCGCGCGACCGTCGCGTTGCGCAGCGCCGCCGCCTCCTCGTCCGTCAGGTCGGTCCCGCGCTTGTACGGCGACAGCTTCGCCTCCCACAGGATCTCGTCGACCCACGAGCGGCCGATCCCGGCGACCACCCGCTGGTCGCGCAGCAGCGAGTGCAGCGGGCGCGCCTGTCTGCCGAGCAACGGCAGGAAGTCGGGCGGGTCCGGCCACGCCTCCGGGCCGAGCGTCGCGAGCGACTCCTCGTCCTCCAGCTCGGCGGCTCGCACCAGCCGCGCCCACGCCGCCTGCTTCGTCCCGTACTCGCGCAGCCGCAGCTCGCGCCCGCCGTCGAGCCGGATCAGCACGCGCGAGGTTCTGTCGCGCAAGCCGGCGCGTCTGTCGAACAGCTGCAGCCGCCCGGCCGACATCAGATGGATCAGCAGCACCAGCCCCGCGTCGCTCTCGATCGCGAGGTGCTTGCCGCGCCGCGCGACGCCGACCAGGCGCGACCCGTCGAGCGCGTGCAGCGGCGGGTCGAACGTCTTCAGCGCGTTCACGCCCGGCGCGAGCGTCGACTCGACCCGGGGCGGGCGGGAGCGGATCTCGCTGTCGAGCAAGCGCGCGACGATCTCGACCTCGGGCAGCTCGGGCATGCGCCATTGAGGCTAACCGGCGCGGCAAGTACGGCCATCTCGGCTAGCAACATCCCTGCGTAGGTCAGGTTTAAGGTGGGGAATGCGTCCGTGTTAGGACGGCTTAACGGGAGAGGGAGAAGGTGGCGGCCATGACGAACCGGGAGATCCTCCTCATCGCAGGCCCAGCTGGTGGTGACGACGAGCTGATCGCCGCCGCGGCCGCGCACCGTCCGCGCCGCGTCACCGTGCTGATCGAAGCGGGCGACCCGAGCTGGGGCTGGAGCGAGCAGCGCGAGGCGACCGCTCGCCGCGACCGCCTTGCCACGCTGCTGACCGCCGTCGCGCAGGCCACCGGCGCGAGCGTCGTCGGGCTCGTCGGCGATCCCGCCGAGCTGGAGCTCGGCGGCTACGACGCGATCGTCGGCGGCGCGCCGCTGCGCACCGCCGCCTGAGCACGAGCTTTCCCCCCGAGCGGGCGCCGGATCCCCCACCGGCGCCCGCTCCCCACGTCCTCGCATAGCGTTCGGTGGCGATGAGCGCGATCGTCGACACGCACGCGCAGGCGGCGCAGCTGGAGCTGGCGCCGCTGCTGATCCGCGAGCCGCTCGCCGCGTTCCTCGACGCCCACGGGCTGGCGCCCGGAGACGGTCCGCTCCAGGCGGAGACGGTCGGCGAGGGCCACTCGAACGTCACGTACCTGATCCGCCGCGGCGGCGAGGAAGTCGTGCTGCGGCGCCCGCCGCGCCCGCCGCTGCCGCCGAGCGCGCACGACGTGCTGCGCGAGGCGCGGCTGCTGCGCGCTGTCGAGGATCGGCCGGTGCGGACGCCGCGCGTGCTCGCGACGTGCGAGGACGACGCCGTGATCGGCGCGCCCTTCTACGTGATGGAGAAGATCGACGGCGACGTGATCACGACCCAGGTGCCGCCGGCGCTCGACACGCCGGAGCAGTGCGAGCGGATCGCGCAGGAGCTGATCGACGCGCTCGTCGAGGTGCACGCGGTCGACTGGCAGGCGTGCGGGCTGGAGGGCTACGGCAGACCGACCGGCTACCTCGACCGGCAGCTGCGTCGCTTCGGCGGGTTGTGGGAGCACAACAAGACGCGCGAGATCGCCACGCTCGACAAGGTCACCGCGTGGCTCGCCGCGCACAAGCCCGAGTCCGGGCCGGCGACGATCGTGCACGGCGACTACCGCCTCGGCAACGTGATGTTCGCGCCGGGCGCGCCGGCGCGGCTGAACGCGATCTTCGACTGGGAGCTCGCGACGATCGGCGACCCGCTCGCCGACGTCGGCTACCTGACGGCGACCTACGCGCAGCCGGGCGATCCCGACACGAACTTCACGCGCTTCGCGGTCACGACGCAGGCGGGCTTCCCGACCCGCGGCGAGCTGATCGCGCGCTACGAGGAGCGCTCGGGCCGCTCGATGTCGAGCGTCGCCTGGTACGCCACGCTTGCGTTGTGGAAGGCGGCGATCTTCCTGGAGGGCTCGTACAAGCGGCTGCTCGCCGGCACGACCGACGACCCCTTCTTCAAGCTGCTCGACAGAGGCGTGCCGGCGCTCGCCGAGCATGCGTGGGCGGTGGCGCATGGCGAGTGAGAACGGCACGCGCAGCGGCTTGCTGGTCGATTGGGGCGGGGTCCTGACGACGAACCTGTTCGCGTCGTTCGGCCAGTTCTGCACGGAGGCGGGGCTCGCGCCCGACGCGCTCGTGGAGGCCTTCCGCGGCAACCACGAGTTCCGCGACACGCTGATCGCGTTCGAGGAGGGCAAGATCGAGGAGCCGGTCTTCGAGGAACGCTTCGGTGGGCTGCTCGGCGTCGACCACGTCGGCCTGATCGACCGCCTGTTCGCGCGCGTCGGGCCCGACATGGCGATGCTCGCCGCGGTCCGCAACGCGCGCGCCGCGGGCATCCGCACCGGCCTGATCTCGAACTCGTGGGGCACGCGCCGCTACGACCGCGCGATGCTGGAGGAGCTGTTCGACGGCGTCGTGATCTCGGGCGAGGAGGGCATCCGCAAGCCGGCGCCGGAGATGTACGTGCTCGGCGCCGAGCGCGCCGGCGTCGCCCCCGCGGCATGCGTCTACGTCGACGACCTGCCGTTCAACCTGCCGCCGGCGCAGGAGCTGGGGATGGCGACGGTCCACCACATCGACACGACGCAGACGATCGCCGAGGTCGAGCGGTTGCTGGGCATTGCGCTTGCGTAGCCGCACGCTCGTCCTCACGCTGCTGACGTTCGCACTCGCCGGCTGCGGCGAGGACAGCCTCACCAGCGCGCAGCTGCGCGCCCGCGCGAGCACCATCTGCGCGCGCACCGCCGCCGCGACCGACCGCATCGCGGTGCCAAACACCCCGGCGCAAGGCGGCCGCTTCCTGCGCGATGGACTTGCGCGGCTGCGTCCGGCGGCCGCGCAGCTGAATGCGTTGCAGCCGCCGTCGCGGCTGCACGCTCGCTACGACCGCGCGGTCCAGCTCGCCCGGCGAGAGATCGCGCTGATCGCCGTGTACGAGCATGCGATCGCGGCCGGCGAGGACGCGATCGACATGTACCGCCGGCTGGAGCGCAGACTCGCGCCGCTGCTGCGCGAGGAGAACAGCGCGTGGCGGGGACTCGGCGTCCCCGCCTGCGTGCGTCGCTGAGCGCGGGCTACGCCCGCTTGCCGCGCCCGTACAGGAACTTGTTCAAGCGCCCGAGCAGCTTCGTCTTGCGCGGGCTGTACGGGAACATGTGCGGGTCCTTCTTGCCGGCGAAGCGCGTCACCAGCAGCGTCTGCTGCTTCGTGTACTTGCGGATCCCGCCCGCGCCGTGACGAGAGCCGAGGCCGGAGGTCTTCCAGCCGCCCATCGGCAGCTCGAGCGTCGTGTAGTTGACCTGCGCGTCGTTGACGCACACCGCGCCGGCCTGCACGCGCCGCGCAACCTGCTCGCCGCGGTGGAGGTCCTTCGTCCACACCGAGGCCTGGAGGCCGAACGGCGAGTCGTTCGCGAGCCGCAGCGCCTCCTCCTCGTCGCGCACCTTCATGATCGGCAGCGTCGGGCCGAACGTCTCCTCCATCATGCACGCCATCGAGTGGTCGACGTCGACGAGCACGGTCGGCTCGTAGAAGGCGCCGGGGCCGGAGCCGCGCTTGCCGCCCGTCAGGACTCTCGCGCCCTTCTCCACCGCGTCTCTCACGTGCGCGTCGACGATCTCGATCTGCGGCGGGTAGATCATCGAGCCGATGTCGACCGTGCCGGGCCCGGTCGGGACGCCCTGGCGCAGCGCGCGCACGTTGTCGGCGACCTTCGCGACGAATCTGTCGTAGACCGGCTCCTCGACGTACACGCGCTCGATCGAGATGCAGACCTGGCCGCCGTTGTTCATCGAGTAGTAGGCGGCGGCGTTGGCGGCGCGCTCCACGTCGGCGTCGGAGAGCACGATCATCGGGTCCTTGCCGCCGAGCTCCAGCCCGACCGGCGTGAGCGTGGTGGCGGCGCGCTGCATGACCTTGATGCCGGTCTCGGTCGAGCCGGTGAACATCACGAAGTCGACCGCGTCGATCAGCGCCTCGCCGGCCTCGCGGCCGGTGCCGGTGGCGACCTGGAAGACGTGCTCGGGGATGCCGCAGGCGCGCAGCCCCTCCTCCATCAGCAGCGACGTGAGCGGCGTGACCTGCGCGGGCTTGAGCACGGCCGCGTTGCCGGCGGCGAGCGCGGGGATGCAGTCGCCGAAGGAGTTCGTGAGCGGGAAGTTCCACGGGCCGATCACGCCGACGACGCCGACCGGCGCGTAGCGGACGACGAGCTTCTTGCCCTTCGTCATCGGGTTGGAGCTCTTGACGTGCTCGTCGGCCAGGTAGTCGGGCGCGTGCTTGGCCCAGAAGCCGAACGCGTTCGCGCAGTACATGACCTCGGCGAGCAGCGCGTCCTCCCACGTCTTGCCCGTCTCGGAGACGATCGTCCTGATGATGCGGTCGGCGTTGTCGACCGTCCACTTCTGCATGCGCAGGAAGACCTTCGCGCGCTCCTCGAAGCCGAGCGCCTCCCAGGCCGGCTGCGCCTGACGCGCCCGCTCGACCATCGCGGTCACCTCGTCGCGGCTCAGCGCCGGAACGGTCGCGATCGTCTCGCCCGTCGCGGGGTTCTCGACGGGGATCCCCTTGTGGATGCCGGCGCCGTTCTGGACGGCAGCCGGTGCCTGCTCGGTGGTGGCCATGGCGCGCTCCTGTTCGGTGCTCGGCGTCGGGTCCGATTGACCCGCGGTCAAGCCTACCGGAGTCGGAGCGGTGCCTGGCCAGGCGGCCAGGAGGTCCTGTCAGTGCTGTTCGTCCAGCGCCGCCAGGAAGTCGCGGACCACCGCCACGGCCGACGCCGCACCGCCGAGCATGACCGCGTCGGCGGTGTCGACCACGCGGCGCCCAAGCCCGGTCCGCACTCCATCGGCCACGAGCGTGGCCTTCATCGCCAGCATCGCGTCCAGCGAGGCGATCGGCAGGTCGAAGCGATGCACACGTGCGCAGCAAGTCCACCAGGAAGTCGCCGACCTCGGCCTGGGATTTGCCTTGCAAGGCAAATCGACTCATGGGCAAGATACGGCGCCGGGTGTCAGCGCACGAGCGCGAGGCGGCCGTACGCGTTCGCGTTCGGGATCACCTCGTTGGCGTCGGTGCCGAGCCAGCCCTCGATCAGCGACGCGTAGACCTTGCGGAAGTCGACCGTGACCTTGAGGTTGTCGTCGCGGTCGAGCTCGGTCAGCGACGGGTACTCGGTCAGGATCCCGCTTGCCGCGTGCGTCCCCTGCACCCACGCGACCCCGCCGGCGCCGTGGTCGGTTCCGGCCGACTCGTTGCCCTGCGGGCGGCGGCCGAACTCCGACCACACGAGCGTCAGCACGCGGTCGGCGACGCCGCGCGCCTCCAGGTCGGCCTGGAACGCCGACAGCGCCTGCGAGACCGTTCTGAGCGAGTCGGCCAGCTCTCTCGGCTGGTCGTCGTGCGTGTCGAACTCGCCCGGCGCGTCGACCGCCGCGAGCCGCACGCCGAGCGGCTGCGCGACGAGCGCGGCGATGCGCGAGAGGCGCTTGCCGAGCTCGTCGTCCTCGGGGTAGGCGACCGGCGGCGCGAGCGGGTCGGTGCCGTCGTGCTCGGCGTAGGGCGCGAGCCGGTCGCCGACCGACTTCGCGAGCTGCGCCGCCGTGTGCACCGCCTGCGGGCCGTCGCCGCGCACGCGCGCGTCGGACATGTGCTGCCATGCCGCGAGCATCTGGCGGTCCTGCCGGCCGCCGATGCCCCAGATGTCGAGCGCGACGTCGCTCGGCGAGTCGAGCGCCGCGACCGGCGCGCTCGCGGTCGCGAGCACCGGCGAGAGGGTGTAGCCGAGCGTCAGGCCCTGCAGCGGGTTGTCCTTCGCGCCGTGGCGATCGAGCCAGCGGCCGAGCCAGCCGGGCGCGGCGCGCTCGGTGACGAGGCCGGTCTCCCAGAAGTGCCGCGAGTGGAAATGCGACAGGTCGGGGTTGGCGTAGTCGATCCCCGGCAGGAAGCCGACCTTGCCGGCCTCGAAGAGGCCCTTGACGCCGCCGCCCGTGCCCTCCGCCAGCGACGGATGGATGCCGATGCCGGTCGCGCCGAGCGCGGGCGGCGCCTCCAGCTTCATGCCGCCGCGCAGGTCGGCGTACTGCCCGTAGGCGCCGATCGGCGGGAGCGTGTCGAGCAGGTCGCAGCCGCCGGGCAGGAAGACGCTCACGAGCACGCGCGCGGCGGGCGCGTCGGCCGCCTGCGCGCTCGCGGCCTCCAGCACGCGCGCCCACGGCAGCGCCTGGTTGGCCCAGATCGCGAGGCCGCCGCCGAGCGCGCCCATCAGCGCCTGGCGGCGCGTCAGGGAGCCGCCCACCCAGCGCTCACGCGTCGCCCCGCTCGTCTGGCGGAAGTCGTCGCAGCCCTTGTGAACCGATCGCGGCATGTCAGTGCAGTTGCGAGTCGGGGCAGGTGAGCAGCAGGTGGCGCAGCGCGACCTGGAGCGCCTCGCCGCGCCAGTCAGCCTTGTCGCGCCAGGCCTTGTCGAGATCGTCGAAGAAGCGCGCCGCGAGCTGCGTGAGCGTGTGTCTCGTCGCGGTCGAGACGTGCGGTTCGCCGACCGCTCTCCACGCGAGGTCGTACGCCTCCTGCGCGGTGAGCGTCGCCGGCGCGCTCCCTCTCCCGACTCTCGGACGGCCGTAGTTGACGACGTAGTTGCCGAGCGTGAAGCGCTGGCGCATCGAGTTCGACGACATCCACGCCGGGCCCCAGTCCCAACCGGCGACGCTCGGCGGGTCGAACGGGTACTGCCCCATCCCGGACAACAGCCACGTCGGGTAGCTCTCGACGATGTGCGAGCCGGTCGTGCGCAGCGCACCGGCGACGTAGACGACGGGGCACTTGACGAGGTCGGGCGCATCGAGGTTGCGGTACAGCTGCGGGTGCTCCAGGATCGCCCGCACGAGCGGCTTGATGTGCAGCCCGCTGCCGCGGTAGATGGCGGCGAGCGCCTTGACGGTCGCGCGGCTCGGCGGCGTCGCGACGAAGTAGCTCCACAGCTTGTCGACGAGGAACGGCGCATGGTTGGGATGCGCGGTGACGAGGTCGAGCACGTCGTCGACGCCGAGCCGGCCGCGTGCGCCGAGCAGCGTCTTGACGCCGTCGTCGTGCTGGTCGGCCTCGTAGCCGATCGTGACCGTGCCGTCGTCGTGCCAGTCGGCCGTGAAGCCGGTGAGCGCGCGCGCCGCCTCGCGCACGTCCCGCTCGCTGTAGCCCTTGCCGAGCGTGAACAGCTCCATCAGCTCGCGCGCGTAGTTCTCGTTCGGCGCGTCCTTCGTCGAGTCGGCGAGCGACAGGAACAGCTGCATCGCCGGGTCGCGCGTGACCTCGCCGAGCAGGTCGCGGAACGAGCCGAGCGCTCTTGCCCGGAACATGCGGTTCTGCGCGAGCATCAGCGGCGTGTCCTGCTCGGCCGTCGCGAAGTGGTCGTGCCAGAAGAGCGTCAGCTTCTCCTGCAGCGGATAGGTGGTGCGGATCATGCGGTCGAGCCACCACAGGACGTCGTCGCCCCACTCGTTGAGCGGGTCGAGCGGGCGGTGGTCGACGCGCGGCTCCGGGCCGCGCAGCTGCGCGCCGCCGGGCGGGCCGTCGACGACGTAGTCGAGCGTCGCGGCCTTGCCGCGCTTGGCCCAGCGGCGCGCCTCCGCGGGCGTCGCGCCGAAGCCGGCGCGCCAGAACAGCCGGCGGACGTGGGCCTCGGTCCAGCCCGGGCTGCCGGCCGGCGAGCGGTGCGCGGGTCTGTGCGCGCGCTTGCGGCCGTGTCTGCGTCTCGCGTGTCTTCTCGCGTGCGCGCGTCTGCGACGGCGCGCGTCCTCGGCGAGCGGTCCCGCGCTCATCGCGTCACGCGGAAGGTCGTGCGCATGCCGCGCGCCGCGTGGTCGGCGAGGTCGCAGACGAGCCGGTAGGTGCCGGGCGCGAGCCGCAGCCGCAGCGTCGCCCGGGTGCCGGACTCGACCTCGCCGGTGCGGGCGAGATCGCGGCCGCCGGCCGTCTCGACGACGAGGTCGTGACCGTCCTCGCCGTAGTTGGCGAGGTTGAAGCGCACGACGCCCTGCGGCGCGCTCAGGCGGTAGGCGGCGAAGCGGTACTCGCGGGCGCTGACGCCGACCGAGGTCGAGGCCGCGCGGCGGCGCGCGTCAGCGGCGCCGGCCGGCAGCGCGGCGAGCAGCGCGACGACGAGGAGCAGCAGGCCGGATCGCCGGGCGACCATCTCCCCCTATATCGGCGATCGGGCGCGACCCTTGATGGGGTCGCGCCCGGAGATGCGTCAGTCGGCCAGCTCGATGCGCTCGATCGTCGGCGGGTCGACCGGACGGTCGCCGGGACCGGTCTCGGCGCCCTCGATCTTGTCGACCGTGTCCATCCCGTCGACGACGCGGCCGAAGGCGGTGTGCTTGCCGTCGAGCCACGGCGTCGCCTCCGCCGTGACGATGAAGAACTGCGAGCCGTTCGTGTTCGGGCCCGCGTTCGCCATCGCGAGCGTGCCGCGGATGATCTTGTGGTCGTTGATCTCGTCCTCGAACGTGTAGCCCGGACCGCCGGTGCCGGTGCCCTGCGGACACCCGCCCTGGATCATGAAGTCAGGGATCACACGGTGGAAGATGATCCCGTCGTAGAAGCCGTCGCCCGCGAGTCTCTTGAAGTTCTCGACCGTCTTCGGCGCGTCCTCGTCGAACAGCTCGAGCGCGATCGCGCCGTGGGTGGTGTGCATCGTGGCCTGGGACATCGGCGGCTCCTCGTCGGGGTCGGGTCGCTCGACCCTACTACCCGGCCAACTCCGCCAGCCGGTCGAGGAACGGCGTCTGGGCGGGCAGCAGCTTCCCGCGCGCGGCGTCGAGCGCGAACCAGCCGGCGCGGTCGACCTCGGGGAACTCCTGCGTGCGGCCGGAGCGCGGCGGCCATTCGAGCTCGAACGTGTTGCTGACGATCGCGGCCGCGTCGAGATCCCCTTCGAGCGCCCACGCGGCGACGACCTTGCCGCCCTTCTGACGCACCTCGCCGAGCGCCGTCAGCGCCTCCGGCGGCGCGTCGGGGAAGGCGCCGCCTGTCTCCTCCTCCAGCTCGCGCAGCGCGCACGCGCGCTCGTCCTCGCCGGGGTCGACCTCGCCCTTGGGGATGCTCCACGCGCCGGCGTCTCGTCTGGCCCAGAAGGGACCGCCCGGGTGCACGAGCAGCACCTCCAGATCGCTCCCACTGCGCCGGAACAGCAGGATCCCGGCGCTGCGCTTCGGCACGCGGCGCCCCCTCGGCGTCAGCCGCGCAGCGGCTCGAGGCGCAGCTTGTGGCCGGTGCCGTCGACGGTCGTGCCGTCGACCTGCTCGACGACGCGCTCCGCCTCGCCGGCCGGCACGTCGAGGAAGGCGAAGCGGTCGAGCATGCGCAGGTTGCGGATCGCCTCGCCGTCGAGGCCGGTCGCGGCGGTGATCGCGTGGATCAGGTCCTTCGGCTCCAGGCCGTCGGCGCGGCCGCCGGCGAGCACGAGTCGCGTGCTCGGCCCGTCGTCGCCGTTGGCGGAGGCGTGCGGCTTGGAGTGCCGGCGCGGCTTCGCCTCGACCGGCAGCGGCGCGACCTTCGCGCCCGCGGTCCACGGCGCCATCGGCGTGCTCGTGTGGCGCTCGATCGCCTCGACGTCGCGCTTCTGGCGCGACTCGAAGAAGGTGATCGCACGGCCCGAGCGCCCGACGCGGCCCGTGCGGCCGATGCGGTGCACGTAGACGTCCGGCGAGGTCGGCACGTCGAAGTTGATGACGTGCGTGACAGAGGAGATGTCGAGCCCGCGCGCGGCCACGTCGGTCGCGACGAGGATCGGCAGGCGCCCGCTCTTGAAGGCGAGCATCACGCCGTCGCGCGAGCCCTGCGACATGTCGCCGTGCAGCGCCTTCACGTTCATGCCGCGGTCGCGCAGCCGGCGGAACAGCTGGTCGCAGCGGATCTTCGTGCGCACGAACACGATCGCCTGGTCGGGCCGCTCGGCCTCGAGCACGCGCACGAGCGCGTCGTCCTTCTCCTTCGGCGCGGCCTCCAGGCAGAACTGCTCGACGGAGTCGACCGTGAGCGTCGCCGATCTCACCTTCACGAGCACCGGGTCGTAGAGGTACTTCTCGGCGAGCCGGCGGATCTCCGGCGGCATCGTCGCGCTGAACAGCGCCGTCTGCCGCGAGCCGGGCGTCAGCGCCATGATCTTCTCGACGTCCTCGAGGAAGCCGAGGTCGAGCATCTCGTCGGCCTCGTCGAGCACCACGAAGCGGCAGTCGTGCAGCACCAGCGAGTGGCGCGAGATGAGGTCCTTCACGCGCCCGACCGTCCCGACGACGATGTGCCCGCCCGCCTTCAGCTGCGCCTGCTGGGAGCGGATCGGCGCGCCGCCGAAGACGGCGACGACGTCGACGCCCTTGCGCGCGCCGTACGCGCGCAGCGCCTGCGTGACCTGGATGCACAGCTCGCGCGTCGGCGTCAGCACGAGCCCCTGCACCTCGTGGACCGACGGATCGACGTACTCGATCAGCGGCAGGCCGAACGCGGCGGTCTTGCCGGAGCCGGTCTGCGCCTGGCCGATCACGTCCGCGCCGGTCAGCAGCGGCGGGATCCCCTGCTCCTGGATCGGACTGGGCGATTCGTAGCCGACGTCGCGCAGCGCGTCGAGGAGGGAGTCGGAGAGGCCGAGCTCGGCGAAGGTGGTCACGGGCAGTGAGGTTAGAGGGGCGCCGCGAAAACGGTCGCGCGGCCTGGAGGCGGCGCGCTCACGCCTGCGGGTCGAGCAGCAGCTTGCCGGTCGTGCGGCGTTCGGCGAGGTCGGTCTGGGCGCGGGCGGCCTGCGAGAGCGGATACGTCGCGCCGACGACCGCTCTCAGCTCGCCGCGCGACGCACGCGCGAACAGGTCGCTGAGCGCCGCCTCGACCATCCCCGGCCGCTCGAGGCAGTGGTTGAACCAGAAGCCGACGACCGCGCGCGAGCTCTTCATCAGCTTGCCGCTGCGCACCTCGCGCTGCTCGCGCGTCGCGATCCCGTAGACGACGAGCCGCCCGAACGGCGCGAGCGCGTCGAACGACGCGTCGAAGACATCGCCGCCGGCCATCTCGAAGACGACGTCGACCGGCTTGCCGCCGTTCGCCTCCAGCAGCCGCTCGGTCATGCCCTCGGGGTCGGCGTCGATCGCGACGTCCGCGCCGAGCGAGCGTGCCAGCGCGCGCTTCTCCTCCGTCGAAGCGGTCGCGATCACGCGCCCGGCGCCGAGCAGCTTGCCGAGCTGGACGGTGAGCGAGCCGGTCCCGCCGGCCGCGCCGTGGACGACGACCGACTCGCCCGGGCGCAGCTGCGCGCTCGTCTTGTAGAGATGCCAGGCGGTGAGGCCCTGGATCAGCAGCGCAAGCGCCGTGCCGTCGTCGACGCCGGCGGGGATCGGGAACGTGAGCGACGCCGGCGCGGTCGCGTACTCGGCATACCCGCCCTCGCCGCACAGCGCGATCGCGCGCTCGCCCGTGTCGGTCCGCACCCCCGCGACCTCGGATCCCGGCACGAACGGGAGCGTCTTCTTCGCGACGTAGTCGTTCGTGCGCTGATGCGTGTCGGCGAAGTTCAGCCCGGCGCGCGCGACCTCGATCAGCACCTCGCCTGCTTGCGGGGTCGGCGTCGGCAGCTCGACCAGCTCCAGCACCTCGGGGCCGCCGAACTCACGCTGTTGGATCGCACGCATCGCGGCGGCAGGGTATCCGCTGGTCCCGCGCGGCGCGGCGCCTCGCCGGTACGCTGTCGCGGTCCCGCACCCGACCGGAAAGACGCCCACCACGATGTCGCTCACCGTCGTCGGCTCGATCGCATTCGACGCCGTCTCCACGCCGTTCGGCAGCCGCGAGAAGATGCTCGGCGGCTCGGCGGTGCACTTCTCGCTCGCCTCGTCGTTCTTCACCGACGTGCGCGTCGTGGGCCCGGTCGGCGACGACTTCGGCGACGAGGAGTACGGCGTCCTGCACGGCCGCAGCGTGATCACCGACGACATCGAGCACGTCGCCGGCGGCGAGACGTTCTTCTGGCGCGGCCACTACGAGTACGACCTCAACACCGCGCACACCGACGACACGCGCCTGAACGTCTTCGGCGAGTTCGCGCCGAAGCTGTCGGAGGCCTCGCGCGAGTGCGACGTCCTGTTCCTCGCGAACATCCAGCCCGACCTGCAGCGCGAGGTGCGCGAGCAGTGCGGGAACGCCAAGTTCGTCGCGCTCGACTCGATGAACCTGTGGATCGAGACGGCGCGCGACGCGCTGATCAAGACGATCGAGACGGTCGACTGCGTGCTGCTCAACGACGCCGAGATCCGCCAGCTCACGCGCAAGCCGAACCTCGTGCAGGCGGCGCGGGAGATCCGCGCGATGGGGCCGAAGGTGGTCGTGGCGAAGCAGGGCGAGTACGGGGCCGCGCTGCTCACCGAGGAGGGCTTCTTCGGCCTGCCCGCGTTTCCGCTGGAGACGGTGCTCGACCCGACCGGCGCGGGCGACTCGTTCGCCGGCGGCTTCGTCGGCTGCATCGCCGCGCACGGCGGCGAGGACCTCTCGCCCGAGACGCTGCGCCGTGCGATGGCCTACGGCACCGCGATCGCCTCGTACAACGTGGAGGAGTTCGGCACCGAGCGCGTGCGCCGGCTCACGCGCGAGGAGATCGTCGCGCGCGTGAGCGAACTGGCGCAGATCACGCAGTTCGCCGACGCGCCGCTGTGGACAGTTGCCGCAGGTCAAGAACCTCGCCCGTAAGCCGCAGCGCCGGGACGTAGCGCGCGGCGTGGCAGTCCGGGCAGACCGTCCCGCCGCGTCCGCCGCGGAGCCGGCCGCGGCCGTCGCAGGTCGGGCAGACGCGCCACTCGGTGACGTCGATCCGGACGTTGAGCAGTTCAAGGACGGCGCGGCGCTCGTACGCATCCATCGAGCCGAGCCGCTCGTGGGCTGTCTCGGCGAGCGCCCGCAACTGCGCCACACGCTCGCTCTCCGCGTCGGCGTGCTCGGCGAGCGCGGCCAAGTGATCACGATGGGCGCGGACCGCTGCCTCCTCCGCCTCGATCTCGGCCACAGCCTCGGCCAGCACGTCGGCATCGATGCCGGCCTTGAGCGCAGCGGCGACGCGCTCCGTGCGCGCCTGCGCCAGCGCCTTGAGCTTGCGATCGAGCGATGCCAGCTCGTCCCGGTCAACGTCGAGCTGCTCGCTACGCTCGTCCAGGTGGGCGGTCGCGAGCGCGAACAAGCGATCCGGCTCTGACAGCAGCGCGACAACCTCGCGCCACACGGCCGACTCGATGGCATCGGCCGAGAACACGCGGTCGGCGCATCGGTGGTCGGCCTCGGTGCGAGCGTTGTGGCAGCGATAGACGCGGTACTCGCGGTCAGGCCGCGACATCCCGTGCATCGCTGCGCCGCAGGTGCCGCGGAGCATGCCGTGGGAGAGCGGGTAGTAGACCTCGCGTCTCGGGCCGGCGACCGCTCGGGGTCGAGGATCGCCGGGATCGCCACTTCGATGGCGTCCGGGCCGGTGCCGTACGACCACCGCCCTCCGAGCGTCGGGGACGAGAGGATGTTCCGGAGCTGCGTGTGTCGCCACCGGGGCGTCCGCCGCGGGAGGAGCCCGAGCCCGTTCAAGGTTCTGGCAGCGGTGTACGTCGAGCAAGGACCGCGACCGGCGGCCGGGCAGACTCGGGCGCTCGGATCTAAAGATCCGAGCTAGTTGGCCGCCGGCATCCCCAGGGGGATACCCCCGAACTGAACTCCTTCGAGAGACCGGAAGCCGGCTCCTGGCGCGCGCCGTCGAGATCCGCGAACTAGACTCGCCCCCTGGCCGGTCCGAGAGGGGTCTTCCGGCCCTTACGTCGGTATGGGATCGCAGGTATGCGAGCGGCCATCCGATTGCGGATTACGCCGGACGCCCCGCCATCAGCCGGCCGTCGCGGGAGACCAAGACTCTGGTACTTGGCGCGACGCGTGCGGTCGGCTACCATCAGCGGCGCTCGGGTCGTACGGCTGCAGAGCCGCGGCGCTCAGATCCGAGTGCGTGCGCCACTGACCAGTTGCCCGGTGCGATCGGTCGAACCAGCGCATCGCCTATATCCCCCTTCCACCCAATCGCGTGGGTGAGCGCCGGCCACGCAGGTGACGATGAGAGGAAGCCCTCTATGGGTCTCCCTTCGTTCCGTCGCCTGCGCAGGCGGCGGGACCGGCAAGAGATAGATGACCTTCGAGCCCTCTGGGGACTGCGCTTCTACGTCTGGGGGCGGCTGCTCGCCCTCATCGTGCTCACTGCCCAGGCCACCGAGGCGCTCCTCGCGCTCGTCGAGGGGCGAGCACCCCATCTCCTCGCGCCGTGGCCGAGACCCTGACGCCGGGGCGCGAATGAACGTTAGTCACCCAACCGGCGGGGTATTCGAGAGAGCATTAGACCCCATCGACCTGGCGCGTGGAGACCAAAGGGCGAAGCGCGGCGATGTCCTGGGTCGGACGAGGGCTAGGTACTTAGTACGCAGCTAGATAAGACTGCGAAGCCGAGGCATCCGGACCTTCGCAGGCGACTTGAGCGGAAAGGAGACCCCAGTATGGGGATCCATTCCCGTCGCCTGCGAGGGCGACGGAATCGCCAAGACATCGACGACCTGCGTGCCCGCTGGGAGCTGTTCTTCTACGTCTGGAACTCGTTGCTGTCCGCCTGGGGCAAGACCCTCGCGTGCGGGCTCGCCACGGTGCAGGCCGTCGAGGTGGTGCTGGCGCTGTTCGAAGGTCGAACGCCGCACCTGCTGCCTGTGTCGCTGCTCGATGCCGTCAGAGACTGGTACCGCGGGAACGGCGGTTGACGTCCCCTCGGGGTCAGCCGTCCCGGAGGGCGCGGTCGAGACGCGCCGCGCCCTCGTGACCCTCCTCCCCGCACCCCTCTTCGAGGTCGGAAGCCTGGTCGGAGAGCACCTGTCGCATCGTCAGCTGCGGGTCCTGGTGGCGCGGCTGATAGACGGCGTCTGGGTCGGGGCGGTAGATCGCGATAAGGCGATCGAGACTATCGAGGTAGCTGCGGTACTCGCGAGCGGTGTCGACGCCGTTGATCCGCGCGAGGCAGTAGTTCGCGATGAGCGCCTGAGCCGTTGCCAGCCGGTACGCGCGATCGGCGCTCAGCCGAGGCGCGGACGTCTCGCCACAGCCGGACGCTACGAGAAGCACCGCCGCTACGACCGCGGCGGCTCTCGCAGCACTGCGCCTCCCGACCGGCTCCATCGACAGCGGGAGGCTATACCGGAATCCGGATCCAACACGCCGCTCCGTCCGGAGCGAGTGGAGTCAGGCAGCCGGGACCGCTGGGAACGTGATCGCGGCGGCGAACGGCAGCCCGACCTGCGGCAACTCCGCGCGGTGGTGCTGACGCGCCGCTCGCGCTGCGCGGATAAGCCCTCCGACGCTCCGACACAAGGCGTGACAGCGGCGTCCCGCCGCGGGTACCATCGCGCGGATGGAGTGGACGGGCTTCCTGTTCCTGATGCTCGCGCTGAAGATCCCCCTCGGCGCGCTGCTGTGGCTCGTCTGGTGGGCGGTCAGACAGACGCCCGACGAGGAGCACGTCCCGCAGGGCGGCGACGGCGGCTCGCGCGTGCCCGATCCGCAACCGCGCCCGCTGCCGCGCCATCCGCGCCGCCGCGGCCCGCACGGCGAGCCGGTCCCGGTCGCCCCGCCGCGGACCCGCACCACCGTCGCCCGCGCGCGCACGCCGGAGCGCTGATCCGCCCCGGCTGGCACACTTCGCGCCCATGACGCAGCAGCCGACCTCCGTGCTGTCGGACGGCACGATCCTCGAGTTGGTCGAGGCGGGCCGCATCAAGATCGACCCGTGGGACCCGTCGCTCGTGCAGCCGGCGAGCGTCGACCTGCGCCTCGGCGACACGTTCCGCGTGTTCGACAACCACCGCATCAGCTCGATCGACCTGCGCGACCGGCCCGCGAACCTCACCTCCGAAGTGCGGATCGCGCCGGACGAGGCGTTCGTGATCCACCCCGGCGAGTTCTGCCTCGGCCGCACGCTCGAGTGGGTCGAGCTGCCGGACGACATCGTCGCCCGCATCGAGGGCAAGTCCTCGCTCGGGCGCCTCGGCCTGATCGTGCACGCGACGGCCGGCTTCTGCGACCCCGGCTGGAACGGCACGCTCACGCTCGAGCTCAACAACCTCACCCGCGTCCCGATCAAGCTCTCGCCCGGCGTGCTGATCGCGCAGCTGTCGTTCATGACGCTCGACCGCCCCGCCCAGCGCCCCTACGGCAGCGCCGAGCTCGGCTCGCACTACCAGGGCCAGCGCGAGGCGACCGAGAGCCGCTACGAAGGCTCGCCCGCGCGCTGATGCGCGCCACGCACGCCGCCCCATCGGTTAGGCTCGCCCGGTGCTTCCCCTGATCGCAGCCGCCGTCGAGCACGCCGAGCCCACGAAGACGGCCTTCTACATCGCCGCCGGAGCGCTCGCCTGCTGGGCCGTGCTGCTCGGCTTCGTCGGGATCACGCGCGAGACGTTTCCCGCCGGCGGGAGCATCGCGCGCGTCGTGATGCTGATCAGCGGTGCATTGATGGTCGCCACGATGGCGGCCGCCGTGCTGACGTCGTAGGCCCATCCCTCAGCTGAACGGTCCCGTCTTCACGAGCCGGACGTCGGCCGACTCGTTCGATGCGGTAGAACGGGTATGAGACCGAGCACGCATCAGGGAGATCCCATGAGCACCGAGACCGCAGGGAACGGAGTAGCCGAGGGTGGTGTAGCCGCCGCCGCACAGACGCTCTCGGTGACGGACAACCGCACCGGCCGCCAGTACGAGATCCCGATCGCCGACGGGACGATCCGCGGCATCGACCTGCGGCAGATCAGAGTCGACGACGAGGACTTCGGCCTGATGTCCTACGACCCGGCGTACATGAACACGGCGTCGTGCCGCTCCGCGATCACGTTCATCGACGGCGACAAGGGCGTCCTCGAGTACCGCGGCTACCCGATCGAGCAGCTTGCGGAGCAATCCTCCTACCTGGAGGTCGCCTACCTGCTGATCCACGGCGAGCTGCCGACGCAGGCGCAGCTCGACACGTGGACGCACGAGATCACGATCCACACGTTCGTGCACGAGAACGTCAAGGAATTCATGCAGGGGTTCCGCTACGACGCGCACCCGATGGGGATGCTGCTGGCGTCGGTCGGCGCGCTCTCGACCTTCTATCCCGAGGCGAGCAAGATCAAGGACCCGGAGCTGCGCTACGCGCAGATCATCCGCCTGCTGGCGAAGATGCCGACGCTCGCCGCGTTCGCCTACCGCCACAACCGCGGGATGCCGTACGTGTATCCCGACAACGACCTCTCCTACGCCGGCAACTTCCTCGGCATGCTGTTCAAGATCGCCGAGCTGAAGTACAAGCCGGACCCGCGCATCGAGCGCGCGCTCGACATCCTCTTCATCCTCCACGCCGACCACGAGCAGAACTGCTCGACGAGCGCCGTGCGCAGCGTCGGGTCCTCGCAGGTCGACCCCTACTCGGCGCTCGCCGCCGGCGTCGGCGCGCTCTATGGCCCGCTGCATGGCGGCGCCAACGAGCAGGTGCTGCGGATGCTGCACCGCATCGAGCGCACGGAGAACATCCCCGGCTTCATCGAGGGCGTCAAGAACGGCGACGAGCGGCTGATGGGCTTCGGGCACCGCGTCTACAAGAACTACGACCCGCGCGCGAGAATCATCAAGAGAGCTGCGCAGGACGTCTTCGACGTGATGGGCACGAACCCATACCTCGACATCGCGCTCGAGCTGGAGAAGATCGCGCTCGAGGACGAGTACTTCATCGAGCGCAAGCTCTACCCGAACGTCGACTTCTACTCGGGCCTGATCTACGAGGCGCTCGGGATGCCGGTCGAGATGTTCCCGGTGCTGTTCGCGATCGGGCGCACGAGCGGCTGGATCGCGCAGTGGCTGGAGATGATCGAAGACGGCGAGCAGAAGATCGCGCGCCCGCGCCAGATCTACACCGGCGCCCGCACGCGCGACTACGTCGCGATCGAGCAGCGCGCCTCCTAGCCCGCGGCATCCGGCGGCGCGCCGATCGACGCGCCGCCGAAGCGCTCGGGCTTCAGAAGCCGCCGACGCCGTTCGGCGTGCCGAGGCCGCTCGGACCGTCGTAGCCGACGAGGCCCTTGCACATGCGGACCGAGCTGCAGGTGCCGTTCGAGCCGCTCGTCACGTCGTGCAGCGCGTCGCGGTGCGCGTACGGCAGCGACGCCGGATAGCTGACGCCCGCGCCGTCGGCCGCGAGCGCATAGACGCCCGCGATCAACGGCGCCGCGAGGCTCGTGCCGCCGACCTTGAACCAGCCGCTGCGGCCCTGGTAGGTCGTCGTGTCGTAGACCGCCGCGCCGGTGGCCGGGTCGGCGTCGGCCGCGACGTCGGCGATCGCACGCTTCGTGCCGCAGCCGGTGAGCGACCACGCGCTGAGGCTCGTCTGCCAGGCCTGCGCCGTCAGGTAGGAGCTGCAGCCGCTGCCGGCGCCACTCCAGACGGTCTCGCCCGCCCACGCGTCGCCCGCGCCGAGCGTGAGCGTCGTGCCGCCGACCGCGACGACGTGCGGGTCGGCGGCCGGGAACTCGGCGCCGTAGCCGCTGTCGCCCGAGGAGGCGGTGATCGCGATGCCCGGGTGGTCGAACGCCGTCACGCCGCCCTCGCCGGACCACTCGGGCCCGCCGTAGCTGTTGGAGATCTGCGTCGCGCCGAGTCTTGCGGCGGTGTTTACTGCGGCGGCGAGGTTGCCGAAGCTGTTGGAGCTCGCCTCGACCAGCAGGATTCTGCAGTTCGGGCAGGCCGCGTGGGCGATCTCGACGTCGAGCGCGATCTCCAGCGCCCAGCCCGCGTCCTTGCGCGGGTACGAGCCGGCGACGCCGTTCTGGTTGACCTTCTTGAAGCACGGGTTCGCCGTGTTGCACTGCGGCAGGCCGTAGGCCGAGCTGTAGGCGTTCAGGTCGCTCGCGATGGTCGGGCTGTCGTAGGCGTCGACGATCGCGATCATCTGCGCCGACGGTGCGCCGCCGGGGAGGTTGTAGGCGGTGCGGAACTGCGCCGGACCGTAGCCGGCGGGCGCCGGCGTGATCTGCGGCGTGCCGCGCGCATCGGTCACGACGTGCGCGTGGCACAGCGCGGCGCCGGCGTTCGCGGGGCCCGGGCAGACCGGGCGATGGGATTGGCCGGCGGAGGCCGCGGCGGGGATCGCCAGCATGGCCAGCCCGGCCAGTCCGGAGAGCATCAGCGTTCGCATCGTTCGTGGTCCCTTCGGTGGCGCTCTCTGCGCTGCGGCACTCTAGAGGCCAGCGACTAGGATCGCGACCGATGGCCGGCTCGTACCGCCTGCTCGTGCGCCAAGGCCCGCGTGTGACGCGGGAGCGCTACGACTCGCTCGACGCGGCGCTCGACGCGCTGGCGGCGGAGGTGGCGCGGCTCGGCGATGCGCCCGAGCGCGATGCGATCGACCTGAGGGTCCGTCGCTTCGAGCCGATCCAGCAGGTCGTGGCACGTGCCGAGCTGAGCGGCCCGCAGCGGCTGTTGCCGCGGGTGCATGCGGGCGTCGACGTGCGCGGCGACGGGTCGGCCGAGGCATGGACCGGTCGCGCGAGCCGGCGGGTGATCGCGCAGCAGGACGGCGAGTCGGCCGTCGCGGCGCTGCGCCGGCGGCTCGCCGCTCAGGACGGCGCGGGCGCGAGCTGAGCCGCGTAGGGGCCGCGGCCGGCGAGGCAGTGCGCGCCGCAGCGGGCGGCGAGCTCGAGCGCGGCCGGCAGCTCCATGCCGGCCGCGAGGCCGTAGGTGAGCCCGGCGGCGAACGAGTCGCCGCAGCCGTAGGCGTCGACCGGCGGGCCCGGCAGCCGCGCCGCCGGCCACGTGCCGCTCGTCCCGTCGGCGCGCTCCCAGCGTCCGCCGCGCGCGCCGTCGGTGAGGACGGTCGCCTCGCGCGGCGCCGGCAGTGCCGCGAGGCCGGCGCGCTCCTTCTCGTCGCGGCCGCTGGCGACCAGCACGTCGGCCGCGACGCCGCCGGCGATGAGCGCATCGGCGGCGCGCGCTGTCGCGACGAGCACGCGCGCCTCGCGCGCCGCCCGTGCGGCCGCACCGTCGCCGCCCGTCAGGTAGACGCCGTCGACCGCGGCAAGCCGCTCCCACGGCAGCATGTCGCCGCCGTGCGGGACGAGCCGCTCGCCGAGCACCGTGATCGTGCGCTCGGCGTGCGCGTCGAGGTGCGTGAAGGCGCGCCGCTGCGGTCGCTGGCGGGTCGCCGCGTGCAGCTCGAGGCCGTGCGTCTCGCGCAGCTCGACAGCGGCCCGGCGCGCGCGCTCGTCGTCGCCGAGCGCAGTGAGGAAGATCGCCTTGCCGGCCAGCTTGCGCAGCTGCACGGCCGCGACCGCGCCGCCGCCGGCCGGCAGCTCGAAGCACTGCTCGGCGGTGACGATCTCGCCGGCCGCCGGCACGTGCTCGACGACCGCGAAGTCGAGCCACTCGACGTGGCCGACGACCGCGACGCGCGGCGGTCGGTCGGATCCCGCGGCGCTCACAGCACGAGCGTCGAGCCGTGCCGGCGCAGCCAGCCGGCGTGGTCGCGGTAGCCGGGGCAGCGCGCCGCCAGCAGGCTCCAGAAGCGCGGCGAGTGGTCCATCACCTCCAGGTGGCAGACCTCGTGCCAGACGACGTAGTCGAGCACCGGCGCGGGCGCGAGCAGCAAGCGCCAGTTGAACGACATCGCGCCGGTCGCCGAGCAGCTCGCCCAGCGCGTGCGCTGGCCGCGGATCGTCAGGCCGGCGTAGGTCGTGCCCACCGCCGCGGTGGCGGTGTCGAGCCGCGGCGCGATCTCGGCGCGCGCCTGCCGGCGGAACCAGCGCTCGAGCGCCGGCCGATGGTCCTCGTCGCCAGGGACGAGCAGCTCCCCTGCGCGGCGACGAACGCGCGTGCGCCCAGGTTCGGCGACCAGCGCGAGCGTCTCGCCGAGGTACGGGACGGTCGCGCCGCGCGCGGCCACCGCGTCGCGCGTGCGCTGCAGCTCGGCGATGCGCCGCTCGATCCACGGGCGCAGCTCGCGGATCGCCGCGGCCGCCTCGCGCTCGGCGGCGCGGCGCGGCAGCACGACTTCCACCCCGCGCTCCTGATCGACCCGCACGCGCACGCGCCGAGCCCGATCGGAGCGCCGCACGCGGTAGTCGAACGCCGGCTCGCTCACGCGGGCAGAGTACGCTGGCGGCGCGATGGAGCGCTGGCGCGTGCAGCTTCCCCCGAACGTCCTGCCGCCGTTGGAGGTGTTCGTCAACGGCGTGCCGCAGCAGGAGGGCGTCGACTACGAGCTGGCGCCGGGAGCCGACGCGCTGCTGTTCCGCCGCGAGCTCGTGCAGGAGGGCAAGCTGGGCTTCTGGCGCTGGTTCCTCGGCGCGTGGGGGATCGGCACCTACCGCCGCAACGACGTCGTCGACGTGCGCTACGCGCTCGACGGCCGCACGCTCGTCGCGACCGGACTGGCGGTGGAGCCGCCGGCGAGCGACGATACCGATCGATCACATGACCCGCATTGACAATGCCACAGATCTCGCCCACACGCTGCGCGCACGACGTGCCGAGCTGAGCTTGACGCAGGAGGAGCTCGCCGCGGTGACCGGCCTCAACCGCCGCGTGATCGGCGAGCTTGAGCGCGGGCGGATCTCGCCGCGCTTTGACACGGTGCACCGCATCGCGAACGCGCTGGGATCGGCCCACGGGGCGGCTGATCCGCAAGGACAACGGCAACCTGCAGTTTCGCTACGACGACGGGTACGGCGGTCCGCCGCTCCTCGGCTCGCGATGCGGATCGACCGTGCTGCAGACATCCGCGACGTCGACGTCGAGGCGTGGGCCGGGCTCGCCGCCGCGGTCGGCGTGCGGCGGCAGTTCGCGCTGGGAACCCTTGCCGAGGTCGCGGGCCGCGTGGACGACGCGATGAGCGACGTGCTGGCGCGTCCGGAGCACAACAGCCGGGTGGTCGCGGAGATCGCGACGTCGGCCTTCGAGCGGCTGCGTGCGGCGCTCAGCCTGCGATAGCGCCCAGCGCCGGCTCGCCGCCGGCGCGGCGGTCCCACGGACGCTGGAGCCGCAGGGCCGAGAGGATCGCGCGCGTGGAGGGCGAGCGGTTGAGCGTGTAGAAGTGGATGCCCGGCGCGCCGCGCGCGAGCAGCTCGGCGCACTGCAGCGTCGCGTAGGCGACGCCGAGGTCCACGACCGCCTCCGGATCGTCGCGGCGCGCGTCGAGCGCGTCGAGCAGCGGCTGGGGTATCGTCGCGCCGCACAGCTGGGTGAAGCGCTTTATCTGCTCGGCGTTCGTGATCGGCATGATGCCGGGCACGATCGGCACGTCGATGCCCGCCGCGCGCGCCTCCTCGACGAAGCGGAAGTACGCCTCGTTGTCGAAGAATAGCTGCGTGATGAGCACCTTCACGCCCGCCTCGACCTTCTGCTTGAGGTGCGCGAGGTCGGTCTCGCGGTCGGGCGCCTCCGGGTGGACCTCCGGATAGCAGGCGCCGACGAGGCAGAAGTCGTATTCGTCGGCCGCAAGTCGCGCGAGCTCGGTGGCGTAGCGCAGGCCGCCCTCGGTCGGGACGAACTCCGTCTCCCCGCGCGGCGGGTCGCCGCGCAGCGTCAGCACGTTGTCGATGCCGGCCTCGCGCATCTGGTCGAGCGCGCCGCGCAGATCGCCGACGGTGGCGCCGACGCAGGTGAAGTGCGCCATCGCCTCCAGGCCGTGCGTCGCGCGGATGTTGCGGACGATCTCGATCGTCTTCTCGCGCGTCGAGCCGCCGGCTCCCCAGGTGACCGACACGAACGCCGGCTCGAGCGCCTGCAGCGCCCTGAGCGCCTCGTACAGGTTGCGCTCGCCCTCCTCGGTCTTCGGCGGGAAGAACTCGAAGGAGAAGACCGGCTCCCGGTCGGCGGCGATGATCTCGTCGATCCGCATCGTTGGAGGCAGTCTAGCTTCCGGTCTGGGAGCGGTCGCTCGCAACGACCCACTTCGAGACGCTCGTCGTGCCCCATTCGACCTGACCGGGCGCGCGTCTGAAGCCCCACGCTCTCAGCGTGTCGTAGACCGCTTGCGAGCTTTCGGGCAGGAACAGCGTGCTGCCGCCTTCGGCGCGCAGGTCGTCGACGACCGTCCGCAGCCGCTCGCGGTTCGGCATCGAGTAGATGCCGGTGTAGCGCGAGACGTTCACGACGCCGAACGCGTCGGCGATCTCGTGGCCGGTCGTCAGCAGGATCGCGACCTTCGCGCCGGGTCTCGGTGCGAAGAAATTGCGGGTGGAGGGATCGGGCAGGAAGGCCCTCGCATACACGGGCAGCGGCGCTTCGCCTTCGATCAGCGGCGTGGCCGGGGTCTCCTGGCCGATCCGCTGCAGCTGCGTCCACGGCAGCGGGAACTGGGCAAGCGAGCAGACGGTGAGGGCCGTTGCCGCCAGCACGAGCGCGGTGCCCAGAGCGGGGCGCGCGCCGGCGCGACGGCCGAGCCGCCCGACGACCTCCACGCTCAGCAGCGCAAGCGTCAGCGCCCACGTCGGGAACAGCGCGATCAGCAGTTCCGGATGCGTGCGGCCCATGAAGTAGGCGGCCGAGCCGAGCCCGAACGCGCCGCACCAGGCGAGCATGCCGGTCAGGGCGCGGTTGGGCGCTTGCTCGATCGCCCGCACCGTCGCGACGGCGATCGCGGCGACGTAGGTCGCGTACAGGATCAGGTGCACGCCGAGCAGGCGATGCAGCTTCTGCAGTCCGAAGCCGCCGACCGAGTAGAGCCTGCCGTAGTCGAACAGGCGGCCGAGCTCGGGCAGCTGCCCGGCGCGGATCAGCGTGAGCAGCGCCACCAGCGCGTAGGCGGCGAGCAGGCCGAGCGCCGCCTCGCCCGCGAGCCGGCCGAACGCGCGCCGGCTCCGGTCCTCCGCCCCCCACGCGAGCGCCGCGACCGTCGCCGCCAGCGCCGCGAGCCCGAACTCGGCGTTGTTGAGCACGCACAGTCCGGCGGCGGCGAACAGCCACAGCGGCCGGCGCGGTACGGCGCCGTCGAGCTGGCGCGTCAGCAGCCACGCGAGCAGGAACGGCCCCGCGTAGCGCAGCGGAAAGACCCCGAAGTAGTCGCCGAACGTGTAGCGGCTGGTCATCGTGCCCCCGACCATGAACAGGCTCGTCGCCAGCACCGGCAGGTAGAGCAGCAGCGCGGCCACGCCGTTGCGGGCGATCCGCCGCAGCAGCGCGTAGACGGCGAGCAGCGCCACGCCCGTGACCGCGCACATCGTCAGCGAGAAGGCGAGGAACGACGTGCCCGTGAGCGCGAGCACGAGCGCCGGGAGGTACGGCCACAGCGAGCCGTACTGCGCCGTGAAGTTCGCCAGCGGCGTGCGCCCGTTGACGATCGCGTAGGTCTCGTCGAGCGTGAACTGCGCGGGACTCCACTCGTGCGAGCTCGTGCCCATGATCGAGCTGTCGGTGTTGACCGCGTGCAGCAGCCAGAGAGACGTGAGCAAGATCGCGCCGATCAGCGCGAGCAGCCGCCGGCGGTTGGTCTCACGCAGCGCGGCTGCGACGCGCCCCCGCCGCGCGGGCCGGTCGAGCACGACGAACGCCCCCGCCGCCAGCACGACCGCCGCCGCCAGCGTCACCGGCGTGAAGTAGCGCCAGCGGTGCGAGACGCCGGCTTGGTATATCGGCGCTTCGTAGACGAGCCGCTGCTGCACAACGACGCAGACGGCGGCGAGCGCGAGCAGCAGCGCCTGCGCGAGCGGGACGCCGAGCGACGCGACGCGCGCCGGCACGCTCACGCCGCGCCGAACGACGGCCGCCAACGCGCCCGCGAACAGCAGCGGCGCCGCGAGCGCGAGCAGGAAGCGGCCCTGCTCCGTCGGCTCCGGCACGACCGCCCAGCGCAGGTCGCGCCAGAACGTGTACGGATTCCCGCCGCTGTGCAGCAGCCTGCCCAGCGGCGGTCCGAGCAGCGCGATCGCCGCGATCGCGACCAGCGCGAACGGCACGGCGAGCAGCCATGCGAGCGCGTCCGGCCCGACCGTCACCTCGCGGGCGCCGCTGCGCGCCGGGCGCGCGGCGCCGACCCCCTCGACGACCCCCATGCGGCGACGCTAGCGGATGCCGCGCGGCGCTGCCAGGCGTACCGTCGGTCGGCCTCGTCAGACCGAGATCCAGCGCTCCGGGTGGGTGGGCGGGACCGGTTCCCGCCGCGCGGCGCCGA